>Ga0209751_10000181_pt1 | contig 66607 bp, 58 predicted proteins | sample RifCSP13_1_FD_184019 | JGI IMG/M metagenome (GOLD analysis project Ga0209751, IMG submission 184019) | Soil microbial communities from Rifle, Colorado - Rifle CSP2_sed 13_1 (SPAdes) (version 2) | ecosystem: Environmental > Terrestrial > Deep subsurface > Rock core/Sediment | place: Rifle...
TAAGCAGAAGGGCGCAGCCCAAGTCGGTTCTTGGCAGCTACCGCGAGGCAAGCCATCGCGGCACATCAGGCGGCACAGCCGTAATGAATCTAGCTTGGTCCTTCATAGTGGTTTCTAAAGAGTGCCGCCCCTACTTTGCGCCTCATAGAGTAGCGCATCTGTTAGGGCTGCGCTATCCTTACCTCAGTTTGAATCCACGTTAACGATCCGTGCCTGCTCAGAACGATAGCCCGCTCGCAAAGACCGGGATCTCCTTTATAGGATGTGGCGTGATGGCTGAGGCCATCATTGCTGGCTTATTGCGCAAGGAGCTTGTCTCTCCCTTACAGATCGTGGGCAGCCATCCGCGCCCGGAACGCCGCGAGGAACTACATGCCCGGTATCGTATCCGGATGGTCGAAAGTAATCGCGACGCCGTCATCTCCCTGCAACAACCCGAAAGAGAAATTGCAGCCACGGGAGTGATATCCGTACTTGCAGTCAAACCGCAGCGCCTCGGCAAGGTGTTAAGTGAGCTGCGCGGCCTCTTGGATCAAGAGCACCTGGTGGTCTCCATCGTAGCGGGAGCAAAGATTGAAACGATTGCCGAGGAACTACTCCATCCGGCTGTCGTGCGGGCCATGCCCAACACACCTGCGCAGATCGGTCAGGGCATGACGACCTGGACGGCCGGCTCAGAGATCAGCGAGACCCAGGAGCATCAAGTAAGGGCCATGCTAGAGGCTCTGGGCAAGGTAATACGAGTGGAAAATGAGCGACAGATCGACATGGCCACGGCCCTCAGCGCTACCGGTCCAACCTATATCTTCCTGGTGATGGAAGCGCTGGTTGATGCCGGGGTGCACATGGGATTCTCCCGGCATGTTGCTCAGGAGCTTGTTCTGCAAACAATGCTTGGCTCTGTGCAGTTTGCGCAGGAATCGCACAAACATCCAGCTGAGCTGCGCAACATGGTCACGTCGCCGGGAGGCACGTCGGCAGAAGCGATTTACCAGATGGAGAAAGGTGGCTTGCGCACTGTGCTTTCAAAGGCAGTTTGGGCGGCATTTCAGCGCGCCGTGCAGCTTGGCAAAGGATGAAGGATGAAGGTAGCCCATCAGCAAGACAACAAATCGAGTTTAAGATGCTCTTGCACTAGCTGATCCTTAACCATTCAAGCCGGAACTTGTCCATCCAACTTTAATAACCCTCAGTCAGGAAGGGTTGCTTGCACCCGCTGATCCTGCAGTTGATGGTTATTTATCAGCGGGTGCAAGCAACCCTTCCTGACTTGCGAATCGGCAGTAGGTCGCCTTCTGAATGTGAGTCATGTTTCCTATGAGAAGGACTCACCCCTTGTTTACTTACGCACCACTCGCCTGCCCGTGATTTCATAATTTCCACCCACAACAAGATCCACAGCTTCCACATAGAGTTGGTGTTCCTGCTCGAGAATGCGAGCGGAAAGTGTCTCCGACGTGTCGTCATCACGCACGGGAACAATTCTTTGGGCCACAATCGGCCCACCATCTAGTGTGTCATCGACGAAATGGACCGTGCAGCCAGTCCATTTAACTCCGTGCTCCAGTGCTTGTCGCTGAGCATCAAGACCAGGAAAGGCAGGCAATAGACTTGGATGGATATTGAGGATGCGGTTGGGGTATGCCCCGATGAAGCAGGGCGATAACAGACGCATATAACCGGCCAGGCAAACCAAACCTACCTCATGGTAGCGCAAGGTGTCGATCAACTGCCGTTCGTGCTCTTCACGGCTGCGCGCGCGGCGCTCAACAACTCGTGTTTGCAACCTGCGTGTTTCCGCTTTCTCAATACCCGATGCTGTGGGCTGGTCGCTAATAACTATTGCGATCTCCGCGTCACGAATGCGGCCGTCTCGAACGGCATCAGCCAGAGCCACCATGTTTGAGCCGCGCCCAGAGATTAGGATGCCGAGTCGAGTAGGTGCTGTCTTTGGCTTGAGGGGCATTTTGACGAGCGCGCTATGTGAAGATAACTGTTTTGTCGCCACCCACAACGCATCCCACCTGATAACAATGCGTCTTCCGCTCGGCGAGATGCGCGGTAATGGTGGCCGCATCAGCCGGGGCACACACGATCACCATCCCGACTCCCATGTTGAAAGTGCGATACATCTCCGCCTCCGAGATGTTCCCGATCTTTTGTAGCAGTTTGAAGATGGGCAGCACGGGCCAACTGTCCTTCCGAATCTCAACAGCAGTCCGCTGAGGCAGAATTCTGGGGATGTTCTCCGTTAACCCGCCACCCGTGATATGGGCCAGTCCTTTGATGAGTGGTAAGCCAAGCAAACCTTCCAATGGCCGCAAGTAACTGATGTGTGGTTTGAGGAGTTCGTCTCCCACAGTTGACCCGATGCTCTCCAGCTTACTGTTTACACTATAGCCAGCAACTTCGAGCAGCAGCTTACGGGCCAAAGAGTAACCATTGGTATGGAGACCAGCCGCAGGTAGTGCAAGCAAGAGATCGCCGGCAGCGATTCGCTTGCCATCGATTGTGTTTTGCCGCTCGAGTATTCCGACTATGAATCCGGCTACGTCATATTCGCCCTCAATATAGAAGCCGGGCATCTCTGCCGTTTCACCGCCGAGCAACACGCAGCCATTCTCAGTGCAACCTTTTGCGATGCCCTCGACAACGTCTGCTACAACCTCCGGCGAGAGCTTTCCCATGGCGATGTAGTCGAGGAAAAAGAGCGGACGAGCTCCCTGGACCAGAATGTCGTTTACACAATGGTTGACCAGATCGCGTCCGATGGTGTTGTGCACACCGGTGAGGAAGGCAATTTTCAATTTTGTGCCGACTCCATCTGCCGAGGCCACAAGCACCGGGTGCCGCATATCGGGGAAGGCGCCATCAAACATGCCGCCAAAGCTACCAATCTCTGAGAGCGTGCGCTCATTGAAGGTCCGCCGCGCGAGTTCTTTGATCCTGGCGGTGGCTTGATTAGCCGAGTCGATATCGACACCAGCGTCACTGTAGGTGATGGGTTTCGTCATTTATCAGATTCCGTGAATCGTGAATCGTAAATCGTAAATCGTAAGACTGAGGATGGATCATTCCCTATTCACGATTCACGATTCACTATTTACGATTCACGCTCTTCGGTGGTGGTCCAAAATCGCCATACGCTACGAAACCGGCGCGCGTCGAATCATCTTTCTGCCCAACACGGCCCACCCATAGGTTCTCGCTACCCTCTTTCGCGGTCTTTACAACGTAGTCATTCGCTCTCCCGCGTGTAGTGATGGTGATCTCGCCTTGCAAGTCTGTGCGATAGAGTTTCACGTTGGCTGCCTGCAACCGATCAAGCACAGCCTGCGCCGGATGGCCATATCGATTCCAGACTCCACACGAGATAATCGCTACTTCGGGTTTAACGCGCTTCACAAACTCTTCGGAGGTGGCATATCGCGAGCCATGATGAGCCACCTTCAAGACCCGGGCTCTTAGGTTCAAGTCCTTGGTTAGCAAGCGATGCTCTGTCTGTTCTTCAGCATCACCCGGAAGCAACATTGAGAATTCGCCATAGTCAAGCCGCACCGCAACCGAGTTTGCGTTCGGCTCATTGCCGCCGCTCTTCATCTGTTCCCGGGTAAAGACGGGTTCGCTCGGAGCCAACACTGTCAGCCTTGCGCCTCCTCCTAAGTCGAAAGTTTTTCCTGGCTCGACCTTCTCATAATGGGCGCTGGTTTGGCCTACTGCAGCCTTGTATTCCTCATAGAAGCGCGTAATTGAGCCAGATTTGGCAGCCGTTTTCGCCCGACTACTTCTTTGGGGCGGCGTGGCGGATTTGGCCGGGTTGTCAGATTTGACGAACCCGGCCGGTTCGAGTCCATTGTCGAGCACATTTACGACCTTGATTGCCTTTAGTACCTCGTCAGCCCCACCGATATGATCGGGATGAGGATGTGAAGCGATGAAGTAATCAAGCTGCTGCACGTTGTACCGTTTCAACGCTTCCAGGATTACTTTGCCTTTGCCTGCGTCTCCGGCATCGATCAGGACGCTTTTGCCTACCGGTGAGATGATAAGGATAGAGTCGCCCTCAATCGGTCCAACATCGAGCACGTGAACCTTGAGCTCGCCCCCCGACGGCGCCGGGGGTTTTGCTTTCCACCATGGTAAGACGTACCGATAACCGAGATAGCCGGCAGCGCCAAAGACAATCACCAGCACGACAAGCAGACATCCGCATCCCCGTGTCGCGCGGCTCAAGCTGCCACCTCTCCGAAAGACTCATGCGTCAAAGGTCACCACCTCGCGGTCCCGCTCCCACATGGTTTCAGCCTCCTGAGTGATGCGCGTGGGGTATTTCTCGTTCCAGCATGCGACACAAGCAGAATCAGCGTTAATGCCAATCGCCTCAATCATCCCTTCCAGCGACAGGTAACCGAGCGAGTCGGCTTCAATGAATCGGCAAATCTCATCAACTGACATCTGCGCCGCTATCAGTTCTGACTTGTTTGGCGTGTCAATACCGTAGTAGCAGGGACTGATGGTGGGCGGACAACTAATGCGCACGTGGATCTCCCTGGCCCCAGCCTCGCGCACCATCCCCACAATCTTTTTCGAGGTAGTGCCTCGGACAATAGAGTCGTCAATCAGAATTACCCGTCGACCCTGAATCAGGTCGCGCACAGGATTCAACTTTATGCGTACGCCAAAGGAGCGGATGGCCTGCTTCGGTTCAATAAAGGTTCGGCCCACGTAGTGATTTCTCATCAGGCCGAAGCGGAAACTGATACCGCTCTCAGCGGCATATCCGATCGCTGCGGCAACGCCAGAATCGGGGACGGGCACCACGAGGTCAGCGTCAGCCGGTTGCTCTAAGGCGAGCTTCCGGCCCATCTTGTGACGCGTTTCATTGACTGAGCGACCGTAGATAAGGGAATCAGGACGGGCAAAATAGACGTGCTCAAAGAGGCACATCGCGTGTTGCTGTTGTTTGAGTGGATGACTGCAACGTAGACCTTGCTCATCCACGATAAGCATCTCGCCAGGCTCGACATCTCGCACATACTTTGCATCAATTAGATCAAAGGCACACGTCTCAGACGCAACGACCCATGCATCACCTAAGCGTCCCAGAGCCAAAGGACGAAAGCCACGCGGGTCACGGACGGCGATCAATTCCGACGATGTTAAGAAGAGCATCGAAAACGCCCCTTCCGTATCGTGCAAGACCTCCGGAATGGCTTCGCGCAGAGAGGATGCGTGAGACCGGGCGACGCGATGCAAGACGACTTCCGTGTCAGATGTCGCAGAGAAGATCGCGCCTTGCCGTTCCAGCTCCCGCCGCTCTTCGCGGGCAAAGGGCAGATTGCCATTGTGACAAACGGCTATCTGTCCATGCTGGCACGTCACAAGGAAAGGCTGCGCCTCGCGTATTGAAACCTCTCCCGCGGTGGAATAGCGAACATGTCCTATGGCGCTGCCGCCTGGAAGGCGATCGAGCCTCGACTGATCGAAGGCCTCAGCCACATGCCCCATTGCGCGTTCCAAACGCAGTTCTGAACTCCTTGAGGCCACGATGCCACAAGATTCCTGACCCCGGTGTTGCAACGCGTAAAGTCCCAGATACGTCAAGCGTGCAGCTTCAGGATGTCCAAAAATACCGAAGACGCCACACTCGTCACGAAATTTGTCTTTCGCCATTTCGCCCACTTGCTCCACTTCCTCGCAAATCTTTGTAGCCTTTCTGAGCTTACTTCTCCTGTCGCAAGCTTTCAACTGAAGCGGAGTTTGATAGATCCAGTTTTGACCGGAGCCGGAAACGCGTTTAGCATATTCGAGGATTTGACGTGACAACTCAGGGTACTCTTTACCGGCTCGTCACCATGCTACTGCGCCTGGCGCTGGTGCTTGGACTTTTGCTTGCTGGCTGGCTCGTATATTCAAGATTACCCAAGGCGACAGATCCTCAAGCGGAAAGCGAGGAGAAGCAAACTTCGCTTCAGATCGTTCTGCAAACCCCCACCAGCAGCTCACTCGAAATTCCGATTCAACTGTATCCCGTCGACATCGTCGCCGTGCGCCATGAATACTTTACCGAACGTCGCGAAGGAAAACGCTTTGACGATTTCTTGAATGAGCGGATGAGAGGCCGCAAACCAATCGCTGCCACCCTCGATAGGGAGGGCAAGACCACCATTATTGTCCCGCAGGGGAACTGGTGGGTTCACGCGCTGGTTTCGGGTGAAGAGAGTTTTGAGTGGCGCCTGCATGTCAATGTTGTGGGGCGTAAACAATCAGTTGTGTTGACGCCGCAGAATGCCTACACGCGAGCAAAGAGTTTCTAGACTGGTCCGTGGTCAGTGGTCCGTTGTCAGTAGTCAGTTGTTAGGGTCCGCGCGGCGGCTCTGCCGCTTCCCTTGCGGTATGCCTATGGCTTACCGAGAAGCTGCTCTCTTGAATCCGGCTCCGCCGTCCGAAGCTTATTACTTTAAGATGTGGACAGCGCCTTAATAGTACCGATAAAACCGCAACGGCGGAGCCGAACTTCAAAAACGCTGTTTCTCGGTAAGCCATAGGCATACCGCAAGGGAAGCGGCAGAGCCGCCGCGCGGACCCTAACAACTGACCACGGGCAACTGACTACTGGCTACTGATTACTGACTACTCCAATGAAAGCCCTGCGAGTCGATAACAAAGGAATTGGAGTTCGCGACATTACCAAACCGGAGCGTGGGCAGGAGGCCATAATCCGAGTCCTGCTCTCCGGCATCTGTAATACCGATCTCGAGATCGCGCGTGGGTACGCCGGATTCACGGGAACGCTTGGTCATGAGTTTGTCGGGGTGGTTGAGGAGGCCCCAGACGACACTCTCCTTGGACAACGGGTCGTTGGAGAGATCAACGCAGGCTGCGGCCAATGCGCGCTATGCAGGGCGGGAGATTCACGTCATTGCGGGAGCCGAACTGTGCTCGGCATTGTAGGCCGTGACGGCGCGCACGCTGAATATCTGCGCCTGCCGATGATAAATCTCGTGCCAGTCCCAGAGAAGATCCCAGATGAGCATGCTGTATTCGTCGAACCTCTAGCTGCAGCGTGTGCAATAACTGAACGCACATCCATACAGGGTTCCACAAGCGTTGCGATAATTGGTGACGGCAAACTCGGGTTGCTATGTGGCCAAGCACTGGCGTTAACAGGCGCGTCCGTCCTTTTGATTGGAAAGCATCCGGACAAACTCCGCATCGCAGAGCGTCGTGGGATCGAAACCGCTACAGTCAAACAAGCTCTGAATCGAAGAAAGGAATTCGATGTGGTGGTGGAAGCGTCAGGGTCCGCGGGTGGTTTCGAAATGGCCCTGGATCTGCTGCGGCCGCGAGGTACGCTAGTCCTGAAATCAACGTTTCATGGTCCTTCCCAGATCGAAACTGCGCGGCTGGTTGTTGACGAGATTACCGTTACAGGCTCGCGCTGCGGACGTTTCACTCCCGCTCTGGATCTGTTGAGGAGAGGGGCCATTGATGTCGACAGCCTGATTAGTGAGGAATATCCACTGGCGGAGGGCGTAATTGCCATGAAGCGGGCGGCCAAAAAGGGAGTGCTAAAAGTGCTTCTGCGACCGTGAGCGGCACGGGCAGGCGGCAGACGGCAGACGGCCTCCTGCTCCTGCCGCCTGCCGCCTGCCGTCTTTTTTTGCCCCTGATTCAAGCCTAAGTTATACTTAAGACCTTTCCCACTGCTCCTAAGACGCCGTGGTAGCGAGCGGGGAATAAGAGAGCCCGGCCACGGTAATTCCCGAAGGTGGTGTTTTATGTTTGATCTTCAGAAGAACGAAACAACCGTCAACGAAAAACTCATACTGCGCAAGCTTCGCGTCTGGATCGTGGCGTTGGCAATCGCCTGCCTCTTAGCTGGGATTGGAGTCGGGGCCATGCTCTCTGGGCGGCCCACCGTTGCACAAAACGATGTCCAGATCGCCCACGCTCCGGAAGCTCTCTCAGCCTCGTTTGCGGAGATTGCTAAGCGGGTCGAGCCGGCAGTTGTCAATATTGAAACAACCACTGCCGCGCCCGAGACAGTCGAGAAGGATGATGTCGACAAAGAAGATCAGTCGCTAAACAATCCTTTGCTCGACATGTTTCGTCGCCAGTCTCGCCGGCCATCCCACGGAGTGGGGAGCGGTTTTCTGGTCAGTCCCAAAGGGTACATTTTGACTAACGAGCACGTAGTGGAAGGCGCCACCACGATCACGGTTGGCTTGCAATCGGGTGTTTCGTACCGCGGCAAAGTCGTCGGCATCGATGAAGAGACCGATGTTGCAGTAATCAAGATCGATGCGTCAGAGGATTTGCCCACCGTGGTTCTGGGAGATTCAAATGCGGCCCAGGTAGGCGATTGGGTGCTGGCCGTGGGATCGCCATTTGGTCTCGACCAAACTGTCACTGCGGGAATTATCTCCAAGAAGGAGAGAGAAACCCCTTACTTCACGACCTTTCAACGCTTGCTGCAAACTGACGCGGCAATCAATCGCGGTAACAGCGGCGGTCCACTTGTAAACATGCGCGGCGAAGTGATTGGCATGAACTCGCAGATTGCCACGTCGACCGGTGATTACAATGGTATTGGTTTCGCGCTGCCTTCAAATGAAGCGAATTTTGTTTACCGTCAGATTGTTTCCCAGGGAAAAGTGCGGCGGGGGTATCTTGGCATCACGCTCGATTCCGTAAAAGATGAGTTTGCCCGAGTCTATGGCTTGCCGGAAGCGAAAGGCGCCATTGTTATGGACGTGCAGTTGACAAAGGATGGTCAGCCAACTCCGGCGGCCAAGGCAGACATACGATCAAATGACATTATTACCGAGTTTAACGGACAGCAGGTGCTCAACGCGCCGGATTTGATTCAGAAGGTGGCGGGGACCCCTGTGGGCCAGTCAGTCTCTTTGGTCTTCCTCCGCGACGTGGACGGCAAGATTGAAAAACACACAGCTAACGTGGTGCTCGGCGAACGGCCCCGGTCGCAGGTTGGAAGCATGCCCCTCAAAAGCGGCGAGGAGGCCACAAGCGCAAAGGACAAGCCCGGTGACCCAAAAGGGAACGGGCTACACCTTGGCATAACGCTTGCGGAACTAACCCAACAACTCATAGCTGAGAAACACCTCACCGGCATACGTGGCCTGTACGTTAAGGAAGTTGATCCAAATGGCCTGGCGGCACAAGTGCGGACGGCGCCCAACGGCCAACAAGCGCTTGCTGAGGGCGACGTAATCACGCGCATTAATCGCATCCCGGTAACAACGCTGGCTGACTTTCAGCGGGTGCTGAACGGACTGAAGCCCGGCGATCCTATTGTGCTTCACGTATCTCGTTACACCAGGGACCTGGATCGCATAACACAGAGAATTGTGCAGTTTACTTACCAATAGAAAGAGCAGTTTCGGGTTGCAGGTTCAGCTATTTCGAGTTGGTAACACCCAACACCGCAACCCGAAATTCGCAAGTCATGGCTCAAGCAAAGAAAGTTCTCGCAAAGAATTCCAAAAAACAGAACGCCCGCGGCGCCGCTCGCCAGGCGCCAAAGACCTATCACAACTACATTGGCGGTAAATGGGTACCGAGTGAAGCCGGAGAGTTTTTCGAAAACCGCAACCCTGCAGACAACCGCGATGTGATTGGGCGTTTCCCTCTTTCTACAAACGAAGACGCCAATGCAGCGGTCAATGCCGCTTACGAGGCGTTTGATCGCTGGCGGTTAACTCCCGCGCCAAAGCGTGCGGAAATCCTCTTCCGCCTTGGTGAGATCCTGATTCGCAATAAAGATCGGTTCGCCGCCGATATGACTCGGGAGATGGGCAAGGTCCTGAAGGAGACCGGCGGTGACGTGCAGGAGGCAATCGATTGCACCTACTACACGGCCGGTGAGGGTCGCCGATTGCACGGTTTTACCACGCCGGCAGAGATGCCCGACAAGTTTGCGATGTGCGTGCGACAGCCAGTCGGCCTATGTGGGTTAATTACGCCGTGGAACTTTCCGATGGCAATTCCTTCGTGGAAGCTTATTCCCGCTCTCGTCTGCGGTAATACCGTGGTAATGAAGCCGGCGGAAGATACGCCGCTGTCTACTTACAATCTCGTGAAAGCGTGCGAAGAGGCCGGCATCCCTGCCGGTGTCGTAAACCTGGTGACGGGACACGGCGAAAACGTTGGTGCCGCGCTGACCAACCATCCGGCGCTCCGTTTGATCTCATTCACGGGATCGACGGAAACAGGACGCCTGGTCGCCTCGTCATGTGCCGAGCGCAATGCCATTTGTTCCCTGGAAATGGGTGGCAAGAATGTCATCATGGTGATGGACGACGCCGACATAGACCTCGCAATCGAGGGTGCGGTATGGGGAGCATTTGGCACTTCCGGTCAACGCTGCACAGCTTCTTCCCGGCTTGTAGTCCATAAGAAAGTCTATAAGCAATTTGGCAAGAAGCTGGTGGAACGAGCCCGCGCACTGCGAGTAGGGAATGGCGCCGATCCTAAAACTGATATGGGTCCGGTTATCAATGCGGCTGCAGTGGAAAAGATCATGAGCTACATTGAGATTGGCCAGAACGAAGACGGAGCCAGTCTTGCATTCGGCGGCAAGGAGCTTACCCGGGGCGAATACGGCCACGGCCATTTCATCGAACCAACTGTGTTCCTTGACGTAGCTCCGGAGATGCGGATCGCCCAGGAGGAGATTTTTGGACCAGTCACCACAGTTATTCCCGCCAAGTCTCTAGATAATGCCATTGAAATAGCGAACGGCGTTCGATACGGCCTCTCAGCGGCGATTTATACACGAGATGTGAATCGCGCTTTCCACGCAATGAATGAGCTCTACACGGGAATATTTTATGTCAATTCCTCAACCATCGGGGCTGAAGTGCATCTTCCTTTTGGCGGGACAAAAGCCACCGGTAATGGTCACCGCGAAGCCGGCACTCAGGTGCTGGATATCTTTTCTGAATGGAAATCAGTTTACATTGACTACAGTGGGAAGCTACAGCGTGCCCAAATCGATGTGGTTGAACTCTAACTCAGAATGATTATTGGACTCCCGAAAGAGATTAAGGATAACGAATACCGAGTCGGGTTGACGCCTGCGGGTGTTCGCGCCTTGACCGACGCCAAGCATCAAGTGGTGGTCGAAAAGTCGGCCGGCGAAGGTTCTGGCTTTGACGATAATCTCTACCAAAAAGCTGGTGGGCGCATTCTGGAATCCGCCAATGATGTCTGGTCGCAGTCGGAGATGATTGTAAAGGTTAAAGAACCCATCGAGAGTGAGTATCCTCTCATGCGCGAGGGTCAGTTGCTCTTTACGTATCTACATCTTGCTCCAGACAAGAAACTCACCGCCGAATTGCTCAAACGCAAAGTAACCGGAATCGCGTATGAGACGATTACCGATAAACGCGGTGGTCTGCCGTTGCTCACGCCGATGTCGGAAGTGGCCGGGCGGATGGCCATTCAGGTGGGCGCACACTATCTCGAGAAGATGAGTGGTGGACGCGGCATTCTTCTGGGCGGTGTCCCGGGAGTGCCGGCCGCGCGCGTGGTAATCATTGGCGGTGGTGTTGTAGGAACAAACGCCGCAAAGATCGCCGTCGGCATGGGCGCGCATGTGACGATTATTGATAACAACCTGGAGCGCTTACGCGAGCTGGACGATATTTTTCTCTCAAAGATCTCGACGCTCGCGTCCAGCGCCTACATGATCCAGGACGCTGTCTCGCTGGCGGACCTTATTGTAGGCGCAGTACTCGTGCCCGGCGCTTCGGCGCCAAAACTGGTTACCCGCAACATGCTGAAGGATGTGCCCAATGGCGCGGTAATCGTGGATGTTGCGGTGGACCAGGGCGGTTGCATTGAAACTACGCATCCGACAACTCACTCCAATCCAACCTTTTACGTGGAGGGTGTGCTCCATTACTGTGTCGCCAACATGCCCGGCGCCGTGCCGCGCACGTCCACGTTTGCGCTTACGAACGCGACTTTACCTTATGCCATGAAGCTTGCGAACAAAGGATTTCTCGAAGCAATCAGCCGGGATTCCGGACTAAAAGCAGGCGTAAACACCTACGCCGGCCACTGTAGCTACGAAGGGGTAGCCGCCTCGCAGGGCCTGCCATACACTCCAATTGACGAACTGATCGGCACTCCGAGTGCCAAGGCAGTCTAGAAAATTCGCCTATTCTTCGAAGTCTATTGAGGAGGGTTGCCGCGGCTTTCCTGTGCTTCACGCAGCAAGCGTCCGATACAGTCGACTAGCTCTTGCGGCGAAACGGGCTTCGCAACAAGGGCGTCAAACTGCTTCACTTCCTGGCCCATTTCCTTCTGCTCCAGCGCCGTGAGAAGAATGATGGGGAGGGTGGAAAGTTTTGGACTGCTGCGCAGAAACCGGCCAAACTCGTAGCCACTAAGATTCGGCATCATTGCATCGGTGACCACGAGATCGACGTCAGAGGAAAGTGTAATCTTCATCGCCTCGAGGCCATCAGCCGCCGAGATAACGTCGTAGCCTCCTCGTTCAAGTACCACTTCCAGATAGCGTCTGAGCGAGCGGTCGTCTTCAACCAGAAGCACAGTGGCACGCTTGTCGCCGGCATTCGCAGCAGGCACAGATGCGTCTTTCGCTTCGGCTAAATTTGATTCAGGGGATGTGGTCATTTGGAGTAGGAAATACTGTGAGAATTTTGGGTTCGCAGCGAGAAACAGGACACCCATAAAGAAGATTAGACTCGCGCGCAGTTGGTTGTCAATCTTGGTTATCGAAGTGCTAACAATTCTCTTCGAGCCCGAAGAGGCTGCAAAACGCCCCGGAAGGATAAGCCCCCTGCGAAGGGCGTGCAATGAGGATCAGCCCGCGTTAGCGGCCGACAAGGCAGTGTTACTCACCGAACTCTGTCCCCTGGGAAGAAATCCCATACTGGTCCAGCCTTACGGGTTGCCGGAGCCTTAGAGAATCCCTGATGCGAAACGTCGCACGAGTGGTGGCGGCCAGCTCCGCCAAACTGATGGGCGCTGGCGCGCCGTCGAGCACCATCTGAAAGACCTTTCTAACTTCCTCCGTCTGCCCCTTGTCCTGCCGCCTCAGTTTGGTCTTTCGCTGGCGACCACTCGTGTAAGCCACTGCAGAGCGAAAATCATCGAGCACAAACGATTTGCCCTCCCCAAAGATCTCGATGCGCTCCTTCGACAAGCTGGTATCACCCTCAGCCAAGTACGCTATGCAACCAGTGGAACCGTCCGCAAAGCGCAGGGTAATGAAAACTGAGTCTTCATCCACGAGCTGGTGATTGCGACTCGATATGCACTCTGCAAAAACTGATTCCGGCAGACTCTCGGTCAAGAACTGCATAAGATCGATGAAATGGCACACCTCACCGATAATTCTTCCGCCACCCTCAATCGAGTCCTGAACCCAGTGTTCTCTCGGGAGCCGGCCGGGATTGACGCGATACAGAATCGAGAGCGGATCAGCCCGGCCGGCAAAGACCTCTTTGCCGGCCAGGGCAAGTGGAGAGAACCTGCGATTGAAACCAACCATGAGGCGGCCACTGGAATTTGTCGCCGCCTCGATTACGCTATCCAGTTCTTCATCGTTCAGAGCGAGCGGCTTTTCCACAAACACATTCTTGCCGTCTTGTAACGCTCGAATGGCCAACTGCGCGTGCGTGTCGTGCCGAGTGCCGATGACAACCAGGTTGATTTCCTCATCGAGAAGGATCTCTTCCAAACTGGCAACTGCTTTTGCAAAACCAAATTTCTTTCCCACATCCTGAGCCGAGATTCCTGAGGCGCTAGTTATCGATTGAAAACCAACGCCGGCAGACTTGAAGTGGGGAAGCAGTGTCGATCGAACGTAATTCCCCGCACCGATCAAACCCAGTTTTACCGAATTTCCGGCCGCCGCGATATTGCGTAACTCGAGGCTACGATGTAATTCCTTTTTCGTATCGTAGCTGAGTATTATCCCAAGGTATGAGGTCGAATCGCTGCCGATGAGTTCGTAAGCTCGCTCGGCGTGCTCCAAGGGAAAACGATGGCTAATAAGAGGTTCGACGTTGATTTGCTTTCCGGCCACCAGATCGAGGAAGGCTTCGATGTTACGATTCTCGGTCCAGCGAACGTAAGCAAAGGGATAGTCATGGCCATGCTCTTCATATTCGGGATCGTACCGGCCAGGGCCATACGACATCGAAATTTTTAGAGTCAATTCTCTCTCGTAGAATATTTGTCGCGGCACATCCAAACCCACTAATCCAACAGCAACCACTCTACCTTTGCGACGTGACACCTCGCCTGCGAGTTCCAGAGGTTCGTTCGAGGATGTGGCCGCCGCGATCAGAACTGCATCGGCGCCACGTCCACGGCTCCATTCGATGATTGCACCTTTCACGTCAGAACCGGTCGTGACAGCCACGTCAGCGCCAAGGTCGCGAGCAAGCTTTACTCTGGCTGGGTTCAGGTCGACTCCAAAGACACGACAACCATTTGCTTTCAATAGTTGCACAGTTATCTGACCAAGGAGGCCCAGTCCGATCACGACCACGGCTTCGCCCAAGCTGGGTTCAATGAGCCGCACACCCTGCAAAGCGATTGCTCCCAATGTGCCAAAAGCGCCTGCCTCGAAATCAATGCTTTCGGGCAAGCGAACGCAGAGGTTTCGAGGAACCGAAATCACTTCCGCGTGCGCGGCAAAGCCAGCGCCCGCACAAGCAACGCGATCGCCAACGCGGAACTCGTTTACCTCACTACTAACATCAACCACAACTCCAGCCGCGCTATAACCTAGCGCCTTCGTTGAGTCGAGTCTTGCGCTAACTGCATTAACGGTACTTACCAAACCTTCTCTCTGAACCTTTTGCACTACCTGCTTGACCAGATCCGGCCGCTCGATTGCCTTGCCGACTAGACTCCTTTGAGCCAACTCAAGCGACATTCGCTCAGTGCCGACGCTAATCAGCGAAGCGACGGTGCGCACCAAAACACGGCCGCGCTGAAGCGTGGGGATTGGCACTTCAACCACGCTCAAGTCTCCGGACCTTTGATTCTGCAGAACCTGTTTCATCCTCGCACTCAAAAAGACCAAAAATCATAGCAATAAGCGATGAGGATGTCAGTCTTTACATGAGAGCTGTGGCGAGGATTTATCGGCTTGAGCTACGATACTATGCCAGAACGTGCTTTTCAGAGAGCGGCAGATCGGCTACCGTTTCTGATCATTTCCGTCGCCTTAATGGTCATCAGCGTGGTCAACTCCAATTCCCTCGACGTATAGAGGGCAGGCAAATTCTTTCTCATTCGCGCGATCGATTCCCTATACATCGCCGAGTGGCCCTTATTTCTCAGGCTGCCTAGCCGGCAGAGAATGCTACCGCCAGTTGTCGCCACCAGCTGCCGGTAGTCTTGGATCTTGATAGTTAGTCCGCCCCGCCTTATCTCGATAAACTCTTGCACACCGAGTGTACCATCGCCCCGAGAGCTCGTGATGATCGTCAAGGAAGAGCCGTCGCGAAAGACTACATTCACGCCTTTTTCGTCATCAGCATAGCGCAGATTCGGCCCGGTTATAGTCATCTCAGAAGGCTCGCAACTTACGCCCAAAAAGTAGACCGCCAGATCGATCCAGTGACACAAGTTTCCAGTGATCCTTGTTCCCTCCTTGGGCCAGCGATACCAGTGCTGGTCTGGAATTTCTACCTCCTTGACTAAGCATGTAATCGATGTTGGGCCCGGGGCTTCGCTCATGAATTCTTTTGCCCTTCGCGTGAAGGGGGCAAACCGCCGGTTATAGCCCACCTCAAGAAAGGAATTGGGGGTCTCCACAAATTCCATTAAACAAGCCAAATCGCCACGTGTCACTGCGGGAGGTTTTTCGAGAAACACTTTCTTCCCGGCCCTAAGAGCCGTTGCGGCGATTTCTGCATGTGAATCATGATAAGAGGCAATGATAACGATTTGGGTTTCGGGCTGAGATATCGCTTCACGCCAGTCAGTCGAAGCTCGCGCGAAACCGAACCTCCGTCGTACATGCTCTGCTAAATACGGCTCAAGATCGACGACTGTGTGTAGCGGCACGCCCGCACGCTTGAGCGCCGGAATGATTTGTGTCCGAGCGTAATCTCCGGCGCCAATTACCAAGGCGCCCTCGGTGGTCACCTTTCTTTGATGGCGCGCTTCCGCTGCCGGGGGCCGGATCGGATGATACCTTGAAGCAACATCGCTCTCTTCAGCGCCATTAAGACTGGAGGCCGGTCCTCGAGCATTAGCCTCGATAAGAGAAACTATTGTCGGAACGAAATTGACTGCCAATTGAGGCGGCGCCAGGTCTGAATAGAAATCATATCCGGCGGCCGAATCCCAGCTTGACTGCTGCAAGCCGAGGGCAATTACTGTGTCCTCCACAGCGCGAGCAAATGCGACTTCTGATGGGACGAAGGCCAGAGGCTTGGTGAGTTCACGACGAAAGAGCATCACACCAGCAGAGCGAGGGTGGCGGGTCCCCACACACACAACCGGCTCGCCCGACCCCTGTATCTTACCGACTGCCACTACAACATGATGGTCGCCATTGAGGAATTCCTGGAGACGTTTGGACTGCACCTTCCTGATCGTGTTAAGCGGGCCTTCGGCCAGGATAAAGCGCCAGACCTTCTGCCAGCTGTTTTCCATGATGCGCTGATCGAGCGGCTTTACAGGAATCAGAGGTAGACTGTACTCAATCGAGACTAGCAAGCATTCATGATAAGGAGAGTAGGCCGGCACATCGTACCACTGGTCGCGAAAAAGGTAGTTCATTGGCGTTGGTGCTCTGCTAGTACCTTTTAATCAGCTTACTGACCCGCTCGACTAACGACATGGCACATTTTAAGTGGGAGTTTTGCCCACAGCTATAATGATATACATAGCTAGACGGGTGCAAAGCGTGACTTGTCTCACTTATCCTTAGTGGACCTTTATATCCCAGATGAAGCTTTGATAAGCAGGTAACGGATGAATCTCGATCACGAACAACGGCGACAGCGTCGTGCGCTCTTTCTTGTGCCAGTTCCTCCACCTGTTGGTGGAGTGGCGCAGATCTCCCGGGACTTGATTGATTCTGAGTTGCAAAGTGAGTTCAAGCTCGAGGTGCTTAACCTAACCAGTCGGCCTGCCGAGCGGCTGAGGACATTTACGGTTGAAGCGTCCAGCTTCTACTTTACTGGTCTGCTGTGGCTAAAACTGATCGCGAAGCTAATCTCCTTCCGCCCGCACATAGTTTACGTGGCTTCCTGCTATGACTGGAGCTACTTGCGTGACTTTGTCTTGATGTTCACAGCAAAGGTATTCAGCGCGAAGGTAGTCTGCCACTTTCATGGCCGGCGCAGTGGACCTCTCTTTGCGACCCCATCTGCCATCGTCCGTTTGTTCCTGTCCTTAACCAGCTATTCGTTCGATAGAATTATTTTTCTCTCGCAGGGATTAAAAGAGTCGCTAGTGCCGGTGTTCGGAACAGCAAAAACTAAGACAGAAGTTATTCCTAATTTTGTTGATGTGTGCAAATTTCGCCCGTCCTACAGTTCGGATTCCCATGAGGCTCGAATCATCTTCATAGGCCGGCTAAGCGATGACAAAGGGATCTTTGAATTACTGAAAGCGACATCCCTGCTGCTTAGCGAAGGTAGGTCACTACGGGTGGATATTCTCGGCGTAGCGGAGACCATCGATGAGGAAAGAGTTGTGCGGAACTTCGTTAGTTCTTCGGCTCTCAATCCAGTAGCAGTCTTTCACGGAGTAAAAACAGGCGGCGAGAAAGCAAGATTGCTGGCTGCGGCTACTCTGTTCGTCTTCCCATCGAAGGTTGAGGTATTTCCGCTTGTCTTGCTTGAGGCTTACGCGAGTGGTCTCCCGGCGATCTGCGCGCGCGTCGGTGCCGTTCCAGAGATTCTCAAGGACGGAGAGAACGGCTTTCTGGTGCAGCCGGGAGATACTGCAGCCTTAGTAGATTGTATGAGACGCCTTCTCGATGATGAAAAACTTCGACAGACCATCGGATCAAACAATCGTGTGGCTGCCGAATCGTTGTACAGCAAGGATCGCGCAGTACGGAAGCTGCTGGAGGTCTTCCACAATCTTTGCGATCAAGGTTAGGAATTCGAATACGTCAAACGTTCGCGAGTTTGGTTGAATGCGAAGCCCATCGCTCAAACCTGGGTTCAAAATCCGGAAAACGCAATCCCCAAGTTTAACACGTGCCGGCGTGCTTCAACTTAAAAGGCGAGCTGAAATCGGAACCTGCTTCTGTCAACGTTCACTACAAGAAAGTTGCTGAAAGATTTTTGCCAGGCGCAATACATTCACTTTTACCGAGTATTCGGCCTCAACGAGCTTTCTCCCCGCTGTACCAAGGCGAGATGATAGGGCTTGATCAGCAAACAGACGGTGTAATGACGCAAACCAGTCGTCAGGTGTCAGTGCCGCAAAACCTATCTCCTCGCGCTGTAGGAGCTCGCGGTTTACGCCTACGGGACTTACAACAACCGGTAGACCACAGGCCATATACAAGAGCATTTTAAAGGCACACTTACCAAGAGCCCATTCAGAGTCTTCCAATGGCATCAGGCCCACACTCATCGTTTGCATACTTTGCACTTCGCCTCCGGGGGACCAACTGATGAACTCCCACGATCCGGCGGGGATCTGCCTGAATCCGGGTCGGCGATCACAAACCACCCGCAGTAGCGTGCCGGGATGCTGACTTAGAAACTGTGCAAGCGGCTCTTCAATCATCTGAAGATAGCGAAGGTTGGAAGCAGTTCCAATCCAACCCATGATCCAACGATTTGTCCGCACGGTGGCAGCGGGTACCCATACATCGGTGTCCACCGAAGTCGGAACTACCCACACTTGCTTGCCGAGCTTTTCATAGTGCGAAGCCAGCCACTGGTTCCCTGCGATCACTCCATCGCAGAGCGCGACAATTTTCTCTGAGAATCCTGAGCCGCGGAGCAGCCAAATCGCGTCATCTACGTCAAAGATCCGACGCCCTCCGGTTAAGCGTTCCAGTGTGAAGCGCTCGGGAATCAGCTCGCGCCGAAACCAGGTAATGTCGCTAAACCGCGACGCCGCCACGCCGCGCAAACGCATGAGGATCGCCAACGAAGCGAGTGGCTGCCGGCGATATCGCGTGATCGGCAAGTAGTGTTCGCTAACATCTATCCCGAGATGCGCCAGTGGTCCGATGAACTGTCGGATACGAAACCTGCTAGCCGGATCGTCGCGATAGGCCGTCAGCGCCGTCACTCTAATCATCTTTCCGACGAGCCCATACCGTAATAGCGCTTGCTTGTCTGAGTAACGCAAGCAGAGCCGAGAGCGGATAAAGAGGTAACAACAACTTTCCTTGCCAATCGGGAAACCGGGCAATTTTATCGGCCAGGCGCGGAAAGCGCTTTGTGTCCTGCAACATGTATCCCACGCTGGCAATTAAGTGGCTGACGTCTCGCTGATAAAGAATTTGCTCGATTCTCCAATGTCCAGCTTCCAAAACGTTCGCCAGCGACCGGGTCGTGAAATGATACAGATGATTCGGCAGGTGCAATGGAAACCAGGCGTTTCTAAAAAGCGTGAACTGACGGGAACCCGCATTCGGTACTGAAAGTACCAGCCAGCCACCCGGCCGCGTCCAGCAGTGGAGCCTTCTTAGCGCTTTCGCCGGATTGTGAAGGTGCTCTAGGACCATCCAGCCAACGACTAAATCAACTAACTCGGCTGGGGCGGGAGCGGTCTCCAGCGGGCCTCCAAAAACGTTATAGCCAAGTTCGCGACTACGGTTGGCTGCGCTCTCCGAGAACTCGATGCCTTGGACCTGCCATCCCCTTCGCGCCATAAGGTGAAGAAAGGATCCTGAGGCGCAGCCTACTTCCAGCATTCGGCCCGGCGGAAGTGACGGGAGAGCAATTTGATCAATCCGCAGCATTTCTCTGACCCAATCTTTCAGTGCCTGGGTGCGCGAAATCTCGCCTGGGAGAACAGTCGTATTTACATAGGGCCCATAATCCTGGGGATAATAGAAACCAATCGTCTCCGGCGTAGGCCGTGGGTTAGTGCGCATCAAACCACATCCTTGACATCGCACCACAATGAACTCACCGGGTAAACCGTGCAACCGATCACGACCTACCAACACGCGCTCGTCATTCAGTGCACAACCCAACGGGCAGGAACAATCTTCCAACTTCACTTCGACGGGGACTTCCGCGATTGTCATCTAGTTCAAAAATGTTTCAGATCATTCCCTCGCGCATAGAATGCATGTGCATCTTTCTAAGATTGAGGCGCTCGAGTAGGACTATCTGTACCAGTAGGTTTACAAAGTAATACAACGTGGTGACAACTGCCAGGCCAATCAATCCGTAGCGCATAAAAGCAACAAACTTAAAGGGAATGTATACAGTGTAGTTTATTACCGATAACCGCGTCGGTGTTTGGGTGTCACCCATTGCATAGAATGTGCTCGAGGTAATCTGTCCCATTGCACCACCGATCAAGAATCCCGCAAGTGCGATCATCAGTATCCATAACGTATGAACATTCCCTCGGGTAACGCCTCCTCGGCCAATGAGCAATGTTAAAGCGGACTCGCCGATCAGAATGAAAAGCCCGTAGCCGGCAATCGTTAGCAGTCCCATCCAGAACAGGCGGCGGTGAAAAGCCGCGCGAAAAGATGCCCAGTCGCCTGCGCTCGCCTTCTGCGCTAGCAACGGCACCATTGGCGCAGCAATCGCCTTTTCCAAGACGTAGTTCGCGACCCCATAAATCTGCTGGCTAATGTAAAACAGTGAAAGTCCGCCGGTTCCCGTTAGAGAAGAGAGGTACCTATCGACTAGCGAATCAGTCCGATAGTAGGAAGCGCCGAGTAGCAGAGGTCTTAGCCGCCTCCATGCTTCTTTGATCGCGGGCGAACGCCATCTCGGTCTAGGCCAACCCAAGGCGGGCAACAGCATCACCACTTGCAACGCTGTACGTAATACGATCGCCCAGGCGGCGGCAACTATGCCGAACTGAGGCAGCGTCCGGGACATTACTAATAGAGCAGCCGCGCCCGCCAGCACTGGTGAGAGTTCGACCCAGATGAATTTCTCGCGGGCGTAAGAGACCGACCAGAGCACTGCAACGGAAGCCGTGAGAACAACACCCGTTAGCTGGATTCGAGTTAATCTTACTGCCAGCTCTTGACCCGCTCTGTCAAAGCCTGGAAACAACCAGGGCACCCAATAGCTTGCACCGGCGCCAAAGATCAGTGCGAGGATTGCAAATAGCCCAGCAATACTCAGAAGGAATGTCCAAGCGTTTTCCTGAAACGTGTTCTCCCCTTGCGTGGTCAACAGAGGAACTAGCACGTGTGTGAGTGAGGTGCTCACTATACTGAGAATCAACTGCGGCACTGCCATACTAGCAAACAGCGCGTCAGTTTCAGCTCCAACTCCGAGTTCGGTTACGACGTACCATTGCAGCAATAAGGTTAGAAGAATATTGGTGACGGCCAGACCGGCAAGAGTTACAGTTTGTTTCATTAAAACTGCGAGTTATCCTACTCTGGAGCTAAGATATATTGACGGTTGTCGGATCGGAGATATTCTTTCTGACATTTCCTCATTACCTTGGGCCTTCCCTATCACCTTCACGTTTGACAACTAAACTAAGGCCCATAATGAAATAAAAGATCATCACAACCTCTGAGTCGCCCCAGTTGTAGTGGACCAGTCCACTCAGGAAGAAGCCACACAGACCACCGAGTGCTCCGAGCACGATACCGCGGTCGATCCATGGCCCGGGATTAAAAGAACCCTTAAACGCTGTTGCCTGCTGCCCGATGTCGGAGGCAATGTCAGTAACTGATAGCCTCTTATTGAGCCGCCAAAGCATCCGTGCATAGAGAGCCAGAAGTAGTAGCCATACAATTAACGCTGGAACTCCCCGTTCAAGTGATATCTGCAAAATATTCGAGTGCATGTGCCCCACCGGCAACCGACCATGGTCAAACATTCCCCATTCCCGCCAGTGCCCCTTCATCGAATCCATTCCAATGCCCACCAAAAGGTGCCGCGGCTTGCTCACCAGCAGATTAGAGCCCTCTCGCCAAACCGTTTCACGCCAGGTAGTGGACCCGTCCTGCCGGTCAAAAAAGCCGACGTTGCGCTTCTGCTGAAGTATCAGCAGGCCAGCAATAATCAGCGGCAACGCGAAGCCAGCAGTGATGATGAGAGCCTTCCGCCTCATGCCGAGAATGAGGATAACGGCACTGGAAAACAGAAAGGCGGCCCAGGAAGCCCGCGTCACAGTCAGAATCAGGGCGAGCAACAGGCCAGCGATTGTGACTAGAAATAGCACACCAACCCACGTGCGCTTTGCCGGCAAGCTCACGAACAGTCCGATCGCCAGGGCAACAATCAACTGCAGACTTTCAGAGTAAGTCGTGTAGTGGCCATAGAAGCCCGACGCCCTCCAGTCGCGACCTCTCGACCAACTATCTATGCCAAGCTTTTCGGCTGCAGTGTTACCAGCCAGGAATTTGCCGCGCTCGAGTTTGAAGGTTGGAAGCAACTCATGTCGGTAACCCTTTATGACCACCGGTTTTGGACCAGGCACTGACAACGCGTTAACGATATCATCGAGGTTCTGAAGCTTTTGCCCGTCTATATCCAATAATGTATCGCCTGCCCTTGCGCCAGCGGCGTACAGCGGGCTTTCCACCTTCACGCTCTGGATCTTTACACCCCTCCCAATCACCCTTTCTCCAACGGCGTAGAGGACGTTGATTACGGAGGACGCGAGCAGGGTAATTGCAAGCAGATGCAGAACGCGCCGCGAGGGAATGTTTTGGGCAAACAAGTAAACGATTGTAAAAAGGTTAGCGGCCCGCAGCTTACCTATGGAAACAAGCGGCTCGTAAGAAAGAAATGAAGACAGCCCTGTGAGAATGAAAAACCCCAACAGTGCGTAGTCGAGTGGCGACTTGTGCAGTTTCGGACGCGGATAGAAGGCAAACCGGGCAAACCAGAACAGCAATCCCAGTAGCCATGCCGCTTGAGTTGCAGCAATGGAATGAGGTGCGAAGGCGACAAACAGAAAAAGGCAGACAATGATTACCTTGTCTATCCACCTCGCGGCGACGCTGATACGTTCCTCATCAACGGCAGGGTTTCTTTGCCGTACATAAGACCTACTTGCCATCTTTTTCAGAGTAGCTGCTTCTTTGCCAGAACCTGAACAAGGTTATTAGATTTCCAGCCCTTCCTTTCAGGTGAATCCTGTTAATCCTGTCGATTGCGCTCAACACCAGGCGTGCCAATCTGGAGGAAATTGTCGACAGGATTTACAGAATTAACAAGATGAAACTCTGCCTGGCTTCGGTCGGACGTACAATCTAATTTAGCTGTGTAGCTGATAATCGTCGCTTCCTTAATGCGATCAGAACCTGAACAAGGTTATTAGATTTCCAGCCCTTCCTTTCATGTGAATCCTGTTAATCCTGTCGATTGCGCTCAACACCAGGCGTGCCAATCTGGAGGAAATTGTCGACAGGGTTTACAGAATTAACAAGATGAAACTCTGCCTGGCTTCGGTCGGGCGTACAATCTAATTTAGCTGCGTAGTTGATAATCGTCGCTTCCTTAATGCACTCTTACCTGCAAGGCTCAACAGTATATCTTCGGTTTTACTGGACTCGGTACTCGATGAGAGCGTCGAGAATGCGTTCAGCAGTTCGACCATCCCAGAGCGGTGGAATGTTAAGGTGTTTGTTTTGAGGGCTGGTAAGCGCCGTAAGAGCCGCTTGAATGATCTTTTCCGTGTTACTCCCCACGACCGTGTTGGTTCCCATAGTAACTGTTATGGGCCGTTCAGTAGTCTCCCGCAGCGTCACGCAAGGTATGCCCAACACCGTCGTCTCTTCCTGAATGCCACCGGAATCGGTCAGCACCAAACAAGCGCCACTGTAGAGTTTCAAAAAGTCAAGATAGCCAAGCGGCTCGATCATCCTGACCTTCTCAGCGGCCCTAAGCCGCGCTTCCAAACCAAATTCTGCGATCATCTTTCGGGTCCGCGGGTGGATGGGAAAAATCACCGGCACCCGTACAGCAATCTTTTCCAGCGCACTCAGAATTCGCGAGAAAGTCTCCGGATCGTCGACGTTCGAGGGCCGGTGAAGAGTGAGTACCGCGTATCGCTCAGTATTGAGCGCCAGGTCTTCCCGGATTGTTGACGCTGCCGCTCGCTGGAGATTTTTGCGCAGCGAATCAATCATGATGTTGCCGACAAAACGAATGCGTTCCTTGGGAATTCCTTCGGAGAGCAGATTTTCGCTGGCGTCCTCGGAAGGAGTGAATAGTAAGTCAGCGATCTGATCGGTCAACAGTCGATTAATCTCCTCCGGCATGCTGCGATCACGACTGCGTAAGCCGGCTTCGACATGGCCCACCTTAATCCCAATCTTTACGCAGACCAGCGCGCAGGCGAGCGTGGAATTCACATCGCCAACCACTAACACCCAGTCAGGCTGCTCACGCAATAACACAGGCTCAAAACGCTCCATTACGGCGGCGGTTTGACGAGCATGCGAGGCAGAACCAACCTCAAGGTGAACCTCCGGCTCACCAAGACCCAGGTCCCGGAAAAAAGCAGCGGACATCGACTTGTCGTAATGCTGGCCCGTATGAACTAAAAGCGGCGTAAACTGAGTTGTACGCCGCTTCATCGCTTCCATAATCGGCGCGACCTTCATAAAGTTGGGCCGGGCGCCGACAACATTAAGTACCTTCAACATCGAGATTTTGGGTCTACCGTACTGCCGTTCTCGCGACGGTGGTGTTCGCAACTCCCTAGAGTCTGATTATTCGAGCGCAGCTTTCGCGTCTCAAATCTCCATTCAGTGCATTCCGGGTATCCACAATCAGCGAACTCAAACGGCACACGCGGCTGTAATCGATCTGGCTATGATCTGTAACGATTACCAGGCAGTCGGTAGCCCGCAACTCGTCATCCGTTAACGGCGCAGAGGTTAATGGCTCCCCGCCGCCTTCAGTATGGGCGTCGTCAAAGTGCAATTCCTGGACAAAAGGATCGTGATAACGCACTTCAGCTCCCTTTGCTCGCAGCCGATCGATTATCGAAAGAGCCGGGCTCTCACGAACGTCGTTAATATCTCTCTTGTAGGCCACGCCGAGCAGTAGAACGCGCGACCCTTTCATCGCCTTGCGTTCGTCGTTTAAGCCATCAGCAATCAGCTGCACTACATGTTCAGGCATGCGCGAGTTGACTTCTTCAGCGAGGCCGATAAAGCGTGAGTCAAAGCCGTGCTGGCGCGCCTTCCAGGACAGGTAGTGCGGATCTAGCGGTATGCAATGACCGCCTATGCCCGGCCCGGGATAGAAAGGCATGAAGCCAAACGGTTTGGTCGCAGCGGCACGAATTACTTCCCAGGTATCGATATTCAGCGCATAACAGAGACGGGCCATTTCGTTGGCCATACCAATGTTTACGGCGCGAAATGTATTCTCCAGTAACTTAGCGGCCTCTGCCACGCGGGCGGAACTCACGGCATGTACGTCATTAACGATCTGCGAGTAAAGATGAGCGGCGGCCTCTGTGGAGTCGGCCGTAACGCCGCCGACGACTTTGGGAATGTTATGGGTCTGAAACTGAGGATTACCGGGATCTACACGTTCCGGCGAAAACGCCAGCAGGAAATCCTTATCGAGCTTGAGCCCGGTTTCTTCTAACATCGGTAACAAAACTTCGTCGGTGGTACCCGGATAAGTGGTTGATTCAAGAATAATCAACTGTCCCTGGTGCAACTGCTTTTTGATCTCCTCTGCGGCGGCCAGAATATAGGACACATCGGGTTCCTTGGTCTTACGCAGTGGTGTGGGCACGCAAATTATGATGGCGTCGCACTTGCGAAGGAGGCCAAAATCTATGGTTGCCTGCAACCGTTTCGACTCGACAAGTTTCTCGAGAGTGGATGAAGGGACATCTCCGATATATGACCGACCGGCATTAATTTGTTCCGCCTTGTCGCGATCGACTTCAAAGCCAGTCGCCGTCAAGCCGGCGCGGGCAAACTCCACCAACAGCGGCAGACCAACGTAACCCAGCCCAATGACTCCAACATGCGCGCGTTTGTCGGTAATCAGAGCAAGCAGCTGTTCCTTGATCATGCTAATTACTTCCTGGTTTTCCGAAAGCTCTACAGGCAGGAACTGCAATCATGCGACTCAAGAAAGACTAGGGGAGCGTTGCGCAGAATGTCAAGCAGCGTTTTCCTTGACAGCAAACGTAAGCAGAACTATACGCTCATCTGTTAAATGAGTGACGAATCCAAAGGGTCCGGTAAACTCGTCCGCGGCCTGGGCCGGCTTGACGCCACCATGATTGTGGTGGGCTCGATGATCGGCTCGGGCATTTTTATTACCTCGGCAGAATCGGCACGACTTGTGGGTGCCCCGGGTTGGCTCCTGATGGCCTGGGCACTGGCAGGAGTGCTCACCATCACCGGCGCATTGTGTTGTTCTGAGCTGGCAGCGATGTGGCCGCGAGCCGGCGGACAATACGTGTTCCTGCGGGAAGCCTATGGCCCATTTGTGGGCTTTCTTTTTGGCTGGTCCCTCTTTCTCGTCGTACAGACCGGCACAATAGCTGCCGTTGCCGTAGCATTTGCAAACTTCATGGGGGTTTTAACAGATCTCGTTGCCGGCGATAAATACCTGATCGCCCCACACTCGCTGGGCCGTTATGCCGTCAGCCTATCAACTCAGCAGCTTGTGGCAGTTGCCATGATTCTGTTTTTGACTTTTACCAACACGCGCGGATTAAAGACAGGGAAGATCATTCAGAACACCTTTACCTTTACGAAAACCGCTGCCCTACTGGGTCTTATTATTATCGGCCTGACGCTCGGCTGGAACGGCGGCAGCGCTGCTTTCAGTTCATCATGGTGGCAGCCATGGGCCAACGGCTGGAAACCTGCGGCTTCGCAACTTGGTTTCGAAGTTGCCAGCGGGTGGACACTCTCGCTCGCACTATTAATGTTGCTCGGCCAGGCGATGGTTGGTCCGCTGTTTGCGCAGTCAGCCTGGAACAATGTGACGTTTACCGGCGGCGAAATACGTGAACCTGGCCGCAACCTACCCCGGGCGCTTCTACTTGGGTGCACCCTGGTCGTCGGGCTCTATTTGCTTGCCAACCTCGCTTATGTTGTAACGCTGCCGCTTGCGGACATCCAGAACGCGCCGCAAAATCGCGTCGCCACCGCGACAATGCAGGCCATACTTGGTCCGCGTGGCACGATATTGATGGCTATCGCAATCATGATCTCCACCTTCGGCTGTAATAATGGACTCATCCTGGCAGGTGCCCGAGTCTATTACGCAATGGCGCGCGACAACCTTTTCTTCGAAGCCATTGGCAAACTCAACCGGCGGCATGTGCCTGCCGTGGCGCTTATTACGCAGGGATTATGGGCAGCATTTCTTACGCTGCCGAGGACCGTTACCACTGACCCGCAAACAGGGGTGGTAAGGTACGGAAATGTCTATACGCAGTTGCTCGAATACATTGTATCAGCCGATCTAATCTTTTATGCCTTGATGGTGGGCGCGCTCATCGTGATGCGCCGAAAGAGCCCTCACCTCGAGCGTCCGTACAAGACACCAGGCTTTCCGCTTGTACCTCTTATTTATATCGTACTGGCAGCCCTCTTCGTGGTGGACCTTGCCTATCTCGCGCCCGCAACTTCCGGCATAGGTTACCTCATCGTCCTGCCGGGTATTCCGGTCTATTTCATCTGGCGCCTCTATTTTAGCTGGCGTACAAACGCTAAAGAATCAAAGCCTGACCTGACCGCTACTTGACCCATTCATCGGCAATTTCCGTTTCCACTTTCACCGGCACGGTCTTCAAATATTCCTCACCTGCCGCGCACATGGCCCGCTCCACCCTGGCGGCAATCTCCTCGGCCTCAGCAGCGGCGGCTTCAACTACAACTTCATCGTGAATGATATTGACGATTTTTGCAGAACTACCCGCCAATTCATCTCTGAGTAGCCGTAACGCTCTTTTGAGTATATCGGCGCTGGTTCCTTGTATCGGAGTATTCTTACCGTTGCGCTGCGTCATGGAGATCTGCTGCCGATCATTTTCATCAAAACGGAAGCGCACCAGGCGGCCGGAAGCTGTGCGCGCCTGGCGTTCACGAACAGCCCGAAGCGCCGCGTCGCGCAGGTAACTGTCCAGCTGGCGATAGGTCGCAAAATATTTACGCAGCACGTCTTCCGCCTCCGGAACACTCAAGCCCGTCAACATGGCAAATCTCTGCGCGCCAATGCCATAAACAACTCCGAAGTTGAGCCTCTTGGCAAAATCGCGCTGCTGTTTTGAAACCTGTTCGCTACTGAGGTTGAAAACTTGAGCGGCAGTGACGCGGTGAAGATCGGCGCCCGAATTGAAGGCCTTGATGAATCCAGGATCCCCGGAGAATTCGGCAAGTATACGCAACTCGATCTGAGAGTAGTCAGCGATAACTAGTCTCCGTCCCGCGGGATACCCACTGAAGCAGCGCCGGTACTCGATTTGATGGGGCACCTGCTGAATATTGGGGTTTGTGCAGGAGAACCTTCCTGTCGGCGCGCCTATTTGACGGAAGTCAGCATGCAGCCGCCCGGTGACGGGGTTAATCAACTCGATCATGTTCTGGCCATAGCTCGTGAGGGCCTTCTGGACAGTACGGTATTCGATCAGTTTTTCAACTACTGGATACTGGGCGGCCAGTGGTTGAAGTTTCCAACTGCGGGTGGAATCCGGCACAGGAATGCCCAGCCGCTCAAGGGCCTGCGTAACCTGCTGTTGAGAGTCGAGATTGATGTCGTCGCGTTGAGGGCCACCGAACAGCGAACCTTGGCTGGATTCCTGTGCCAGAACCTCCTGTAACTCCTCAGCCAGCGCGGCGCGCTTCTTTTCCACAATTGCCAACTGCTCGAGCCACCGGTTCTTGTGCATGTAAAAGCCCGCCAACTCGATATCAGCGACGGTTGTGACGCATTCGAATTCCAGTTGGGCACACTTGACAAGCGCCTCTGTACGCAGTCGCTCGATCAATCTTTCACGCAGCGGCAAAAGCACCGCTGCGTCGCGAGCCGCGTACTGCAATTGCGATTCCGACAACTCAAAATTCCAATTGCTGAGTCGTTCGCTCTTATCTATGGACTCGTTCAGGTAGCGCGAAGCCACATTCTCGAGACCATGCCGCTCTTCGATGTCGCCCGCCCCGATTAATTGGCTGGCTAGCAAAGTATCGAATAGACCGCCCAGCTCAACGCCGAGTTTGTGCTTAATAAACTTCGCGTCAAACTTGGCATTATGCGCAATTTTTATGGGCCGCCGGGCCGACAGCAGCCGCCTCAGAGGCGCGAGAGTTTCGCTTTGCGACAGATCACCGTTGGCAAAGGCGTCAAGGTCAATGATACGTACGCCGTCCGGTGCAGCGAGCTGAATCAGTCGCAGGCGGGAGGTATGAGGATCAAGTTCGGTGGTTTCCGTGTCCAGGCCGATGGCAGCTTGCGAGGACAATGATTCCAGGGCTTTGCGCAGATCTTCCTCTGTCTTGATTAATCTGTAATCCGTGATCATCGGTTAACATTGCGACTTTCTTCACACCCATAATCTCTTCAACATAAGGATTTGGCCCTTATGCTGGGCCTCGTGATCGATCAGATGATGCAGAATCCAACGAAGACTTTGTTCGTGAATTGCGCCCTTTCGTTCGTAGCTATGAATTTTTTCCAACTGAGCGTCATTAGCAGCAAAGAGCAGATCTCGGGTCTGATTGCGAATCTTCTCGATCTCCTGTAAGCAAAACTCGGCGGTATAGTCATTGTTGACAAAGCCCGTCGGATTGTCGAGTACGTCCCAGAAAGGCGTTTTTCGATCCTGTTCCGTCAGTTGATGGCCGGAAACTACACATTGCATCCACCACCATTCTGCCTCCCCGATATGTAGTACCAGAGCACCTATCGGATGCGCGCCGAGGAAGGCGGGACGGCCTATCTGCTCCTTATTCAGGTGGCTGACCGCCCGTACGACTTGTTCGCGTACCTCTTCCATGCTGCTGAGGTAAAATCCGATCTCTCTTGAAAGGCCGGGATGTGGCCTTAGAACGTGGCGTGCCATGCTTCAATTCTCCTTCGGCAAAATAATACACCGGATGTGCAATTGTTTCGCAGTGCTCAGCGCGCAGCCATCTGCGTTCGGGTCCTCACCAACGTTAGCAGAAGCAGGGCTGCCGTCACACCGAGAGCGGCACTCACCAGAAATGCCACTTCAGGCCCCTGCCACTTCCATAATCCACCCATTAAGAGCGAAGCCGGCAGCACTGTGATGCCGAACGCAAGATTATACAATCCGTAAGCCGTACCACGCTGGTGAGATGGCACGAGATCGGCAACCAGCGCCTTCTCGACTCCTTCGCTCAGGCCGAAGTATATTCCGTAGATTAAGAAGAGTATCCAGACAGTTGTCGTACTGCCTACAAACGCGAAGCCAACGTAAACCGCCGCATAAAGCAGCCACCCTGTGGCAATCAGGCCACGGCGCCCGAGACGATCCGAAAGGTCGCCGCACAGAAGTGAACTCAATACTTTGCTCAGGTGGAGAATCGCCCAGAGTAGCGGAATGGTTACAATTGCTACACCAGCAGTTTGGGCCCGCAGAAGTAAGAAGGCATCCGAAGAGTTTGAAAGCGTAAACAGCGCGACAAGCAAAAGGAAACGCTTGAAGTTGGTATCAAACTCGCGCAAAGACAGATGTAGTGACTCAGTTGCAGCTGCCGGTTCGGCCTTTTTGATCGAAGGCTCGCGAACAAACAAGATTACGACTATGACCGCAGCCAGCGCCGGTATAGATGCCAGGAGAAAGATCTGAGCGAAGTCTCCCGCGGTAGGAACGTCGTGGTTTGGCACAAACAGTCTCACTAACAGATAACCGATAAGGGGACCAATCACCGCGCCGGCGTGATCCATTGCCCGGTGAAAACCGAAGGCCAGTCCGCGCTCCTGCACACCGACGGTATCGGCAATCATTGCATCACGCGGAGCGGTGCGGATGCCCTTGCCTACGCGGTCAGCAAGCCGAATAACAAGCACTTGATGCCAGTTGGTGGCAAAGGCCAGGAATGGCCGGGCAAAATTGGCGAACCCGTATCCGAGTACGACAAAGATCTTGCGTCTTCCGCGACGATCGCTGAAGTACCCGGCAAACAGCTTCAACAGACTCGAGGCAGTTTCTGCGGCGCCCTCAATGAGACCAACAACCGCCGGGGAAGCACCGAGGGTAAGTGAGAGAAATACGGGAAGCAGAGGATAAATTATTTCGCTCGAGGAGTCGTTAAGCAGGCTTACCAGTCCGATGGCAACGACGTTCCGCGGCAGCCCCCGGTAGCGTTGCCAGAGACTTGCGCTCATTGCTTCTTGTAACTTGCCCGCACAACTGTCTTGATATTCCCACGAACGTGAAAGTCGCCCTCGATCTCCACCTGCAAGGGATCGCAAGCACCTATGAAGTCTTCGAGAATGATGTTGATAACGTGCTCGTGGAATATTTTCACATTGCGAAATGAGTTGATGTACAGCTTCAGACTTTTCAGCTCTACACAGCGCTTGTTGGGCACATACTCGAGACGGATAGTCGCAAAATCGGGAAAGTCGGAGAATGGACAGATTGCGGTGAATTCAGGAATCTCGAAGTTGATACGGATCTCTCGTCCGGGAAACTCGTAGGCAAAAGTGTCGAGAGGGGAAAGACTCATCTCTTCGCGGGGTGTGGAGCGAATATCAAGTTCTTGCTTATTTTCCCGCGGAGGTGTGACCTCGGTTATAGCCATCGCACTTTGGTTCCTTCAGTAGTGCAAATATTAGACCGCTGAAACCCTTCCTTACCCGCGAATCTGGGAGCTGCCGATTGCGAAGACTTTAACTAGAACAAGTCCGGCGATGAATCCTCCGATGTGAGCTGCATAGGCCACGCCGCCCTGGGCCGACCCGGCGCCCAAAACGCCCAGCCCACTAATCAGCTGAAAGACGAACCATATGCCAATTGCCACATAGGCAGGGACGTCAGTGATGATGCGAAACAGAATTACCATCACCCGCCGGTGAGGATAGAGCAAAATATAACCGCCGAGTACACCGGAGATTGCTCCCGAAGCTCCCAGGCTGGGAATTAATAAACTATCGGGGTCGCTCGAGAACATGGCGGTGGTCATAACATGAGCCAGTGAGGCGAAGAGACCACAAACAAGGTAAAAGCTGGCATAACGCACATGACCCAGTCTATCTTCCACATTGTCACCAAAGATCCAGAGAAACAGCATGTTGCCAAAGATGTGCGCAATACCGCCGTGCATGAACATGGAGGTGAGCAAAGTCAGGTAGACGGAAAATGGTGTTGGCTGCAGCCCCGGAACTAGCAGTCGCTGACCTGTAACCGGATGAGTTACTACGTGGTTAGGTGTTACAACATCGCGCCCACTTATGATCTCCTGGGGCACAGTTGAGAAGGCATATGTGAAGTTCTCGTTTGTTCCTAATCCTTGCAAAAAAACGAAAACAAGAATGTTTATGGCGATGAAGGCATAATTAACTACAGGGAAGATCCTGCGATCCGAATTGTCGTCATACAGTGGAAATACCATGCCTCAGCCTCTGAGTAGCTCTTAGCTGCAATTTGTGCGCAGATTATCGCGCAGCTGTGCACTTTACGACTAGTCGAGTCTCTGGCCCGCAAGAGGCATCACCACTCCGGCGTGGACGATTGCGCGCTGATGCGGTTTTAGCAAGTCGTATCCTTCAGAACGAGCAACATAGGTTGCTGCAGTAATGTCGCCCGTGACATTCAATGTTGTGCGACACATGTCGAGTATGCGATCAACTCCCAGTATGATGGCAATTAACGCCGGATTCACACCGATTGTAGCGAGCACGCCGATAATAAAGGGTATTGAACCTGAAGGCACGCCTGCTGTGCCGATACCGCCCAGAATGGCGAGATAGACGACCATGAGCTGTTGCGCCAGTGATAGGTCGACACCAGCCAGCTGGGCCAGGAAAAGCACCGTCACTCCCTCGTACAAAGCCGTGCCATTCTGATTGGCAGTAGCTCCCACGGTCAGGACAAAACTATTGATCTCCTGAGGTACTCCTAAATTCTCTTCGGATATTCGCAATGCAGTCGGAAGGGTCGCGTTGGAAGAGGAGGTAGAGAATGCCGTGAGAATTACGGTCTTGATTCGTCGAAAGAATTGGAGTGGTGAAAGACGGGACAAGAAATAGACTGATAGCGAATAGACTCCAAACATATGCAGTGACAGGCCCAGAAGCACCGTGATGACAAACCATGCCAAAGCCTGCAAAAGATCCAGTCCGAAACGCGCCGTGTTATTGAAAAGCAGACAGGCAACCGCATAGGGGGCGAACTTCATGATCATCTCGATGATTTTCGCGGTGATCTCGTAAAGCGCCTCCAATCCCCGCAGCAGTGGCGCGGTAATGCCAACAGGAATCAGTGTGATCGCTATACCGACAACCAGCGCGAAGAACATGAGGTGAACCATGTTTGGCGTCTCGCTGGCCACAGCGCTGATTGGATTCTTTGGCACGATCGTCTCCACAACCGCCATCAGGGGCTTTGGCGTGGCAGTGCTCGCCTTTCGCGCCTCTTCTACAGTCTTTGTAGCGTCTGTTGCGTAACGCTGCTCGAGAGCAGCCGAGGTGTTGGGATCGATCCGTTTTCCTGGCTTAATGGTGTTGGCGAGGGTCAGCCCGATAACGACGGAAATAGCGGAGATCACGAGACAATAACCGAAAGATTTCAGACCGATGCGTCCGAGTTTCCGGATATCGCCAATGCCCGCAACACCCACCACGAGGGAGGAAAATACAAGGGGCACAACAATCATGAGGAGCAAGCGGAGGAAGAGTTGCCCAATCGGGTGAGTCAGATTGTCTACGACCCAGGCAACACGCGGATCATCGCCGCCAAATCGATAATTAACCGCTACTCCCGCAAATACACCTACCGCAAGGCCGATTAGAATGCGCGTGTGGAGCGCCAGCCCTTTCGGCTTGTCGGGAGTTTCCTCATCGAGATCAGTAGTTACCTCCTGCTCAAAAGCGTCGGGTTGGATTCCTGCCTTTTCCGATCTGTCCCTGTTGTTATCGGGCATTGCTTGTCTCTTTTGGAGTGCCTGGTTTATCTGCCCCAACGCAGTTTGTCTCGCAAGACTTCGAAATAGTTTCGATTTGCCGGCTGCACGATGTTGAAGGTGGTTTTGCTCTTGCGAATTAGCACGCGATCTTCGGGCTTCAGAGCCAGGCCTACCTGTCCATCGAGCGTCAATACCACCTCTTCGTTCGCGGTCTTCAGGCGCAACTCGATTAGCGACTCGTCAGGCACAACTATAGGCCGGTTAGAGAGAGTGAAAGGACAGATCGGCGTGATGACCACCGCGTTCATCGACGGAAATATTACTGGACCACCCGCTGATAGATTGTAGGCCGTGGAACCAGTAGGCGTGGAAACTATGAGGCCATCAGCCCGAAAGGAATTCACAAACTGTCGATTCAGGTATGCTTCAATTTCAATGATGCGCGCCAGTGCAGATTTGTTAATCACCACATCGTTGAGGACGCGATTACGTGTGAGGTGTTCATCACCACGCAACAGTTCCACTGCCAGCATGACTCTTCTATCGACACGATAATCTCCCGCAAGAATCGCCTCGAGCGCCGTATATAGTTCTTCAATGCGAAACTCAGCAAGATAACCCAGCCCGCCGTAGTTGACGCCGAGCACAGGCACCTCTGTATCTCCGATCATTCGGGCGGTTGCGATCATTGTGCCATCGCCGCCCAATACCAGGATCAGATCAACGCCGGCAGCCAGACTCTCGCGCTCAAGAGTTTCCACGCTGCAGCCGGTTTCGTGCTCGATTCGCTCGCGCTCAATCTCGGGACTTCCGACGAGCTGGATGCCCCGCTCATGCAACCATTTCACGACGCTGCAGATAGTCTTCAGCGCTTCGGGTTGATGCGGCTTGAGTACTATCCCCACGCGCCTGGGTGTAGCGACGGACATCAGATTCGTGCAGTCTGCGGGAGCAGGCGCGGGCAAGATTTGCTTGCTAACGCGCTATTTCCGGCTGGGAAGGGTTAATAAAGAGCGATTCTGGTTGTTCTTCTGAAACAGCGTGGATGATACGTGGGCCCGCTTTTTAGTGTCAACGAGATTGGTCAGTTGGTGTCTTGAGGGGTCTGATACTAACCAATGAACTCTGACAACGGACTACTGACCAATCTTTCTTTCATACAACGCCAGATACTCGACATTTCCTTCGGCGCCACGAATTGGCGACGCAATCAAGTTGCGACACTCCAGTCCCAGCGACGCTGCTGCTTCGTTCACTTCAGCAACTACTCTTTTGTGCTTCTCAGGATCGCGAACTATTCCGCCGCTGCCAACCTCGCCACGTCCGACCTCGAACTGAGGTTTGATTAACGTTATCAGGCGACCTGCCCGCGCCAACAGCGGCACAATCGCAGGCAGCACTCTCGTGGCTGAAATGAATGAGACGTCCATCACCGCGAGATCGAATTTAGTTGCAAAGTCTTCGGGCTTCAAATAGCGCGCATTAACGCCCTCTCGCAGCTCAACTCGTGAGTTTGTTCGCAGACGCCAATCCATCTGATTGTGTCCAACATCAATGGCTACAACCTTGCTTGCGCCGTGCTGTAGTAGGCAATCAGTGAAGCCGCCGGTGGAGGCGCCCACATCCAGGCAGGTCAGTCCGCATACATCAACATTGAATTCGCGTAAGGCGGCTTCGAGTTTCACGCCCCCGCGACCGACATAACGCCCGGCGGGATCCTCTGCTCCCTTAATACGAATTTCCGCTGTTTCGGAAAAGAGCGCTGATGGTTTGTCGACGCGTTGTTGGTTGACCAGCACAACGCCAGCCATCACCATCGCCTGGGCACGCGTGCGCGAATCAGCTAATCCTCGTGCCACCAGCAGCTTGTCGATTCGCTCGCGCTTCATTGTCGGGACGCCACTCCGTTGGCCGCCCCATCATGCTTTCGGCGATTTTGTCACGCTATGGAGGGGCGGCCACGGAGTGCCGCCACCCACAAGATCGGAAAGGTTCAAGCTTGGCGCCGTGCAGCCTGGGTTATAGCCCGCGGAGTCTCGTTGAGGCGAAGCTCGGCAGCGCAATTGGTGCACAGCCAAACGAGAATTTGAGGCGCGTCGGACCAGAAAAACGGGGTGACTTTGCTGGCCATCTTAACGGCAGCGTCAACCTGCAGACGCTGGAGAGCCTGCACATAGAACACGCCATTGTAAAACGCGCCCTCTACACCGTCTTCCTGATGAATACACTCGCGCTCCCGAAACTCTTGCTTCCTCATAAGAAATAACCATTTCCTCGCGCGGCTTGACGCGAAACTTGAACTAAGCTTCAAGAATGAGTCGGGGTTTCGACAATTGTGAGAGAGTGCTAAAACGGGGCATAACCGAAGCGATTAGAAAATTCGTGAGCACGTTCCAATCAAAAACTTCGCGAGAAATGATGCCATTGCTTGCGCAATCCGTCAACAGTTACGTCCAAAAATTTCTGAGTGCAGCTATAGTCCCACCTTTTTCAGCTTAGCGCGGCGATTTTCCAGAAGCTCGATGCTCTCTCTTACACACGTGTAAATGCCGTCAGCGTCCAGGCCATACTTTGCCAGTAGCAATTTCGGTTCCCCATGGGTGACCAACCGATCAGGAATACCCATTCGCACGACTCGCAATTTATCCTGCAGCCCATTCTCTTCCAGCAGTTCCAGCACCGCTGAACCGAACCCGCCGGCCAGATAAGCTTCTTCAACCGTCACAATAAGCCGTTTCGTCCCTGCTAGTGCCACGAGCAGTTCGGCATCGAGAGGTTTAACAAAACGGGCATTGACCACAGTGGTCTCTATGCCATCTTTCGCAAGATTTTCGGACGCCTCAAGAGCTGCATGCACCATTGAGCCGTAAGCCACGATTGCAATCTCACCCCCATCCCGGAGAATCTCGCCTTTTCCAATCTCCAGAAGCTGAGGCTCCCTGTCGATTGGAACACCCACGCCATTACCACGTGGATAACGCATAGCGGCCGGGCCGCTGTGCTCAATCATTGTGTGCAGCATATCACGCAGTTCAGCTTCATCTTTAGGCGCCATTATAACAATGTTGGGCACTGCTCGCAGATAGGCAATATCGAGCAGGCCGTGGTGCGTCGGTCCGTCACCCCCCGCAATACCACCACGATCGAGGCAAAACTTCACGTTGAGATTCTGAATACAGACATCGTGGATTATTTGATCAAAACCGCGCTGCAAAAATGTTGAGTAGATGGCGCACACAGGTTTCAGTCCTTCGCAGGACATTCCGGCTGCAAAAGTCACGCAATGTTGTTCCGCGATTCCCACATCGAAGGCACGATTGGGAAATCGCTCCAGCGCGCTCGATACTCCCGTGCCGTCGGGCATGGCGGCTGTTAACGCGATTATCCGAGGGTCCTTCTCCATGAGAGAGCACAACGTGTCGCCAAATACCTTCGTGTAGGTTGGAGCCTTGGCAGATGATTTGACTGGCTCACCTGTATCAAGTTCAAATGGTCCTGTAGCATGCCAACGGTAGTAATCTTTTTCGGCGCGGGGATGACCCTTGCCCTTGGTAGTTAAAGCGTGAACTATGACTGGTCCATCCTTGATCTGCTGTGCCTCATGGAATGCCGCCACAAGCGCCTGGGGGTTGTGACCATCAACGTAACCAATGTATTTGAAGCCAAGTTCATTCACCAGCGCGCCGGGAAGAACTGCGGCGGCAATCGCATCTTTCATAGTCTTGGCAGCGTGATGAAGTCTTTCGCCAAATGAAGGTATGGCCAGGAGCGTTTCTTCGACTTCGTCTTTGAACCGGTGATAGCCATGCGCGCCGCGAATACGGTTTAGGTATCCCGTCAAAGCTCCGACCGCGGGGGCGATCGACATCTCATTGTCATTCAGGACAACGATCAGCCGGCTTTTCAGATGTCCTGCCTGATTGATGGCTTCCATTGCCATGCCGCCCGCGAGTGAGGCGTCACCAATCAGGGCCACCACATGATGGTTCTCCCCCTTCCTGTCACGTGCGATTGCCATGCCTAGCGCGGCAGAAAGAGACGTGGAAGCATGGCCGGCCCCAAACGTGTCGTATTCCGACTCGTCGCGGCGGAGAAATCCGCTGATGCCGCCGTATTGTTTAATAGTGGGCAAGAGTTCGCGGCGACCAGTCAGTATCTTGTGGGCATAGGCCTGGTGGCCAACGTCCCAAATAAGTCGATCACGCGGCGTATCAAAAGCGTAATGCAAGGCCACAGCCAACTCGATTGCCCCCAATGAGGCGCCCGTGTGCCCCCCTACTCGCGACATTGTTTCCAGAATGTACTGGCGAATTTCGTCGGCAACAGCCTGCAATTGGTTCGGTGCCAGACGGCGCAGGTCTGCAGGTGAATTGATGTTTGTAAGAAGATTCATTGCCCAGGTATTGTAGCTTGGCATCTTTTCTTTGACTACTAAGGTGGATTCTCCGTAAGAGGCCGGTTTGAAATTGACGAATTTGTCGATAAGCTAGAGGTTCGTCTTTGTTGTAAGCCAACCGCACAAGCGCTTTCCTTTCGCTTTGTACTACAAAGTACTCTGCCTCATTTGCCCCGCCTTTGTCAAATCTTTCTCAGACTAAACAATCGTTTTTGGCGTCCTAAGAAACGAGGAAACGGAAATAGGCCTCCCCAAAGGCAGACGGCAGGAGGGTTTTCAGCAATCTTTCCCCGACGCTGCGTCGTTCCCCCAATCAAGATGATTCGAAATTTCGATTAAGGAGTAGTTCTAAAAATGTCTTTGCAAAAATGCCTGCTACCGCTTGTCACTCTGATTCTCCTGCCCGGGGCGATTGTCATCGGCCAACAACCCCAGACGCCGCCGACAGAATCGCCAAGAACAGATCTCAGCAAGCCGCGAGGTGCGCGTGGGTCGCACATGCACCGAGCCGGCCTTCGAAGATGGGGAAGGGACCTGAACCTGACCGAGGAACAACAGCAGCAGCTGCGCTCCATTGTGCAACGGAGAAGCGATGCCACCAAAGCGCAACGCGAAGAACTGTTTGCGCTTCGCGAAAAGCGAAGGGCCAGCACCTTGACTGCGGAAGATGAAGCAAGGCTACAGACCCTACGCCTGGAGATCCGCGATTCTATGAAAGGTATCCACGAGGAAATAGGTACTATTCTGACGGCCGAACAACGGGCAAAAATCGAAGCACGCGAGCAAGAGCGCAAAGGGAGACGTGAGCTGAGGCTTCGCGACCGCCAGGAATCTCCGCACAACCAGTAAGTTATACTTCCCCCTTTAGTCGAAAACGGCCCGGCTCTAAGAGTAGCCGGGCCATCTTCCGTGGTCATTCAGTCTTGACTTCGATTGACTCCGAGCCGCATTGAAAGCGCGGCTTGTCGCGCATATCAGCAACAGTTGGTAATCGAAACCTGCGGAGCTGCGGCGCTCACGCAGCACGAGTTAGTTGCTGGAAGATTGTCTTCAAGCACGACAAACACTTCCCACTCGTTGCCATCCGGATCGCGCACCCAGCTCTTGTCCTGAAGGGCATAGCAGCACTCTGTCTGCATTTCATCCCGGGGATTCAGACCGGCAGCGGCCCATTGCTGACGCATGAGCAGCACTTCATCGCTTGTCGCGACCTGAATGCCCAGATGCGATATCGCCCTGGCTTCGCGAACCGCGGTTTCGTTTAAGGTCAGATTCAGAGGTGGGTTTTCTACGTCGAATTTGGCGTAACCCGGCCGGACCTTACTGGGCTCGATTCCCAGTATCCTTCGATAGAAGGTAATGCTCTGCTCCACATTACGAACATTCAGCGCCAGGTGCGCTTTCAACGCCCTTATCTGGCCCTCAGGCTTGCTTTCCATACCGTTTCTCCTTATAGTTTATATATTCGCTTAGGCGAATGTAACATCAAAGACTACCAGTAGTGGATATATCTGTCAAGCCGCATACGTTATTTTCTATGACAACTGAAATCCGCGCGATGACGGTTGACGACTGGGAGGCCGTAAAGGAGATCTATCTGCAAGGTATTGCTACCGGCCAGGCTACTTTTGAAACCGGGGCGCCTTCCTGGGATGCGTGGAACTCCAATCATCTGCCCTTTGCGCGTCTCATCGCCAGCGATCGCCCGGGTGGGGCTGTCTGGGGTTGGGCGGCGCTGTCGCCGGTGTCCACCCGCGTCGCTTATGCTGGGGTCGCCGAGGTAAGCGTGTACGTGGCCAGGCACGCGGTCGAGGAATCGGTCGCGGGCTGCTAACCAGTTTGATCGCCGAATCGGAGAAAAACGGAATCTGGACACTACAAGCGAGTATTTTCCCCACGAATCGCGCAAGTCTGGCGCTCCACGAAAAGTGCGGATTTCGACGGGTTGGAAGGCGCGTGCGAATTGCGCAACTAAATAGCGAGTGGCGCGATACCATACTCGTTGAGCGACGCAGCAAGATTGCCGGTCAGTAGCCCCAATCAGCTCTTTTGCGCGCAAGAATCGGATAGAAAATGCCCTGGGTTTGCGGTTTGATATAGGCGTAAAAAAGGAACCCCAGGGCAGCAGAAATCGTAATAAGAAGTTACCGCTTTCAGCAGTAAAAACCAGCGTGACAAAGAAAGATTACAGCATGGAGCTTTTATTCAAAGCACTCGCCGATCGTACCCGTTTGCGCCTGCTTAATCTGATGGGTGCGGACGAGATCTGCGTCTGCTTTTTTGTCGAGGCTCTTAAAACGAATCAACCAAAGATCTCTCGTCATCTGGCTTATCTGCGTCGCGCTGGAATCGTTGCGGCGCGGCGCGAGGGCAAATGGATACATTATCGGGTGGTCGAACCCCCCGACAGCCATGCTGCCAGTGTCTTTCGCGAGGTGCGCCGGTGGCTGGCAGACGATCCGCTCATGCAGCGCGACCGGACACGGCTGCTAAAGATCTGTTGTAGTGCGCAGTTGCCAGTGCAACTACAAAAGGCTCCGCGACCTTCAACACTCGTCGCTTAATTAGGGAGAAAGGAACAGGGAATGGTTACCGCAATCGAACCCGTGCTTCGTCAACAACTATTGGATCGCCGCCAGCGGCTCGAGAGTGCCGCAAGTGAACTTCACCAGGTTTCTGAGTTGAGCCGGTTATTGAAGGAAGTGGATGCCGCTTTGCGCCGCATGGATTTGGGCACATATGGATTGTGCGAGGTTTGCGAGGACCCTATTGAAACCGACCGGCTCATTGCCGACCCATTAACGCGACTCTGCCTGGGCGATCTGACGCCTCCCGAACAGCGGGCTTTGGAAGATGATCTTGAACTGGCCGCCAGAATACAGACCGGACTCCTCCCTGAGCCAAGTCAAAAGATTGATGGTTGGGAGATAGCATATCACTATGAGCCAGCCGGTCTGGTAAGTGATCTTATACGTAACGAAGATCAGAATTTGCATTTTGTGTTGGGTGACGTTTCGGGCAAGGGCGTGGCTGCGTCAATGCTGATGGCGCACCTGCAGGCAATGTTCCGCACGCTTGTTTCCATACGGCTGCCGCTGGAGCAAATGTTGGAACGCGCGAGCCGCGTTTTTTGTGAGAGCACTCTCCCTACTCATTACGCCACGCTGATTTGTGGGAAGGCCAGTCGCAATGGTCAAGTTGAAATCTGTAATGCCGGACATTTACCGGCGTTACTCATCGGTAAAGCCGGCGTGAGAAGAATTGACGCCACCAGTTTGCCGGTCGGTGTGTTTTCTACGGAACGATTCTCCGCCCAATCTCTGGAGATGCAGCCTGGAGAAACACTATTCGTTTATACTGACGGGCTCTCTGAGACCCGAGATAATAAGGGTAATGAGTTTGGCATCGAGCGGCTGTCGGCACTCCTGGCGGAGAACCATAGTTTGTCATCAACTCAACTGATCAGCACATGCGTGAAAGAGGTTAATGCATTTCGCGGGGATCACGCGCCCGCTGACGATGTGACTCTGATGGCCATCCAGCGAACGTAATCCGCAGATTACAAGTTCAACGACGCTTGCGGCCGCTTTTATATCCGGACGGACTGGCCCGCCCTACGAAATTGCGCAATCTGTGGATCAGTTTGCTCGTCGGAGGCGTAAGACCGCTATCTCTGGCCTGACTCCTATTCGTATCGGCAACCCGATTACGCCCGTGCCGCTCGAGACGTACAGTTGTGAATTGCCCCGTTTGAATAGGCCCTGGGCATATTGCATATCCTTTGTTGCAAATCGCGCCGGCGCGCCAACCAGGGGAAGTTTGATCTGCCCACCATGCGTGTGCCCGCTGAGAATTAACGACGCATTCTGCGCTTCCCCGGCATTCAGCACAGCAGGCTGATGTGAGAGCAAAACTGTGGGAATCAATTTGTCGAGTTTGTAAAACGCACGCCGCCAGTCAGCTCCGGCCCAGGACCAGTCATCAATTCCTGCTAACTGAATGACGTCGGACCCTCTGCGCAGCAGTGTGTTGGCGTTATTGAGTACCGCAATGTGATTACGCTCCAGCGCCCTGGTTGTAAGCTCCGGGTCGGTATAGTGGTCGTGGTTCCCCAGTACGGCCCAGACGCCTTCAGGTGCCGTGAGATGACCTAGCGCCTCCGCGCAGGGTTCGATATAGCTTCGATAAGAGGAGGTATAATCACCCGTTAGGGCAAACAAGTCTGGCCTTGTCTGTTGCGCCAGTCTAATCACACGCTGGACCTCTTCAATCGCCACGATGCGGCTGTGATGAACGTCTGTCACCTGCGTGATGCGAAAGCCTTCGAACGCCTGAGGCAGGTCTCGAATAAAAATGTCGGTCTCTGAAATAAGATAATTGTAAGGCTCGACAAAGCTCGCGTACGCGGCCGTAGCAGAAACAGCCACAAGAGGCGTGGCGGCCAACATCCTGAGGAAGTTTCGTCGACTGGCATCAATTTGGTTCGGCATCATTACTAATTCTACCAACCAGCAGCCCGGGCCATCTTTTTCATAACGGCTCACACCTGCAGAATTATCTTGGCAATCATGAAGTAGATGATCAGGCCCGTAGCATCTACCAGGGTGCTAATCAAGGGCGCCGACAACACTGCGGGGTCAACGCCAAAACGCTGAGCGGCAATGGGAATTAGTGAGCCAACGGTAGTTGACCAGCAGCAGATAGCAAACATTGTCACCGCTACAGTTAGTGCGAGCTCAAACTGTGCGCGCCACAAAAGTGCCTGACCGAAAGCTACCAAACCCACCATCAAGCCGACGACCATTCCGGTCGTTGCCTCTCGCAGTACCACCCGCCACGCTTGACGTACCCCCACTTCGCCCAGCGCCAGGCTGCGGATGACAGTCATCACCGTCTGAGAACCGGCATTGCCGCCTGTGCCAATCAGCAGGGGGATAAAGAAGGAGAGAGCGACCACCGCCGCCAACTCATTTTCAAAGCGATGCAGCACCGCGCTGGTCAAGGTTCCGGCGACAAATAGAAGTAATAGCCAGCCTATGCGCTTGCGCACAACTCGGAAGATCGGATTGTCAAAATACGGCTTGTCCAACGCTCCAGGCTCGACGGCCGCCATACGCAGGATGTCTTCTGTTTGCTCCTCTATTAACACGTCAATAACGTCATCCACTGTCACGAAACCAACGACCTTCCCTTCTTTCTCCAGCACGGGGACGGCAAGCAGATTGTATTTCCCGATCTTTTGTGCCACGGCCTCCTGATCATCTTCAGCATTGACCGTGACCGGTTTCCGCCGCATGACGCTCGTCACCGGTGCGTCAAGTTCGGCCATGACTAAGTCACGCAGCGAAACCGCCCCCAGTAAGTGACCAGTGCCCGGTTCCAGGACATAACAGGCATAGATAGATTCCTTTTCGCGTGCGACCGCACGGATGTGTTTCAGTGCATCGCCCACTGTCATTGCCGGTTCCAGCCTTACAAACTCTGTGGTCATAATTCCACCAGCAGTGTGCGCTGGATACTGCAATAGATCTTCAAGCTCTACACGCAGCTCGGCACTGAGTTTCGGCACAGTCCGGTGTCGGAAGTGTAAACCCATCTTTTGAACGATGTCGGTACGTTCATCGGCGGAAAGGCCGGAGAGTATTTCCGCAACCCGCGCCGGTTCGAGCTGCTCCAGGATTGCGGCCCGCCGGCGCATCGTCGGCTGGTCACAGAGCTCAATTGCGCGCGCCACAGGGAGCATTGAAACTACTGTGGCCGCCTCGATAAGCGTCAACTGGTTTAACAGTTCGGCCAGATCAGCGGGCGGCAAGTCGGCAACTTGTGCGCCGATACCAACCAGACTTTCGTCGAGTCGCAAATGGATTCTTTCTAGCAGTTCCTTCAGGTCGTTTGCTGCCATTATCAGTTCCTCGAGACTGCGGGATAAATTGCTCTAAGAACGTCGTGGGCCGTAAGGCCGATTGTGTTTTTGCCCGTAGGAAGTAGCGGTTTGGCACGGTCTGGAGCGCCCCGGCGAGAGTGCGCGCCCCTGGCGTTGGTGAGGCCGAAATCTGGACCGAAAGGCTTTCGCCGCGGTTCATTATACACAACAAGCCCATAGCTTGAGTTCTTGACAATACGCACCTGCGCATTAGAATGATTTTTCGCCCTTGCGCGGAGATGTGGCCGAGTGGCTGAAGGCGGCGGTTTGCTAAACCGTTAAGGGTCAAAAGCCCTTCAGAGGTTCGAATCCTCTCATCTCCGCCACCTACGAGCAGTAGTCAGTGGTCAGTAGTCCAGTGGCAACCGTGTTCTCAATTCTGGCTGCTGACTCCTGACTATTTTTCTTATGGTTCGCGTCCGTTTTGCACCATCACCCACCGGCTATCTGCACATTGGCGCGGCGCGCTCAGCTTTGTTCAACTGGCTTTTCGCGCGCAAGATGGGCGGGAAGTTTCTGTTGCGCATCGAAGATACGGACCTCCAGCGTTCCACCGAGGAGTCTACGCGTTCCATCGTCGAAGGGCTGGAGTGGCTCGGGCTTGACTATGACGAAGCGTTAGTCTTTCAGTCGGAAAATGCTCCCAAACATAGAGCGGCCGCATATCAGTTGATTGAAGCAGGGAAGGCCTACCGCGACTTCACGCCAAAAGAGCAGCGCGATGACGCCACTGTCAAGGAGGCCATTGCCGAACGCGCGCGCCTACAGGCCGTCGAGGGTGTGGACCACCGCAGCAACCCCTATCGCCAGCTGGCGAAGGAAGAGTCAGACCGGCGCGCCGCAGCAGGGGAGCCATTTGCAGTACGGCTGAAGATTCCGCAACGAGGCAAGACACACTTTGAAGATATCGTCTACGGCGTGCAGCAGCGTGAGTACTCGGAGATTGAAGATCTGGTTCTGCTGAGGTCTGATAGTCATCCGCTCTATAACCTCTCGGTAGTTATCGACGACATTGACATGGGGATCACTCACGTAATTCGAGGACAGGACCACTTGACCAATACTCACAAACAGGTGTTGCTTTATGAAGCGCTTGACGAGGAGATCCCAAAGTTTGCCCACCTGCCTCTAATTCTGGCGCCGAACAAAGGAAAACTTTCGAAGCGCAAACACGGAGAGGTGGTTTCGCTGACGACCTATCGTGACCGCGGGTTCGTGCCTGCGGCTTTTCGAAACTTTCTTGCCCTGTTGGGCTGGTCACCACCTGCGGGAAAAGAGCTTCTGAGCAAGGAGGAGCTGATCCAAACGTTCTCACTGGAAGCGATTGGCCGCGCTAACGCCATCTTCAACTTTCAGGAGAACGATCCACGGCACTGGACGGACGATAAAGCCCTCTGGATGAATGCCGAATACATACGGACCATGCCCCTGGCGGAACTTTTACCGATGGTGCAGACAGAACTGCAGGCGAACAAGCTATGGCGCGAGGAGTATCGTGAGGATGAGCGCGAGTGGTTTACCAAGGTAGTAGATCTCATTAGACAGCGGTTCTTTACGCTTACGGATTTCTCGTCTCAAGGCCGTGCTTATTTTTCGGAAGATTTCGACTTCGATGAGGCTGCCGTAAGCAAGAACCTTAAAAAGGAGCCACGTCTGCGAGAACTCCTGCCGGCGTTGGCTGATTATCTGGAGAGTCTTGAACCATTTACCAGGGAAGCAACGGAAACCGCTCTTCGCGCTTTTGCCGAGCAGCAGGGAGTCAAGGCTGGGCTTTTGATCAATGCCTCGCGGACGATGCTAACCGGTCAGGCAGTCGGCCCTTCCATGTTTGAGATCTTTGAAATAATTGGGCGACGGCGATCGGTGGAAAGACTACGAAGTGGTGTACCCTGGTTTGACCTGATGAATGAATTGGGCGACGTGTAAATAGAGAGGGGACGGAACATGATCCAAAGAGTGCTTTGGTTAGTCTTCTTTGCGCTGGCAGTTTCAGTCGCAGCGCTTGGGCAAAACACAAACTCATCAACTACCGCGCGACCGCGCACCACCAACGCTAACTCTTCAGCACCGGCATCACCCGCTCAAAGTCCTGCCCGGCAACCTCCCAGCACGCCGGCACCACGATCAGCCCAAGCCCCACCCGCCGCTCCGGCAAGCCAGGTACCCGGCTCGGCCGCCTTACTTGCTGCCTTCAACTCGTTGCTCAACGGCATCCGACATGCGGACGTAAAAGCTGTAACCGGAGTTTATTGGAATTCGCCGCGGCTGATTTTATTCAATAACAATGGGACCGTGACTCGGGGCTGGGAACAAGTGCGCAAAAACCGGGAAAGTTCTTACCCAGATATCAAGGATGTGAAGCTCGACGTGCACGATGTTTCGGTAATCATGTTGGGAAGAGATGGAGCTGTCGTGAGCTGCCTCTGGAGCCAGTCGCAAACTTATAAGGGGGAACCTGAGACCGCTAGGGGCCGCATGACTCTAGTGTTCAGAAGAATGGGCCAGGATTGGAAAGCTGTTCATCTGCACACGTCGCCCGACAAACCAGAGCCGTCAAGAGTATTACCGTCTGAACAGGCACCAACGCCGACCCCCACCCCAACCCCGAATTAGTTTGGAATAAGTCTACGACGCAAGAGGCTAACCGCGAACGAACCGGTTTCATGAAACTGGGTAATGGGTCATAACACCATGCTCGTCAGTTGGTTGTCTCTATCACCGATTTCCAATATGTGGTCGAAACCGTTTGATAGCATGAAGCAAGTAACTAATTGCGATCCCACCCATAATCGAGAGGAAGGGAAACAACACAACCACGTAGCGGGGCTCCGGATTCTCTAAAGTAGAGAAGAAGCCAAGTCGCAGAAGTATAATTAAGGCAGTAAGCAAAACCCACCGTCGCGCTGCTGCGCCGCGTGAGCGCCAAAGGATCCAGGCCCCCGCCATCCCCAGCAACGTGTAGAGCCAGGTTAAGCCCGCAAACAAAGGCAACCAAATTTGCTGACGCAATTCAGTATCCAGATCTTTAAGGGGAAATAACTCGCCTTCAAACGGATAATACTGCGAGTGTGTGTCAAACCAGAGAGACAACGCCCGCCTAACCGGCAAACGCACGTAATAACGGAACGGTGCGCGTGTAATTCTTTCCTGAGCGACTTGCGCGAAAGCCGCATCAATCTGGGGAGTCATCTCCACGTCTTGCGGCTCGCCTTCCGGCGTGGGCTGATTCCCTAATTCGCTATTCTCACTCTCATCGTCTGCCTCTTCAGGTTCTGAAGCGTCCGGAGAGGGGGTCGTGTCGGGAGAAGAACCCTCATCTCCTTCACTTTCTGGATTCATAGAAGGGGCGTTCTCATCACCTTCCGCGACGGCTTCCGCTCCTGATTGGGACGGATTGTTGTATTGCTCGAGCAAGGCCGCTACACGCTGTTTTTCCTGCTGCGAGTCAAAGGCACTTGCAGGAAAATCATCGAGCTTCAGCGGCTGCTGATCCAGTGACCACAGCACTGGCCCAATATATCTGTCGCTCTCTACCCAGGTGCGCAGCCAGGATAGATAACCGTGCGGCACAAACTCGCCAGGCATTTCCGCATGTGCCGGGGCCAGCGGCTGGAAAAGATGAAACACCCGGCGATTGCGAATCGTCCAGGGAACGAGGGCAAGGCAAAACGTCACAGAGAATATCGCGGCCAGGTAGACAGGACGTGATAATTTGGACCAGGGCTTGCGCTTCTCCTCAGCACGTTCCGCCGACATAAACGGTCCGGCTAAGAGCGTGATTCCGATTGCGGCAGCAAATAATCCGCTGTCTGGACGAAAAAGTACGGCCAGGCCGGCGACCAGTCCGGTGAGACTCCATAACAGGATGGCGCGTTTTCGTGAGGCCGCTTGAAAAGCCAGAGTAGCGCACAAGCAGCCAGCCAGAGCCAAAAAGACCGTGGCAGTTTCAGTGAGAATTGCAGCCACATAAATTGCCGTGAAGGGACACGCGGCTGCAAGGGCCAGCCCCGCAATCGCAGCGGTCCGTCTTTGTTTTGCCTCCAATCCCCATTGGAAAGCAATTAACGCGACGAGTGCGCAAGAGGCAGTGTCGATAACTCCCTGTACGACGCGCGCTGCAGCGTTGTTACCATGTCCAAAGAGGGAATAGATCCCGGCCAGGAGAAGCGGATAACCAGGTAGTCTTATGATTGATGGTTCGTACGGCGGTTCGGGAGAGTGCGAGTAAACGTGACGTTCCAGCAGATTGCGCGCCAACTGCGCGTAAACTTTTCCGTCATAAGGATCGTCGTTGGGAAGAAAACGGGCGAGGCCAACGCGAAACGTTAGCGCCGCCAGCAACAGCACCACATAGATGGTCCATTCCTTCTGCTCCCTCGACATACAATCAGGCTTGCGCCTCGGCGGTGGCTTTGCGCTCCAATTTCCCCCTGCCAACTACCGCTTCTCGCAACGCCATGCCCTATCTGACCATAACGTAGTACACCACTTGCCGTTCCGGACGCAAAGAGAAAGCCGTCCACTAGCAAGTAATGGACGGCTTCCGGTGAACTGTTGGGATTGGCCTGAGGCTGACTCCGGTGCCACTTCCAGAAAGGAGGAGCACTAAGCAGTGAGACAACTAAACCATAATCCTAACAAGTCGGAATTTGGTTCAGAGGTCAGGCCGCAGCCACCTCACTGTGATAAAAACTCATATGTTATTGAATCACCTCCTTTCCAGTGTTACCGAAAATCATAAAATACAAGTGAGCCAGCGTCAAATGGTTTTTTCTTTAGGGCTTTTGCCCGTGTTAGGTAAGCCAAAAGATGTTTAGCGCCGGGAAAACACCAATTTTCCCCCGGCATAAACCCTCCATGCGTGCTCGAGACCGAAGAAATAGGAGAGGTCGCGGTAGTCGTCTAAATCGTAGATGACCACATCTGCAACCTTGCCCGCCTCCAGCGAACCAAGCTGCGAACCGCGACCGATACTGAAGGCAGCATTAATCGTCGCCGCGCTAAGCGCTTCAGCAGGAGACATTCTCATGTGAGTAGATGCCAGTGAGAGAATCATCGGCATGGAAGGAGTTGGTGATGAGCCAGGATTGAAATCCGTCGCGAGTACAACGGCCAACCCAGCATCAATCATTTCTCGCGCCGCCGGATAACGGTGCGAACCAAGCGTATAGACTGAACCCGGCAATAGTACCGGTTGCACCCCGGCTTCACTGAGTGCCGTGATGCCAGCGCTATCGGAGTGTTCAAGATGGTCGGCAGTTATGGCCCCGAGCTCCGCAGCCAACTGCGCACCGCCAGAGAGTGATAGCTGATCGGCGTGTACGCGGAGTAGCAACCCGTGGCAACGTGCGGCTGACAGGATGCGCCGGGCTTCGTCTGTCGTAAAGACTTTCTCCTCGCAAAACACGTCACAGTAGCGAGCGAGTCTCTCTCTCCCCACCCGCGGAATCATTTCATCAATCAAAAGTGCTATGTATTGCTCACGCTGCGCGCGGTATTCCGGCGGAATATCGTGTGCGCCCAGGAAGGTCGGCACGTAACGCAGTGGGGTTTCGTTATCCAGTCTCTGGATTGCCCGAAGGAGCTTGAGCTCATCCTCGAGTGTTAAGCCGTAGCCTGATTTCGCCTCAATCGTTGTGGTGCCGCAACGTAGGAACCAGTCAGCATAATGTTTGGCCACTGTAACCAACTGATCGATGCTAGCCTCACGCGTAGCTCTTACTGTTGTTTGAATGCCGCCTCCTCGAGAGGCTATCTCCTGGTAAGTTGCGCCGCCTGCCCGCTCTTCAAACTCGTTTGTGCGTGTGCCGGCAAACACGGGATGGGTGTGAGCATCCACAAATCCAGGTAGTGCCACTCGGCCGCCGGCATCGAGCACTTCAGTGTCAGTCCGGATGAGCGGCTCGATCTCCGCGCCCGTGCCTGCTTTTTCAATCCGCCCATCATTAACTAAAACCGCGCCATCGGGGATGATTGCCAGCTCACGCATCTCTGCGGCGATACGCGGGCGTGCTGGCCCCGCAAGCGTAACAAGCTGTTTGCAATTGATGATGGCAAGCATGGCCGAGGATAGTGCTAAGTGATGAGTGATGAGTGGTGAGTGGTACTCAGTACTCAGTACTCAGAATTCCGTACCTCATCACTTATCACTCACTTATCCTTCATCCCGCCGCTCATATAACGTTCAAAAAACTCCACGATCTTCGGATACATGTATAGGCGGTTGTTCAACTTCACGAAACCGTGACCTTCGTCGTCGAAATAAATATGCTCCACCGGCTGCTTCCGTTCTTCGAGTGCCTTCACAATCTGCTCCGCTTCACTGAAAGGCACGCGCGGATCATTGCGACCATGTAAGACAAATAGTGGCGCACGGATTCGGTCTACCTTATTGATTGGTGAGATGGAACCGAGAAAGTCGAGGTCCCGGTCGAGCGTGCCATATTCGCGTTCGCGCAATTTGCGCCGGTAGTTGGATGTGCGCCGCAGAAACGTTTCGAAATTGGCAATGCCAAACATGTCCACCGCCGCGGACCAGATTTCCGGATAAAGGGTAATTGCTGCCAGCACCATGTAACCGCCGTAGGACCCGCCCATGATGCCAATACGTTTCGGATCCGCTGCGCCATCGGTCTTCAACCATTCAACGCCGGCCGAAAGATCTTTGACTGAGTCTTCTCGCTTCTGAAGATCATCAAGATGCGTGTACGTTTTACCGTAACCAGTTGACCCACGCACGTTAGGATCGAGAATCGCGTATCCCCGCGAAAGGAAGTACTGAAAGACGGCATTGAAGTTAGGCCGAGCTTGCCCTTCAGGACCACCGTGAACGCTAAGGATTACGGGAAGCGAATGATCAACCGGTGTGACGGTTCGTGGCTGGTAATACCAGGCAGGAATCATGCGGCCGTCAAACGACTTGTAGCGAACTAGTTGCGGTTCGATAAAGGACGACTGAGAAATGCCGCCGCGCGAGCTGTGAGTGACCTGCTTTAAGGCGCGGCTGGCCAGATCATAGAGCCAGACATCAGGATTGTATTTTGGCCCGTTAAAAACGAGAGCCAGCTTGTTGCCGTCATGCGAAAAGCTGAGCCCGCCGGCAAGACCCTTGCCTGGAAGCCTTATGGGCGACGCCGGGCCAACAGTAGTTATGAGTGGCTTACCATCAGTCTCGAGACGACGCTTGTAAAGCTCGCTAAACCCGTCATTGTTCACTGTATAAGCCAGCATACCGCCATGATCAGAGACTTCCACGCTTCCAACGTCCCATTGCGTGTTGTCAAGGATCTCGATCTTTTTCGTGCTTAGTTGCATCTGAGCCAGCGATTGAAATTCCCCGTTGCTGTTGGTGGTAAGTAGGATAGATTTGCCGTCGGGGAGGAAACGTACATCCCGAAACTGCGCGGCGCCCTCATGGGGAGTCAAGTGCGTCGCCTTGCGGGAAGCAACATCAACCAGATACAGATCGTTATCGAGACTCAGCTGTTCATTTTCCCGGGAAACAACTAACTGTTTCCCATCTCGTGACCATCCGACTGCCGCGTTCGAACCATCCTGCTGATAGATTAGCTCCGCACGGCCGGCTTTGATGTCCATCACATAAACATCAAAGAAGTTGGGAGCGCGTTTGTTTGAGGAGTAGGCAATCTGCCGACCGTCAGCGGACCAAACTCCGAAGTTGTGGCGTACCTTTGGCTCGGCAGTCAATGTACGAACTTGCGAGCCATCAGGGGCAAGCCAGAACAGCTGCGCGTTCTCATCACCCCCAATCGATTTTGCAAAGACCAGGCCAGAGCCGTCAGGCGCCCACGAAATGAAGTCAATACGATCAGGATAGAACGTCGTCTGCTCAGGCCAACCCCCGGTGGCGTTGATCATCCATACCTGGGCGGTGCCGGTGATATTTGTCAGAAACGCGGTGCGATCGCCCTGCGGCGCGAGCGCCGGCCCGGTCGCCGCGCGGATGTTCAGGTAGCGCTCTATTCCGGGGAGTTCATGCGGTAGCTGTTCCTGCGCACAAAGAGCAGACGACAACAAGAGTACAAGCAGAGTTAGCCGCAAGAGATTTCTGAGTCGCTTCCGCATAGATCTCCGTCCTTTAGATCCAATAGTGATGAAAGATTAGTCTAAGCCTCGCGGTAATACCACGCGCCGGCAATGGCCGCGACAATATACTCAATCAACCCCCAAACCATGCCGATGATCATCAGATTCACTGGTATGGCAAAGAGCACGCCATTCAGGACTCCGGTATAAACATATACGCCAAACCACACAATCACCGCAGCAATCACTGCCGCCTTGGGTCCGGGCCCCACGCGAGGCCTGATCAGCGCATAGAGCACCACCATAACGATCCCTAATATGAAGGTCATTATCACGGCGAGGGCGATAAAGCCGCCTCCGGGGGGCGGCACTTGGAATCTGCTAAAAAACTCCTCCATCTGTTTGGCCAGCACGACTTCATTAAGTAAGTACTCCCCGATGTTCAAAACTAATCCTGCAAGCAACCCTCCCAGCAAGGCACGTCCGAAATTGATGTTGTTCATGTCAGGACTCCTTCTTTGATCAGTGGGTTAGACTGCGCGCCTTACAGTATTGCCTTTGCCGCGCAGAAATAAGGCCATTCCTAAACCATTAAAAACTATAACAACGAGAATGATTTTTGCTGCAAACCAAAAGCGACTCTGCACATTAATAATAGGAATGATAGTAAACCCTATGGAAAGAAGCGCCACCAAAAAGCCCGAAAGGGCCGTAAGCTTGAGCCAGAGTGGCGCTTGCACACTAAACGTTTCATACCAACTACGGGTATGGCGAACAAGACCATGTAGGTTGAGGAATAAAAGACAGTGGCTGCGTTGTCAAGTACCTGGAATGCCTCCTGATGTCCGACCCCGATTAAACTCACTCTTCATGAACTTCCTTCTGCAAATCGATTCCCGCTTTGCGAAATGCACGCACGATCACGTCCGAACAAACCCCGGTCTCGGACGGCACGTCTCCACCTGGATAGTCAATCTTCACGTAAGACGGATCATAACCGGTAGTTACTTTGGTCTGTTCTGTTGCGCCTTCGACAGCTTCTTTTAGTTCCGCCGTGGCATTGGCCGGAAAAGGCGGCTTAATTGCGGTGGGCGGTTTAGGCGGCGAATACCATCGTTCTTGAGGCACCCGCTGACAAGCGGCAACCAGGGTCAACAGGACCAGCAAACAGCCCAGCCGGCTGACCTGCTTGATCATTTTGAGGGTAACGCTGTCCGAGACTTCAACCACGCACATACATCTTCCCGCATGCCTGAGACTATTTCATGTCCTGCATTATAGCTTCTGAACTCAACCACATTGGCACGTGTTTGCAGCCGGTCTTTATAGTCGCCCACTCGCTCGGGAGGATAATACTGATCCTGAGTACCAGCGATATGCAATACGGCAGCGTGCGTTGGCTTGTAGATCTCACTGGTCTCCCAATCTCCCGGCAGGCCGCCACATATACCTATCACTCCCCGCAGACGATCGGGATAGGTAAACGCGAAGCGATAATTTAGGGCGCACGATTGTGAGAAACCGAGTAGAAAAATGCTTTCCGGAGTGGCTATCGCTTCGGCCACACACGTGTTGATCAGGTTAAGTATGGCCCGGTGATGAAGGGTGACGGCTTCTTCAGGGTGAAAGTTTGTCAACCAGCCAAAGCCAAACCGCAGTGGGCCACCTGGGTCTTTTGGCTCTTTCAAATGCTGATGAACACCCTGCAAGGAGGCAACGGCGAATTCCGGCGGCGACATCGCGAGCGCCTCCTTCATCATCTGCCGTTTATTTGCACCATAACCGTGCAGCGCAATCAGCAGGGGCGCTGGTTGAATTTCGGGCCGGTGCAGGTCGTAGTACAGCCTGATTTCGGCTAGCAGCGTACCTTCCGTTGGGGAGATGCGTTGATCACTCATCCGTAGTTCCTTTCATTGCAAACGCAACGAATAAAATTTACGATGCTTTTCGAGGATGCAGCAATAATAATCTGGGGGGTAAAGGCCAATGAAATTCCCTGGCGGATTTAACATTCAACAAATGATGAAGCAGGCACAACAGATGCAGGAACGCATGCAGCGCGAGATGGAGGAATTGCGTGTAGACGCGTCGGCGGGTGGGGGTGTGGTCACTGTCGAGATGAAAGGGAATCATGAGCTCGTCACGCTGAAGATCGATCCCGAAGCGATAAAGGATGGCGACGTGGAAATGTTACAGGACATGATTGTAGCTGCGTTGAATGAAGCAAATCGCAAAGTTGACGAGGCAATGAAGGGCAAGCTTGGAGGCATGCTGCCACCGGGATTAGGAGGTTTGCTGTAATGTCGGATTGGGGATTTCGGATTGCGGATTGATATCGGCACTCCGCCAATCCGGAATTCGCAATCCGAAATTCGCAATCTTTTATGTTGGAATACGCTGAACCAGTCACGAGATTAATTGACGAGTTGAAGCGTCTGCCCAGCATCGGGCATAAGTCGGCGCAGCGATTGGCATTCTATCTCTTGCGTACGCCTGAGGCGGATGTTGAACGTTTGATACTGGCTCTGCGGGAAGTAAAGCAAAGAATAGTACTTTGTTCGATCTGCAATAATCATACAGAGATAGATCCTTGCCGGTTCTGTTCGTCAACTGCTCGCGATCGTTCGGTCATCTGCGTGGTGGAGGAACCTCACAGTCTCGTTGCGGTGGAAAAGACGCGCAGTTTCAAAGGTCTCTACCACGTGCTCCACGGTAGCCTCTCGCCAATTCGCCATATTGGCCCAAACGAACTGCATCTGGCTAACCTTTTGCCGCGGCTGAAGCCGGAAAACAATGAGGGCATAGAAGTGCGGGAAGTGATACTCGCGACAAACCCTACGGCTGAAGGCGAAGCAACGGCCAATTACATTAGCCGCTTGCTCAAGCCGCTCGGCGTGCGCACCACTCGGATTGCAATGGGGATGCCTGTGGGCAGTGATCTGGAGTACGTCGATGAGGTGACAATGGACAAGGCACTGGCGAACCGGCACGAAATCTGAACAACTGACAACTGACCACTTCATCAGAACCTGACATGCTCGACGGGCGCGTCCTTCTTACAGTCGACACAGGCGTCCTTGTTGTCATAGAGGTGTGCGTCAAAATCTACCAGCGACTTAATGGGAACTTCTTCGAGCTGCGTAGGTGCCGAAATGAAGCGCACGATTGCGCCGCAACCGATAATCGTCGCGCCGAGCTCTTTGACCAGCGCTGCTGTTTCATCAATCGCATGTCCACTGCGGATGATATCGTCGACAATAATGCAAGGGTTGATCTCGCCCTGATTAACATACTGGCGAAACATTCGTTTCCCTGCTTCCTTTTCCGCCCAGTAGATCTGCTCCGCGTTGAGTGCTTCGCGAACGCCGAAGGCAACAGGAATTCCTCCGGAGCTGGGACTGATGATGGCCACTTTAGGAAGTTGACTGGAGATATCTCTTTCCAGCCGGAACTTTCGGCTCAAGGCGACAGCAAGAACGCGCGCCGTGTCGTAATAACGAAAAGCTAGTGGCATTTGGAAATAGTGGGGCGAATGTTTGCCGTTGGGATAGACAAAGTGGCCTTCACGAAAAGCGCCGGTGCGCTTCAGCATCTGCATTACGATCTCAGACGACGGAATCAGTTCTACCATTTGATACTCTCCACTTTGCAGGATAAACGATTGCGCCGCACAGCATACATCAATCAGGTCCACTAAATCACACGAAATTGCGCTGACAAACCTTTCGTGCAGCTTAGCCCTATTTCTGGATCGGTGCGGTTCATTTCGTGATTCAAGGAATTCAAGGATTCGAACATTGACTGGCTTGAATGGGAATCTGTAAGATCGTGTCGCCAGCTCGTGCACTCAACAGCCGAAAGTAGACACTAATGTCAGCAAGTCACACGGACGCAATTCCTGACGATAAGCAGCCCGCTGCGGCGGCGGTGCCAAAGAGGATTACTAATGCGCAGACGGTCTGCAACGAAAAGAATGAGAAAGGCAAACTGTGCAACGGGCATTTGAAGCAGTTGCGCACTGCAGGCGAGCCCTCAGAAATTCACTTGCGCGGGGATGACGTGCTCTTTAAGTGTCAAACGTGCGGCACCTTCTACATGGGACCGCCGTTGGGCCATGTACGTGACCCTGGAAAACAAAGACGGTTTGTTGAGGCGGAGTTATCGGCGCTGTTGCAAGCAGCAGGAGGCACGCTGCCGGTCATTAAGAAAGATGAGCGAGGGGTCTATGTGTTGGTCGAAGCGGGCGGCGAACATGGCCACGCCGCCAAACCCGCTGCTCAGAAAGCACCCGCGCCGAAGCCTCCGTCGGCGCCACCTGAAACGAAGACGCCACCACCCACTCCTACGCCTGCGTCAGTGGCGCCGGCGCCTGCGAAACCTGCGCCTCACAAAGCGGGAGCCGCTCCGAACCGCCAATTGATGAAACGATCCACGTACATGGGAGTCGCTGACACTGGTCCCAGCCAAGGTGAAAGTCTTGAACAAAAAGTAGCTCGCTTGAAAGCGCTGGCGGCCGCTGCCAAGGAACGGTCAGAAGCTGGAGGTGGGAGTGTCAGCCAGGCTGAAACTGCAACCAAAGTCGCCGAACCGGAGCCCGTCAAGGCAGCTGCGCCTGTTACTCCAGTTGCGGACGCTGTGGCCCCGGTTGTCGAAACTGCTCCGCCTAAACCGGTTGCCGCCAGCGCCTCAACACACCAGAACACAGGCAAGGCGGATCGTACTCTGATGAAGAGATCGACCTACTGCGGCGTCGCAGACACAGGACCGGTTCCCGGAGAAACGTTTGCAGATAAGGTAGCGCGGCTCACCGCCGTGGCTGCGGCTGCCAAGCAACGTGCTGAGGGAGGGTGAACGCTGCTGAGTCATTCAAAAAATTTTCTGGAAAGGAATTTTTTCAGATCCGGTGAGCCCCACCTCATGAGCTTTCCCTTACCTGCAACCCTTCCTCTGCAAGTTGCCATTTGAGGATTTCCGCGCCTTCTTCGGCCGCCAGAACCTTCTCCACCTGAGCCTTGCGTCCTTCTGCGCATAAGAAGGCAATACAGCCGCCACCCCCAGCCCCGCAAACTTTTGCCGCTTCGGCGCCGTTGGCAAGGGCTTTGTCCACAAGTGCATCCATATGCGGCGTCGTTACCGCGGGCGCAAGTCGTTTTCGATTTGGGTAAGCGGCTCGCATGATGCTACGCACCTGTTCCCAGTTGTCGGCAACTAGCGCTTCACGCATCTGCAGCGCAGAATTTCGAATGCCCTCAAAGAGTTGAAAAAGGTCACCGTCTCCGTCAATGTGTCGCTTCGTTATGTCCCAGTTGTTCGTGCCTGAGAGACGTGGCTCACCCGTATAGCAGATAACGATTCGGTTCTCGAGTTTTGCTTCGTCGACGTCCAGAGCTTCACGCTCGATCCCGTCAGGACCAAAGTGAATGCATGACGTCGAGCCATAATAGGCAGGATAATAGTCCTGGAAGCCGGCTGGGACTCGGATAACCACCGTCTCGATATTAGTGGCAATGGTAATGAACTTTCTCTCCTCGAAGCGATCACCAACCAGCCGGTTTAACGCGCCGATGCAAGCAACGGCCAGTGCTGATGACCCGCCGAGACCAGCTCCAGCGGGGGCCTCACTGTTGGCTAGCAGGTGAAACCCGGTCGCGGGCTTGAAAAAATGGACCAGCTTGGAGATCAGCTCCAGCCGCTCTTCCCTAACCAAACCCTCAATGTCCTCCAGCCGCGTCTCAAAGGCAACATTCCGATCACGGGACTCCAGGATGATTCGTCCCTCGGTGTTGGTTTCAATCCGGCAGTGGGCTCGCAACGAGATGGCGAAATTCACCGTCGCGGCGCCTGGATGAAAGAGATAGAGCGGCCAGATATCAATGGTACCGCCGGCGAGGTCGACGCGAGTCGGCGCAGAGGATTCAATGATCATTACGAATTATTAGTCTCCCTCGGAGCTACTACTTTTTGAGGCCGCATGTTTCTTGGGCTTTGGGCGATGACGATGCGGCTGAAACGGGATGTGTTCCTGAAACTCTTCCCGCAGGTCATGCAGTTTCTCCTGAGCTGCGTGTTCCAATTCCTGCAAGCGTTCAGGGTCCGCTTCCTCAACCTTCCTGGATAACCAGAATCTTTCGGTAAGATAAAAGGCACTGATGCCGAGAACGACGATTACCAACAGTACTTTTCCGAGCCTCTGAAAATCACCTATCAACCCAATCACTGCGCCACTGAAGAAATAGCCCGCACCGCTGAGTACAAAGACCCACATAAAACAGCTTCCTAGCGATAAAAGCAGAAAGCGCAGATAGGGCATGTGCCCCACACCGTAAAAGATGCAGGCCGCCCAACGTAATCCGTAGATGTATTTCGAGAGAAATATCGAAAGGGGACCAAAGTTCCTGGTCAGCCGCTCAATGCGAGGCTTGGCGGCGCGGTAGAAGCCACTCTCGCCCACACCTTTGCAGAACCCGCGACCCGTGATGTAAGCCGCGTTGTCGCTTACCACACCGCCCAATGTGCCCCAGAGCAGCACGCGCGCAAAGCTGTATTCACCAAAAAAATAGCTATGGGCAAGAACGCCAGCCAGCAGCAACGTAATGTCACCCTCGACCATCACCAGGATAAATACGGCATAGAGACCATATTCACCGAGGAGCTCATAGAGGAAATCGAGGTGCATTAATAGATAGCTGACTTGCAAATTACGCTGGCGACACCCGCTTACAACTTACTGCACTACTGAGATCCTTCCTGGCCTTGTGACGGCTTCACTACTAGTACGGGGCATGTTGAATGTCGCACAACGGCCTCGGCGGTGGAGCCAAAAAGGATACGTCCGAGTCCTGTGCGTCCGTGCGATGAAATAACGATGAGATCGACGTCACGTTCCTTTGCTACACGCACAATTTCCGAGGCCGCTTCACCGTGCACGATTAGTTCTTCAATTTGCAGGCCAGCAGCTTCTTCGCACTCCGCGAGTTTGGGTAGTTCGCGTTCCGCCGAATCTTCAAGCTGCTCAGTAATGTCTGCAATCGGCAAGGGTTCAGTCATGCCAGAGTATCCCACGGTCGGGACTATCGGCTCGATAACATGTACACATACGATCGACGCCCCAAAAGTTCTGGCCAATGAGGTAGCATAGCTCAAGGCATAATTTCCGCACTCGCTGAAATCTGTTGGCAGCAGGATCGTGCGTATTTGCATAACGTGATTGCTGATTGCCGATTGCTGATATCTGACTGCCGATTACCGATTCGCTCTGCGGATGTTGCCAATCGACAATCGACAATGTCGGTTGGGCAATCGGCAATATTTGTGGCTCATTCTACACGCAGAGACGCTTGTTTGACAGCCCCCAAACCCTCGATTATGCTTCATTTAGTTTCTGTTCCTAAAAGTGACCGGAAGGCTTCTGCGGTATGACACCCCCTGCCCAAACCCCAGCCAGCTTTATCGGGATTGACCTCGCCGGCTCCAGAATCCGCGCTACTGTTGTGAATGCTGAAGGCGAGATTGGCGAACGTCGCGATTCGCCGATGGAGTCAGATCGTCTCGTCGAACAGGTAACCAGTGTCACTCATGAACTTCTCGCCAGCACTCCTCAGATCATAGCCATTGGCATCGCCATACCTGGGCTGGTCGACCGCCACACTGATCGTGTCATCGCATCGAGAGACCTGCCCGCCACAGTACGCGACGATCTACATTCCGAATTCACGAAGGCAACGGGCCTTCGCGTGGAGCTCGAGAACGATGCGAATGCGGCGGCTTACGGTGAGTACAAGGTTGGTGCGGGCCGAGGCAGTCGTGACATGTTCTACATCACAATTGGCGAAGGAATTGGAGGTGCAATTATTCTCGATGGGAAACTGTGGACCGGCTCGACCGGTTTTGCCGGTGAGATTGGTCACATTACGATCGACACCGGAGGAACTGAATGTGAGTGTGGCAATACCGGCTGTTTGGAAACTGTCGCCTCCGCGCCAAACATTGTGCGCCGCGCCAATGAACGGCTCCATCGCGATTCCACGTCCTCACTTTCTAAGCTGGCAGTAAATAAAGACTTTACCGCCGACGACCTCGCTCACGAGGCGAAGAATGGGGATGACTTCTCGCTCATGATGATCGAGCGAACGGGAAAATACATTGGTACAGGCGTGGCAAGCATCATCAACCTACTCAATATTGAACGAATCGTGCTCGGTGGGGGAGTGATGGATGCCGGGGACCTGATTTTGGAACCCATCATCCATGAAGCCAGGCGTCGTGCCTTTCAGCCTTGTTTTGAGGCTACCCATATAGTGGCAGCACAATTGGAATCCGACGCGGCAGCAATTGGCGCCGCACTGCTGGCCCGCGACGCGAACACTACTTAGCCTACCGGAGCCGGTTCGATACTGCCGATCAGATAACGCCCCCCAATAGCCCTATAGCAGCGCTCCGGCATCGCAGATCGCCGCAATTTGAAAAATTTTGCTCATCTGCTAAAGTACTGCCCACTTTGCAAGAGAACAGTTTTGGAACAAGGGTGGCTGCAGGACTGTCTTCGTGTCGTCCTGCCGCGACTGTTGCAGTCTGCCTTAGGTTTTCTTTTCCGCGCAGTAAGGGTGCGCGAGTGTTTGAGTGCTCGTGTTCTTGAATTCGTGATTGAGGACTGAGGGAAGCTGCGGCAATGCCACAGATTTTCCACCACAGCACAAACGCCTTAGCCAAGCTAAGTATTTTCGGCACAATCTTTATTCTTCTTGCCGCGCTTTGGGTAACGGCGGAGATCAACCGCTCATCCTGGAATACTGGCCAGTGGGTCGAAAAGCAACAACCGGTTCAGTTTAGCCATAAACACCATGTCGGCGATGACGGGATCGACTGCCGTTATTGTCACACTTCGGTAGAGACTGCCGCTTCAGCCGGTCTGCCTTCGACTAGCGTCTGCATGAACTGCCACAAACAGATCTGGGCAGACAGCCCGTACCTTGAACCCGTGCGGGCCAGTTTTCGCACCGGCAAACCTATTGAATGGATCCGCGTGCACGATCTTCCTGATTACGTCTATTTCAATCATGCCATTCACGTGGCGAAGGGAGTTGGTTGCTCGACCTGCCACGGACGTCTGGATGAGATGCCCATTGCTTACCAGGCCGCATCGTTACAGATGGAATGGTGTCTTGCCTGCCATCGCAATCCGCAAAATTTTGTCCGACCAGCGGCAAAGGTTTTCGACATGGAATGGAGGCAGCAGAATCGAACTACTGAGCAAGTCGCTGAAGGCAAGGCGCTGGTGGCCCAATATCGCATTCAGGGCCCGAACGTCTTAACCAGTTGTTCTACATGTCATCGGTGATGCGAAGGACAATGCCGACCGACCAGAAACATATCAACTTCCGTTTGCTGCGACAGTATATCCTCGACCAGCAGGGTGATTCACCGGCAAGTGACGACGGCGTACCAACAGGGAAACGGTATTGGCGCAGCCTGGAAGAATATGCCGACTCTCCGGTCTTTCACGAGTTTGTCAGACAGGAATACCCACAACAAGCCGAGTTCTGGGACGATCCTATCGAGCGTCGCAAATTTCTGAAGTTGATGGGGGCGTCGTTGGCACTGGCAGGTTTGAGCGGATGCGTCTATCAACCTGCGGAAAAGATTGTTCCTTACGTTAAACAGCCGGAAGAAGAAGTTCCTGGCCAGGCCCTCTTTTATGCTACAGCTATGTCGCTGGGGGGCATTGCGACACCACTGCTGGCCCGCAGCAACGAGGGCAGGCCGACAAAGCTGGAGGGAAACCCAGATCATCCCAACAACCGTAGTTACATTCCGGCGCGAACAGGCTCCAGTGCCACTGACATTTTTTCTCAGGCTTCAATCCTTGCTCTTTACGATCCCGACCGTTCTCAAACAACTATCTATCGTGACGAATCCAGACCCTGGTCAACGTTTGTGGGTGAGATACGCACGGCGGTGGATGCGCTACGGCCGAATCAAGGCGCCGGCTTCCGAATTCTGACCGAGACGATCACCTCTCCAACGCTGGCGAATCAGATAAAGGGCATCCTCACAGAGTTCCCACAGGCCAGGTGGCATCAATATGAACCGGCAAACAACGACAATGCGCGGGCGGGCGCGCTGATGGCTCTTGGCCAGGCTGTTAACACCACTTTCGACTTCAGCAAAGCCGATTGTGTTGTCTCACTGGATGCAGATTTCCTCTCCGCGCTGCCTGGGACGTTGCGGTATGCGCGCGACTTTGCCAGCCGCCGTCGCCCCTCGCAAGGCTCGGAGATGAATCGTCTGTACGTGTTTGAAAGCACGCCTACAACCACGGGAGCAATGGCCGATCATCGCTGGGGATTGCGACCAGGTGAACTTGGAGCTGTCGCAGCAATGTTGGCCGAGAAGGTTGGTGTCCAGGGTCTTGTCGCCGGCACAAGTCACACTGCTCTCGAATCGCGAGCAGTCGAGGCGCTCGCGCGAGATTTGCACGCTTCGAGGGGCGCGGGCGTCGTGATCGCCGGACGGGAGGCTGCCCCGCAGGTGCATGCAATGGCGCACGCTATCAATAGCGCGCTGGGCAATGTGGGACAAACTGTCTTTTACACAGATCCGCTGGAGGCGAATTCCGTAGAGCAACGGCAATCTCTCACTGACCTAATTAATGACATCGATGCGGGCAAAGTGGAATTGCTGCTGATACTGGGCGGAAATCCGGTCTATAACACACCAGCTGATTTGAAACTAGACCAGAACCGCATGGCGAAGGTGAAGCTTCGAGTCCACCTTAGTCTTTACCGTGATGAAACTTCTGAGCTATGCCATTGGCATGTTCCAGAGTCGCATTATCTCGAAGCCTGGGGCGACACTCGCGCCTTTGACGGTACCGTCACGATTGTGCAGCCCCTGATCGAGCCTCTTTACCAAAGCAAGAGCGCGCACGAGTTCCTGGCTGTGTTCACACCTCAGTATGACCGTAAGCCTTACGACATCATTCGCGACTACTGGCAAGTTGCAGGCAAGAGCCAAGCGGCAGCAAGCACTGGGCAGACAGCAACCGCAGCGCAGGCTACCCCGCAACCACAAGCGACGCCTTCTGCTGACTTTGAGATTTCCTGGCGCAAGTGGGTCCACGATGGGTTTATTCCTGAGACTGCGCTCCCCACAAGAACTCTTCCCTTGAAAACTGATTGGATGGCCCAGGCATCAATGTCTGCCGAGCAGCGTCCAGCACCGGGCGCATTCGACATCGTCTTTCGCACCGACCCGACCATCTATGATGGGCGTTTTTCTAATAACGGGTGGCTACAAGAATTGCCGAAGCCCCTGTCTAAATTGACCTGGGACAATGCGGCCCTGATGAGCCCAAACACGGCCAGTAAACTTGGTCTGGCGAACACGATTGGCAAAAAGGGTGGGGACGTCTATGGCGACGTCGTGCAAATAGCCTATCGCGGCCAAACCATCACTGCACCTGTTTGGATTACGCCGGGCCAGCCTGATCAGGTCGTCACACTTCACCTCGGCTATGGCCGAAGGCGAGCAGGCCGGGTCGGAAACGGCCACGGGTTCGACGCCTATCAGACACGCACTGCGGATTCACCGTGGTTTGGCTCTGGAGCACAAGTGCGTAGAGCTGGGTCTCAACATCAGTTTGCCGCCACTCAGCTTCACTTCAATATGGAAGACTTAAATTTCAGCAAACAACCTCGCGACATTATTCGCGAACAAACGCTGGAAGATTACCTTAAAGGAGAGGCGCACTCAGAACACTCGCCTCAGACGACACTCTATCCGCCCTACGACTACAAAGGTCAGGGAATGGGCTATGCCTGGGGAATGGCAATCGATCTGAACAACTGTATTGGCTGCAATGCGTGCACGATTGCCTGCCAATCCGAAAACAATATTCCCGTTGTCGGTAAAACTGAGGTGATACGCAGTCGCGAAATGCATTGGATTCGGGTTGACGCCTATTTCAAGGGAGATAATCCCAACAACCCGGAAGCGACGCACTTCATGCCTGTGCCGTGTATGCACTGCGAAAATGCGCCCTGCGAGCCCGTTTGCCCGGTGCATGCGACGGTCCACAGCGCCGAAGGCCTGAACGATATGGTCTACAATCGCTGTGTCGGCACAAAATATTGTTCGAATAACTGCCCCTACAAGGTTCGCCGCTTCAACTTTTTCCTCTATCAGGACTGGGACACACCCACGTATCAATTGATGCGTAACCCGGAAGTGTCTATCCGGAGCCGCGGCGTGATGGAAAAGTGTACCTACTGCGTGCAGAGAATTCAGGCGGCAAAGATTACCTCCGAGATAGAGGGTCGCAAGGTTCGAGATGGTGAGATCGTTACAGCCTGCCAGGCGGTGTGTCCGACCGATGTCATTGTTTTCGGCGATGTGAATGATCCGAACAGTCGCGTATCAAAGCTGAAGGCCGAGCAACGAAACTATTCGCTGCTGGAGGAACTGAACACCCGGCCGCGAACAACTTATTTGTCGCTGCTGCGAAATCCAAACCCAGACATATTGGAGCCCCGTTCAGAAGGCTGACAGGGGCAGAGATTCTAAGAATTAAAAATGGCACAGGAACCAGAAGAACCGATGCACGTTACGGCTCCGGTAATTGAGCCCGGGCTAACGTTTGCCTCGGTCACCGACAAGATAAGTTCCATTGTCCTGAAGCGGAAGACACCGCTCGGCTGGTTCATCGGCTTTGCAATCTCTTTTGTTCTTTTCCAACTGATGATGCTGGCGATCACCAACTTGGTATTCGTCGGCATAGGACTTTGGGGCGTCAACCTTCCGGTAGCATGGGGAATGGACATACTCAACTTCGTGTGGTGGATCGGAATTGGGCACGCCGGCACTTTGATATCTGCAATTCTCCTGCTGCTCCGCCAGAGCTGGCGTACATCGATCAATCGATTTGCCGAGGCGATGACCCTTTTTGCCGTCGCCCAGGCAGCTATGTATCCCGTCTTCCACCTCGGCCGTCCGTGGCTGGCTTACTGGTTGTTTCCTTACCCCAACACGATGGGGATCTGGCCGCAGTTTCGCAGCCCGCTAATGTGGGACGTGTTTGCGGTCTCCACCTACGCCACGGTTTCAGCTCTCTTCTGGTTTGTGGGCCTGATTCCAGACTTTGCGACACTTCGCGATCGCGCGGGAAGCAAGGTCTTTCAGATTCTCTATGGCATGCTAGCAATGGGCTGGCGGGGCTCAGCACGCCACTGGCACCGCTATGAAATGGCCTATTTATTGCTCGCCGGACTTGCTACACCACTCGTTCTCTCGGTCCACACAATCGTGAGTCTTGATTTTGCCGTAGGCGTCATTCCCGGATGGCACGCCACAATATTTCCGCCCTATTTTGTCGCCGGCGCGATCTATGCCGGCTTCGCCATGGTCCTGTTTCTAACGATCCCGCTGCGTAAGTTCTACGGTCTCGAGGGCTTCATCACGATGCGTCACATGCACAATATGGCCAAAGTGATGCTCGCTACGGGATTGATCGTCGGCTATGGCTACATCATGGAAGCCTTTTTCGGGTGGTATAGCGGGAACAGATTTGAGCGCTTCATGATCTGGAATCGCATGCACGGTCCTTATGCCGAGTACTACTGGGCGCTGATTTTCTGCAACATCGTGACCCCACAGTTTCTCTGGATCAAGCGTGTGCGCAGTAATCTTCTCTTGCTCTGGCTGATCTCCATTGTGGTCAGTATCGGTATGTGGTTGGAGCGATTTGTAATCGTGGTAACAAGTCTGCATCGCGACTTCCTGCCGTCATCATGGGGAATGTACCAGCCAACGCAGTGGGACTGGGCCATGTTTGTTGGCACGATTGGATTCTTTTTCACGTTGCTGTTTCTCTTTATCCGCTTTCTGCCAATGATTTCCATCTTCGAAATGAGGACGATCCTTCCGCAGGCCGAGGTTGAGGATTAGTGGGGACGTCGGACGGGGAGAAAGGGGACGGGGAGAAAGGGGACGGGGAGATGGGGAGATGGGG
>Ga0209751_10000186_pt1 | contig 65872 bp, 75 predicted proteins | sample RifCSP13_1_FD_184019 | JGI IMG/M metagenome (GOLD analysis project Ga0209751, IMG submission 184019) | Soil microbial communities from Rifle, Colorado - Rifle CSP2_sed 13_1 (SPAdes) (version 2) | ecosystem: Environmental > Terrestrial > Deep subsurface > Rock core/Sediment | place: Rifle...
AAAGAAAATGGCCGCGCTCCAAAGGGCGGCTGAGGCAAGGGCCGCGCTGTCCGCGATATCGGCGCCGGTGCACCTCACCGATTCCAATTTTGCAGGCGAGGTTGCGAGGTATCCGGTCATTCTCGTGGATTTCTGGGCTCCGTGGTGTGGGCCGTGCAGGATCGTCGCGCCCGTCATCGACCAGCTTGCAAAAGAGTATGCAGGAAAGGTGGTGTTCGGCAAACTCAACGTCGACGAGAACCCCCGCATCGCAGGCTCGTTTGGCATACAGAGCATACCAACGATGATGGTCTTCAAGAACAGCAAAGCAGTCGATATCATTGTGGGCGCGATGCCAAAAGGAGCGATTGAGGCAAAACTAAAGCAGCAGCTTTCAAGCGGTTCAATATACGGATAGAAAAAAGAGAAGTTTCCGCGCCTAGTTTATCCCTAGGTGCGGAAAGGAGGCAACGCTTACGCCGAGCTCGCCCTGGATCTTGCGGATCTTGCCTGCGTATTCCCTCATCCTTGCAGCATCGCCCTGTACCTTGGCAATGCGGTATCCCTTCCATGCCTTTCTCAGTGCGCCCCAGCTCTGGCCCGTCGTAAAGTTGCTGTTGTTGGTTGCTTCGGTGTGAAGCGACATTATGGCTGTCATGGTGAGATACTGCCTGGTTCATACTTAGAACCAATAGTCAATATTATCCAATTTAGTAGTTAACAAGGTTGACACGAACGCGTCTATCGAGGCAAATTTTTGGAATTTTTATCGATTGAGAAGGCACATCTCATATATTTTGCAAAGTTTCTTTCCACCTCAACAACCATTTTTGTAGCCAACATTTTAATCCGCCGGCAGCTTGCAATGAGAAGGGGGGCATTTTGACGGGAGACAAGGAAGAGCGCCAAAAGGCCGCGCAGCGGTTTTACGCCCTCCTCAAGGCGCTCATGGACGAACTGTTCGAGTACGCAGCCAAGTCGCGGCATGTCAAGATGCCCAGCAACGTGTTGTTCGGTTTAATTTACGACGAGCGCGATGGTGTGCTTTTTACCGGGCAGGACAGCAAGGCCGGGAAAAAGATGTATCTCTATAACGTGCGCATCATCGGCAGGATGTTTGAGGAAAAGCGCCAGCAGATGCTTGACGACAAGACAACTGTGACTTTGTTCAGCTGGATTGCAATTGTTTGTTCGATATACATCAGTCCGTTCGTATATGATCACGTCGTCAATAAGCAGCACAGGGGTGAGGGCGCGGCAGAACGCACGACAAGGCAGATTGTCCGTGGATTTTTGAACAGGCTGACAAACAATCCCGAGCTTGCACATGTGCTGGACGTGCTCCGCATGCACAATGATCAAAAATAGCTGACGAATGTAGCAAGCATGGTTGGTTTTACCATAGAAATCCGCGTGCCGGTGTCATGCAGGCATGGAGAGATTGCGATGCAACATGTGTGACGAGCTGATAGACGCTAGTGAAGTGCCGGGGCACGTCGCCAGTAGGACTCACGCCGTCAAGAAAAAGGTGGCAGAGTTTAACGAAATGAACGCGCTTGTCGGGAGGAGATACGACAACGATGTGTCAGTGGCCAGCGCTTGGATAAGGAATTTGCATGCTCATGATTTCCTATCATCTGGTCAGGCGTAGTTTCCCTTTATCGACGACTTGGCTCCGCATGCCTCGCAGATCAAGAATCCGAGTTTCTTGTTCTTCTCCGTCCTTGTATCGGGGCTTCCACATACCGGGCACTGGACATAGTCCTTGACGTAGCGTTCGATGAGCGCGTTGAACGATGACGGAGTCTTGCGGCCCAAAAAGATAACGCGCTCTCCCTGTATGTAGCCTGCTGATGCCAGCTCCTTGTTAAGGTAGAGTAGTATTTTCTCGGGGTCGCGCCTCAGGGCCTTTGGAAAGTCCATGAAGTTGCGGAATATCGTTTTCTGGCCGACCCAGATTATCTGCGGCTCGGGAATTTCGAGCCTCGAGGTGGACTTCTTTGCAGCAGTCCCCATCTTGTCCTGCAGGCGCTTTAACAGCGCTTCATAGTCGGCGGCCTTTTGGGCGCTCACGCCGAATTTGTGACTGGTCTGTTTAATGTGTGTTGTGGGTGAGGGCACGCCTGACAGCCTTTTCGTTGACCTCGTAGCCATCCACTGGCAACCCCTTCATCTTCATGTATTCCGCGTTGCTCTACCCTACCCCATCATGACCTATTACTACAACTCTCTTACCATCCATCCTGAAAATGGGCGGGCTCGAAGCATTAAAGCGCTGTGTGGCGCAACACTGGTCCAAACTACTGTAGGAAATCTCGCCACAGGATACGAAACGCTAGTAGCCCGTATTGGATGCATTCCTCTTGCCTGAAAGATCCAAGAATGTGTTGCAATGACTTTTCTGTCCCCGTCGCTACTAACACTTCTGTTTTAATCTCCAGACTCAAAGTGGTAGCATTTTCATGTACTACTCATCCATCTGTTTTTATTGCAGTTTGCAAGTACGGCCGGTGTGATCCCGATAAACCGGCCCTGGCTTGGTGAGGAGGAGAAGTGTGAGGTGATGAGTGTGCTTGAGGAAAGCACTCTGACAAGCGCGGCAAGCGACGGTGGCAAGCGCGTCCGCGACTTTGAAGGCGCACTCAGGGGCTATCTCGGGTCAAAGCACGTCGTTGCAGTCAATTCTGGAACGGCGGCATTGCATGCAGCGCTGTTGGCAGCCGGCATAGGCAAGGGCGACGAGGTCCTGCTGCCATCATTCACTTTTGTGGCGACGGCAAACGCGGTTGTGGCGGCAGGCGCAACGCCCGTGTTCATCGACATCAAGAAGAGTGATTTCACAATCGACCCAGCAGACATGAAGGCTAGGATCACGAGTCGCACAAGGGCCGTGATTCCTGTGCACCTGTATGGACACCCGTGCGATATTGAGGCAATAGAGATTGCAGAAAAGCGCTCGCTTGCAGTCATAGAGGATGCCTGTCAGTCACTTGGCTCTACCTACTGCAAGAGGCAGACCGGCACTCTTGGCCTTATGGGCTGTTTTAGCCTCTATGCAAGCAAGGTACTCACAGCCGGCGAGGGCGGCGCTGTAACCACAGACGACGACAGGCTAGCCGAGAAACTTAGAATGATAAGGAACCACGGCAGGGCGCACGACTACGATACCAGAGTGCTCGGGCTGAACCTGAGGCTGCCTGAAATGAGCGCCGCTGTCGCCGGCGTGCAGATGGGCAAGCTTGGTTCCATGCTGGAGGCAAGGAGACGCAACGCAGAGCTCCTTTCCCAGCTTTTATCAGAGATCAAAGGGATCTCGCTACCGAAAGAGACCGAAGACAAAAAGTTCAACTGGTACCTGTATACCGTCGCCTTTGCCAGCGCAAAGGCAAGGGGCGATGCCCGGGTCGCACTGGAGAAGGCAGGCATTGGCACTGCCGTGTACTACGACCCACCAGTTCACAAGATGCACCTTTACCGCAGGCTCGCACCCGGCACGAAACTTGCCACAACAGATTGGTGTGCAAAACACGTGCTCTCCCTCCCTGTCCACCCCGGCGTCGCGACATCTGACCTAGAACGTTCAGCGGCAGCACTTGCAAGGCTCTGATCACATCCTTTTGGATCAGGCCCGCGTTCTTTGTGTTCATAATCGCATGGAGAATATTTGTTTACTACCCACTTGCGCACTGGGTGTGGGGCTGGTCGCAAGCTCGTTTGTCAACCCTGCCGGCGCCGACGGCCTGCTGTACGGCAACCCGTTGCAGCTCCCGGTGCAGGCTATGGGCATAGCGGTTGCTGCTGTCTTAGGATTTGGGGGGACGGTTACAATCATGAAGATAATCGACAGGACCATGGGCCTGAAGGTGAAGAAAGAGGAGTAGGATGTCGGGCTGGATATAAGCCAGCATGCGGAAAGGGCCTACGTCTACTACCCCTCCCTCTCCAAACTCTTTTATCCCGTTCTCACCGCATTTTCCGGATTGAGGCTCATCATCTACACCGGGAAGGGCGGTACCGGGAAGACTGTGACGTCGTGCGCCACAGCTATCAAGCTCGCACGGCGTGGCTACAGGACGCTTGTGCTTTCTGCCGACCCTGCGCACACGCTTGGCGACGCCCTGATGAAGCCCGAAGTTGGCAACGAGCCGGTGGAGGTGGTGCCAGGGTTCCACGCGCAGCAGATAGACCCTGTTATTGAAATGGGCCGAAAGTACAATTCCATACTGTCCTACATGGCGTCCGTGTTTTCCGCAAAGGGCATCGACGAGACGCTGGCATACGAGATAGCCATGCTGCCGGGCATGACGCAATTATTATCATTGCTAAAAATAGAGGAGACTTGGCAGACCAAGGCGTATGACGCGGTGGTCCTTGACATGCCAGCGTCCGGCGAGGCACTGAGGTACCTCTATTTCCCCAAGCTTGTGGGAAGCATCGGGCGCAAGCTGACCGGCCTTGCAGGTATGTTCTCCGGGTTAGCCAAGGTGTTCCAGCCGCTTGCAAAAATACCGGCGCCTTCAAGAGACGTCATCCAGAGCGAGATGGACCTACTCGACCGCCTAGATTCACTTGCCGGCATCATCAAGGACAACGAGGCAACCAGCATAAGGCTTGTCGCAAACCCGGACACGTTCAGCATAGAGAACGCCAAGCGTGCATTGATGTCGGCGTCGCTGTACGGGATAAACGTTGACCTTGCAGTCGTGAACAAGATAATGGCAGGGTCTTCCGATGCCTATTACGACAGGTGGGCCAGGTTCCAGCACGGTAAGGTTGAGGACGCCAAAGCCAACTTTTACCCGCTGCCTGTCAAGGAGGTGCAACTTTACGAGACAGAACTGAGGGGTATCGAGATGATCTCGGCGCACGGCGACCGTATATTTGGCGACGAGGACCCGGCAGGTGTTTTTTACCGGGGCCAGCCGTACCAGTTCAAGAGCGAGGGCGCGTCCATCCATATGACTGTGCAGGTGCCCTTTTCGGAGAAGGACGACTTTTCGATAGAACGGTACGGCAACCAGCTAACAGTCAGCGTCAGGACTGCGGCAGGCAAGGTGGTGAACATCATTCCATTGCCGGTCGCAACCGCAACCATGAAACTTGCAAAGGCCAAGCTGGAAGAGCGGATGTTGGACGTGCTTTTTGAGAAGTAAAACCCCGTTTCGTACTCGCAAACAGTTTACGCTACTTTGATAGCTGCGACTGTTGGAACCCTGAAAACAGAGTGCAAAATCCATATCGCAAACCTCTAGCCTTTATTACAAGTTATGGTAAAGGACATACAAACGTCTTTATTCGAAATTCTTTAGTTTTTGTTATAAGTTATGGTAAAGGACATCCAACTTGTGGCAAATGATCTCAAGCTTTATTTCAGAGGATTTGAAGTAGCGCTCAACAAAAGCAACATCGATGATTCGATAAGATACCTCAAAGATATAAGACGCGAGCTAAATGATAACCTTGATTATCTGCAGGCAAAGCAGGAAGCATCAGAAGTCCAAGATGTTTTGAAGCGGATTCTTAAAGAGTCGTTGGGTGACTATAAAAAAAGAATCAGGCGGATTGAAAAAGAACTAAAGAGGCATTGAAGATTGCAGGAGAACTGAGCGAGATTGACCAGCATTCCTACGCAGCATACGAATGGGGCGAGTGGATACAGAATTTAACGGATTGAGAAACTGCGGCAAAGGTCGATAATTAGAGCAAGTGTAGTCTTTATTATCCTCTTTTTCTGTAAAGTGATTGATACGGAATTTGCGTTCAACCATTGTCATCTTTGGGCTGACCTTTGCAGTTCTAGGTCTTTTGCTCGGTTATGCAGCTTCATACGATAGCACAACAAAGAATGGTGAGGGTAAGGTGCTGCAACTAACAACTGACAAGCCTGAATACAACAGAGGCGAGACGGTGACATTTACGGCAAAGAATCTTGGCTTTGAGACACTGGTATTTCCCGATTCTGCATTGGGGCTATCAATAAGAAATCTTGACACTGGCAAGAGTTACGGCGTAATTGCTGCTCAAGTCCTGACCCCAATAGATGCAGGTCTATCTAGGCAAGTAACATGGCAGGAGGCCAACGATGCGGAAGCTGGGAACTATGTTGCAAGCATCAATACTGCGGGGGGAAGCTCTCCAAGTGCCACAGCTGAAGTGAAGTTTAGAATTATCTGACATCTCAGGTAGTGATATCGTCAATTCACGTGCGAATTCTTAACTATGGGATAATTATCCTAGAAATGCATTAAAGGCTCACGAAGAAGCCAGTCAGACCAAGGCATCCATATGCAATGATTGTGAACTGACTTTTTCCACTGAAATGTCAGCTGCCAATTGGCAGCTCAATTATATTGGATAAGATTTTGACCAGACTATGTGGGTTAAGACGAGTATACTTTATATAATATCTGAAACCCAGTATTGAGGAGTCAACATGCCGATCGATCCAGACTTTCCGAGGAATCACCAAGTAATAGGCAAGATAAAGCACTCAGATGGCGAGCACTTCCACTTCGTTTGGGGCCCGGGCAAGATTGCAGAGGCTGCAGAGAATGAGGATGTCAAGCACGCCTACGAGTCGCACGGCGAAGAGGTCATCCCGCTTGGCGTAAGCGGCACAATGGTCGCCATTGACTGGGACTCGTGTGTGGCCGATGGCGCCTGCATCGAGGCTTGCCCCGTGCAGGTTTTCCAGTGGTACAGGACCGAGCACGACGTGCCGGCAAAGGACGCTATAAACATGGAGTTCGTAGGCACAGGCAGCTCTGTCAAGGAAGAGCGCAAGGACTACACCGACAAGGCAGACCCAATTAGGGAGCACGACTGCATCTGGTGCATGGCCTGCGTTTCAGTGTGCCCGCCGCAGGCAGTCAAGGTCGACCAGAGCAACCTGGAGTTCCACGAAAAAGCTGCGGGCACCTTCAACGAGGCTCTCTCAAAGGGAAGCGCTCCACCGCCGCACGCCCACTAGCTTCCTCTTTTTCTCTTTCTTTTCTTTAAGATTAAATCCTACTGTACTCTTTCGAAAGTTGTGCCGGTGGCACTCGACTCGTACATGGGCATGTTTTTGCCCGCCGACATACAGAAGAGGATAACACGCTTTCTGGCCGGCGACTCGGGTTTTCCCTATATACGAAAGGATGAGCCGATGGGTGCGTTCTTCATGTTCGGCAGGGAGTTTGGAGTGCACGGCGACGCGGAAATAGGCGAGGCAAAGGACCTCGCAAGACGCACTGTTGAACAAGCTGCAAAAGAAGTCAGGATGTACCTGTCAAATCCGGGCCGGCTCGATCCCGCGTTTACCCGTGAAAATTATACGAAAAGAATGCTGCAGATTGCAGTAGATACGCAGGGTATGGGTCAGGAGGAAATGAACAGGCGCGTCGCAGGCGACCCCGCGATATTGCTGGACTGCTTTGCGCAACACGTCGCACATTTTGGCCACGACTTTTGTTTCAAGATATTCGGTCCGCTTGATAAAAGTCTGGTGCCCGCTCTGTTTCAGAAAAAGCTGAAAGGGCGCATGATCCTCTTGGGCTATAACGCCAAGAACATGAATGAGCTGCCGTTTACAAATCCGCTAGAACCGTTTTTCGACTGGCTGTTAAAAGTTGGATGAATGGTCGATGACGCGGACCATGTGCTTGACATCAAGAACGACAACGCCCTTGGGCATGTTTATGGCAAGCACGCGCTCCTTAGGCGGGTTGTAGCGCAAAACGTGGACGAGTGCGCCCCTGCCGAGCCGCCTGCCGCTCCTCTTCTCTATCGCTATCTCTGGATCAAAGAGGGCGTCAAAGGCGAAAAAGTAGGTCCCGCCCCAAACGTTGACAGAATACTCGACGCGGTAGTAGGGCACCGACATCCTCGGGAACATCAATGCCGAGGTCGAGTGCACGGTCCCGTCTGCGTCGTAGAACCGGCTGTTGTGGAACGCGTCGACAAACGGGATTTTCGTGGTGACTGTCGAGTTGACCGACTTTCTTGCGACCAGCGATTCATATCGCTTGAACTCTTCGTCCGGCAATGTAGCCGGCCCGTACCTGGCGTCGTCGTGGATCGTTATTCGGCGGTTCACGATGAACTTGTCGCCGGCCTCCAAAAGCCGCCGAACGTTTTCGACGAACTGGTGCTCGTTGCATTCGTAGAGAGGCATCTTATCCACCTATGCCCCTTACAACGTGCAATATCGTCTTGTTAGAGCCGCAGATTGTGATTATCGGGTCTTTTGGGTAAACTTCGCCTATTTCCTCCGACACGCTTATTGTCTCGTCGCCGTGGGCGTAGAGCATCTTTTTCCAGAATTTGCCGTCGGCGACGACGGTCGCGGTGTCCTGCATCAGAAAGCCTATCTCGGAAAGGCTGGCTTGCACCATTTCCAGCGGAACAAGCACCGAAATTGACTTGAGTTTCTGCTCGGCTCTCTTGCCCAACGATATTTTGATCGCTTTACGAATATAAAAATTGGACTACACAGGCTCAGGTTTCGGGCCTGCATTAAAACTTATTAACGTATAATAGTAGGGCGGCGAGAAAACTGCTTGCGCGGACGTGGCAGAGTGGTCCCTCCCGTGAGACACAGTAATGCGTCGGCCTTGAGTCGGTCACGGCCGGAGAGCCGATTCGCCTTCGGGCGATCAGGAGTTCAAATCTCCTCGTCCGCGCCTACACTCTTCTGCCTGTGCCGCGCTGCTTTCTCTTGTTTACCTTTTGCGTGTGCTCGGCCTTGACCTGCCTGTCCAGCTTGCGTATGAGCTCCTTGACGGCGCTTATAGGGTCATACCCCACTGCGTGCGCGTTTATCACTCCCTTGCCGGTTATCAGCCTGCACCTTAAAGAATACTTTCTCGTCTTGTGCTTGTCCGCATACACGACAACGTTCTGCACGTCGCGTATCCTTCCCTGTATCTTTTTCACGAACCTTGCAATCTCGCCCTCTACCCTTCTGCTCTCCTCTTCGTTCTCGAGGTGGGCCATGTGGATGGCAGGCTCGCCCTTCTTTGGAAGCACAAGCTCAAGCGCGTCCTTTGGAGTTACGACGCCCATCGGCCTGCTGTCACCCACCACTACCAATTCTTCATTCTTCTTGAAGTGCTCGGACAGGTCGTTCAGCTTTGTGCCCCGCTCGACTGCTACTGCGCGGCGCATGATGTCCTTGACTTTCACGTCGCCTTTCACCTTAGACCTCGCCCCGGAGATGCCGGCCGATTTGCTGGCGCGATCCATCGGCATGGCGATTATCGATGCCGCGTCGAGAATGCTCAGGATGCCCCGGAGCACGCCCACGGTGTTTATCACCGGTAGGCGCGAGATGTTGTAGCGCCTCATCTTTGAGACAGCATCTGCAAGCGATGTATCTTCTTCAATTACAATGGCGCCAGACATGACCTCATCCACGATGGCGTGCCCAAAGTCTGCAGTCTGGGCGATGTCAGTCTCGCTCAGGATCCCGGCAAGCTTGTCGTTGTGAACGACCGGGAGAGCCCTGTTGCCGGTGCCAAGTATCATCTTGGCCGCATGTTCCACCTCGTCGTCGGGGGAAAGAGACGACGTGTTTGTCACAAAGCTTTTCAGTTTTGAAGTCGGCTGGGCGCTTGACGCCAGAAACTGCTTGGCAAATATCATGCCCGAATAGGCGCCGTTTCCGTCCACGACCGGCACCTGGTGGATTGAGCGGTTCACCATCAGAGTGAGTGCCCTGGAGACGGTGTCTTCGGCAGTGAGGCTTGCAACGTCTGTTACCATGATTTCAGATACCTTCATTGTCTTTAGCGAGGCCGGGGATTACATTTTAAGCCTTCTTTTCTGCAACTCTTCTCATGGAGAAAGACCGCCGGCTTGCGCTTGTCGCCGGCGTAGCGGTGATAATCGCGACAGTTGCGACCATATTGTACACGCCGGCAGGCACGATCGTTCCCCTGCCCGAGCCGAACGCCGGCCGGGGCAACGGGACCGGTGTCGTCTCAGGCATCGAGATAATTGCCGACGACCTTGAAGTCCCGTGGGCGGTTGAAATAGCAGAGGACGGGCGGATCTTTTTCACAGAGAGGGTCGGCAGGATACGAATAATCGAAAACGGCGAGCTCATTGCCGAACCTGCGGCCTACATCAACGTCGAACAGAGGAACGAGGCCGGCCTCATGGGCATTGCGCTCCACCCTGACTTTGCAAGTAATCATCTGCTATACGTCTACCACACCTACACCAACGGCACCGGCGTGTTCAACAAAGTTGTGATGCTGACAGAGCGCGACAACAAGATAATTGATTCAACGACGATAATAGATGACATTCCAGCGTCTGACAGGAACGACGGCGGGCGCATAAAATTCGGGCCCGATGGCAAGTTATACGTAGCGACCGGCGACGCAAGGCAGCCTGAGCTTGCACAGAACGCAAATTCGCTGGCAGGAAAGATACTGCGGGTAAACCCCGACGGCACAATACCGAACGACAACCCGTTCCCCGGCTTGCCTATCTACAGCTACGGCCACCGCAACATCCAGGGCCTTGCGTGGCACCAAGAGACTGGCGAGCTGTACGCAAGCGAACACGGCGAGACAGGCAACGACGAGATCAATTTGATAAAGCCGGGCAAGAACTATGGCTGGCCAGTCGAAGAGTGCGACGCAACGTGGTTCGAAAAGCCGATCTTCTGCTTCAACCCTGCCATTGCGCCCGGCGGCATTGCGATTGCGCAATCTGACGCCCTTGGATACAGGGGTGACATTCTGTTGGCGTCGCTCAAGGGGATGCACGTGCGCCACATCGACCTTGAAACGGGCGACAGCAACAACGTGCTGACCGGCTTTGGCAGGATACGCGACGTGGTCGAAGCGCCGGACGGCTCGCTTTACGTGCTCACGTCAAACCGGGACGGCAGGGCCATTGCTGGGCCGAGCAATGACAAGATTTTAAGGGTGACTTCCCCCTAGCGTCTCGGGATGAAAAGGTTCTACGAGATGGGCAGGGAGGAGCGCCTCGATTTCATCAAGGGCGCGGCGGGGCTTTCCAACGACGAAGTGGCGGCGTTTGGCGCACCGCTCGCGTTCGATACTGCAGACAGAATGGTCGAGAGCGCGGTCGGCATAATGTCCGTGCCCCTCGGGATCGCGACCAACTTTGTGATAAACGGCGTCGAGCGCCTGGTGCCGATGGCAATCGAGGAGCCATCCGTGATAGCCGCAGCGAGCAAGGCGGCCAAGATCGCAAAGGCAAGGAGCGGGTTTACAGCTAGGGCCGACAAGTCGCGCATGATAGGGCAGGTGCAGGTAGTTTCGCTCAAAAACATTGCCGCCGCAAGGCGCAGGGTGCTTGCGAAGAAAAAGGAGATACTTGCGATTGCAAACGCAAAAAGCAGGGCGGTCGCGGCGGTTGGCCTTGGAGCACGCGAAGTGCGCGACGCAAGCAAGAACAAGATGGGCAGGATGCTTGTAGTGGAGTTGGTTATAGACACGAAGGACGCGATGGGCGCAAACGCGGTAAACACGATGTGCGAGGCGATAGCGCCGAGGGTGGCCGAGTTAACCGGGGGTGAAGTGGTGTTAAAGATACTTTCCAACTACGCGACTGAAAGGATGGTGCGGTGCAAGGCAGTCTTTGATAAGAACGAACTTGGCGGCAGCGAAGTTGTAAAGCGTATCCTGTACGCGCACGCGCTTGCGCATTCCGATGTCTACCGCGCAGTCACGCACAACAAGGGCATCATGAACGGCATCGACGCCGTCGCGCTTGCCACCGGCCAAGACTTTCGTGCAATAGAGGCAGGAGCTCACGCCTACGCGGCGAGGGACGGCACTTATAGATCTTTGACGAAGTGGTGGCGCACGAAGACCGGAGACCTTGCCGGCGAGATTGAATTGCCGCTTGCAGTAGGTATAGTTGGCGGCATCACAAACGTCCACCCGACGGCAAAGGTGGCACTGAAGATAATGAAAGTAAAGAGCTCGCAGGAGCTGGCGATGGCAGTGGCGGCGGTTGGCCTTGCGCAGAACCTCGCCGCGATACGCGCGCTTGCGTCAGAGGGCATACAGAATGGCCACATGCGGCTCCATGCCCGCAACATCGCTGTCATTGCCGGAGCAAGGGGCGACGAGGTTGACGTCGTCGCAAAAAGAATAGCCGGCGAGGGCGCGGTCAATGCTGAAAAGGCAAGAGAAGTACTCGAGTCGCTCCGGCGCTGATCCGCCTTTAAGGCAGCGGCATGCAGGTCTTAAGGAACCGGCTACAAGATATATATCCGATAAGGAGATTTTATCATCTACCAATGCCCACTGTGAAATTTGCGGTTCCAAAGGGTAGCATAGAGGAAGTCACGTTCAAGCTCCTCGAGCAGGCGTACCAAACGGTAAGCGGCCGGGGGCGCACCTACAGAGTAAAGCTTTCAGACCCCGAGATAGAGACCAAGATCCTGAGGCCGCAAGAGATCCCCACCTATGTTCAAGAGGGGTTTTACGACGTGGGCATAACTGGCAGGGACTGGATAAAGGAGGCAAGGGCCGACGTTGTAGTGCTCCTTGACCTTGAGATAGGCAGGGTCAACCAGGTCATCGCCATCCCGACCAGCTTTCCTTACGAGAGCCTCGACGCCTTGGTAGACGATTTTGCTAAAAAGAAAAAGACGCTCAGGTTCTCAGCCGAATACCTGACGACCACTTCGGCTTGCATCAAGGCGACCAAGGCGTACAAGAAGCACTACGGCAACTCCGACCCCACTATAATAACACCGTGGCTGCGCGTGGGCGACAACAGGAAGGTCGAGATATTCCTGTCCTTTGGCGCGACGGAGGCTAAGCCGCCGGAGGACGTCGACGCGATTTTCGACATCACTGAAACTGGAACAACATTGGCGCAGAACAACCTGAAGATAATCGACACCGTCGCGACTTCCACTGCAGTGTTGGTAGCGAACAGAAAGTCTCTGAAGAACGCGGCCAAGCGCGAGAAAATAGCCGACATGGTGGCGCTTTTGAAAGGAGTTGTGGAAGGCAGGAAAAAGCTGCATCTGTTTGTAAACGTGAAAAAGGAGAACCTCGACATGCTGCTAAAGTCGCTGCCGGCGCTGAAAAGGCCGACCATAAGCCCACTTTCCGAGGACGGCTGGTTCGGAGTCAACACGGTTATCGACAAGGACGAGTTCATCAAAATAGTCCCCAAGATGAGAAAGCTGGCGCAAGGGATCGTCGTCCTTGAGCCTAGGCAGATATTGCCCCTTGAAGAGGTAAACCTGGACGGCTATTCGTAATGAAAGTGCTGAATGTCGCCGAGCCGGCGTCAGTGGCGGCGCGCCTGCGCAAGTCAGTCAGCGTTTCTAGCGAGTTAATGGCGCAGGTAATGGCGATAATGCGCGACGTGCAGAAGCATGGCGACGCAGCTGTCATCGACTATTCGGCAAAGTTTGACGGGGTCAGGCTCGGCTCGCTTGCCGTGACAAGACAGGAGATAAAGGACGCGTACGGCAGGGTGACAAAGGAGCAGGTCAGCGCGATAAGGCTGATGAAGGCGCGCCTTGAAAAGAGCGAGCTTGCAGTAACTAGGCGGTTGCGCGACATTAGAGTAAGGTCAGAGGGCGTCTCGATAGAGAGAGCGCTTGTCCCCGTCTCAAGTGTCGGCTGCTACATACCTGGCGGAAAAGCGCGCTACCCAAGCACGCTGGTCATGTGCGCGGTGCCAGCCAAGGCAGCCGGCGTGTTGAGGATTGTCGCTGTTTCGCCCCCGACAAATGACGGCAATATCGATCCATTGACTCTGGTTGCGGCCGACATTTGCGGCGTCGACGAATTCTACAAGGCAGGCGGCGCGCAGGGAATAGCGGCGCTTGCCTACGGCACGCAGTCCATCAAATCCGTCAGCAAGATAGTGGGCCCGGGCGGCATGTTTGTCACCGCGGCAAAACTGGCCGCGTCAAGTGTGGCATCTACAGACATGGTCGCGGGTCCGACCGAACTGCTGGTTTACGCGGATGCTTCAGCGGACCCGAGGCTCGTTGCGGCCGACCTCATCTCTCAGGCAGAGCACGGCCCCGACACGATCTGCGGCCTCGTGACTGCTTCCCAGAAACTCGCTGCAAGCGTGCAAAATGAAGTTGAAAGAATGGTGCCCGGAATCGCGCGCTCTGATATTGTCAGGAAAAGCCTTGACGAAAACGGCTTTATCGCAGTCTGCAACGACGAAAAGGCGTGCGTAGATTTTGCCGATGAGTTTGCGCCGGAGCACCTGGAGGTGATCTGCAAGAGGCCGGAGGCAGTAGCCAAGAAGTTCAAGTCTGCCGGCTTGGTCCTGATAGGCCAGGATTCGCCCTCTTCTGCCAGCGACTATGCTCTTGGCTCAAACCACGTGCTCCCGACGCTTGGCTTTGCCAGATCCCGCGCGTCGCTTTCCGTTCTTGACTTTCTCAAAGTGGTGAACAGGGTACGGGTCTCAAAGGCAGGGCTTGCAAGGGTGGAAAAGGTGGTAAAGGAGATAGCGACTGCTGAAGGGCTGCCCAATCACTACGAGGCCGTGAGGGCGAGGGGAAAGCGCAATTGAGGTTCTCAAAAGAACTATCAAGGATATCAAAACTGGACAGGTACGTTCGCCCGGATAAAGTGCAGGGCGCCATAAAGCTCGATTCAAACGAGAACTTTGCGCTTGACAGGGGCTTTATCGCGGCGGTGGCCAAGGATGCTGCAAAACGCGTCGACCTTCGCGAATACCCCATCGACGAGCTTGAGGAGCTTTATGCGAAACTTGCGGAGTATGCCGGCGTCAGCGACAAATATGTGGGTGTTGGCAGCGGCTCGGACCAGATAATCGAGCTTTTGCTCACGACGCTTGCGGTAAATGGAGCTAGGGCTACCGTTTTCGTGCCGACGTTCTCTTATTTCATAAACAGGTGCGAGCTTCACGGCATATTGGTTGACAGGGTCCCGCTTGACGGCGATTTCGAGCTTGACGCGGCCATGTTTGCCTTGCGCGCCAAGAAAGCAGACCTCGTATACCTATGCTCACCAAACAACCCGACCGGCGGCCAGATCCCGAGGAAAATTGCCGCCGGCATAATCGACGAGCTTGACGACAAGCTTATTCTCGTGGACGAGGCGTATGCCGACTTTGCCGGCTACTCGCTTGCCAAGCTCGCAACAAAGCGCGACAACGTCATAGTGCTCCGCACGCTTTCAAAGGCGTTTGGGCTTGCCGGCGCGCGCGTCGGCTACATGGTGACAAACGAGAAACTGGCAAGTGTCTTTAATTCGACCATACAGACGCCCTACCCCGTCAGCACACTTTCGCTTGCCATAGCCTCAAGCGTGCTTGAAAGATCAGTCCACGTGGCAAAAACTGTGGAGGCTGTCAAGAGTGAGCGCGAGCGCGTGGCAAAGAGGCTGGCAAGGATTGCAGGCATCAGGGTTTTCAGGTCTGACGCCAACTTTTTGCTTATCGAAGCCGGCAGGAAATACCGCACGATCGCCGACACGCTTGAAAAGCGCGGGATAGTGGTCAAGCTTCTCGGAAACGTCGCCGGCCACCCAGGCTGCATGCGCGTCACCATCGGCACACGCAGGACAAACAGCAAGTTCGTGGAATGCGTAGAAGAGGTAGTGGCATGATGGACTGCGCGCTGTTTGATATCGACGGCGTGCTCGTGGACATCCGCAGGTCGTACAATGATGCGATAAAAAAGACGGTCGAGTTTGTCCTGGAGCAGACGACTGGCAGAAAGTACAAGGGGCTAGTAACGGACCGGCTGATCCTGCGCTTTCGCCAAGGCGGCGGCTTTAACAACGACACGGATACCAGCTACGCCATCGCACTTGCGGCCATGGCAAACCGGCAGAGCACACCCAGGACGCGCAAGTTCCTCTTTGAAGTTGCAGAGAACGCCGACGACACGGGGATAGTGTCCGTGGAAAAGTTTCTCTCGAGATATGGTATAGAAAAGCACAAGCAAGTCTTGGTCTACCCTGCGCCTGTAAAGGACAGCTACATAGGGAGGGTGTTTGACGAGTTGTTTTACGGGCCGGCGCTTTTCAAAAAGCAGAATGGGCTCGTGCCCAAATACTGCAAGGTCAAAAGGCCGTTCATAGCAAACGACCGGATTGCAGTCAGGAAGGAGACCATGAAGCTTTTGCACGAGTGGTTTTCAGGCAACCTAGCAATAGTGTCGGGCAGAAGCCGGCTAGCGGCTGAGTACTCGCTTGCGCCCGTCCTGAAGTACTTTAACCTCGACGCCTGTGTTTTCTTGGAGGACGAGGCAAGGGAGCACGCCAAGCCAAACCCGTATGCCATCAAGAAGGCGATGCAGGTCATGGACGCGAAAAGCGCTGTCTACGCCGGCGACTCGGCAGAAGACATGATGATGGCAAGGAGGGCACAGAAAGAGGCAGGTTTTGAGATAGCGTTCGTGGGCGTCTACGGCCTGAGCCCCCAGCCTGCCAATACGCTGAAGCAGTTCAGGGAGCAGGAAGCCGACGCGGTGGCAAAGAGCGTCAACTCGCTCCCATTACTGTTAAATAAAGTACTGGAGGCTTGAATGGTACTTGGCCTCTGCAAGAAAGGCAAAACTTGGGCGGGTCACGAAAGAGACTGCAGTCACCGTGCAGGTAAACATCGACGGCGCCGGAAACACAAAAATCAAGACTGGTCTGCCCTTCGTCGACCACCTCATCACATCTATTGGTAAGCACTCGATGATAGACATCTCGCTGACGGGCAAGTCAAACGACGGGATTGTGCACCACATTGCAGAGGACGTCGCGATTGCGCTTGCGCAGGCAATAGATAAGGCACTTGGCGCAAGGTCAGGTATAGTGAGGTTTGGCAGCGCGATGGTGCCGATGGACGAAGCCCTTGCCTACGTCGCAATCGACCTGGTCAAGCGCCAGTACCAGAAGGTCGAATTGAAGCTGGAGCGGGCAAGCATAGAGGGCATGCCGAGGGAGGACCTCGAGCACTTTGTGCGATCGCTTTTGCAGAACCTGAACGCGTGCACGCATATGGTGGTCGAGTACGGAGAAAACGACCACCACAAGGTCGAAGCCGCGCTCAAGGCGCTCGCGCTTGCCCTGAGGGCAGCGTGCGGCGCAGACGGCAAGAGGAAGGGAGCCCCAAGCACCAAGGGCGCGATGTGATGAGGATAGCGATATTTGATTACGGCGCAGGGAACCTTTTCAGCCTGCAGGCGGCGCTTGAGCGCAACGGCGCCGAGGTTACGATAATCCGCGACATGAAGGACCTTGACGAATATGACGGCCTCGTGCTACCGGGAGTCGGCAACTTTGACCCCGCAATCGAGTCGATAGAAAAGGACGCCAGCCGACTCGAAAAAGCCATTGACAAAGGCATGCCGGTGATGGGCATCTGCCTTGGCATGGAGATGTTGTTCAACAGAAGCGAGGAGGGCAGGCTTGAAGGCTTGAAGATACTCGACGGTGAGGTCGTTATGCTGCCAAAGAGCAAGGTCAAGGTGCCGCACATGGGATGGAACAACCTGAAGATAAGAGGCAAGAGTAAGTTCTTGGAGGGCGTAAAGGACGACGCGTGGGTATATTTCGTGCACTCGTACCACACGGTGCCTACGAGCAGGAAACTCGTAGTGGCGACGTCAGAATACGGCGCGACGGTACCGGCCGTAGTCGAGAAGGGCAACCTGGTGGGCGTGCAGTTCCACCCGGAAAAGTCAGGCGACGTGGGCGGCAGGATGATAAAGAACTTTATCTCAATGTGTGAAAGGGCCAAGGCAGAAAAGAAATGGAGGTGATCCCGGCTGTGGACATCATGGGCGGCCAGGTCGTGAGGCTTGTCAAGGGCGACCCGGCAAACAAGGTTGTCTACGGAAGCGACCCTTCCGAGACGGCGAAAAAATGGGAGGCCGCCCGCGCAGACATGCTCCACGTCGTGGACCTTGACGCGGCTTTTGGCACTGGGAACAACAAAGAGGCTGTTGCCAAGCTGGTGTCGTCGGTGAAAGTACCGGTGCAAGTCGCAGGCGGCGTAAGGACCGCCGACGCTGCGAAGGACGCGCTTGAAAAAGCCGCGAGGGTTGTCATCGGCACGATGGCCTACAGCGACCCTGAGGCCGTCAGAAAGCTGGCAAAAAAATATCCAGGCAGGATTGTTGTCTCCATTGATCAGTCAGGCGGCAAGGTGATGGTCAGTGGATGGAAGGAGTCTGCCGGCGTCAGCGTAAAGGACGCCATAGTTCAGTTCCTAGGAATGGGCATCGAGAACTTTTTGCTCACTAGCATAGAGCGCGACGGCATGCTTGCTGGCCCCGACGTTGAGACGCTTGCGCAGGCTGCAGGCGTCGACGGCAGGGTTAGGGTAATCGCAAGCGGCGGCATTTCAAGCGTCGCGGACGCCGTACGCGTCAAGAGCGCCGGGTGCGCGGCAGTGATACTTGGCAAGGCGATGTACGACGGAAAGGTGAGCATAGAGAGAGTGAAGGCAGTAGCATGACGCTCGCAAAGAGGATAATCCCGTGCCTTGACGTGGACAACGGCCGCGTGGTAAAGGGCGTCCACTTCTCCGACATCAAGGATGCCGGCGACCCGGTGGAACTTGCAAAAAAGTACGGCGAGCAGGGCGCAGACGAGCTCGTGTTCTTGGACATCACGGCGTCGCAGCAGGGGCGCGACACGATGAAGAATGTGGTGAGAAAGGTGGCAAGCGTCATTGACATCCCGTTCACGGTCGGCGGCGGCATAAAAAAGCTGGACGACGCACGTGACATACTGCTTTCCGGCGCCGACAAGGTCTCGATAAACACCGCGGCTGTCAAAACGCAGGCGCTGATAACCCGGCTGATGGAGATTTTCGGCAGGCAGTGCGTCGTGGTTGCAATAGACGCAAAGAGGGTTTACCTAGGCAAGGGCAGCCAGAAGGGAAAAACAGTGTTCTCTGACAAAAAGGGCCGGTACTGGTTTGAGGTGATGGTATACGGCGGCAAGGAGGGCACGGGCCTTGACGCGATAAGTTGGGCGAAAAAGGCTGAGTCGCTTGGCGCCGGCGAGATACTCTTGACGAGCATCGACGCCGACGGAACCGAGAACGGCTACGACGTCGAGCTGACCCAGGCCATATGCAAGACGGTCAACATACCGGTCATAGCGTCGGGCGGCTGCGGGCGGGCAAGCCATATGCTGGACGTGTTCGAGAAGACCGACGTTGACGCCGCACTTGCGGCCTCGATATTCCATTATGAAAAGTCGACAGTCGACAAAGTCAAGAAGTACCTGAGGAGAAGCGGCGTCAAGATCAGGGTATAATTATCAGTTGACATTATCAAGTGCATGGACAAATTCGGCCTCCTGTCCTCAGGAAGCAGCATCACGTTTAAGGCGCATCTCGAGCATCTTGACCCACAAAGAAAAGAATTGATGTTGGAGCTGCGCAGGTTTACTAAGTCGCTTGGAGCAAACGTCATTGAAGAGGTGAGGCCGCACAGGGTAGTCTACGCAAAGACGCTCACGTTCCGGACGTTCCTAGACATCGAGCCGGCCGGTGACCGCCTGGTAATAGAGATAAGGAATGAGCGCGGTGAGCCGCCCGCGCGCCTTGAAGTCACGGAGCAGTCAAGCCTTGAAGAAGCAGAAACACAGATTGCACAGGCGTATGAAAAAATCCGCTAGCCCGTTATCGTAAAATCTGAAAACTCGCCCGTGTAGCTTTCATACTTGACATCTACAGCGTCCACCTTTGAAGCCGACGGGCCCTGGTGGCACCACCCGACCACGTTTCTGACGCTGTCTTCATCGCCCTCGATGACGGCCTCAACTCTGCCGTCGTCGAGGTTGCGCACCCAGCCGGCCAGGCCGTGCTGTTTTGCAGTCTGCATCGTGTTCTGGCGGAAATACACGCCCTGCACCTTGCCGGCAACAAACACGTGGGCGCGAGTTTTTGGCATTTCAAACACCTAGAAAATGACGGCGCAAAAAATGCCGGTTATGCTAGATGTCCGCCTTCCTCGGCGAACAGGTGCTCGTACGTCGTGCCCTTCCTGACCAGCCTGTACTTACCGTCACTGTCCTTCATCACGATGGGCGGCTTGGTCTGGCAATGGAACGGCATGTTGAACACGACCGAGTAGGCGCCCACGTTGTAGAACGAGACGTAGTTACCCACATCTGATCCGCTCATGTCCGAAACCTTTGAAAGCGGGAACACGTCGTACGTGTCACACAGCCTGCCGGCGAGGTGCGTGTTCTTTGGCGCCGTTAGACCGGTAGTCCGGTCCTTGCTGTCCACGACAGGAATCACTTCCTGTGGGTATTCCTGCTTCAGGAGCGCCGCGTCGAGGAGTATGTGGTATCCTGCATCGACTATCACTATCTTGTGCTCGTTGTACTCCTTGGTATTCACTATCCTAGAGACGAGTATCGACGACTCGGCCACGAGGAAGCGCCCCGACTCTATCATCAGCGTGAACACGCCGTGGGTCTCTGCCAGCTGGTTAAGTCTGCCGAGGTGGTTCTTGGCCATCTCTGCCGGCGTCGGCACGGGGTCGTTGTAGAACACCGGTGTCCCGCCGCCGATGTCAAACGTGTTTACCTGGAAAGCAGGACTCTCCTTCTTCATCTTCGTCATGAAGGCGTCCATCTTGTCCAAGGCGTGTGTGTAGCAGGAAAAGTCGGTTATTTGCGAGCCCAAGTGGAAGTGGAACCCCTCAAACTTTAGCAGGTCGCTTGTCAGCATGTGCTTGACCATCTTGGCCGCGCTGTCGATGGTTCCGCCGTTGAACGGGACTCCGAACTTGCCGTTCTTGTGGGTCGCGCGCACCTTGGCGTCTGTTGCAACTTCAGGGTTGATCCTGATCATTGCAAGCGGGCGCACGCCCACCTTGCCTGCGGCAATAGCCAAGTTCATCATGCCCTGGTGAGAGCTGACGACTACCCTGCGCACCCCGCTCCTCAAAACCTCGACGTACTCTTCCGCCTCCTCCGTTACGCTCGTGTAGATAACGTTCTCCGGGTCGGCGTTGCACTGGAGGATAAAGTGGAGCTCGCCAAGCGATGTCAGGTCGAAGGCGAGCCCATCCTTCATGAAGGCGCGCATGACTGCGGGCGAAAAGTTGGCCTTGATAGAGTACGCCACCTTGACTGGGCCTTTGAACTTTGAGTAGGCCCGGTGCAGCTCGCGCGCTTTTGCGTGGAGCGTGTCTTCGTCAACAAGATAGAGTGGAGTGCCGTATTCTGCGGCCAGATTCTTGACGTCAAGTGGTGTTGCAAAACGATTCAGCTGTGCAGTAGTCGGCTTGCTTACAATTTGGAGTTGTGAGTTTTCTGCCAATTTTTTAGGTAATGTTATCAATAAACCATCACTTTAAAAACATTACCCCGGAAATCTTGCCCCGTATAATGAAGATAGTTTGATCAGGGATTCACCGGAAAATTTCACGCATGAAAACAATTGGCGCGGCGTTGTTTTGCAAGCGTAAAGAATTCTGCCGCAGGAAAAAATGGAGAAAAGAAAGTTGCAGCGCGTGCCTAGCGGTAGTACGGCACAGCCTTTTCTGGCGGCTTGCCTTCGCGCTGCGTCTTGATCTTCTTGACCGCCTCTTCAAAGTGGCGCATCATGACGTGCGCTTCCGCCGCGTGCTTTGCAGCTTCTTCCGGCGTCGGGTACTTTGCAAGATATTCATGCAGCACGAGCGACACTGCAGTGTTTACGACTGAACTGGTGTCTGCGCCGCTGAACCCGTCGGTGAGCTCGGCCACCTTGGCGATGTCCACGTCGGAGCTTAGCGGCTTGGTCTTGGCGTGTATGTCGAGTATCTTGAGCCTCGTGGCCTTGTCAGGCATTGGCACGAACACTATCTTGTCGAACCTGCCGGGGCGCAGTAGCGCGGGGTCGACGATGTCTGCCCTATTGGTAGCAGCGATCACGACGACGCCTGACAGCGCCTGTATGCCGTCAAGCTCGGTCAGCAGCTGTGACACGACACGCTCTGTCACCATGCTGTCGCCGCCTATTCCCCTCGTCGGCGCTATCGAGTCTATCTCGTCAAAGAACACGACGCACGGCGCGGCCTGCCTAGCGCGCCTAAATATCTCCCTGATGCCGCGCTCCGACTCGCCGACCCACTTGCTCAAGAGCTCGGGGCCGCGAACGCTGATAAAGTTCGCCTCAGATTCCGTGGCGACTGCCTTTGCGAGCATAGTCTTGCCGGTCCCCGACGGCCCGTGCATCAGTATGCCCTTTGGCATCGTGTGCCCAAGCTTTGTGTAAAGGTCCGGATAGCGCAACGGCCACTCGACTGCCTCCTGAAGCTCGCGCTTGACCTCGTCAAGGCCGCCTATGGCAGACCACGGTATGTCCGGCGACTCGAGGTAGACTTCCCTCATGGCAGACGGCATGACTTCCTTGACCGCGTTCTCAAAGTCGGCCATCGTCACTATCAGTTTGTTGAGCACTTCTGGCGACAGCTTTTCATCTTCGAGATTCAGCTCTGGCAACAGCCTGCGGAGGCACTTCATCGCCGCCTCCTTGCAGAGGTACTCCAGGTCTGCGCCGACAAAGCCGTGGGTGATTCCTGCGATCTTGTCTTGGTCGACGTCGGTTTCAAGTGGCATGTTGCGCGTGTGTATCTGCAGTATCTCCAGCCTGCCGCGCTTGTCCGGGACTTTGATTTCTATTTCGCGGTCAAACCTGCCGGGGCGCCTGAGCGCTGGGTCAAGGGCGTTTGGCCTGTTCGTGGCAGCAATTACTATAACCCTGCCCCTTCCCTCGAGGCCGTCCATAAGCGACAGCATCTGCGACACGACGCGCCTTTCGACCTCGCCTGTCACCTCTTCCCTCTTTGGAGCAATCGAGTCTATCTCGTCGATGAATATGATTGAGGGGGCCTTCTCCTTTGCCTCCTTGAATATCTCCCTGAGCCGCGCTTCGGACTCGCCGTAGAACTTGCTCATGATCTCCGGGCCTGATATCGAGATAAAGTGGGCGTTGCTCTCGTTTGCCACCGCCTTGGCGAGTAGCGTCTTGCCTGTTCCTGGCGGGCCGTACAGCAGCACGCCTTTTGGCGCCTCAATGCCAAGTTTCTCGAATATCTCCGGGTGCCTCAATGGCAGCTCTATCATCTCGCGCACCTTCTGGATCTCCTCCTTCAGGCCGCCGATTTCTTCATAACACACGCGGGGAACGCCGTGCGCGGCTTCGCTCTTTTCGCCGATGACAAAGACCGTTTTCTGATTGACCATGACCGCGCTGTCAGCCGTGGTCGCAGGCATGGTGCTTACCACCTGGAAGGTGAGCCTGCCTCCAAAGTACGGCACAAGCACGTTGTCCCCCTTTACGACCGGGACGGTTTCAAGCGCGTCTGCAAGGAAGCGCTCGTCAATAGGCGGTATGGCTTCTATGGGCGCGACCAGTATTTTTTCTGCCGGGACTGTCTTTATCTTCCTGATTGCCACCTTGTCGTCGATGCGCACGCCGGCATTGTTCCGGGTTATGCCGTCTATCCTGATTATCGCCTTGCCCTCGTCGGAAGGGTAGAGCGGCAGGCACTTTGCTACCGTCCTGCGTCTCCCCTTCACCTCGATTATGTCCCCCGTGCTTGCATGTATCGAATCCATTGTGGCATAGTCTATCCTCGCAATGGCACGGCCAACGTCACGGGTATAAGCTTCAAGCGCCTTGAATGTCGGTGTGCTGCCTTCTTGCGCGCCGGGATTCATGGCAGCATCTACGCAGTGATATTTAATGAATGTTGAGCTGTGTCTAGCTGCGGCACAGGACCTTATTCAGCTCTTTTGTGCGGTAAAACACGTTGCACGGGCCGCAGGTCCACACTGGTTCCCTGCCTGCCAACCAGTACCCGCCGTCAAAGTATTTCTCGTTCAGCTCACCGCCGCACTTGGGATAGGCAAAGGACATACCCAAATTTCGCGCATTGCATATATCGATGGATTATGAAAAAATTCAATTCCATGATAGTTTGGAAAAATAACGGTGTCTACCCCGATGCGCAGCCGCTGTAACCGCACTCGATGCAGATGTTGCACCCTTCCGTGATGATGAGCCTTGCCTTGCACGACGGGCAGACCTCTTCCTCGTTTGAGGCCAGTACCTGCATGGCGGCCGGCTGCGTCATCTTCCTGGGCACCTCTGCCGGCGCGAGTATTTCCGCTCTGGGTATGCTCCCGTCGTCCACGCCTGACTCTTTGAGTATCTTTTGCATCTGCTCCAGGACGTACGGCTCCTTGATGCTGTTCTCGACGTAGTCTGCGATGTACCTGCTTGGCTTAACGGAAAAGCTCTTCTCGCCCGTGTTCTTGCCGGTGATGTGCAGCACCTGCTCCTGCCTCGAGCCGTCGCGGAACACCGTAACGCCCTTTAATCCGAGCTCGTGCGACAGGAGGTACGAACATTTGACATCCTCGGCAGTCACATCGCCGGGCATGTTTATCGTCTTGGCTATGGCGTTTGAAATCCACTTTTGCCAGATGCCCTGCGCCATAATGTGGTCCATCCAGTGTATGTCGATTGCAGTCACGAACGTCTTTTGCATCCAGTCGGGGATTTCCGGAATGCCACGGACGGAGCCATAGTTGTTGGCGACCTTGGTCAGTATCTCGTCCGAGTACAGGCCGTTCTCCTTGAGCACGTGCTCGAACACCTTGTCGGTGTAAAAGAACCGGCCGACAGTCACGCGCTTTTCGTAGACCAGCGCAAAGACGGGCTCGACTCCGTTTGCCGTGTCGGCAATCATGGACAGCGTCCCTGTCGGTGCAATCGTGGAAGTCCACGAGTTGCGGATGCCAAACTTCTTTATCTTTTCTGTAAGCGTGGCCCAGTCGTATGTGTGAGTCTCCTGTGGAAGTTCGTAGCAGCCGGCGACCGGTATCTTGCCCTTGACGTAGTCCGTGTCCTTGAACATGGAGAACGGGCCCCTTGATTTTGCAATTGCGACCGACTCGTCCATGCTGAGGTACGATACTGCTTCGGCAAGCTTGTTCATGAACTCGTAGCCGTCCTTCGAGTTGTAGGAAATCCTGAGGATGAACAGCAGGTCTGCAATGCCCATGATGCCAAGGCCAATCCTGCGTGTGGCACGCGTGTTTACCTCTATCTCCTCGACAGGGTACTTGTTCACGTCGATGATGTTGTCCAAGAACCTAGTCGAGAGTCTGACTGCCTGCTCGTAGCGTTGCCAGTCAAACTCGTACATGCCGTCTGCCTTGCGCTTGACGAAATTGGCTAGGTTTATCGAGCCGAGGTTGCACGACTCGTACGGGTACAGCGACTGCTCGCCGCATGGGTTTGTCGCGCGCAATGGACCACCCTTTGCGCCTATGCACGGGTTGTACTTGTTGATGTTGTCAAAGAATATCACTCCCGGCTCGGCGCTCTTCCAGGCGCTCAGCGCGATAAGATCGATCAGCTGCTGCGCGTCTATCTGCCTTACCGGCTCGTGCGTGCGCGGGTTTCGCAGCGTGTACTTGTGGTTGCCCTCCTTGTTCACCAGCGCTGTCCAAAAGTCCTCCCAGATGCCAACAGAGACGTTAAAGTTCTCAAAGACGCCCGGCTTTGTTTTTGCAGTCACGAACTTTTCCACGTCGGGGTGCCATGCTTCAAGGATGCCCATGTTTGCACCTCTGCGCTTGCCGCCCTGCTTTACAACGTCGGTGATGGTGTCGATTATCCTCATGAACGATGTCGGGCCTGATGCCACGCCTGACGTCGAAGCAACGATGTCGCCCTCCGGCCTCAGGTCGGAGTAGTTGATGCCCACGCCTCCGCCCGACTTGAATATCATCGCTGCGTCGGTCGACGACTTCATTATCTGCTCCATGTCGTCGGGCATGTCGAGCACAAAACACGCCGAAAGCTGCCCGAGCCTTGCGCCCGCGTTCATGAGCGTGGGCGTGTTGGGGAGAAAGTCGCGGGAGATCATCAGGTTGTAGTATTCCCTGATGCGCTCGCCGTGCGAGGCAAGCTTGCCCTCTGCAAGCATCTTTAGCAGTTCTTTAAAGCTGACCTTCATCTGCCCCTGCCTTGCCGCATCCGCATAGACGCGTATCATCGCCTCAAAGTGGTAGCGGTTGAGCCAGTATTCGCCTATCTTGAACTTGTTGTCAAAGTCGGCTATCTTAGAGTAGTATTTCTCGGCCTCTTCAGTGGTCTGCTTCTGGCCCCCTGTAAAGTTGAACACCTGCAAGTCGTGTATAACGTCTGCAATGCCGACGAGCGTGGCGACGCGCTCGAACATCTGCTTGGGACCCTCGATTATCTCATTCTGGTCGTCCCTGAGCAAATAGCGGGCTGCAAGCACGCGCAGCGAGTTGACCTCGAACGCCTTGTCGACCTCGTCGAGGTCCTTCTTGTTCAGGATCTTCATCTTCTCCTCTCGTATCTTGCGCCTCTCGTGCCTGTACAGGATATACGACTTGGCCGTGTCCGCAAGGCCCTCCTCTATCAGTATCGACTCGACCATGTCCTGCACGTCTTCCACCGTGGCGACCGCCTTTTCAGAGCCAAAGCCCTGCTGTGCCATCTTTTGCACCACCCTTGCGCCGAGCCTCTCCGCAAGCGGATAGTCCGGCTTACCAGTTGCCACGAGCGCCTTGTAGATTGCATTAGCTATTTTTGACTGCTCAAAAGTTACGATGCGGCCGTCGCGTTTCCGAATTTTAGTGATTAACGAGCTCTCTTTCGAGTTGTTAAACTCAGTAACTCCCGCCATCCCGCACTTCATTAAAACCACTCATACTTTAACTTTCCATGTGAAAAAAATGCATACGACGGCTAAGAGAAAATACACTTCTGAATATTCTTGACATACAATGCCGAATTCAAGCTAAAGTCATGCAGAAATTTAACGAAATAAAACAAAAGTTTTTGGCACCTTGTTGGTGAACTGTTTTGGCCCGTGGCACGCCGGTGCTTGAAGTTGACTATCATAATTTTACAGAAAAAAGATGAGGCGGGGGAGCAGCTGCGCTGCTGCTATACGAGCCTGTGCGGCGACTTGCACGACTCGCACCTGTCCGACGACGCCTTTGATTTCTTTCCGCATGTGACACACACGGCAAGCGCAAAGCGGGGACGGGAAAAGGCAAGCCCCGAGGCCGCCTCTATCGCGTTCCTGACCTCGGCCGTGGAGAGGTCCGTGACGTCTATGATTGCGGCGAGGCCGCCGTTCAGTAGCTTGTCGATGCCCGCGCACTCTTTGACCAGGTCCGAGCCCTTTGAAAGGAGTTCTTTGCCGCTCAATGTCATTCCCTGGGAATAGCTGGTGGCGTTCAGTGGGTGGAAGAGGGAAACCCTGCCATACTTGTCCGAGTCTATGGAGGCAAAGCGCGCGCCAGAGTTGTCGGCCACCATAGCTATTGCAGCTTCCTCGCCAAGCGGCTTGGCTTGCAACTGCGCTACGTCGACTGCGGTCTTTAGCACCTTCTGCATTACTTCCACTCCGCCGTGGGCCGCGTCGTGACCCAGGATGCTGTACACTGCCTCGTGCGCGCCTGTCAAGTTCACGATGACGCCTGTTGTTGCGCGCTGCAATGACTGGGTTGCCGCGGAGAACGCCGGCAGGAGCCCGCGCCTAGCATTTTCAAGGACAATTTTTTTCCGCATCACAGAAGCTGCGAGCGACGGCTTGATAGCAAGCGCGAGCTTGGCCCTGAAATAGGTCTCGTCTCTGTTTGACTCGTACGCAAGCCGCGGGAGGTTTATGGAAAGCGAGTGAAATGTCATCGCCGCTGGCGGGTTCTTGCCGCCGGCAGCTTTTCGTATCCCATTCGCAGCGCGTCCCGAGCCAATAGCTACAAGGCCGCTGGCGCGAACTGCCGCAGCAACGTGGTCTGCGCTTTCCTTTTTCACCGCGCCGAGTACAAGCCCGATGCGGGGCAGCGGCGTGGCTTCGACGTACTTTTTGTAGCCGTCAAGCAGCGCGTTCGTTTGTTTGGCGTCGGTCTCTTGCGGTATCGCTATGGTAGTAGCCGGTCCGATGCTGCTTGCAGAAGAGGCGACCAGCGCGCGGGCAAACTTGGAAGCAAGGTCATCGGTGTCTTTGGCCTTTGCAAGAGCTGGCGCCACGCCTTCGAGGACGACTTCTGATGAAGCCTCGCACGAAAGAAGCGGGATGAGCACGGGCAGCGCGGTGAGCATGTCGTCGGCACTCTTGAGCGACGCAAGCCTGGCAACTGCAGGCAACCTGCCCTGCAGGTCAAAGCTGTCAAGCTCTGACAGGTCAACGAATATCGTGTCTGGAAGGAGCCCCCACGTGCCGGATGAGGCGATGTTTATCTCGCCGGCAAGGTGCATGTCGGCAATGTCCTTTGGCAGCGTGTTAAACACGAAATATTCTGAAAACACTGCGTCAGCGGTATTGTTCATTATGCCCTGCACGCCGTTCCTTGTAGCCTCCTCGCTTACGAGCATCCCGGCAATGTCCGACACTGGCAGGCCGACGCGTGCGAGCTTGTTGCGGTATTCCTCGTGCCCGTGCTCTATCAGCACCGAGTTCACGGTCTCGCGTATGAGTGACGATGTCAAATACGCGGTCTGGAACTTGTAGATCTTGTTCTCGACCTCCTCCGTTATCTTTTGTGCCTGCTCTAGTGGCAAGCTTGCCTCCCTTACAAGCGACTGTATTATCTTGTGTGAGTTGAACTCCTCTATGGTGTGGTTGCTCGTCCTGACATACATCTTGCCGCTCTCGATTATCGACCGTTCCTCTATTTGCCGGGCAAGGCTTAGCACAAGCTTACCTAGGTTCGTGATTGTATACCGGCGCTCTGCCTTATTCAGCGCCACCAGCAGCTGCCGCAACAGCTTTCTCAGGTGGTAGGCGAACTTGCCCGACTCTTTCTTTGACTTGAATCCTGCCAGTGCCTTGAGCTCCGAGTACGTAAGGGGTCCCTTTGTATTCAGAATGCGCAGTATGTCGATCCTGTTCGGGCTTGCCATCACCGAAAATATCATTCGGACGCGTTTTGACGCCGATTCCAGCACGCCGCCCTTCCGGGCGTCCTTTTGAGAATAGTCTAGGCTCTCCGTTTCCATTGCACCCCGCTATCAGTGCAAATGATTAAAACTACTTTGTAAAATATTTTTTACTAAACAGTGCTACCGGCCCTACGTGGGCAAGTTAGACCAAAAGGTCAAGCTTTTCAGCCTTCGACCATCACGGGCTGTTCCTCTTGCTGCCTGACAGGCATGTTTGCCGGGATCTCTGGGAGTTTGGCCTTTGCCTCGCTCTCCAGCGCCCCTTCTATCTCGTTGAGGATGTCGTAGGCTGCCTGGTCCATTGGGGTTGATATCCTGCCCACCTCGGAGCGCACGTTGGAGTTGATGAGCACGTCTGCGGTTACTGATGATACTTGGGACAGCGCCTGACCTGCCTGCGGGATGAAGCGGGCCAGGTCTTCTTGGATGCCCTTTATCATCTCAACCGTGGGATCGATGGTGTCAAGTATCATAGCAAACTCATTGATGGTGCTGAACCGGATCACGAGCGCCTCAAGAGCCATTCCGGTGTGCTGCGTCGTCCTGCGCACCTTCTTGAGGTTGGCGAGCTCATTTGCTAGGATCCTCGCCCTCCCGTTGTTGCCGGTCTTGATGCTGGCTGTGACCTGCTCTAGGTAGTATGCCTCCATTGAGGCGAACCTGTTGTCAAGGGTCTTCAACCTTGAGAGCTGGTTGTACACAACCGAGGTGGCATTGTTTATTTGGCTAACTAGCTGCTGGCGCTCGACCATCGGCCTCTTGCGTTTTGGTGCCGCATATTTGGTTAAGGGCTGGTGTTGAAGCTTGTCTACAAACAGCTAGCGAAAAGCTGATCTACAAAATGGGTGGTTTTAGCGCCTCGTCGCGGTGACCGTGAAATCTGAGGGGTTGAGAGCCGCGCCGCACACCGGGCAGCGGTTGTTCGTCGCCCGCATGGCGTCCTTCACTGATTTGAGCATGCGCATGGTGTAGATCACAGAGCTGCACTTGCTGCATACGACGTCAGCTGTCATCATTTGGTCTTGCTTGCGCGCAGGGAAATAAGAAAAGTTCCCTTGATGTTTTTTTACAACTGGAATGAATAAACTAGACTGTTTCTCCGCAATGCTCAAGTTGGTGTAGGAAAATGTTCGTAATGGCTACTGGCGCTACAGCGGTAGGCCTTGTTATCGGCATAGCGTTCTTGATGCTATTTGCTATCATCAAGATGCCACCGCATCAGGATTCGGATCGTTCTATCCTTCTATTGATCAAGATTATTATTCGCCCCTGTTGCAGATCAGGATAGATGGTCTAAGGGAAACCTACAGAGTTAGGGAAGAACTTGATTTTGCAGTCGCACAGAAGGAAGAGGGTGCGTCTATCCCGAAATAATCATGATCAAAGATTTGAAGGGAGGAGTAATTGTCTGGGAATATAATGGCACACACGCAAGCTCGTTGTTATTCTGCCCAGTAGTGATAAATTTTGCAGAATTCGAGATTACTTGGCATTCCAAAACGCACGTCTAGTCGCTATCCATGAACCAGACCGGTACGTACGCCGTCGTGGCCAAGAATGAACACCTAACCGTGCAAAAGGAATTTGCGGTTGTAGGGTAGCTATGCTTTTTCCAGCAAGAGTCCATGCTTTTCGTCAAAGCCCTTGACGCGGACGTTCGTGCCAATGGGAAGCTCCGCTGGCGTCTTGATGCCGGGCAGAAAGCCGGACGCGCGCACCTGCGTGCCGTTTATCTTGAACACGACCCACGCGTACGAGTCGGCGTCCTCAAAGCCCTCCGGCGCGACCGCCTGGATTGTGTAGGTAACTACGGTGCCTGCGCCTTCAAGCTCAACGTCTTCGAACTTGCCTGCAGAGCACTTTTCACAGAACATGATCGTCTCGAGCATTAGGTGGCCGCACTTGGCGCACTTGTGCGCCAGTATCTTTTTCCTGTTTGCAACCTCGATGAACTTCTCTCTGACCCCGTGTTTAAACTCTGACACGGCCGTCACCTCCTGTCCACCTTCTTGAACAGGTGCACCGCAGCGCTTGCGCCGGTCGCGCCAAAGTTGTGCGTCAGTGCTATTTCCGCGTCCTTGATCGTGCGCTCGCCTGCTTTGCCGGTAAACTGCTCGAATACTTCCACTACTTGGCCGACGCCGGTCGCGCCAATCGGGTGGCCCTTTGACTTTAATCCGCCTGACGGGTTTATCGGTATCTCCCCTGTCAGCCTCGTCGCGCCGTCTCTCACTGCGTGCGCGGCCTTGCCCTTGGGGTAAAAGCCAAGGTCCTCGATGTCGATTATTTCAGCTATTGTGAAGCAGTCGTGCACCTCCGCAAAGTCGATGTCCTCTGCCGTGATGCCGGCCATCTTGTAGGCCTGCCTTGCAGCGGCCACCGTGCTTGGGATCGTCGTTATGTCTTCGCGTCCTTGCACTGACGCCGGTGAAGCGCCGCGGCCAGAGCCGATTATCTCCATGTAAGGCTTTCCGGACTTTCTCGCAAAGTCCTCGGAGCACAGTATTACTGCAGAGGCGCCGTCCGAGAACGGGCAGCAGTCTAGCAATTTGAGAGGCGACGCCACGACCGGCGACTTTAGCACATCGTCGACGGTGATCTTTTTCCTCACGTGTGCCTTTGGGTTCAGGAAGCCGTTTTCGTGGTTCTTAACTGCGACGTTTGCCAAGTCTTCTTCAGTCGCCTTGTGTGTGTCCATGTAGACCCGCGCCATCGATGCAAAGAGCCCGGGGAACGAGGCGCCGTTTCCGCCCTCGTAAAAAAAGTCGGAGCAGTACGAAAATAGCGTTGTGCTGTGCGCCGTGCCCGTGTGTGTCACCTTCTCGACACCAAGCGCAAGCACGCAGTCGTAAAAGCCCGCCGCGACGTTTGCATAAGCTTCTCTAAACATCACAGAGCCTGAGCCGCACGCAGATTCGATTGTAAGGCCCGGCACGTGTGAGATGCCGAGGTTGCTCATGATGACTGGCGCCATGTGCACCTGCTTGTCCGCAACCCCGAAAACGTTTGAAATGTAGCCGGCGTGGATCTCTTTTGGCGTTATGCCCGCTGACTCGATGGCGTCCTTCGCCGCGCTGAGCGCGATCTCGATAATGCTCTCGTCCAGCTTGCCGTATCTCGTGCTGCCGGCCCCAAGAACGCAAACTTTGTTAGTCATGTAGGGGAGACTGCTCACCCTGAATATAAATAGCTTAGACAACATTGATGCGAAATGATCACCGTTCATGTTTAATACCCCGGGTTGTCAGGATTTTTCGTGTACACGCTGGTAGTGTGCGAAAAGCCTGACGCTGCACGCAGGATAGCACAGGCGCTCGGCGGCGCAAAGGAAACTAGGATCGCCGGCGTGCCGGTGTTTGACTTAAATTTTCAAAACAGGCACTACAAGGTCTGCTCTGCTCTTGGCCACCTCTACGGCCTTGCCGACAGCACAAAAAACAGGAGCGTGTACCCAGTGCTCGACTTGGAGTGGGCGCCCCTCGAGGGTCGTTCGAGAGTGATAAACGTCATTTCCAAGCTATCTCGAGACGCCGACGGTTTCGTGCACGCCTGCGACTATGACCAGGAAGGCGAGGTGATAGGCCACAGCATACTGCAGTACACCTGCGGTGGCGCCTATGGAAAATCAAGGAGGGCCAAGTTCTCGACGCTGACCGACGACGACATAAAAGAGTCGTTTGCAAGCCTGCAGCAGCCGAGCGCGGGGCTTGCCGAGGCAGGCAGGTCGCGGCACCTGCTGGATTTCATTTACGGCGTGAACCTTTCCAGGGCGCTTGCGCAGTCGTTCAAGGCCCGCAACAAAGGATATCGCAATTTATCAATAGGCAGGGTGCAGGGCCCCACGCTTGCGTTTGCCGCGGACAGGGAGCAGGAAATCCGGCTGCATGTCCCGGACCCCTACTGGGTCGTCACGGCGGATTTTGAAAAAGACGGCCAGGTTGTCCACACGCGCTATGCAAAACCAAAAGTGGAGACGCTTGCAGAAGCGCAGGGCGTGCTTGACGCGTGCACTGGAAAGGACGGCGTCGTGACCGGGGTCGACAAAAGAAAAGTCCCGCTGATGTCGCCCGCGCCTTTCAACACCGGCGACCTGCAGCGCGAGGTGTATAGGCTGTTCAGGGTGTCGCCCGGCTATGCGCTTGCCCTAGCAGAAAAGCTGTACCTGAGGGCCCTCATATCGTACCCGAGGACATCCAGCCAAAAACTCCCGCCATCGATAAACTACCGCAAGATAGTGTCCGGACTTGCACGCTCGTCGCTCTACAGCTCTGCCTCTGTATTGCTTTCAAAAAGCAAGCTTGCGCCGCACGATGGATCCATGACCGACCCTGCGCACCCTGCAATCTACCCGACGGGTGTTCTTGGCAGGATGTCCGGCCTAGAATTCAAGATATACGACCTGATAGTTAAGAGGTTCCTAGCGACGTTTGGCGATGCGACCGTGACGGAAAGGACCGGCGCCGCAATCGACGTGCGCGGGCATTCATTTGCCGCCGAAGGGAATGTGACGCTGTACGAAGGGTGGACTGTGTTTTACAGGCCGTACGCAAGCATCGAGCAGGCGACGCTCCCACAGCTTGCCGCCGGCGACGCGCTGGCAAACAGGCAGGTCGCGATGGAAGAGAAGTTCACGCAGTCGCTCCCGCGCTACAGCCAGTCAAGCCTGCTTGCCAGGATGGAGCATGAAACGATAGGCACAAAGGTCACTAGGGCCGACATCATTGCAACGCTGTTCAAGCGCAGCTATCTGCAGCAAAAGCGCGGCGGCATCGAAGTCACGGACCTTGGCTTTGCAGTCGTCGAATCTATGAGGGAGCACGTGCCAGACATACTCTCGACCGAGCTCACTAGGTCGATGGAGGAGCAGCTGGAAAAGATAGGGCGGGGCTTCGAGGAACCGGTTGCAGTCATTGGGTACGCGGTGGACAGGCTCGTCGAATCGCTTGAGGCGTTCAGGCGGGGCGAAATGGAGATCGGCCTCGAGTTAGGTGCGGCTTCCAGGCCCGACAATGTCATAGGCGCGTGCCCGGCGTGCAAGACCGGCAACTTGCACGTAATAAGATCGAAAAAGACGAAAAAGCGGTTTGTAGGGTGCTCAAACTATGAGCACGGCTGCAGGACGTCGGCGCCGCTTCCGCAGAAAGGCGCGATAAAGGCGGCAAAGGTGTGCAAGTGTGGTTGGCCGATTGTCAAGGTAGTGTTTGCGCGAAGGGCCAAGCCTTGGAGCATCTGCGTGAACACGCATTGCCCGTACAAATAGAGAAATCTTCTCTAATTCTATTGCATTAGCTTGATAAGAAAAGCTGCGAAAAGTCAGCCATGATCTTCGAGAGCGACCACTCGCACATGTGTGAGTACTGCAGCGAGCGGTTCTTGTGCCCCCTAGAAAAACATGAATGTAAGATAGGCTGGCGCACGAGCCACAACGACCACCACCTTGCGCTAACCTGCTAGCGCGCCGAAAGGCGGTAGATGTCCGTCCGGCGGTTCTTCAGCAACGGCAATGACTGCCGAGCCTGTTTTACCTTGTTCATGTCAAGTTCGACTACTTGCATGTCTTCTTCTTGCCCCATGTCCAGAATGACGGCACCGATCGGGTCAACGACCATGCTCCTTCCGGCGTAGATGTTGCCCACCTGGTCGGGCGCGACCATGTACGACCCGTTCTCTATTGCCCGGGCCTTTAGCATCGTCTGCCAGTGCTCCTCCTTCATGGGGCCGGCCACCCAAGCAGAGGGGGCGACGAGTATGTCCGCGCCTTTTATCGTGAGGAGCCTCGAAAGCTCGGGGAAGCGTATGTCGTAGCATATCATGACGCCTATTTTGCCTGCCTGAGTTTTTACTGGCTTTTCTATCTTTTTTCCTGCCATCAGCTTTTTCGATTCTTTGAACCCCAGCGCATCGTAGAGGTGCAGCTTGCGGTACACCGACGTTATCGTCCCGCCGGCAGAAATGACGACTGCGGTGTCAAACACGCGGTTATTCATGCCCTTTTCGTAGATTGTGGCAACTACGCCTATCCTGCTTTTCCTTGCAGCCGCGCGCAGCGCCGTTACAAAGTTTCCCCGCACGATTTCTGCCATTTTCGACAGTTCTGCGGGCGACTGGCTGTCGGGCGAAAAGGCCATCTGGAACTCGGGAAAGCAAACGATGCTGGCTTTTTTCGCAGAGGCCTCGGCGACGTAATCTACAGACCTCCTCAGGTTCTCCTGTTTGTCCTCCGACGACTTGAACTGCACGACCGCTACCGCTGTCAACTGCAGTAAGGTCGCGCTGCCAGAGATAAAAGCTTAGAGCTGCCTGCCGGCCTGGAACCAGTTTTCTTTGGGGTTCTCATCGAACACGACGATGACGTGCTCCGGCTTGGTCTTCAGTATGCTGACTGCCGCGTCGGTCACTGCCTTTGCAAAATCGTCCTTCTGCTGCTGCGTCCTGCCGGGGTACATTGATACCGATATGAGAGGCATGGAGAAATGAGCGCTTATGACTGATTTATAGTTACAGCGTCGGGCGCTATCGGCGCAACCTCGGGTTCCGGCTCCTTCCTGCCCTCGACCCGCGCAAGATAGTACAGCGACTGCAGGTAGCGCTTGATGAAATTAGCCCCCGGCGACGGCCTGCGGCCCTTCTCGTAGTCGCTCAATACGGACGCCGTGATTGCCATCCTCTTGGCCAAGTCGGCCTGCTTGACGCCAAACTTTTTGCGCCAGTGCTTCAGCTGCAACGGAGGGTTGTCGCTAAGGACGACGGAACCCGCTATCCAGGTCAGTTCGTCGCTTGCAGTGCCGTTATCGGAACTAGACAAACGTAGAACGAACGTTTCGACGGGTGATAAAAAGATTATTCTGCCTCCGGCAACGCTCTTGCTTGTGGATAGGAGCGGACTGGACCCGCTGAACGGGCGGGTTGTCAGGTGCAAACAGTGTCCGAGGCTTGCAGCTTACATACGCAGGGTGGGCAGGGAAAAGGTAAGGCGGTTTGCCGGCGAAAAATACTGGGCGCGGCCACTTCCAAGCTGGGGCGACCCAAACGCGCGCCTTCTCATAGTGGGCCTTGCGCCTGCCGCGCACGGCGGCAACAGGACCGGCAGGATGTTCACCGGCGACAGCTCGGGCGACTGGCTTGCAAGGGCCATGCACGAAAACGGCTTTGCGAGCAAGCCAACGAGCTACGCCAAGGACGACGGGCTAGTGCTCGACGACGCCTACATCACTGCCGCAGTGAGATGCGCGCCGCCAGACAACAAGCCCCTCGCCTTGGAGCTTGCGAACTGCTCGAAATACCTATCTGCTGAGCTTGGCATGCTAAGAAACGTGCAGGTGACGATGGCCCTCGGAAAAATAGCGTTTGACGCCTACTGCAGGGTCATCGGGGTAAGGGGGCTTGCATTTGCGCACGGCGGGTGTTTTGAAGTTTCAGGCAAAACCCTGCTTGCCTCGTACCACCCGAGCAGGCAGAACACCCACACGGGCAGGCTGACGTGGGAGATGTGGTCGGGGATGTTCAGGACCGCAAAGTCGATGCTCCGCTGATCACTTTTTCTTTTGCTTCTTTTCTTTCTTGGAAGCCTGCTTTTTCGGTTTTGGCGCGGGCTTAGGTCTGGGCTTTGCCTTTGCTGCCTTTTTCTTTTCTTTCTTGGCAGGCTCCTTTTCTTCCTCGGCAGCCTCGGCCGCAGCTGTTGCCGCCGCGGCGGCTTTTGCATTTGCAATGTCGGTCGTTATCTGGTCTATCTTGTATCGCAGCGCCTCTTTGACCCTGCTGTTGTCAACCATGTTGAGCGGGCCCTTGCAGTTGGGGCACTTGAAGAACATCTCGATTGCAACGTCAAACTTTACCCGGGGGCAGTCGTGGTTGCCGCAATGGTAGAATTCCGTGGAATCTTCATGCTCGAGGCGCTTGTACAGCCGGTCAAGGATCTTTTTCTTCTGGTTCTCTATGAAGTTGTCGACGTGGTCCTGCTTGGCGCGCCAGCGATACACGAACCAGCCCTTCTTCTCGTCCTTGACCCTGATGCCGGTTATCAGTGCCTTGCCGAACATGTCGTACAATACTTTACGCACGATGTTTATCTTTAGGCCTGTCGCGCTCGCAATTTCCTCGTCGGTGACGTCCTCGGTGTTCAAGAGCGCCCGGGCGACCTTGACGTACTCCTCGCCGCCTATCAGGCCGGCAATCTTGACAAAAGAGTCCTCATATTCCATCGCGTGCAATGTGATAACTGGAGTCAAATTCTGATATATAGTTATTGAAGATCGTTGAGATTAACAGGATTTCAGCTCGCTTGGCTGTGACTTGATTTCTTGGAGGTAAATGACCCCTGCGACAGGGGGCGGCAGTCCCGGCGAATATCGGAAGGAGAGCCCATAGTGGGTCCAAATTGACCTCCGTTTGGATATCGTAGTTCATTCCAAGGCAGCGTGTCTTCAAAATCGTCTTCTCCAAGCATTCCTCTATCTGTTCAGGAGTGGACGCTGCCCGTGCAAAGAACAACAGTACAACGTGCACATGACATATGGGCTCACGCGTATTTGGCTCTTGTCTAGACCGAGCCGTACAGCTGGTATATCTTGCCTGTGTAGTCGCTCATATACTCCCACACCTCGGTGCTGACCACGAGAGGCTTGAAGAGCCCCTTCTGTTCGTCGGCAAGCGCCTCGTATACAAACTCGCCTATAACCACCTGGCCAGGCATGGCAAATGAGGTCATCTTGGCAGTCACGCTTATCGTATAGCCCAGAATGTCGAGGTGGGGCTTGCGGATGACCCTGCCGTCCTCGAGCATCGTCGTGTCCCAGCCGTACTGCACCACGACGTTGTCGCCGACGTCTATCCCGACGCGCACATTCAGCTCGGGGTAGTCATATTGGTTGAGGATGGGGTTGATGCCCTGCTGCATCACCCTTATCATGGCATTTGCGCAGGCAACCGCGTTCTGGCACGGCACACGCAAGTTGCCCCGGTCAGCAAGAAAGAATGCTAGAATGGCGTCGCCGACGTATTTCAGGATAAAGCCGCCGTACGCCTTTATCACGATCGACATCTCTTGCGTGAACGCCTGGACTATGTTTGCAAGCCTGTCTGCCGGGAGCGTCATGGACAGCTTCGTCGAGCCCACCAAGTCTATGTGCAGTATGACAAACTCGACCTTGGACTTGACGAACTTTTCAAGTATCGTCTGCGTCTCCTCGCGGGTTAGGTCGAACTCGGGTTCGAATTTTAGCGCCTTCCACACGCGCTCCTGTGCCTGTTTGACGGCCTCTTCCTTGTCCACGAGGCCATCGAGGGGGAACGACGAGAATGACGGCGCGGCTGCGACATCGGTGGCCGACTTGGTCTTTTTTTTCTCTTCTTCCTGAAAGCTGGCAATGACTGCTTCCACCTGGTCCTTGCTTATGTCAAGCTGCAGCGCGATTGTATCCGGGTCTATGCCGGAGGTAAAGAGATTGATTATGGTCTGGCGCTGGAAGCCCGGGTCTGTTGCGCCGTCGGTCATGCCACATCAAAATAGCGCGACTGGTATTAAAACAGAGATAATTAATAATGAGTGCTGCGTATAAACCGACGGGATGGCGGGCAAGGTGGAAGAGGAAAAAGTGCTCTTGACTCTGACAAACATCAGGTACCTGGTCGAAGCGTTGGACGCGCTGCTTATGATGGACCTTGATGGCGAAAAGCGTGCCAGGGTGATACGGCTGCGCGACGAGCTGGTGTCCCACCTCAACAGCATATTCAACGACTATTCATGAACGCGGCGCGCACCTTGGATATAACCTCGTTAACGGACAGTGGCTCCTTCTTTATCACGTCGCGCCTGTCAAGCGATCCCATAAGCTTCAGGGCGTCGCTGGACGGCGTTATCAAAAACACAAAGCGCACGCACACGTCATGCAACGTTATTTCGCGGTACAGGTCAAACCCAGTCATGCCGGACATGACAAGGTCGGTTACGACCACATCGTATCGAATCTGATCCGCAAGCTCCAGCGCCTTCGAAGGGTCCGGCGTGTGGTCGACGGAGTAGCCGTCGGCGCGCAGATACGTCTTCATCAGATCGGCTGTTTGGCGCTTCTGGTCCACGAGGAGCACGACGGGCATGCATTGTTTTCTCATTTTTTATTTTTAAGGCTGGTGGTCAAGTTCTCTGGATCCCCGCTGGCAAGGTTAATAATTGGAACCGGGCAAACGCATTCCGGTGGCGCAAGAGGGATCCGAACCGGAGCTCAAAAAGCCGGTCATAGTCCTTGCCTTTATCTCTATAGGGCTCGTTTATTCAACTATGCTCATCGGTGTTTTCCTGAGCTCGGGTTCCCTCACGAAGAAAGGGATCGCGTGCACTGAGTGGCCCCTCTGCCCCAACGGCTTTGGACCCCCAGAGGACCACTACCTGATGGAGTATGTGCACAGGGTGGTAGCGGCCGTGACCGCCGCAGTTGTCTACGCGACTGCCGTAGCGGTGCCTTTATGGGCAAGGCGCGCCAAAAAGGCCGCCGTCATCGCGGCCGCAATAGTATCGGCGCAGGTGATCCTCGGCCTCCTGACCGTGCTGACAACGCTTCACCCGCTCGTAGTCGCCACGCACCTTTCAACAGGCATCACGCTGTTTGCGTTCGGACTCCTCGCGTTCTGGTGGGCAGGCATATGGAAAAGGCATTAGCGCCAGTGGACGCGCGAGTTTTCGGTGAACTCCCTGTCGTCATCGGCAATCGCCACCTTCCTGTGGCACTCGTCGCACAGCAGGTATCTTGAATTCTGCGGCAGCTCCTTCTTGCATCTTCCGCAGAACTTTTTCACACCTTTGCTACGTGCCCGCGGAATAAAACCTTGCACACTGGATTCTGTATACTAACAGGTAATGCATCCAGCTTATAGATGAAAAAATTCATCTAAGTTGTCTCTATTCGGTTCCGTACCAGTTAGTTTATAGAACTCTGATTTGCCCTTAGTTTCTACTAGCTCTATCAATTTGAGATGTTTGAAGAGCCTGAATGCAGCACCAAAGGGCATACGATTATTCCTGCAAGCTTCTTGTTCTATATCCTCTATCCATCTCAGTATTAATTTACCATCGGGTTCACACCTAGTAGCCTGCCTAGTAGCGCGCCATATTCTAGAAATACGGGAATTGGCATCGTTAAATGAGCCTAGAATTATCTTATCTCGCTGCCAGCACTTTTCTTTTTTGTTATTACAATCCAAAAGGAGCAATGATCTTTCTTGGTGTAGTAATGATACATGTGTTGATTCGAATACTCCCACTTGCTATGTACCGCGAACCTAAATATGTATTCGTCAAGTGTGTCTTTCAATGGTTGTGAAAGGTCGAGTCTTTCTTCAGGTTCTGGTCCTAGGAACTGGCTTATGGTTTCCCTCTCGTCTAGATTGATGGTAAAGAACTTGCTGTCTACATTTTCGAGCAGCTTTTCCTTTAACAGCTCGTCAAACGCTATGTCCGCATCCGGCTGTTTCATAACGCGGCTGCACATTTTTTTAGATTTTTTAATCTTGAACCAGCAACTGTCTTATTCTGCTCAAGAAATTAGTAAGCTTACGAATGCTCCAGAGCGAACACTTCAGAGTCCTACCATTCTTGGCTGAAGAAGAAAGGTTGTTAAATCGCAAAAGAGAAGGACTCGCCTTTAAGTATGAAATAAATCTAGAATCAGAAAGAGCAAGAGGTCTAATCCATTATGCTAAAGCCACTGTACGCGCAAACCTTTATGATCCAAGATTCTTTCCAAACAAGAACTACAAAAGACAGAAAGCGCTCACAGAAATGTAATTAAGGGCCGGCCTTGGAAGGTATGTGGTTTCTTGGTACTGCAAAGTGAGATTAAGAGCGCGCTGTCGTATGCCTCGAGCAAGGGATACCAGATCCACCCCGACGCCTTTGCCATGCTCAAGAGCCTCCAGGGTGACCTGCTGAAGGTCGTCCAAGACGTCATCAAGCAGAAAAAGTCCGGAGGCCCTGTCATTGTTGTCGACGACGTCGAGGGGCTTATGGGTCCTGTAAGCCCGGCGGAAGGGGCGCCGGCGGAACAAAAGGCCGAAATATTGATGGACTCGTCGCCGGCGGTCAACACGGGCGAGGGTGTTGACGGCTATGCCATGCTATTTAAGAGCCGCTTTGAAAAGACTATGCGCATCCTAGCGCAGAGGCCGGACAGCAGGCGGATAACCAAGATATCGGCCGTGAGGCAGAACGCATGGGCAGGCAGCGTCAAGAAAGAGAGCGGTGTTGGCAACGCTGGCACGCAAGTCATCGCCGGGCTTTTGATGTCGAGGCGGCAGAGGAAAAACGGCGTCGAGTTGGAGATTGACGACAACACGGGTAGGATGCAGATAATCGCCGCAACGGAGGAGGCGAGAAAGGCCGCCACGATGCTTGCGCTAGACCAGGTTGTAATGCTAGAGCTTGAAAACGCGAAGGGCGTGCCGGGGCTCTCGGTCAAGAGTGTTTTTTCGCCAGATATCCCCGACCACTTGCCGAGCAGGAGCAAGTCGGAGTCGTACGCCGTGCTCATATCCGACCTGCACGTCGGCAGTAAGTATTTTATGGAGCAGGAGTTCTTGCGGTTCCTTGACTGGCTGTCATCCGACGACGAGATAGTACGCAAGATCAGCTTCTTGTGCATCTGCGGCGACCTTATCGATGGGATTGGTATATTCCCCAACCAGGACAAGGAGCTCTTGATGACCGACGCGGCGAGCCAGATGAGTCATGCGACCAAAATGCTCTCGAAAATACCAAAGCGCATAAAAACGTTCATAATTCCTGGCAACCACGACCCGGGCCGGCGCGCTCTCCCGCAGCCCAGCTTCCCACAGGCCACGTCAGGCGCGCTATATAGCCTTGAAAACTGCACGGTTCTTGGCAACCCAGCTTATGTCAGCCTAAACGGCGTCAAGGTCCTAATGTTCCACGGGCAGAGCTTGGATGACGTCATAGCGACGACACCCGGCCTCAGCTACCAAAGGCCGGCCGAGGCGATGAAAGTGCTGCTGAAGGCACGTCACCTCTCGCCCACCTACGGCGGGCGGACGCCTATTGCGCCCGAGGCCGAGGACATGATGGTGATGACGGAAGTCCCGGACATCCTGCATTCCGGACACGCGCATGTGACTGATGTTGACGGATACCGCGGAACACTCGTCGTGAATTCAGGGGCATGGCAGGCGCAGACAAAGTTCCAGCAGACGATAGGAATAACGCCGTCGCCAGGCATCGCAATAGTCGTCAACTTGGCGACCATGCAGCCGTTCAAGAAGGATTTCAATCAATAAATTCTGAAAGGAGTGAGTCATCCTTCAGCGCGTCCCTGATTGTTGCGAGTGGAACCGTCAACTTGATCTTTTGGGAGCGGCCGTACCGACCTTGGTTGACAATGTCCGTCGAAATGAGCCCGAGCTGATCCATCATGCTGATTATCTGCGTCATACGGCGCTGTGTGAGGGGGTCGTGGTCTGCTTGCTTACACAATGCTGAATAGATTTCATAGACTTCGCCTGTATTGCCGTTCTTTGATTTGGTTATCGCGATTATGACCAGCTTTTCGTGCAGTGTGGCGTTGCGTATCACTTCAAAGTTTGTGTCTTTCTCTATCTTTTCCTGCGCGGCCCGCACGTGCTTTTCCTCCACTTTGCCTGTATGGGCGCGCTCGGCAAGTTCTGCTGCCACGCGCAGAAGGTCGATTGCCTTTCTTGCGTCGCCGTGCTCCCTGCCGGCTATAGCCGCGCACAGGTTGATTGCAGCGTCAGTTATTGCCCCTTCGTTGAATGCTAGCTTGGCCCGCTCCAACAGAATCTGCCTCAGTTGGTCAACCTTATAGGGATTGAACACCATCTCTTCTTCGGACAGGCTGCTCCTGACACGGGGATCCAGTTTGTCTTTGAATGTAAGACTGTTTGATATTCCGATGAGGGTGATGAAGCCGCCCTTGGCCATGTGGTCGTTTGCCCTCGTAAAGGAATAGAGAACGTCGTCGCCATTCCTGTCAACCAGCGAGTCGATCTCATCTATTACCAGGATGATGTGCATCTTCTTTTTTTGTATGAACTGCAGTATCCTGCCAGTGGCCTCGCCCATTGAAAGCCCGGTAAAGTGCACTTTTTTTTCTTCCCTGTTAATGCCGATGTACTCGGCGATTTCGTACAAGACCTTGTAGGCGCTGTTTGCCAGTTTTGCGTTTATGACTGGCACTGTGATTTCGATGTCAAGCTTGGCTGCTTTTTTCGTCAGCCTGTCAAGGACCGATTTCACTACCGCGGTTTTTCCTGTTCCCGGCTTGCCAAACAATAAGAGATTTGAAGGCCGCCCTAGCTCTTTCTTCAGAACCGTTGATAGCGTTTCTGCAAGCCCCCTAGCTTCTTCGTCTCTGAACAGAAGCCTGTCCGGGACGTAGTCGATGGTAAGAGTCTGCCTATCCTTGACAAACGACTTAGCAGTTGCCGCGCTGTCAAAAATGTTGTCAATGTCGCTCGTCCGCCCCCACCCCTACCTTTCCTTTCCAGGTGTCTTGTTTCTTAAGGTTGCCTTAACAGCATGTTAACACGACGTTTTTAAACCGATGAATCAACCTTAGCTATGAAACGTATCAGCTGATACTAGCTTCATGTATAATATGATGAGACGCGTTTTGGACAGGAAAGGTAGGGGTGGCTGTCTGCGCAAAAACATGATTGATAACACCAGCTCAATGGTGCTACTGTTAGTGGTGAAAATGACGCAAAAACGACCCCATTATTTCCACTGCAATGTTAAGGTGGCGTTTAACAGTGTTAACGGGTACAGCAGACCCCTTCATTTCCACTGGAACCCGAACAGCCCACTTTTCTATGACAGAAGCCCTTAACCGGATAGGATTGTTAACGAAAAGGACATGTGTCTCATGTACAGCTAACAATAGCTAAGCTAATTGTTATCGTGTTTGGCACAAGCTCTGTTAAGTGTTAAGGTGTAGCTGGTGAACTACTTTCGATGCCTGGGAGGAAAAAATTCCGCATAGAGCTGGAAGACGCCGAGGGGAGCAAGTATAACCTCTCACTAGAGGGCAACATCTCCAATGACAAGATAGTCAAAATAATGGAGTTCATGGATCTCCTCAACATTGAAGGCGATGGCCACCGTGAGACCCAAACAGCGCGCCCTGCGTCAGTTGGCGACAGGATATGGGCGCTTGTCAACACTAAGTTCCCGTATGGAAGTTTCACCTCATCTGACATCTTAGAACTGTATGAGGACTCGTACAACGAACCGATAAAGCTGAGCATAATCTCGACCTACCTTTCTAGGTACACCGAGCGGGGTAGGCTTGCAAGAACCCGCCAAGGAAAAGTGTGGGTCTACAAGAGCGCTAGGCAGTCCGCTGCGGCCCTAGTTCCTGCACAGGTCTCTCCTTCAACCTCGCTCGACCCACTTCAGTGACGGCGTAGCGGAATGGCTTCATGTTCACGTCTCTGCTGACAAGACCGACGTCGTGCAGCTTTTTCATAAGCCGAGCCGTGTGCTCCCTGGTTCTGCCGACCGCGTGCTGGACCTCACGTGAAGTGCGTGGCCTTTCCAACAATAATTTCAGGATGTAGTCAGTCGTGCCGTTCTGCGCCTCAAAAGTTTCTGCGACCTGCGCGTGCTGCGTGACTGCTACAGGCTCACTCACGGGCTGCGCGTGAGGCTGGGCCGGCTGTGACGGCATCACGGCGACGTGAGGCTGTGCGAGGGCCTGCATCTTCATGTCGACGACATCAAGCCTTGCTCGCATCTCTGTAATAACACGGTCGTAATCCTTCAACCTGCGCGTGTATTCCATTACTACGGCCTCAACTACTGCATCATCCGCGCGGTAACCACGTATTGCGCCGCGGCGCAGGTGGTAGGCCGACATCGCTGTGACAAGACCTACACCAAACGCCAGCACACCGTATATCACGTAGTCAAGGTCGATTGTGATGCCTACATAGGGTATCTCTATGATCATGTCACACCTTTGCGACGGGAAACAGTGATTTAATGTTACAGAACAAACTTTGTTTACAACTTGGACATACTTTTTACAAGCGTGTCCATCACGGAAATCACATCCATTAGGCGCGCACCGTCAATGACATCACTGGTCTCTGAACTCAATATCACGCCCAATTCATTAGCAAGCCGGCCCAGCGCGCTCAGCGCTTCTGGCTGCAGGATCCCCGTCGATTGCAAAAGCAACACGCTGTAAATGACGCCAGCGACCTTGTCCCGGCACTGCTTTACCTGCCTGTAATACGCTCCGGAACTGATGTTATGCGCCCGGCCCAGCCCTTGCAGCCGCTTGGAAATTATTGACAACTGGCGTGGAGTAAATAAAGAATTTGCAACGAGCTGCCCCAAAATGGCGTTAGATTTCGTATCCGACCCGGCCATGATAGCTATACAAATCTGTATAGTGCGCCGTAATTAAACCTTGCATACACTTTAAAATGTCCGAGCTCTCTGACAATGAGGCGTGCTTCTAGGAAAGGTAGAGCAGCAGCTCAAAAGCGAGATTGAAAGGCACGGCACCATATGCCTTCCGCTAATCGACTCTGAAAACTCCGATGGCGCTTCCTCCATTGCGAAGAAGGTGGAGGAGGCAGGCGCGTCGGGCGTCCTGGTCGGCGGCTCATCTGCCATTGACCAGCTGGAACTCGCAAACGTGATCTCGGAAATCAAAAAAAATGTCACGATACCCGTGATATTGTTCCCCGGGAACGTCACAGGCGTGTCACCGAAGGCCGACGCGATACTGTTCAGCTCGCTCCTCAACTCAGAAGACCCCTATTTCATCACCGGAGCCCAAGCGCTTGGCGCGCTTGCGGTCAAAAAACACAACATAGAGCCACTACCGACAGCCTACATCATAGTGGGCGAGGGAACAGCCGCGTGGTTCGTTGGCAGGGCTAGGGCCATACCATTCAACAAACCAAACCTTGCCGTGATGTATTCTTTGGCGGCCCAGTACATGGGCATGAGATTTGTCTACCTCGAGGCTGGCTCGGGCGCGTTGCAGAACGTGCAGCCCGAGATGGTCGCCGTGGTGAGAAAATACTACGAAGGCACGCTTATCGTCGGGGGCGGAATAAGGAGCCCCGAAACGGCGGGCCAGATCGCAAAAGCCGGGGCGGATGCCATAGTCGTCGGCACGATGATAGAGAAAGACGGTGAGTGGCAGCAAAAGTTATCTACCATGATAAAGGCAATGCGGCAGGCCCGGAAGTAAATGCTTGCAGAGGGACAGGCGCGCCTTAGGAACATCAACATGCCGGCATATTATCGCCGGTACCACCACGACATTTTAGAAAACCTTCAGAAAAACTACGAACACGCGCTCGTCGCCCGGCGCAAAGGCATTGATGTCGCAGGAGTCGTCGAGCCAAAAATCGCATTCGACCTGTCAGACAGGGTCGCCAAGATGCACAACATCGACATCACAGACAGGCTGCGCGCGCTCCTTGACCAGACAACGAAGGAAAAGGCCGCGCTGAAAATAGCAGAGGAGATAGCAAGGGGCGAGTACGGCTCTGGTGACTTGAAAGCGCGCCTCGACAGCGCGGTGCGCGTCTCGCTTGCGGTGGTGACGGAAGGCGTCACGGTCGCGCCGCTGCAAGGGATATCCGACGTCACGATAAAGAACAACGCCGATGGCTCTCAGTATCTTTCGGTCTCATTTGCCGGGCCGATAAGGTCCGCGGGCGGAACAGAGGCGGCCCTCACGATGCTCATTGCAGATCACGCCAGAAAGGTGGCCGGCCTTGCATCCTACACAGCAAACTCGTTTGACGACGAGACCGGTAGGTTCGTTGAAGAGTTGCGCATCTACGAGAGGGAGGTCATGGGCTTCCAGTTCAAGGTACTCGACGAGGATGTTGTTAGGTGCATATCGAGCCTGCCGGTGGAACTCGACGGCGTGGACACCGATCCCGTTGATGTAGTGGGCCACAAGGGCATGCGGAGGATCGCGACGGACAGGGTGCGTGGTGGCGCGCTCAGGGTCATGAACGATGGGTTGATAGGCAGGAGCAGGAAATTGTTGAAACTTGTTGATACTCTAAAGTTGGACGGGTGGCAGTGGCTCAAGGAGCTGAAGGGCGCTATTCAGACCGGCGACGACGACGCGGCACACCACAGGATGTCCGAAGTCATCACCGGCCGGCCCGTGCTGTCAATGCTGAAAAAGGCCGGCGGATTTCGCCTGCGCTATGGCCGGTCGTGCAATACCGGCTTTGCGACTGTCGGGATACACCCGGCAGTGCCGGCCCTTCTCAACTATGCAATTGTGGCCGGCACACAGATCAAGATGGACATACCCGGCAAGGCGTCGACGATAGCGCTCGTTGACACCGTCGAGCCTCCGATCGTAAAACTGGACGACGGTAGCGTGCTTGCCGTGACTGCGGTCGAACAGGCAGAAAGGCTCAGGACTAAGGTCAGCAGGATCCTGTACCTGGGCGACATTCTAATCAGCTACGGCGATTTTCTGGAAAACAACGCGCAGCTGCCTCCTGCAAGCTACGTCGAAGAAATATGGGCACTCCAGCTGAAACAAAAGCTTGCGTCCGACGCCGACGTGGACCGCGGCAGGCTGGTGCAGCTGGCAGACAACCCGGCGACTACCATTCCAACCGTCGGCGAGGCGTTTGAGATAAGCAGGAATCTCAGCATCCCGCTGCACCCACACTATTCATTTTATTTCGACATCGTCACGCCGCATGAACTGCTACTGCTTAAGGAGCGCATGAAGGACGGCGCAATGCCAAACGAGCCGGCGGTAAAAGAGATCCTGGAAAAGCTGGGCGCAAGCCACTCTATCTCCGGGGACAGCATCATGCTCGACAGAGACCATGCATCATCGCTGTCGATTCTTTTGCAGGGCCAGGCGGCGGAAGCAGAAAACGCGATAGCACTCGTCGCAAAAATGTCAGGCATAACCGTCATGCCCAAGTTTGCTTCGTCGGTGGCAGTCAGGGTGGGCCGGCCGGAAAAAGCAGCCGAGCGCAAGATGAAGCCTCCCGTGCACGTGCTGTTTCCGATAGGAAACAAGGGCGGCGCCACGCGGGACATCATCAAGGCCGCGGCCGAAGGCTCGCTCTACACCGAAATTGCAAACCGCCGCTGCGACGCGTGCAACCTGCCATCGCTTGGGACCCACTGCCGCTCCTGCGGCGCGCCCACGATGCTACGCAACCTGTGCCCGGTGTGCAGAGGCGAGGTGGAAGAAGACGCGAGGTGCCTGCGCTGCGGCAAGGAGGGCAAGACGTACAGCTCGGCCAACTTTCCGCTCAAAGAGGCCATCAACGCGGCGCAGATAAAAGTGGGGACAAAGGCGCAACAGCCGCTGAAGGGTGTCAAGTCGCTGATGAGCAAGCACAGGGCGGCAGAGCCTTTGGAAAAAGGCATATTGCGGCAAAAGCATGCGCTGTACGCGTTTAAGGATGGAACCATACGCTTTGACGCGACCAACCAGCCGCTGACGCACTTTAAGCCGGCGTGGATAGGTGCAAGCGTCGACAAGTTGAAGGAACTGGGCTACACGCGGGACTACCAGGGCCGCGAGCTTGCCTCGCCCGACCAGCTTGTTGAACTGATGATGCAGGACGTCGTCATCCCCCGCAATTCTGCAAAGCACCTTGTTAACACGGCGAAATTCATCGACGACGAGCTGGAGAAGCTGTACGAGTGCGAGCCGTTCTACAACGTGGACAACATAGGCGATCTGGTGGGCCACATGGTCTTGGGCCTTGCGCCGCACACGTCGGTGGGCATCATGGGCAGGATCATCGGTTTTACTGATTCGCAGGTGTGCCTCGCGTCCCCGATATGGCACTCAGCCAAGCGACGCGACTGCGACGGCGACGCCGACTCTGTGATGCTTCTCATGGACGCGTTCTTGAACTTCTCGTTTGACTTTTTGCCCGACAAGATCGGCGGGCTTATGGACGCGCCGCTTTTGATACAGCCCGTAGTTCTGCCATACGAGGTGCAGCGCCAAGCGCATAACGTCGACATCGCGAGTTCCTATCCGCTAGAGTTCTACGAGGCGACGTGGAAGCAGGCTAAGGCCGCCGAGGTTGCAGGCATGATAGAGACAGTCAAGAACCGCATAGGGCAGGAATCGCAGTTTTTTGGGTACAACTTTACGCACACGACAGGCGGGCTCACGACCAAGGAGCAGAGGAGCGCTTACTCGACGCTGAACACGATGGATGAGAAGCTGAAGATGCAGTTTGACACGGCGAGACTGATAAGCGCGGTTGACGTCGACGAGGTTGCAGCCATGGTGCTCACCACGCACATTTTGCCGGACATTATGGGCAACATGAGGTCCTACTCGTCGCAGACGTTCCGGTGCACAAACTGCGGCGAAAAGTTCCGGCGCATGCCACTTGTGGGCAAATGCATGGAATGCGGCAACGGATTGACGCAGACTGTGACCAGGGGAGCGGTTGAGAAATACCTTAGCATAGCGACGGCCTTTTGCCAGGAATACAAGATCAGTGATTATTTGAAAAGCAGAGTGGACTCGCTTGCGACCGAATTGAAATTAATATTCAAGGAAGAAAAGAAGATGCAGTCGAGCCTGACCGAGTTCATGGGCTAGGCGTTACTCACGAACCTGTTGTAGATCTCGATCGCGTCTTCCTCATTCTTGGCGCCGACGATGGTCGCGGCGCCGCTTGAGAGAAAGCTGACCGACATCCTGCCCGGGTTCGTCGCAGTGACGCCAAGCGTCCCGCGCGTCCTCACCTGGTAGCCGAGAGTCTCGGCCCTCTTGCTTATGCCGGTGAGGTTAACCGGCACGGGGTTTGCCGGCGTTATCGTCCACGTCCTTTTCCCGCGGTCCCTGCCGCACAGCTCCTCGATTATCAGCTCCTGCGCCGTCACCTGCTGGCCATTTATCGTCCTTGCGGTCCCACACGTGGGGCACTCATCCTGCCTCGCAATCTGGACCTTTTCAAACGACAGCTCATTGAGGTCGATGTACATCAGCTTGTTGACAAGCGACGCTTGCTGACCAGTGATTATCTTGACTGCCTCTGACACCTGTATGCCGCCGACGAGGTACAATATTGACGGGTGTACGCCCTCGGTGCTGCACGCCGGCATCTCTTCCTCGTTGAGCGCCGGGAACAGGCAGCGCAGGCACGCGGTCTTGTTCGGGATTATCGTCGTGACGGAGCCTAGCATCCCTAGCGCTCCGGCGTAGATCAATGGAATGTTATGCTTGATGCACGCGTCGTTTAATGCGTACCTTGCATCGACGCTGTCAAGAGCATCTACAACAATGTCAAACCCCTCGACTATGTTTTCTGCAGTGTACTTTGTCACAGAAGTTGGCACAGGCTCTATTTCGACTCCGGCGTTCAGCTTGCGCAGCCGCTCTGCCGCCACTTCAACCTTGACCTTGCCGATGTCTTCGTCGGTGTACAAATGCTGCCTGTGCAAGTTGGTGACTTCGATCACGTCCCTGTCGACAATGCGTACCTTGCCGACGCCCATCGCTACCAATTGAGTCACGACGGGGTTGCCTATGCCGCCTGCTCCGACGACGCACACCTTTGCAGCCCTCAGCTTTTCCATGCCCTCAAAGCCTATTTCCTCAAGCATCACCTGCCTCGAGTAGCGCTGCAGCTCATCGCTTGTGAGCTCGGCTCCACCGGCCACCGCCGGCAGTATGTAGACCATGTCGCCGTCCTTGAGCGCAGTCGTTATGCCGCCGGAAAAGCGCATGTTCTTGCCGTTGACGTAGATGTTGATTAGCGAGCGGGGGTTACCGTTGTGGTCAAACACTCTACGCTTAAAGTCATCGCCCATCTGCTCCGACACCTTGTTGAACGCTTCCTGCAGGTCGGAGGCCTCCAACGGGAGCTTTTTCTCTCCTTGGCCCTTGTTCAATACTGAAGGTACAGTGAATTCCACTTTTGCCATCATGATCACTTTATCATTGCCGACACTACAGCCGGGTCCGGCTTGACAACAGTGAGTTTCGGCAGCAGGCCTATAATCGCTTCTGTAGCTTTCAGCCCGTTGCCTGTCACGTAGCAGACGACTCTCTCGTCCTTCTCTATCTTACCCTCGTCGATGAGCTTTTTCATCACGCTGATAGAGACGCCGCCGGCCGGTTCAGTGAATATACCTTCTGTCCGCGAAAGGAGCAGGATGCCGTCCGTTATTTCTCCGTCATTCACCTCTTCGGCGATGCCGCCGTACTGCTTCAAGCGTTTGAGCACATAAAGCCCGTCGCCGGGGTCGCCTATTGCGAGGCTTTTTGCTATTGTCTCCGGGTGCTCCACCGGGATGACTTCGTCGGAGCCTTTCTTGAACGCGTCGACGATGGGCGCGCACCCATGCGGCTGCGCCGCGACTATTTTCAGGTTCTTGATGCTGTCCACCAGACCCAGCTGATGCAGCTCTTCAAAGCCCTTGCAGATGGCGTTGAGCATTGCGCCCGAGCCTACAGGGATTATCAGCCTGTCAGGAACCTGCCATTCCAATTGCTCGGCGACTTCGTACGCAAGCGTCTTTGACCCTTCCACGTAGTAGGGCCGCATGTTGATGTTGACTATGCCGTAGCCCTTTGAATCTCCAATGATCGAAGCAATCCTGTTGGCGTCGTCGTACGTGCCTTCGACTGCGACGAACTCTGCTCCATAAGAGAGAGCCTGCGCGATCTTGGCGTGCTCGATGTTAGAGGGGGCAAAGATGTAACATGGCAATCCGGCCTTGGCCGCGTGCGCGGCTGTCGCGGAAGCCAGATTGCCTGTAGACGCGCAGCCTACAGCTTTCAATCCGGTTTCTTTTGCCCTTGACACCGCGACACCGGCAGGCCTGTCCTTAAACGAAAAAGTGGGATTTACGGAATCATTCTTGATGTAGACATTCTTTAAGCCGAGGCGCTCGCCAAGCTTGTCAGCGTACTGCAGGGGCGTTAGCCCCGCATGGAGATTGACGATGTTGCTCTTGTCCTTTATGGGCAGGAGCTCGAAATAGCGCCAGTATGTCTTTTCCCTTGTTTCAAAAGTGTGCCTGTTCACCTTTTGCTCAGCGTAGGTAACGTCGAGGGGGCCAAAGCATTCCTCACACACATAGCGGAACTGCGGCTCGTACTCTTTGCCGCACTCCCGGCACTTCAGCGACCTGATGTTTCCCATGATCTACGCACTCTCTCTGAAAGTTTATTATTAGAACTTCACTGCGCACATTTTAGTATTGCTTAACTTTTTCGTCATTACATGTTGTGCTGCTTAACAGCTAGTTTTGGGCAAATTTCTGTTTTCCTGCCCAAAAAAGCTCTAGAAATTATATGATATCACGGTTTTTCCACCACATAGTGGAAACATGTCCGCTCGCCGGTGTGGCACATAGGCTTGTCCGAGTCGACGATGTACAGCAGCGCATCAGAGTCGCAATCGACAAGTATCTCGTGGACCGGCTGGACGTTGCCCGACTCTTCTCCCTTCATCCAGAGCTTGTTCTTCGACGTGCTCCAGAACCAGGCGTTGCTGGTTTCAATCGTCTTTGCAAGGGCTTCCTTGTTTGCGTAAACGACTGTGAGCACGTCCTTGGTCTTTTTGTCCTGTACGACCACCGGTATGACTCCACCGCGCTTGGCAAAGTCTATGTCGTCTGCCGACTTGACGTTCATGCGCTCTTTTGGGATAAAGGCGGAAATAAACTATTGTTTTGAAATCTTTAGGTGCGTGTTGTTCCTATTACATCCATGCTCGAGACAGTGCTTGCACGGATTCCCTGCGAGCAGTCGGCCTGCAACGCCATCGACGTAGCAATCGAGATAGCGTATGCAGTTGCTGTTACCGCGGCAATAGTCGTTGTAATAACCTATATCAGAAAGAAAAGATCTGACACCGCTCTAAAATAGCTTTATTCCGGCAGCATCGAAATCCAGAGTATTTGTCACAGTATTCCACTTGATACAATGACTGTCCATCTAGTGAAAATACGGGAATCTGCGACTTTATCCCTGCTTGCATCATACGTACCGACCATCATTTCGCATACTGGATCCACCGGCATGCGACGATGTTTCTAGTCCTAGGAATTCATAACATGAGTCAGCGCATTCCAGAGCTGCGCGCAAGCCCCGGTTGCCATCTACCAGCTCCTGAGAAGCAGAGGCATAATTCCCACCATCAGTTACCTCTGGTATCCTCTGCGAGAAGATCCTTTGGCTTAGCACTACAAATACCCCAGACAGGATGACAGCTGCAACGGCTACCGACAGCATTACCGGTGACAAAAGCCACTTTTGTCTGCGAAAGAACAAGGTTACGTTCGGGTCGTGTGGTATCCACGCGGCGATCACTTAAAACAGCGCAACTACTTGCGTTCTGTAAATTTTAGGCAGAGATATATTCCCCCGTATAAGAAAAGCTGGCAGCGGGGTGGGGAAGCCAGGTCATCCCGGCGGGCTCATAACCCGCAGATCGGTGGTTCAATAGGATGCAAATCCGGAAAATCCACCCCCCGCTATTTTCTCAAGCCCATACCTCTGCAGAGGCTTTGTGAGGTGGCGGTGCGCCTTGGGCGTGGGAATGTACAGCCCCGTTTTCAATTCACGCTCTTTCGGGGTCATCACTTTCTGTGCATGCGCGTCGCGGAACTTACACCTGTCACACTGGTAGCCCTTGTTGCGGCCTTCCGACTTCATGCGCCTGCCACACATCTTGCACAGCGGATTTTGAACGTCGTAAACAGTTGCAAGCGTAAGCACTGACAGGTATTCAATGTTAAGCACCTTGGGATGCTTGATCGTGCCTTTGCGCACGCCGGCGCCGATCTCTATCCTGTCGCCCGGCTCCAGTCTTGCCGCGATGTTTGCAAGCCCGGTCGGCTCGTATACTGCGGCCGGCATCGCCGCGCCTGCCTGCTCCACTTCAAAAAACACATGGCCGCCTTCCATCGCGACCGGCTTTGTCTTGACATTGCACCGGACAAAACCTGCCGTGTACGCTTTTGCTACGCGCAGATCCAGCTCTCTCTGCAGATGCATGTTGGTGCCCTGGTTTGAGCGGAACACGATTGATCCTTCCAACTCCTCATCCGGCTGCAAGATAGATAGCGCCGACGAGACGATCTCGGGGTTTTCGCCGCGCACCCCGATGAAAACCGGATCTGGCCCGTGCGGCGCAATTAACACGCGCCCGTGCATCTGGTCATAGTTGTTGAACGTGAAGGGGTATGTCTCCTTGCTAAACTTGATCACTTTACTTTCGTCGACAACGCGGGGCACGCCGCAGTTTTCCTGCTTTCTATACGCGATGAGCTCAAACGTATGGTCGCCTTCAAGCATGCAGCCCATTGCGCCAAGGGCCCCGACGAGCCCCTGCCCGTTGCCAAACGTATAGTATTGCACATCGCTTACCTGCGCTACTTTTTCTGCCATCTGCCGGCTCGACACGTCGGCCATTGCAAGCGCGCTGAATTTTTTTAATTGTTCGGGCACATTTTCTGACTGCAAAAAGGCCACGCCCGGGTTTGCGCCCGAGCCGATGGCAGAGCCTTCCTCTACCGCCTGCCTCACATAGTCGACTGCCTTGCCTGGATCCTGTACGACTGCCCGCAGGCAGACCGCGCCGTTGCCCCTCGTCTTCCAGGGGATGTTCGGGTTCAACCTGATTAGGAGCGGATAGTCGACAAGCTTGGCGCCCATCTCTCTGAGCCCGCCTGCCACGCGAAAGGCCAAGTGGGTGGTGCACCGGCCCGCCCTCGAGTCGGTGTCGTCGAATGCGATGTGGAGCAGCACGCCCGCCATGCCCACTAGTGCCAGAAATTGGCTTAATAGTGTTGGCCGGGCATGGAAGAGTATCAAGCATTCATGAGTAGAATAAATATTATGCAAATGATGATATCTCACAGTCTAGCTGGGCAGATAGACTGGCTGAAAAGATGCAGGCATTCGCGTTGTAAATGCCACGACCATTGGCCATATCCCCCACGAGTGCAGCACGCCTGCAATCGTTGTCTTTCTCGATTATATCGCTGTTATAAAAATAGCACAGGGTTTAAATAGATTTGACGGGTTTCGATGATCGGTGAACTAGATGCCAGTCGCAATACTTCCTGATGTTAGCGAACAACACTGTATTGGCTGCGCACTCTGCGTAGAAATCTGCACCGCACTCGGTCCAGATGTGCTCAGGGTGAAGCCAGTTGAAGGATGGAAGAGGGGTAAGGCATTCGTGTTCTATCCAGAAAGATGCATCTCCGACGGAGCTTGCATTGGCGTGTGCCCGACAAAGGCCATATTCTGGATGAGGCCGATGGATTACACCCCCGGACAGCCAATCCCACTGAAGAAGCACGGCCTCTTCGTGAAGGGTTGGGAAGAAGGCTAAACGCCTCTCACTTCTTTCTTTTTTCATTTAACGCTTTAATATTGCATTTTCTACTCGCTTACTCGTGGTCGACTGGGACGAGCAGATCAAGGCGCACATGTTCTGGATCTGGGGCGAGGAGGACGGATTCATGAAACGCGGCAAGGAGGGCATGCTCGTTATAACCGACAGGAGGCTTGCGTTCATCTCAAAGACAGAGATTACGTACAGGGCGCACGACACCCATTCCAGGAGGCAGCTCAATCGGTTCCAAGCGGGCGAAGACGTTTTCAGGCCGGCGGAAGGCTACAGCATAAAGAACCTAGAAGCTGACCTTGACAAGAGCCCTGACAACCTTGAGGTCCCGTACAGGCAGATATTGGACATCTCGCAGGAGGAAAAAAGATGGGGCACGCTCCTCAAGGTGAAGATAAACCTAGGCGACAAGGTCAAGACGATGAAGTTCTCTGTAGTCAGGGGGTGGGTGAAATACCCGGCAAAGGACCCGCTCGAGTTCCAGAGGATGGATTGGTCGTCCCTCATCTCGCTCGTGAAAACCGCCTCGGGCTAGAAAACAACCGTTATATTGGCATCCGACGCCGTTTATTACCAGTAACGACCGATTAATGACCAAGGCATTCATTTTCATCAATACAGAAACCGGCGTTGAGCCGCTATTGCAGGAGGAGATAAAATCACTTGACGGCGTGAAGGAGGTCTACCAGCTTTTTGGGGAGTACGACATCTTGGCAGTCGTTGAGGAAAGCAACGAAAAGGAAGTGCAAAAGACCATTTCATGGGGGCTCCGCAAGATAAAGGGCATACGCGGGACTAACACCATGATAGTTGCAAGGTAATTATTGAGCCCAATGTAACACAGGCCAGTTGAAAAAACTGTTTGTAGTCGGCGTCGGCCCGGGGTCACCGCTTTACCTTACCGACGCGGCCAAGGAAGCCGTGCGCAAGTCGCGGTACATCGTTGGCTACAAGTACACGCTTTCGACGTTAGAGGGAGTCATCGACCGGAAAAAGCAGCAGGTGTTCGAAGTTACGATGAAGTCGCAGGAACACATCTACCAAGATGTTTACGGAAAAATGAAGGACGGCGAGTACTGCACCGTGCCTTTCACCGGAGACGCAAACTTTTCAGAGTCCGAAGTCGTTGACCGACTGTTAGAGATATTTGGCGACGAAAACGTGCAGATAATACCGGGCATAAGCTCGATACAGGTTGCGGCGGCAAAGTCGCGCGTGCCGACCGACAAGGCGCTCATTGTCACCTTCCACGTCACTGGCGAAATCGAGCAGAAAAAGAAGGATCTGGTGCAGGCCGTAAAAGAAGGCAGGAGCGTCATACTACTCCCGAGGCCTTGGCCACGCGACCTCTCAAAGCACCTCATGCAGTCCGATATAGCAAAGTTCCTACGAGAAAACGGCGTTGACACGTCAAAGTTGAACGCGTGGGTGTTCGAACGCCTAACCACTGACAGGGAAACTACGTTTAAGGGGCTTGTAAGCGAGCTTGAGGGCAAGGAATTCTCGGACATATCTGCGATGGTCATTGACCAGACAAAGAGGCAGACGTACCTGGAGTTCTGAGCACCGCGTAAAACTATCGCCGCTTCGGTACCGGTCCGCCCGGTTTTGAATGATGCTTATATATTAAAAACAGTTCTTAGAACTTGAAATGTCGATGGAAAAGTCTGTTGGCATGGGGCAGGACAGTACCTCGACAAAATATTGCGCAGAATGTGGAGCAAAGGTACCCAAGTCGCAAAAGACCTGCCCGGCGTGCGGCGAGACCCAGTAAGGGCCTTTCCACTTCCTTTTTGTCAAAGCTTAAAGCCTCAATCAACCGCTATACTCGCATGAACGAATATCTTGTTTCCCCCACCTTCAAGGTGCTCGACGGTCACGACCTGTACAGGAACGGGAACATGATAGTCGCCCTTGCTGTCGTGGAGAGCAGTACGGCAGGGACCTGAGGCTCTACCGGTGGCTGAACCGAAATGATCAATGGGAAGTCGACCTCTGCAGGATGAGCGTCAAGGGTGGAACGGGGACGAGGTGGCCGCCAAGGCGCAGGAGTTTATCTCAGAATATAACATAGGCCGACAGCAAGGGCTACTACGCCACGCTTGGAGTGCATGAGAGGGCTAGGATGCAAGGTCGAGGTTCAGGCCGCCATATTCCTGTATCATCCACCACTCGACGACCGCGCCGGCAAACAAAACTGCAGCAGCAATTCCAAGCTCTATCAAAGTCGGGACTGCGTATTCTTGCCAGTGCTTTCTCTTCACGAACTGGTAAACAAGCAGGCCGCTCCTTGACATTGCAAGCCCGTACGCAAATACTTCCATCATGCCAAACGGTGTCAGGAGTATTATCTGCGGTGGGATGTCGGCGAGCGCCGGCTCTCCTTCCGCTATCGCCGCAAATACATTCCCGGTGGCATAACCGGAGAACGCACCTAGGACCACGCCAATAGCGGGCACGAACATTCCAAAAGCGATGCGTATGTTGTTAAGGAATATCCCGTATTGGTCTATGTCTGCTATCTGATCGGAAAACTGCTCGCGAACATTGTCTGCCTCCTCCGGCGTCATCTCCACGGCCGCGCCGGCAGAATAGGCTGCAAAAAAAACCACCACGCCTATCGCCACAAACAGGGCACGCCAGCGGATCTCAAAACGCAATGTTGTTCCTTGGCGCTGATTCTATAATTAGTTTGTTGCAAGTGGTTCCTGCATACATAATGGCTGCCTCAAGGTCTTAACAAGCTTGTTTTTATCGTCGACAAGCTTTACCTATGCAGTGAACCACGAGACCGCCGGTATAACTTCGTTTTTGCCGCAGTTTTTCACACCCGGAGAAGGGTCGGCTGATTTCATCGTGCAGGACTTTGCGGCCGTTATGATAGTCGCGGCCGTGATGATCGCCATCACATACAAGCTGAAACAGCCGTCGGTGATAGGCTACATCTTGGCGGGCATCATCATAGGGCCGTTCACCCCTCCGTTCACGCTGGTCAGCAACCTTGACACGATCAACGTGCTGGCGGAACTGGGCATCATCATGCTGCTCTTTGTCATCGGCACCGAGTTTCCAATGGCGCGCTTGAGGACGATTGGCAGGCTCTCGGCAGTCGTGGGAATGACAGAGTCTGTCGCCACGCTTATCATAGTGTTCTTTATAGCGCAGACGCTTGGGTTCAACTTTTTCGACTCGCTGTTCCTTGCACTCGCGCTTTCTATCACCAGTACCGTCGTGACGGTCAAGGTGCTTGAGGAGCTGGGCATGATAAAATCACAGTCGACGACGCTCGTGCTTGGCATGCTCATAATAGAGGACATCTTCGTGGTCAGCGCCCTTGCGGTGCTCCAGTCGGTGGCAGTAAACAACGGCGAAGTGTCGCTTCCGACACTTGCGATAACGCTCAGCGTTGTGGGCGCATTCATAGGCGGCATACTCTACCTCGGATCAAAGTCGATCCCAAAGGTAATAGACATGGCTGGCAAAACCAACGACTACGCGCTCCTGCTAATAGTCATTCTCGGGCTTGCGTTCGGTCTCTCATTCCTAGCAAGTGGGCTCGGGATGTCAGTCGCAATCGGGGCGTTCCTCGCAGGCGTGCTCGTAGCCGAGTCAAACAGTGCGGCGGTGGCAAGGATACTGACACTTCCCCTGCGCGACATGTTTACCGCCATATTCTTCATCTCCATCGGCGCGCTTATGGACATCTCGCTCGTGCCCGTCTTCATTGTGCCGGCAGCCATCCTGATCCTGACGTCATTTGCATCCAAGTTTCTGATAGTGACTGCCATTTTGAACAGGATGAAGTTTGACAACCTTACGTCGCTCAGGGCGGCCTTTGGCATGGCGCCTGCGAGAGGAGAGCTTTCGCTCGTAGTTATTAAGGGTGGACAGGACGTCGGCGCCCTCTCGTCGTCTATACTTCCGCTCTTTGGTGTGATAACCATAGTTACCACATTCATGGCTCCGTTCATCATCAAGTTCGGCAGCAGGCTCAGGTTTACCGACGACAAGTCAACCAAGAAAGAAGGCCAGCCTTACAGCTAGAGCCTTTTCCCGGCAATAAAAGCGACTGTTGATGAACCGATGAAAGTGGCAGACCAGTACAGCCACAGGTCGCCCACCGCGCCCGAAAAGACGGCAGGCGCAAACGAGCGCGCAGGATTCATCGATGCGCCTGATATGAACGAAAGGAATAGTATGTCAAGCCCGACTATGCCTCCTATCGCTATTCCACTGAAACCCTTCAATCCTTTCGTGTATACAACAACATAGATGACTGCCATAAGAAGCCCGGTTGCAAGAACCTCGACCGCGATTATGAGCGGGAGCGAGAACGAGTAGTCGGGGGCATTTGCGCCCAGATTCGCCTCAGTCCCTACAAACACCATCACGAACAGGCTGCCAAGGACGGCGCCTATCATCTCTGCGCCAAGGTAGACTGGCAGCTGCGCCTTTGAAATGTGCTTTGTGATAAAAAACGCGACCGTCACGGCGGGGTTGAAGTGCGCCATTGATACCTTGCCGAACGCGTAGACGCTGACGGCGACTGCTATCGTCGGCGCGACTGCGGCAAAAGGAGTCCCGTACGCGCCGCCGGCCTGCGCATCTATGACCACAGAACCGGTCGCGAAGACCACTACCAGAAACGTGCCGACGAGCTCCGCCGCAAACCTTCCTTTGTTTGCAGTTAGGCTAGCGGCTATACTCGAGGTTCTTGACAAGCTCTTTTACTCTTCTCTCAATGTCGTCGCGAATTTCGCGGACCTTCTTGATGGCCTGGCCCTTTGGGTCCTGTATGCCCCAGTCGATGGGGTTGTTAAGGAAAAGCAGCGGGCACTCTGCCCTGTCCATGCAGCCCATGTTCACGGCCTTTGCAGAATCGCGTATCATGTCTTCGGTGATTATCTTGGACTTTTGCGCGCTGATGTCCATGCCAGCCTCCTTCATTGCCTGGACCGCAAGTGGGTTTATCTGCGCCGCCGGCCTGGTGCCGGCGCTGACTGCGCGAAAGCCTTTCGGCGCGTACCTGTTGAAAAAGCCCTCGGCCATCTGGCTCCTGCCAGCGTTCTCGACGCACACGAACAGTATGGTCTTCATTTCACAGCCCTCACGACCACACTACTTATCTTCCTGCCGTCGCCTTGGATGTACGGACGTTCTTCTAATACGCTCACGTCTCCAAAGCCGGCCTTCTTGATGCTTGCGATATAGTTTTCTAGCGTAAGCCCGCCATCGATGCAGCTGCACCATTTTTCCACGTCAACGCTCTTGGCCTCTCTATCGGTGACAAGGTCGGATATGACCATCCTGCCGCCGTCCTTCAATACCCTGTACACTTCTGAAAACGCGCGTACCTTATCTGTAGTTAAATTGATGACGCAATTGCTGATGACGACATCCGCGGCGCCGTCCTCTAAGGGGATACGCTCCTCTATGTCACCCTTGCGGAACTCCACGTTGTCATAATTAACCGCGTTCTTCGTCGCTTTTTCGAGCATCCCGTCGGTCATGTCTATGCCTATTGCTCTGCCCGACCCACCAACCTTTTTCGCTGATAGGAAAACATCGATGCCTGCGCCCGAGCCCAGGTCGACCACGACCTCGCCCTCCTTCAATCCCGCAAAGTTGAGTGGAGCGCCGCAACCAACCCCCAGCACCGAACCTTCCGGCACACCATCAAGCTCCTTTGCGTCATAGCCCACCATCTCTGCAGCCTGCTTCGGCGTCCCGCAGCCGCAGTCGCCGGGCATGCAGCACGACTCGTTCAATACCGCGACCCTGTCGTACTTTTCCTTTATTTTCTCCTTGATCTGCACTCTAATACTTTACTGAGGAAACTATTTAAGTTGTTAAGAGTAAACCATTGCAGTTGGTGTAAGGATGGAAACCAAGCTCCCGATGGCGCAAGGATGCAACTTTTCCGGCTACGACGCGTCGTTGCTCATGTCCGAGACTGCAAAGCTAAGAAAGATAATTACAAAGCGCGGGACTCTTGAGATACTGATACCGCTCTGCTGCACCACTGAGCCGGTGCGCTACAAGCAGTTCCGGGGCACGATAAAGGGTATCTCCAGCAAGACGCTTGCAAGCCGGCTCAAAGAGCTTGACAAGCTGGGCATACTACAAAGGCAGGCGTACAATGAGATCCCGCCCCGCGTCGAATACAGGCTGACCGCAAAGGGCCAAGAGCTCGTCGAGTCGGTGCTCAACCTGCTTGAATGGATGCGCAAGTGGTCAGGCACAAAGAGGTAGTGGGGCAAACCTGTACGGGCTCCTTAGGCTTGCCATCTCAATCGCCTTTTCACGCTCCTTTCTCCTGCGTTGCTCAAGCATCAGGCCGGCGATGTTGCGAGACCTTTTCAGGTGATCAAATACTATTGTCGTGCAGCCGATCTTTGCTAGCAATTTGCCGATGACAAAAACTATGCGCCGCATCACAAGGTCGCGGATTTCCGCGACACCGCGCAGCTGCTCCACAGTCGATTTCGAATCGCTGCGTACCTCTATCATGAGGTGTTTTTTGCTTGCGCGCCTGAGCGTCCTGCGTATCTGTGCAATGTTGTCCCTCAGAGCGAAATAGACTGCGAGCATCCCCATCCTCTGCACCCCAAAGCGCTCGTTTCTCAGCGCGGGGCGGACGGACATTATCTTGCTGCTCTCCGTGTGGTGGTTGTACCAGGCGATGTATCCGGAAGGCGAGGCGTCAGCGTCTATAATTATTGCGTGCTGCGCAACACATAGTTATTGTACGCTACGCTGGGTATATGTGCGTATTCAACTGAAAGCACATTCAGCTATAGAAATTACTTTTCTAACATACATTACCTAGATTTTGCACAACAGGTTGATGGTGTAGCCCTGAAGCGTTATGGACCGGGTGGCTGGTGTTCAGCTGTCGGGGTTTCCAGTCAACCTTAACAACAGGCAATCTGGTTTCGCGGCGAGAGAACAAAAGTCTATCCCACGTGAAATATGTGTGCCAATATAGGATCCCCGGATCTACGCGGTGGGCATGGGCAAGTGTGAAATATCAAAGTTGGCGAGTTTTTCCGTGCCTGACAGCACGTGCCGGAGCTGCGGCACAGAGCTTACAGCTGCCTCGATATGCAGAATCTGCGGAGGCTTGCTTTCGCGCGGCTGCAAAAAGTGCTCAACGGTCTTCGACGCGTCGCACGCCGAGTGCAGGGTCAGGCTCTGAAGCTTTGCGCAAATTTGCTGAACAGCTCGTCCCTTTCCACCTTCTCGCTCTCTATAAGTGAGACTGCAGTTTTTTTCCCGAGCGCCGCCAGGTACTGCATCGTGATGTCGATGTCGTGCATGGCCCCGAGCGCGTCCTGCAGCTCCTTGAGCTCTTGCGTGACCGGCTTCTTTTTCCTATTCAGGATCTTCGACGCCTTTTTCTCATAGGGCTTCTTGAGTCCGGCCGGCATCACCTCGAACACATAGCGCAACTTTTTCAGGTCCTTGCGCAACTCGTGGAGTTCTTCAACCGCGCCCCTGTTTGCGGCCACCACTGGGAACCTCTTCTTTATTTTTCCGACGAGCCTGCCTGCCACCTCATCCATCCTCGATTCCAGCTCTTCGTCGCCAAGTCCCTCTAGGCTCGCCGCCGGCAGGGCGGATACAAGCCTTGCCATGCCAAGGGCACGCGCAACCTCGGCATTTCTCTTTTTGTCAAGCGCATCCGCAAGCTGTGATAAAAGTTCGCCTTGCGCACGCGCCGCCATCCTGCCCCGCATTATGTCATAGTCGCGCGCGCGGCTGTTTGCCCTGAAAAACTGCTTGAGCGCGTCTATCTGCCGGCGGTTGCGCTTGCGGAGCTTTTTTGGCATCAAAAGGAACGACGCATCAAGGCGCCGGAGGGAGGTCCTGACGTCGTGCAGCTTTTCTTCATTTTCGGGCTCTGCCATGTATGCCCCAAGGCGCTCTCTTACCCGTTGGGCGCTTTTCTCAAACCGGCTGGCAAAAAGCGCGGCTAGGCTCATCATCAGCCCTTTGCGCCCTGGACGGATCTGAGGAAGGAGTCTATGCGCTTTTGTAGGTCGGCGTTTATCTCAGGTACTGGCCTGTTGCCGTTTATGATGACCAGATTGTAGCGCTTTTGCATCCTGCGGAACTCTTTCGCTATCATCCCCTGATATATCAGAAACGACTCGAACATGTCGTCTGAGAGCCCCATGTCGGCTCCTGACTCGTAATAGTCAAGGTAGGCGTTTTTCTGGAACACCCTATGCACGAGCTCCTCCGGCTCGACGTCGAGGTAGAAGACGAGGTCGGGCACGAGCGCAAAGCTGAACAGGTTGTGCGACCAGCGCCTGCTGATGCCCCGCACCGCCTCCCTGGCCATGAGCGTGTAAATATACCGGTCGGCGAGAACGATGTATCCGGCGCGCAGCGCCGGGATTATCTTGTTCTCTAATTGGTCGGCAAAGTCCGCTGCGTAAAACAGGCTGAGGGTCTTGCGGCCGGCAAAGTTGCGCTTTGCCTCGAGGATCCCTTCGCTTATGAGCTCCGACCTCTTCAGGCCGACGTTGAGCACGGCATGCCCCGCGGCCTCGAGGTGCGCCGTGACCCTGCCTATCTGGGTGCTCCTGCCCGACGCGTCGGGGCCCTCTATGACAATTAGCCGGCCTTTTATCTCACTGTCGTCGACGTATGGGATGCCGTGGCCGTAGAACTTGAGAATCCTGCCTTGGCTTGCGGCCCCGCGCCTCACTTTGCCGCGGCCCCCTTTTGCGCCTTGAACATCTGCCTTGGTAGCGTCTCGAGCACCTTCTGGCGCAACTGCCTTTGCTGCTCCTCGATGTCGACCGTCCCGTCGATGACCGCGAAATTCTCGGGGCCTATCATCGACTCGTACTGCTCGACTATCCTGCCCTGGAAGATCCTGTAGCTCTCGTACGGGTCGTTGCTGAGGTTCAGGTCCATGCCGGCCTCGTAATACTTCAATTTCGGCCTGTTCTTGACTATCCTGTCAAACGCAATGTCCACCGGCACGCGGAAGTAGAACGCAATATCGGGCTTGGCCGCAAAGTCGTACATTTGGCGCACCCACTTGGGGTGGCAGCCCCGCACCGTGTCGCGGGCAAAGGCTGTGTAAATATACCGGTCGGCAAGAACCACGTAGCCAGCGTGCAAAAGCGGCAGTACGTGCCGCTCGTACCTGTCTGCAAAGTCGGTAGCATGGAGCAGGCTGAAAGTTATGGGTGTCAGCAGACCTTTCCTCTTGCCCTTTGACGTTATCTCCCTGACCGTCTCCGACGAGTTCCACTCGGTGAAATACACCGGGACGCCGGCGTACTTTAGCCACTTTTCAAGCAGCCGTATCTGGGTGGACTTGCCCGAGCCGTCTACACCTTCGACGATTATCAGTTTTCCCTCCATCCCACTTTTCATACAATCACTCTTACCGAGGCTGGCTGCCTTTTCGGCGGTCCGTTGCTGTTAACCTGGCAGCTGACTGTCACGTTGAACGCGCGCTCAACGTTCTTGAGCGCGTCTGCGACAACCATCGCCGGCACGGGCTGCCTGCCCTGCAGGATCCTGATGGCAACCTTCTTGCCGGATATCGAGAGCCGGGTCACGGCCTTTGATCTTTCAAGGATGGTCGAAAGCATGATACACGCTGATATCTTTTCAATCGAGCGCATGTTCTGCGGCTCCAGGATAGACCGGTAGCGCGAGAACAGCCAGTCCACCGTCTTGGCCTTTTTCGTATGGACTATGGCAAGCGCAAGGATCAGCTGCTCCCTGTGCGTCAAGAACGCATTGTCTTCGTCGATTATCAGGTGGAACAGGTTGCTCAGGTTAGTCACGGTCGGCAGGTCGGCCATCTGCTTAAGCGCGTGGCTGAGGATCACGCGCTCTTTTTCCCGCATAAGCCCGGAAGATACGAGTGGCCTGACAAACGAGAACGCGTACTGCGACAGAGGCTCTACCTGGCAGGCAAATGTGACGTAGGCCTTTGCGCGCTCGCTTGAGATGCTCCCGTTGTAAAAGGTCTTGGGGTCGCGCAGAAAAACCGACAGTATCCCTTCGCGAAGTCCCCTTGCGCTCACCACCACCTTGTCAAAATCTAGCTTTTGCATCAAAAGCGATATCACGGCCGAGCCAGCAACGATAGTGTCGACCCTGTTGCTTCCGACTGCCTTGATCTCCACAAGCTCGTCGGCGTCCATGCGGTACAGCCCCTTTGCTATCGCGGAGACTGAGGGGAAGTCAAGTCGGTAGCTGTGGATCTTGTCTAGCTGATAATCCGATAGTTCTTGTTCATAGCGCGCAATGCCGCGAAGGGTTCCGCCCACCCCCACGAGTGTCGTGTCCACGCTCATGCCAAGCTCCTTCCTCTCTGGCAGTACATCAAGCACGTGTTCCTCCATCTTGTCGTACGCTTTCTTGGAAAAGACGCCGCCGTATTTTTGCGAAAGTCGGAGGGCGCCAAGCGGGTACGACCTGACCTTTTTGATAGAGTAGTTTTCAGTGTAGACCATTTCAAGCGACCCGCCGCCCAAGTCGAAAAAGAGCGACGTGGGGATGCATGTCGACTCGAGCGCGCCAACGTACGAATAAAAGGCTTCTTCTTGCCCCG
>Ga0209751_10000187_pt1 | contig 65860 bp, 75 predicted proteins | sample RifCSP13_1_FD_184019 | JGI IMG/M metagenome (GOLD analysis project Ga0209751, IMG submission 184019) | Soil microbial communities from Rifle, Colorado - Rifle CSP2_sed 13_1 (SPAdes) (version 2) | ecosystem: Environmental > Terrestrial > Deep subsurface > Rock core/Sediment | place: Rifle...
GAGCAGATGCGGAAGGTGCTGAAAGGCGAGCGCGTGCGGGACGGGACGTTCGTCGAGACGGACGTCGACGTGGACCTCGAGGTCCGCCGCCACGGGAGCAAGGAGGACATCCTGCAGGGCCTTCGGCGGAGGTTCCCCGCGGGAAAGGGCCGGCGCGACTAGGAACGCCACTTCGGCGGCCGCTTCTCCAGGTACGCGCGGAGGCCCTCCCGGAGCTCGCCCGCCTCAAGGACCTGCGCGAGGTACCGCGTCTCCGCGACGACGGAGTTCGGGTAGTGCTTCTCGAGGCCCTCCGTGAGGGCCTTCTTCGCCGCGCGCACGGCCACCGGGGACTGGGAGGCGATTGCCTTCGCGACCGCCAGCGCTCGCTCGCGGACCGCTGGCGGCGGGACGACCTCGTTCACGAGGCCGATCGCGAGCGCCTCCCCTGCGGTGACCTTCCGGGCGGTGAGGATCAGCTCCTTCGCCTTCGCGAGCCCGGCGAGCCGCGCGAGGCGGACGGACCCCGCGAACGCGAGGTTCAATCCGAGGGACACCTCGGGATGACCGAACACGGCCGTCTCTCCGGCGATTCGCAGATCGCACGCCATCGCGATTCCGTTCCCCGCCCCGAGGCACGCCCCGTTCACCGCCGCGATTGTGGGCTTCTCGAGGTGCTCGAGGTCCCAGACGAGCCGCTGTCCCGTTCGAATCGCATCCAGGAGCGCGGCGTTGTCCATGGACGCGAACTCCTCGATGTCGCCGCCCGCGCAGAACGCCCGATCCCCGGCGCCCGTGAGGATGATCGCGCGGATTTCGTCCTCCCCGGCGAGCCCGCGCAGGGCCTCCCCCAGCCGGACAATCATCGCAACGGATAGCGCGTTCACGGGCGTACGGTCAATCGTCACGACTGCGACGCGACCCTCCCGGACGACGTCAATCCTGCCGGCGGCGTCCATCCGCCGCGCGATGGCCCCGTCGCCATATAACGGTGCGTTCCCGCCAATCCGCTTATCTAGGGACCCGGCCATCCGGCCGGGGGGAAGGCGATGGAGCGACCGTGGTACGCGCACTGGCCGAAGGGCGTGCCGAGGACGATCGAGTACCCGCGGATTCCGCTGCACGAGCTCCTGCGGGACGCCGCGAAACGGCACGGGGACCGCACCGCCACCCGCTTCTTCGGCGCCTCGATGACGTACCGCGAACTGGACGACGCCGCGGATCGGTTCGCGTCCGGCCTCCGCAAGATCGGCCTGAAGCGGGGGGACCGGGTCGGAGTCACGCTACCGAACTCGCCGGGATACATCATCGCCTTCTTCGGGGTCCTGCGCGCGGGCGGCATCGTCGTGCAGACGAACCCGCTGTACAAGCCGCGGGAGCTCGAGGAGCTGTACTCGGATGCAGGCGCGACTGTCGTCGTGTGCCTCGACCTGTTCCTCCCGGACCTGCTGAAGGCGAAACCGAAGACGCCGGTCGAGCACGTCGTCGTCGCGGACGTGGCGGACTGGCTCCCCGGGCTGCTCGCGAAGCTCTACCCGATCAAGAAGAAGAAGGACCTGAAGAAGGAGGGCCACTGGCCCTTGGACATTCCGAAGGAACCCTGGGTCCACACGTTCGCGGAACTCTTGGAGTCGGCGCCGGAGCCCGGGAAGGAACCCGCGATCGATCCGGAGAAGGACGTGGCGGTGCTCCAGTACACGGGCGGCACGACGGGAACGCCAAAGGGGGCGATGCTCACCCACTTCAACCTCGTCGCGAACGTGTACCAGGGGTGCGAATGGATCCCGCAGGCGAAGCCGGGGCAGGAGCGGATGATGGCGGCGCTCCCGATGTTCCACGTGTTCGGGCTGACCGTCGCGATGCTCGTGTCCCTCCGGCTCGGGGCGACGATGATCCTGCACCCGAACCCACGGGAGATCGAGAAGATTCTAAAGCTCGTGAACAAGGAGAAGCCGACCCTCTTCCCAGGGGTGCCCACGATGTACGTCGCGATGCTGAACCACCCGAAGCTCGCGAAGACGGACATGCGGAGCATCCGGATGTGCCTCTCCGGGGCCGCGCCCCTTCCGCTGGAGGTGCGGCGGAAGTTCGAGAAGGTGACCGGGGGCAAGCTCGTGGAGGGCTACGGGCTCACGGAAGCCTCGCCGATCACCCACGCGAACCCGCTCACGGAGGACGGGCTCGTGAAGGAGTGCATCGGCATCCCGCTCCCGGACACGGACGTCCGGGTCGTGGACGTGGAGACCGGGACCCGGGAGATGCCGCCCGGGGAGTCCGGCGAACTCGCGATCAAGGGCCCGCAGGTCATGAAGGGGTACTGGGGGAAGGTGGAGGAGACCGCGAACGTTCTCCGGGACGGCTGGCTGTTCACGGGCGACGTCGGGAAGATGGACAAGGACGGCTACTTCACGATCGTCGAGCGGAAGAAGGACCTGATCATCGCGTCCGGGTACAACGTGTATCCGCGCGAGGTCGAGGAGGTCCTGTTCGAGCACCCCGCGGTGCAAGAGGCGGCCGTCGTCGGGATCCCCGACCCCTACCGCGGGGAGACGGTGAAGGCGTTCATCGTCCTGAAGTCGGGGAAGACCGCCACGGAGGGGGAGATCGTGGCGTTCTGCAAGGAGCGGCTGGCGGCGTTCAAGGTCCCGAAGCAGGTCGCGTTCCGCAAGGAGTTGCCGAAGTCCCTCGTCGGGAAAGTGATCCGGCGGACGCTGCGCGAGGAGGAGCTCGCGAAGGCGAAGGCGCCATAGTTGCCGCCACCCCGTGGCGGGAACAAATCTTTAACTAGCGCTTGGCCGGTCGCCAATGCGCATGGGGAAGATCGAGCGACCGAGCGTCGAGTCGCTCATCATGGATTTCGCGATGTCCCTCACTCGGCGTTCGACCTGCAAGCGGATGCAGTTCGGCTGCGTGATCACCTCGGAGGACATGACGCAGATCTACGGATTCGGTTACAACGGCACCGCCAGGGGGTTCCCCAACGATGATTGCACGGGGGAACAGGGCGCGTGCGGCTGCCTCCACAGTGAACAAAACGCGCTGATCAAGGTCCGAGTAAATGACCCCCGGAAGGTCGTCTTCGTCACGGGACAGCCCTGCATGATGTGCGCGAAGCTGATCATCAACAGCGGTGCCTCCAAGGTGTACTACCGGTCCGCCTATCGGTCCGAAGAAGGCCTTGAGCTGATCAAGAGGGCGGGGATCGAGGTCGAGCGGGTCTAGGGGACCATCCGCTTCAGGAGCCGATAGAGCATCGGCTTCGCTTTCACCTGCTTCCCGAGCTCCGCGAGGAAATCCTCCGAGATCACGAGCGGGTACCGTCCCATCCGGACGCCCTCGCATCCGCAGAACCGGATCGCCATCTCGCCGGACTCGTACTCGAGGAGTTGGATTGTCGGCTCGTGGTGGGGGGTGTGCACGGACGCCTCCTCCGTCACCCACCCGCCACCCCAGTGAAACTCAAACCGCCGGGGCACCGTGCGCGTCATACGCCGGGGAGGGTCGCCCTGAGGCTTGAACCTGTAGTCACCTATTAGTCCCCGCCCGTCCTTTCGGGGCGGGGGGAGGAAGCGTGGCGGCCTCGGGCGCGTCGGGATCGGTCGTGTCGCTGTGGCGGTATCCCGTGAAGTCGATGATGGGAGAGGAGCTGAACGCCGCCCCCTTCACCACCGGCGGGATCCTCGGAGATCGGGCGTTCGCGTTGCTCGATCCCGCGACGGGGAAGGTCGTCAGCGCGAAGAACCCGAGGAAGTGGGGCCGGATGTTCGACTTCCGCGCATCGTTCGTGGCACCGCCGGAACCGGGGTCCCCCCGGCCGCCGGTCCGCGTCACGCTCCCGGACGGAACGGATTTGCGCTCGGACCGCGACGACATCGGCATGGCGGCGTCCCAGGCGTTCGGCCACCATCTCAAGTTCGTGACCGCGGCCCCGGAGCGTCCCAGCCTGGAGGAGTACTGGCCGGACATCGAGGGGCTCGCTTTCCGCGAAACGGTCACGGACGAGCCGATGCCGAAGGATACGTTCTTCGACGCGAGCCCCGTGCTCCTGGTGACGACCGCCACGCTCGACCGCCTTCGGGAGGCGTATCCCGAGGGACGTTTCGAGGTCCGTCGGTTCCGGCCGAACGTCGTCGTGGGAACGGATCGCCGTGGGTTTGTCGAGAACGACTGGATCGGTCACACGGTCGAGCTCGGCGGGGAAGTTGCGCTCCGCGTCGACAAGTCGTGTGGCCGCTGCGTCATGACGACGCTCCCGCAGGGGGACCTGCCGCAGGACTACGGGATCCTGAAGGCCGCCGCGAAGCACAACGGCGCCAACGTCGGCGTGTACGCTTCCGTCCTCCGCGGCGGGACCGTCCGCCGGGGCGACCCCGTCCGCGTCTCCTGACCGCGGAGGAAGGCCCCGGAGCGAGGCGGGGGCAAAGCGATAAAGCAGAGTCCGCCGTCGCCTCCCCGATGGCCTCGCCCCTCGTCGGCCTCCGCGCGGGACCGTGCCCGCAGTGCGGGAGCGCGGAGGTGTACCTGCGGACGGACGGGGCGCCGCAATGCCGCGCGTGCAAGTGGACGGGGACGCCCCGGTATGATTCGAAGTACCTCCAATCGTGGTCCACCCTCCACCTCGCGGAACGGCCGGGAGAGGACTAAGGGTCGCCGCAGTCGCGGGTGTAGCCGCACCGCCGACAGATGATCTTGCAGTGGAGCTCGAAGGCGGGGCCGTCGCAGATGTCGCATCGGAGGTCGGGCTTCGAAGCCAGCGGGCGAGGCGCGGCCTCCATGGAGAAATCATCCTATGGGGCGAGATAAAGCTGTCCCCGCGCGCGCCCTAGAGGCGCACGATCCCGCGCAGCTTCCGCTCGCCCTTGGCGGTGATCGCCACGCTCGCGAGGGACTCCTGCCCCCCGCCCGCGAGGACGAGGGTCTCCACGAGCCCTTGGTCCCGCAGCCGCGCAAGGCTGTCCTCGAGGCGCGCCGCATCGAAGCGGAAGCCGAGCCGGGCGAGGTCGGTCCGGAGTTCCTCGACGCTCATCGTCCGGTGCTTCCGGGCGAGGACCTCGAGGATCTTCAGCCACGCGTATTCGAATGCCATTCGACCACGTGCAGGGCGCCCCGGCCCTTGGCAATTGTGGTACGCGTTTTTCTCGGGTTATCCAAATATTGGAGCGATGTTCGAATCGTCGCCTAGCGCGCGGGGAGGAACCGGAACCACACGCGACCGCCTGCGAGGTCGATCACCTTCAGGCGAACCGCGTCCCCGATCTTCAAATCCTCGTAGCCCACATCGTCGATCCGCGCGACGACCTTCATGGGCGACCCCTCGAGCTCCACGATCGCGATCACGAACGGGACGTCCTTCTCCATCCCGAGCGGCGCCCCCGCGTAGACGGCCGTGAACGCGAAGACCCGCCCCGTCGCCGGCAGGTCGATCCATTCCATCCCATCGTGGTTGCACCGAGGGCAGACGACGCGCGGCTGCCACAGGATCGAGGCGCAGTTCCGGCACTTCGTCGTCGTCAGGCGGCCGTGCTTGAGGTTCTCGAAGAACGGCCAGATCCGGGTATGTTCCTGGGACTGGAGCGGATAGAAGTCGAACGCGAAGTGCATTTCGTGCGGCTCGCCCATCTCAGCTACCCCGATGGAGGATCATGACCGCGTGGTTGTTCGCGTTCCCGCTCAGGTTGTGGCAGAGGCCCCACTCGCCGCCGACGGATCGCTCCTCCGGGACCTGGGCCCGGAACTGCCGCACGACCTCGATCGCCTGCGCGACCCCCGTCGCCCCGAGGGGATGTCCGCAGCCGAGGAGGCCGCCCCGGAGGTTCGTCGGGAGTTCGCCGCCAATCCGGGACTGACCGTCCATGACGAACTCGCCGCCCTTCCCCTTCTCGCAGAGGCCGAGGTCCTCGTACTCCATGATCTCGCTGATCGTGAAGCAGTCGTGGGTCTCCGCGAGGTCCATGTCGTGGATCGTGACGCCCGCCATCCGGAACGCCTCCGCGGCGGCGCGCTTCAGCGGGTTCCACGTCGTCAAGTTCTCCAAGTTCACGACGAGGGAGCCGGATTGCGATTGCCCAAGGCCCTCGATGAACACGGGCGTGTCCGTGTACCGCCTAGCGGCGTCCCCGTGCGTCATCAGCACCGCCGCGGCCCCGTCCGTGATCCCGGAACAGTCGAGGAGCTTCAGCGGCGGCGCGATCTTCGGGGACCCGAGCACCTTCTCCTTCGTGACCCGTTTCGGGAAGTGCGCGTAGGGGTTCGTGGCGGCGTAGTCGTGGTTCTTCACGCTCACCTCCGCGAGCTGCTCCTCCGTCGTCCCGTACTCGTGCATGTGCCGCTGCGCAACGAGGGCGAAGTACGGCGGCGCGTTCAGCCCGTTCACGCCGTCCCACTCCCGGTCGAGGACGCACGCCATGCTGGACTGGATCTCCGGCATGCTCGGGATGTTCATCTTCTCCGCCCCGACGACGACTGCCACGTCCGAAAGGCCGCAGGCGATTGACGCGTACGCGACGCGAATCGCGCTCTGTCCGGAGACGCACGCCATCTCCGTTCGCATCGCGAGGCGGGTCGGCGTCAGGCCGAGCTGCTCGGCGACGAGCGGCGCCGGGTAGGCCTGGAACGCGAGGCGGTCGACGAGGGCGGACCCGACGAAGAGGGAGTCCACGTCCCTCTTCTCCAAGTTCGGAACCTCGTCGAACAGGTCCTTTCCGACCTCTTGGACGATCTCCCTGTAGGTGGCCGCGCGGACGCCCCACTTCGTCATCCCGGTCCCGACGATCGCGACCTTCCGCATCCCCGGACGCACCGTGGCCACGCTATTTAACGCTGCGGCGCTCGCGGCAGATCCGAGCCCCGGACCTAGGGATCTTTGCGGGCCAGGCCAGGGGTCGCGACGGGGAGGCGCCGCCGGGACATCCCGTGGTCCCTCCGGAGGCGAACTCGGATCCACCGATCGACCGCGTCGTCGTCGAACGCGAAATCCCCGTACGACACCTCGAGTTCCGGGTATTCCGATCCGCGGTGCCGCACGAGATCCGCCTGGAATCCGATCATCCCCGAACCCCGAAGCTCCCGAAGGGACGTCTGGTCCACCTTCCCGATCTCGCCGTTCGCCGCCCGGGCCGCCTCCTCCGGCGACTCCGCCCAGACGAGGAACCACTCCCGGGAATTCCTGTGATAGTGACCGACCCAGAGTCTCACGATGGGCCCTCCACGCTGTCCGATAGAGGGCTGCGGGTACTTAAAGTTCATGTGACACGTTAACATGGTTATCGGCCCGCGGGGCCCCGTCCGTGCGCGCCGATGGCTTCTTGCCCCTGCGGGTCGTTGACCTCCAAGGCGCCGCGATGATCGTGCGGGCCGCCTCCGCGCAGGATGCCGCGGGAATCGTGGGCCTCCAAAAGGCCGCGAACCCGTACGGGGACTGGTACAGGAATCCCCTTCAGCGGCTCGGACCCGCTTCCTACGAGGACCTCACGCCCCTCGAGCGGTACCTGCACGGCGGGTTCGGGATGGACCTCTCCCTCTTCCGCCGGCATCTGTATGAGCTGGAGCGCCGCGGCTTTCCAGTCCTCGTCGCGGAGGAGGGGGGCCGGATTGTCGGGGAGTGTGAGACGTGGCTCGACGAGGAGCCTGAGCCGTTCGGGCGGTACGCGGAAGTGGCGAGGCTCGCCTCAGGCTCGCCCCTGAACTCGGCCGTGGAGCGAGACCTGATTACGCGGGCGGCGGAGCGGGCGGGCAAGCTCGGGTACAGGGCGCTCGACCTCTCCCCGCGCCATTCCGGCGGAGGCTCCGTTGCACGGGACCTGGGATTCGAGCGTCTGTGGGACACGCGCACGTTCGCTGCGGACGTCGCGAGGGTGCCGCGGCCGGACGAGGAATTCAGGACGAAGTTCCTCACCGGGGACTACGCCGCCTTGCACGGCCTCCTGCCCTTGAACCACGGCGAGCCCGCCCGGTGGCGGTTCGAAACTCTGACGGCGCTGTGGCCGGCGGCGCAGGTCGCCTCCCTCCAAGATGCGCAAAAGCTCCTGGCGGTGACCGTGATGCCGGAGAAGACCCCGAGCTTCGCGGTCTTGGCGGTGCGCCGCGAGTGGCTCGACCCCGCGGTCGCGGAGATCGACGTGTGGCTCGAACCGCGGAACCTGAAGATGGAGAGGACGATCGCAGCGATGTTTCGAATCGCCGTCGAGGTCGCACGGAAGCTCGGGACTCGGCGCGTGGAGACCTACGCCCCGCCGCCCGCCTCCAAGGCGCTGAAGGGGCTCGGATTCTCGGGCGGGGGTACAGAGGACCCCTGGCTCCGCTGGAGGTTCTAGCCCGGGGCGGGCGTGCCCCGGACATCGCGCGTCGGCCTGGGCGCAGGGACCGCGTCGGCGGGCGTGGGTTTCTCTTTCGCGGGCAGCAACGCGCGAATCACCGGCGTGAAGGGATCAACGAGCGCATGGGGAATCCCCTTCTCGCGGAGCGTGGGCGCGTCCTCCTCGCGAATCCCACCGCCGAAAAAGATCTCGAAGTCGAGGCCCTGGACCTGCGAGACGAGGCGGGGGTCCGGGCCAGAGAACGTCCCGAGGCGGGCGAGGTCCATCACCGCCAAGTCCTCAAACCCAATCTCATGGAGTTTGGCGGCGACGACCGCCAGGTCGCGGTCCTCTCGGGAAAGGTCAGACCACACGACCCCGTCCGCGAAGTCCACGCACGGGAGGACGCCCTCGCTGATCGCGCGGATCTCCTCGAACTGCACGAGGGAGGCGAGTCCCTTGGTGCCGACAACGACGGCGTCCACGTCGACCATGTAGCCGTCCATCACGTCCTCGGGATCCTCCGCGCCGAGGTCCAAGAGCATCATCGTCCGCTTCGCAACCGCTCGGAGGGCGTCGAAGTTCGGCTTGCCGTGGTTGATCCCCGCGACGTCCAGAACGTACAACCGACCCGCGTTGTACCGGGGGCCACCGACAGCCTCCCAGTACGCCTCCACGTCCACTCGATATCCGCCGCGCTGCAGCCGCCGGTCCGTCCACCGGATGTCGACGACCTTCGTGCGATGGATTGGGATCGCCTCGACGCCGCGGACCTCGAGGACGGGGACAGCGTCGATCGCCAGGATCGGGATCGCGTCCGTGGCGCGGGGCGGGTCCTCCGGCACCGCCGCCAACTTCGCGGTCTCGCGGCTCTCCTCCGCGAACCGCGTCCGCTCCTCGTCGGACCCGAACCGGAGGAGCATCCCCTCCCGTCCGCAGTCCCGGCACACGTACGTCTGTCGCTCGTCGTTGATCGTCGGGAGGAAGCCCTGCACCCAGATCTTCGGGTACACTCGAGGACTTCCGCAGAACGAGCACGCGGCGACGTCGGGCACGCGCGCACATGGCTCCGCGCGGGATATGTACTTGGCGTCGCCCGGGCGGGCACAGCCTTTATACCGCGCCCCGCCTTCCGAACGACCCAGGGCTGACCATGGAGCTTCGCTGCATCGAGAGCAAGCGGGAGGGCCGCGTCGCAGTCGGGTATCTGAACAAGCCGAAGGCGAACCTCTACGACCCGGAACTGATGCGGGACCTGAACGCGTGGATCGACGACGTCCGATACGACGACGAGGTCGACGTCGCAATCCTGACAGGCAAGTCCGAGGGCATGTTCTCCGCGGGAGCGGACATCAACTTCCTCCGGCAGAGCACGCCGGACCACAAGGCCACGTTCTGCCTCGGGTGCCAGGAGACGTTGAACAAGATGGAGTCGACGCCGAAGCTGTTCATCGCCGCGCTGAACGGCCACACGGTCGGCGGCGGGCTCGAGATCGCCCTCGCGTGCGACCTGCGCTTCATGGCGGACGGACCGTACAAGATCGGCCTCCCGGAGGTCACCCTCGGCGTCCTCCCGGGGACCGGCGGGACGCAGCGGCTCCCGCGGACGATCGGGAAGTCACGGGCGATCGACCTCATGGTGACCGGGCGGCTGCTCACGCCGCGGGAGGCCCTCGAGTGGGGGATCGTGAACCGCGCGTGGCCGGTCGCGGACTTCTGGCGGGAGACGATGGCGTTCGCGTCCTCGCTGTGCTACCCGAACCACGCCGCGCGGGCGGTCGGCTTCATCAAGCGGTCGGTGCAGGAAGGCACGGAGATGTCCATCAAGGAGGGCCTCTCCCTCGAGCGAGAGCTGCAGAACCGCCTGTTCGCGATGGACGACGCGAAGGAGGGGTTTGGCGCGTTCCTCGAAAAGCGGAAGCCCCTGTTCAAAGGCCGCTGAGGGGGAGAGCCCGCACACGTTCAATCTTCCCCGACTCTCGACGCGGTGACCCTATTATACCGGGCGAGGATTCCTCGCGGGGAAACGCAATGGCGTACGAGACGATCCTTCTCGACCGCAAGGCCGCCGTCGCCGTGATCCGCCTGAATCGCCCGGACAAGCTCAACGCGATGAATTCGAAGCTCAAGGAGGAGGTCGAACATGCGCTCGGTGAGCTCGAGAAGGACGACGCGGTCCATGTGGCGGTGATCACGGGCGTCGGGGATAAGGCGTTCGTGGCGGGCGCGGACATCAACGAGTTCGCGGGGAAGAAGCCGGTGGACCAATGGCAGGCCTACGGCCGCACGTCCCTATACAACGTCGTCGACCGGTTCCCGAAGCCGGTCATTGCGATGATCAATGGATACTGCCTCGGCGGCGGGTGCGAGCTGGCGATGGTGTGCGACATCCGGATCGCGAGCGACCAAGCGCAGCTGGGGCAGCCGGAGATCAACATCGGGATCATCCCCGGCGGCGGCGGGAGTCAGCGGTTGCCTCGGCTCGTCGGGCTTGGGAAGGCCTTGGAGCTCATCCTGACGGGAGACCGGATCACCGCCGCGGAGGCGCTGCGCATCGGTCTCGTCGATGCCGTCGTGCCCCACGCGGAACTCGAGGCTCAGACGCTCGAGCTCGCGGAGAAGATCGCGTCGAAGTCGCCGGTGGCGGTGCGGCTCGCGAAGGCGGCGGTGAAGGCCTCCGCGACCATGGCCCTCGACCAGGGACTCCGATACGAGCAGTCCCTCTTCTCCGTCGTCTTCTCCACCGAGGACAAGGAGGAGGGCGTGCGGGCGTTCCAAGAGAAGCGGCCCCCTCAGTGGAAGGGGCGGTGAGCGTCCGAGGGAGTGGCGACCGAAGGTCGTCCACGGGGCGGCGGGAGCGTCGGACATTCGTACACGAGGCTCCTCACGAGTTGAAATCAAACGTTTCGATTTCACGCCGCCATCAATAAATACGTTTGAAATCCTACCTCCATGCGATAACATGTCCATGCCCCGATACGCCGTGATGGACGGGGAACTCGTCCGGTGGGAGAAGGCGACCGTCCACGCCTCCACGCACGCCCTCCACTACGGGACGGGCGTCTTTGAGGGAATCCGTGGGTACTACGCGCCGGAGGAGGACGAACTGTACGTGTGGGAACTCGGCGCCCACCTCGAGCGGCTCGTACGGAACATGGGGATCCTCGACCTGCGGGAGGGGCCCTCGAAGGACCGGCTGTGGGACATGACGCTGAAGCTCCTCCGCGCGAACGGGTTCCGCGAGGACACGTACATTCGCCCGCTCGTGTTCCTTGGCGAGGGGACGATTCGCGTCCGCCCACAGACGCAGCGGACGCGATGGGTCCTCTTGACGACGCCGCTCGGCTCGTACCTCGGAAAGAAGGTCGTCTCCTGCATGGTGTCCTCGTGGACGCGCGTGTCGAACACGATGATCCCGCCCGCCGCCAAGATCTGCGGGGCGTACGTGAACAGCCTGCTCGCGGCGATGGAGGCGGCGCGCGCGGGGTACGATGAGGCAATCTTCCTCACGAAGGACGGGACGGTGAGCGAGGGATCCGTCGAGAACCTCTTCCTCGTCCGGAAGAAGAAGCTCGTCACCCCGTCCGTCTCCGAGGACATCCTCGAGGGGATCACGCGCGCGAACGTGATGGAGATGGCGCGGGACCTCGGCCTCGAGGTCGAGGAGCGACGCGTCGCGCGATCGGAGCTCTACCAGGCCGACGAGGTGTTCCTCTGCGGGACCGGTGCCGGCATCGTCGCGGTCGGGGAGATCGACGGCCGCCGGATCGGGGACGGGGACATCGGACCCGTCGCGAAGCAGGTCATGGAGCAATACGAGATGGCGGTGCACGGGAAGTCGATGAAGTACCGGAACCGCCTGACCGCCGTGTACGCGAGCGCGCCGCTGCCCCTCGAGGCGGAGCGGCCGTTCCGGGACGCGGAGGACGCATAGCGCCGCGCGCGAAAAGGTTATACGAAACCCGTCCGTAGGTTCCGCGCCATGGGCCATCATCCGGTGGCGGGATGCGCACGCGGGGGAGTGCACCCCTGAAGGTCCTCGTTCTCCTCAGCGGCGGAATCGACTCCGCCGTCTGCCTCTGGTGGGCCCGCCGCCAGGGGTGGGACCTCCTCCCGCTCACCATTGATTACTACCGGCGACCGCCCGCGGAAATCCGCGCGGTTCGCAGCCTCCTCGCCGCCGCCAATGTGCACGACCTCATCCAGATCCCGCTCCCGTTTCTAAAGGAGGTCTCCGACCTGAAGAGGGACGGGGCACACAACCCGCTCCTCGACGGCGCCCCGGAATCCTACATCCCTGCGCGGAACATGATCTTCTACGCCCTCGCGGGGTACTACGCGGAGATCACGGGGACGGGGCTGATCGTGGGGGGACACAACGGGATCGACCCGGACACGTTCCCCGATTCGAGCCCGGATTTCTTCACGCACGTGAATTCCCTGTACCGGCTCGGCCTGTGGTCGTTCCCGCAGGGCCATGTGTCGATTAAGCTCCCGCTTGCGGGGAAGCCGAAGGAGGAGGTCGTGAAGATGGGGCTCGCCCTCGGCGTCCCGTTCGAGAAGACGTGGTCCTGCTACTTCGACGGCGAGACGCACTGCGGGGCGTGCCCGTCGTGCACGGAGCGGAAGGACGCGTTCCGCCGCCTGAACCTGGCGGATCCCGTACGTTACGCGGACGAGTGAGTCGATGCTCGAGACGGGGGCGACCGCTCCGGACTTCACGAGCGTGGACCAGCGGGGGAACGAGTTCCGGCTCGGCGCGTTGCGGGGCCGATGGGTCGTCCTCTACTTCTATCCGAAGGACGAGACGATCGGCTGCACGGCGGAGGCGTGTGAGTTCCGTGACCAGCTCGAGGCGTTCCAAGGGCTCGGGGCGGAGGTCGTGGGCGTCTCCGTGCAGGATCAAGAGACGCATCGCCGGTTCGCGGAGCACCATCGGCTCCCGTTCCGGCTCATCGCCGACCCGGACAGGCGGATCACGCGGGCGTTCGACGCCCTGGGGTTCCTCGGTGTGGCGAAGCGGGTGTCGTTCCTGATTGACCCCGAGGGACGGATCCGGGACGTGTATCGCTCCGAGGTGAGCCCGAGGAGCCACGTGGACCGCGCGCGGGAGAAGCTCCGGGAGCTCGGCGGGAGCCCGTAGTCACGTCCGCACCGTCGGCAGCGTCTCGGACATCGCGAGGATCACGACGAGGCCCGAGGCGAACGTGAGGCCGCCGACGAGGAGGAAGGCGGCGGGCACGCCGAACGCGTCCGCAGCGAGGCCCGCGACGACGGCACCCGCGGCGTACCCGAGGTCCCGCCACAGGCGGTACACGCCGACGGCGGAGGCCCGCCAGGACGGATGGGCGACGTCCGACACGGCCGCCAAGAGGGTGGGATACACGAGGGCGGTGCCGAGGCCCAGGAAGACCGCCGCCAGGAGCCACGCCCCGAACCCGCTCCAGAGGACGAACCCGAGGATCGCCCCCGCCTGGACCCACATCCCGACCGCGATCATCCGCTTCCGTCCGACTCGGTCGCTCGCGGCACCGGTGAGGATCTGCGCGATCCCCCAGCTCGCGGGATACGCCGCCGCCACGATGCCGATCCGGTCCACCGGCAAGCCCGCGGCGAAGAGGAACACGGGGAGGAGACCCCAGGCCATCCCGTCGTTCAGGTTGTTCACAAGGCCCGCCTGGCTCGCGGCGAACAGCGACCGGTCGCCCCACGTCACTCTCCGAAACACGTCGCGAAACCGGAGGTCTCCGGCGGCCCCGGTCGTGGCCCTTGCGGCTTCGACACGCGCATGGGGCGTCGTCTCCCGGACGAGGGAGGCGGAGAGAAGGAGGCCCGTGATCGCGAGGACGAATCCGGGGAGAAACGGAGCGGACCGCGACGCGTACGCCGCCGCCAAGTATCCCGTCGCGAGTGCGGAGGCCGCGACGCCCAAGTACCCGGCGAACTCGTTCAGTCCCATCGCAAGGCCGCGGCGTGCGGGACCGACGAGGTCGATCTTCATCACCACGGTCATCGACCAGCAGAGGCCCTGGTTCAATCCGAGCAGGACGTTCGCCGCGACGACCCACCCCCAGCTCGGCGCAACGATGATCATCGGAGCGACGGGGAGGCCGAGGATCCATCCGATGAGGAGGATGCGCTTGCGCCCCACCCGATCCGAGAGCCCTCCCGCCGCCAAGTTCGCGAACGCCTTGACGAGGCCGAAGCTGACGAGGAACGAAAGGATTGCGGCCTTCGAGGAGATCCCGAAGTCCCGCTCGGCGAGCAGGGGCAGGACGGTCCGCTCGAGGCCGACCATCGCACCGACGAACGCGTTCAGGATGACGAGGAGGAGGAACTGCCGCCAATTCGCGCGAAGGCCGAGGACCGGCGCGGACACCTAGGGCGCCTCAATCGGAAACCCGGAGGAGGACCAGGCGGCCCAGCCGCCATCGAGCATCGCGACGTTCTTGAAGCCGCGCCGGAGGAGCACGGAGATCCCCGACGCGGAGCGGTTCCCCGTGTGGCAGTGCACGACGATCGGCTGGTCCGGCGCGAACGGGAGGGCGTCCCACGGGAGCCGCCCGTTCTCGACATGGATTGCGCCGGGGATGTGTCCGTCCGCCCATTCGTCGTCCTGGCGCACGTCGAGGACGACCGGCGCATCGGGTTTCCCGAGCCGGGGCGCAAGATCCCACGGGGCGACGAGCGGCACGCGCTCCGTCGGGAGCCCGGCGGCCTCCCACGCCGCCATCCCTCCCTCGAGGTGTGCCGGCAGGTCGTCGAAGCCGATCCGGATCAACTGGCGGACCGCGGCCTCGAGGTCCCGCGGCCCGAAGGCCACGAGGACGAGGGGCATCCCGAAGGGGATCAACCAGCCCGCCCACGTGGTCAGCGGCGCCTGCGCCCAGATTCCGTACGCCCCGGGAATGTGCCCCCGCAGGAACAGGGGCGGAGGGCGGACGTCGAGGACCGCACCCCGCTTCTGGACCCATTCCTGCACCGCCTGAGGCGACATCCCGTCGGGCATCGGGAGGCCGCCGAGGACCTTCGGGCCCTTCTGGTTCACGGGCCGAAGCTTCCCGAAGTACGCGGGGTACGACGGGAGCCCCTCGAGGGCACGTCGGACGAACTCCGCCTCGGACGTCGCGCGGGCGAGCGGGTTCGTCGCCTTCTCGCGCCCGATCGAGGTCTGGCGGTCCGGCGTGGAGGGTGCCGCGCAGAAGGACCCGGCGCCGTGCGTCGGGAACACCGCCACGGAGTCCGGCAGCGTGAGGAGCTTGTCGTGGACGGAATGGTACAGCTGCCGCGCGAGGGGCTCCGCGTTCTCCGCCCCGAGGAGGTCTGTCCGCGCGCAGCCGCCGACGATCAAGGCGCCGCCGCTGAAGAGGGCGACGGGTGCCTTCGCGCCGTCCGGGAGGATTGTATAGGAAACGTGCTCCGGCGTGTGCCCCGGCGTCGCGATCGTCTGCACGGAGAAGTCCCCGACGCGAATCGTGTCGCCGTCGTCGACCGGCTCGTGGTCGAACGCGAGACCGGCGGCCTTCGACGCGACGATCTTCGCGCCCGTCTTGGCGGCGACCTCCCGCGCCCCGGAGACGAAGTCGTTGTGCAGGTGCGTGTCGAGGACGTACCGGATCGACACGCCGTGCTGTTCCGCCGCCGCCACGTACGGGTCGATGTCCCGCAGCGGATCGAACAGCGTGGCGACCTTCGCCTCCTTCGAGCCCAGGAGGTGGGCCGCGTTCCCCAGCCCCTCGTCCACGAACTGCAGCAGGAACACGAGCCGGGACCAGCGGGCGCGCACTTGAGCCTTCCCGTTCTCAGGCCTGGGACCTCGGTTACGCTTATGAGGAAAGCTCGGCATATATTCCGATGAAACCGCTTGCGGCGGGGAGGAGCGGGGATTGGCGGTGCGCAGCGCGCGGGGGATCACGTTCGTTGTGGCGGCCATCGCGCTCGCGCTCGCCGCGGGGTCCGCATCCACCGTGCCGGGGGCGGCCGCGCCGACGTGGGAACGCGTGTGGGGCGACGGGCGGGAGTGGGAGGCGCAACTCGGCACACTGGCGGTGGTCCACGGGCGGTGGCAGCCCTTCTACCTCATCGCTCCGATCGACGCCGCCCATCCGCAGTCCCGCGGCCACTGGGGCTTCGGGCCGCACGACCACGTGATGAATGTGCCGCCGCACGTCCAGGGCGCCGGCACCGGCCCGTGCAGGGCCCTCAGAGTCGTCCCCGGCCCGAACGGCGTCGCGGGCGGGAACATCGATGTCGTCCCGGACCCCGACCTGGGAATCCCGTTCGTCCGCGCGGCCGACATCGACGGGGACGGGATTCCCGAACTCCTCACGTCCGTCGCGACGACGGAGTACGCGGAGGCCCTCGGCCTCGTCGCCTTCTTCGAACCGCAGCCCGGCGGGTATTCGATCGAGTTCCGGTGCCCCCTCCGGCCGCTCCGATGAGGTCGCAAAGCTTTTGAACGGACAGCCCTTCGCTCGCGACGGCTTGTACAAGACGAAGATCGCCAAGGCGCGGGTCGAAAGGTTCAACGAGATCGGCGCGGTGAACACGAAGATTCGGACGCTGATCGGCGGCGAGGACGGCGCCCTCGCGTCCTCCCTCCACGAAATCATCGTCGGGAAGGGGGGCTCGACCGCGATGCACCGCCACGATTGGGAGCACCAGCTGTTCATTGAGAGCGGCGCTGGACGGCTCGAGGCGGTCGACGGGAACCTGAAACTCTCGCCCGGGGACGTCGTCCTCGTCGGCGCGGGCGAGGACCACCGGTTCGTGCAGACAGGGAAGGAGCCGCTCCGGTTCCTCGTCGTCACGCCGCTGTAGGAAGGGATTTATCGGACGGGTCCGTTCGGCGCGACGATGCGCCTCGGGATCACGGAGTACATCGACTGCGCGCACCACCTGCCCGGGCACGAGAAATGCGGGCAGATGCACGGCCACACGTACCAGGTCGACGTTTCGATCGAGGGGGACCACCGAGGCGGCATGGTGATCGACTTCGCGGACCTCAAGCGGGCCGTCCGCGACGTCCTCGCGACGTACGACCACAAGGACTGGAACGAGGTCCTCGAGTACCCGACGGTCGAGAACATCTGCGTGCTCCTCCACGACGCCCTGAAGGCGAAGATCCCGCATCCGTTCCACATCCGCGTGTGGGAGGGGCACGGGAAGTGGGCGGAACTATAGGGCTCAGCCGAAGGCGCCGCGCGTCGCGTACACCATCAGTCCGATGATTACGAGCCCGAGCCCGAAGACCGTGAAGTTGGCGAGGTTGAACCGCTTCTGCAGGGCGCCCACCTCCGGGCCGTGGCCGCACGCGTCCTCGTTCAGGTGAGCGAGGATCTTCTTGGCGGTGCCGATCCCGACGAACAGGCCGAACAGGAATGTTGCGACCGTGAGGAGGAGGGCGGTCAGCAGGACGAGGCCCCACGTCGTGCTGAAGAGGACGAACGTGTTGAATCCGCCCAGGTACAGGTACAGGACCGCTCCCGTGACGATCGTCAGGACCGCGCTGCCCGGAATGTACTGCGTCAGGACCGGGATCAGCTGCTTCATCGTCGCCTTGCGCGCGGGCATCTCGACGCGGGGCATCACGATGCGGACCACGGCGACCCCGTAGAACACCGCGCCCATCCACGCGATCCCGAAGACGATGTGGAGGAACCGGACGACGAGCCCGAGGATGTCGGCCATGCGGCCGGGTAGCCAGACCCGGATATGAATCCTTCGGGGCGCGGCCGAAGGGTTTTCTGGCGGCGGTGCGTTGGCACCCTCATGTCGAAGCTCCTCGAGGCGATCGACGCGGAGGTCCGCGGGGACTTCGCGCGGGCCGCGGACGCGTACGCGGCCCTGACGGAGGTCGGATCGAACCTGGACCGGATCGGCATCCACCAGGCGCTCGCCCGGTGCTGCGAGAAGATGGGCAGGTTGCCCGACGCGGCCCAGTGGCGGCGGAGGGCAGCGCAGGGATACATGGCCCTTGCGGACGAGGAGATGCCAAGGGACGATCGCCGGTACCACGCCCTCGTGGAGATCCGGAACGCCGTGCAGGACCTCGCGGGCCACTCCGACCGGATGAAGGACGCGTCGGAGGAGTACAAGCACATCCTCGCGGAGAACTGGAAGGGCGGCCCGGAGGGACTCACGCACGAGGGCCTGTTCGGGGCGCTCTTCTTCCGCTCGCAGGGGGACTGGCTGACCGCCGCCAAGTACGCGTTCGACGTCGCGGAGGCGATGAACGAGCAGGCGACGGAGACCGGGGACGCGCATGTGAAGGACCTCGCGCTCGTGACGTACGAGCTGGCGGAGGACTTCGCGACGAAGGCGGGGCGGGGGGACGTCGCCCGCGTCGCCGCGCTCCGGGCGACCGCCCTCCGGGGAGCCCCGAGGCCGCAGCCGCTTGGCGGTCTGTGAGATGTGCACCCTAATCGCCGTGGTCGGACTCGTCCCCGGGTATCCGCTCGTCGTCGCGATGAACCGCAACGAGTACTACAATCGGCCCTCCGCACCGCCAGAATTCCGGGCGATGACCCCGAAGGTCGTCGCGCCCCGGGACGAGCGATCGGAGGGCACGTGGATCGGCGTGAACGAATCCGGCCTCGTGGCGGCGGTCTCGAACCGTTTCTCCGGGCCGCCGGATCGCCGGGCCCGGTCCCGCGGACTCCTGTGTCTCGACAGCCTTCGGCAGGACGACGCGCTGGCAGCGCGCGCCTTCACGACGAAAGAGGGCGAGCGACACTTGTACAACCCGTTCAACCTCCTCCATGCGGACGCGCGTCGCGTCGTGTGCGCGAGCCAGGAGGGCGGCGCCACGTTCATCCGGGACGGCGCCCCAGGGGTGAACGTTCTCACGAATGCGGGCCTGAACGCGGACGACCCGCGGGCACGGCGCGTGCTCGACATCCTCCGCGACGCGAACTTCCGGTTCCTCGACACCGCCATCCGATCCCTTCGCAACGCGCTTGGGGATCACACGGACTCGGGCGGACGGGCGATCTGCCATCACGGAGAGGAGACGGGAACGCGTTCGCAGACGATCATCGGGGTGAGCGAGGCGGGTTGGTCGAAGAACCGACTCTGGTACGCGGAAGGTCATCCGTGCACCGCGGATCTCGGAGACCTCTCCGACCGGTACCGGTAGGTTACACGCTAATCTTGATCGCGAGGACGGGGCACGCGGTCTCGCACGCCATGCAGTCGATGCAATCCGCCTCGCGTATCGGGTCCGCCTTCGACTCCTTGATCAGCGGCGGGAGGTCCGCGTGGACTTTGTGAGGGTTCGTGCCCGGCGTGTCGAACCACTCGAACACCTCGACGGGGCAGACCTCGATGCACGACCCGTCCCCGATGCAGATGTCAAAGTCCACCGCCACGTGCGTCCCGTGAATCCCCGTGATCTCCGGGAGTTCGACGGGGCCCCAGACGTCGTGCTCGAGGTGCTTGTCGACGACCTGACGCCTCTGCTGGAAGTCCGGGTCGATCGCAACCATGCCGCTCCCCGGCGACATTACCCAAAAGGCCGTTATAAACCTTCTGGAATCGACGGTTCGAACCCGTGAAATCGTCCCCCGCGGCCGAAAGGTCTTAAGAAGTTCCCCCTTCGCGCCGCCCGTGTCCGGGATCACGGACGTCCACGTCCACATCCAGCCGTTCGAGATGATGAAACATGATGCCCTGGAGACAATGCGGAAGGAGAAGCAGGACTTCGACCTCCTGATGCGAATCTCGCGGGATCCCGCCTCGTTCCTCGCCCTCCTAGATGCCGCGGGGGTCGAGCGGGCGTGCTTGATCAACTACGTCGCGCCGGAAATCATGGGATACACGGACCAGGTCAACACGTACGTCGTGAGGTACGCGAGGGCGGACCGGGAGCGACTCCTCCCGTTCGGGTCCGTGCACCCGAAGTTCACGCCGGACCCGGAGAAGACGGTCCGCCGCCTGATCCGCGACGATCACGTCGCCGGGCTGAAGATCCACCCCCCGCACCAGCTGTTCGAGGCGAACGCGTACGTCGACGGTGCGATGCCGGCGCTCCGCACGCTGTACGAGGAAGCGGAGAACGCGCGGGTCCCTGTGATGATCCACACGGGCACGTCCGTCTTCCCCGGCGCGCGCTCCCGGTTCGGGAACCCGTTGGCGGTGGACGACGTCGCAGTGGATTTCCCCGACCTACAGATCATCATGGCCCACGGCGGGCGTCCCTTCTGGTGCGAGGAGGCGTTCTTCTTGATTCGCCGCCATCGGAACGTGTACTTTGACATCGCAAGCATCCCGCCGAAGCGACTCCTGCACTATTTCCCTCGGCTCGAGGAGATCGCGGACCAGACCCTCTTTGGCTCGGACTGGCCCGGACCGGGTGTACCGGGAATCGCCGCGAACCTGAAGGCGTTCCGCGGGCTCAAGATCAGCGCTGCTGCCAAACGCAAGATCCTCTCCGACAACGCCGCCAAGATCCTCCGCGCATAGCCGCGCGGGTTCAGACCGCGAGCGCGTACGACAAGGGCCGGAGCTTCCCCTCAACCGGGTCGACTTCAAACAGGAGACCCTCCAGGGTGTCCGCGCCGAGGAGGGGCATGTCCGTCTCATGGCCAAACACGACCAATCGAGTCGCCATCCGTCCCTGGATTTCGACTTCAAGCTCGCCGAGCGTGCGCTCGACCGTCCGGTTGTCCGCCACGCGGAGGGAGACGGGCCGGATCACCCGCGCCCCGAGCTCCCGGGCGAGGGTCTCCGGCACCCACGTGAAGGTGGAGCCGGTATCGACGAGCATCCGCACGATTCGCTCTCCATTGGGGCCGCGAAGGGTCACGTCAACATAGATGAACCCCATTGCGGGAGGAGTCATTGTTTCCCTCACAAGCGCCTCTCGCGTACATGTAACTTGCCCCACGGGCTCGTCTTTCGTCACCCAAACGCACATATGCGGGCGGCGGGTAGGTCTTCCTCGGATGGAGAGCCGAGGACTCGAAACAATCACCCTCGGGGGCGGTTGTTTCTGGTGCCTCCAGCCCGTGTTCCAAGAGCTACGCGGCGTGAAGAAGGTCGTCGTCGGCTACTCCGGTGGCCACGTGAAGAACCCGACCTACGAGATGGTGTGCACGGACACGACGGGCCATGCGGAGGTCGTCCAGGTCACGTTCGACCCGAAGGAGGTCACCCTCGAGGACCTCCTGAAGGTCTTCTTCTCCATCCACGACCCGACGACGCTCAACCGCCAGGGCGCGGACCACGGCACGCAGTACCGGAGCGCGATCTTTTGCCACACGCTGGAGCAGAAGGCGGTTGCCGAGAAAGTCATCCGGGAGTTCGGCGCTGCCAGACTGTGGGACGACCCGATCGTCACGGAGGTGACGCCCTTCACCACGTTCTACGTGGGCGAGGAGTATCACCAGAGCTATTTCGAGAAGAACCCGTGGGCGGGATACTGCCGCGCGGTAATCAAGCCGAAGGTCGCGAAGTTTCGGAAGCAGTTCCACGAGCGCCTGAAGAAGTGAGACATGTCGACCGCCTCGCTGCGAACAGAGGGTCTCGTTCCCCTGGGACTCGAGGACGTCTGGCGGCTGCTCTCCCTTCACATGGACGAGGAGACGGTCCGTGCGATCCACCCCTGGGTCCTGAGCGGTCGTCTCGTCCGCGACGAGGGCCGAACGTCCTTCCGGGAAGTGAGCCTTCCATCGACGCACGTCGTGGACCGGGAGATCCGGATCGCCGGGCGACGCCTCCGCGACACGTGGACCTACGCAATCGCTCCGCCGGAAACGTTCACCTACGAGGTCAGGAGCCCGGAAGGCCTCGTCTCGAGGTTCCGGAACTCGTATCGGGAGGAGGGCTCGGGCACACGCGTCCTCACCGACGCGACGCTGGAATTCGGCCGCATCCCGCGCTTTGTCCAACGCCGGATTGGGGGCGGCCTCCTCGAGCGCGCGGACGCCGAGGATCTCGCCTACCTTCGGCGCTATGGCTTCCGGACGATCCGCGAAGCGACGCGACCCAAAGGCACTTGAACCGACCCGGCATCGTCGCCACGAAATGGGAGAGAATCGCCTCGCAAAGGAGAGATCTTCGTACCTGCGGGGTGCGGCCCATCAGCCCGTAGACTGGCACCCGTGGGGCGAGGAGGCGTTCGCGAAGGCCCGTGCGGAGGACAAGCCGATCCTGCTCGACATCGGGGCCGTGTGGTGCCACTGGTGCCACGTGATCGACCACGAGTCGTACGACGACCCGGAGGTCGCGAAGATCCTCAACGAGCATTACGTGGCGGTGAAGGTCGACCGGGACGAGCGGCCGGACGTCGACGCGCGGTATCAGCAGGCGGTCCAGGCGCTCTCCGGTCAGGGCGGCTGGCCCCTCACCGCATTCCTCACGCCGGAGGGGAAGGTGTTCTACGGCGGCACGTACTTCCCGCCGACCGAGGCGTTCGGGAGGCCGTCCTTCAAGCGCGTCTTGTTGGCGGTGTCGGACCACTACAAGAAAGACCGCGCGTCGGCGCAGAAGGACGCGGACGCGCTGCACCGCGCCCTCTCGCAGCGCCTCCCGATGGTCGCCCGCGAGCCGCTGGACGAGGGCCTCCTGTTCGCGGTCGAGGAGCAACTGAAGTCCTCGTTCGACGGTCGCAACGGCGGGTTCGGCGGGGCGCCGAAGTTCCCACACCCGGGGACGATGGAGTTCCTCCTCGCCCGCGCGTGGCGGTCCCGCGACGAGACACTGAGGGACATGGCGGTGCGGACCCTCACGGAGATGGCCCGCGGCGGCGTGTACGACCAGATTGGCGGCGGATTCCACCGGTACGCGACGGACGCGCGGTGGATCGTCCCGCACTTCGAAAAGATGGCGTACGACAACGCCGCCCTCTTGGAGAACTACGTGCACGGCTTCCAGCTCACCGGCGACCCCCGGTTCCGCGAGATCGCGGAGGGGATCCTCCGGTGGGTCGACACGACCCTCTCCGACCCGGATTGTGGCGGCTTCTATGCGAGCCAGGACGCGGACGTGGGCCCCGAGGACGACGGGGACTACTTCACGTGGACGGTCGAGGAGCTGACTGAGGCGCTCCCGCCGGACCAAGCAAAGGTCCTCGCGCTGTATTACGACGTGAAGGAAGTCGGCGAGATGCGCGAGCGGCCGGACCGGAACGTCCTGTACATGGACAATCCGCCCGAGGAGATCGCCCGCATTCTGAGGATTTCGCCGGACGAGGTGCGCCGCCTCCTCGAGGACGGTCGACGGAGTCTCCTCGAGGCGCGGAACCGCCGCCCTGCGCCGTTCGTGGACCGCGCAATCTACGCGAACTGGAACGGAATGTTCGTCGTCGCCTACCTGGAGGCTTCCGCGGCGCTGGGACTGGAGTCGTGCCGTGAGTTCGCGCTTCGGACGCTCGACTACCTGATCCACTCCCTGTACGTCGAGGGCGAGGGCTTCTACCACCAGCTCGTCGAAGGGGCGCGACGCGTCCGCGGCCTCCTGGACGACCAGATGCAGATGATGCGAGCGCTGTTGGCGGCGTTCGAGGTCACTGCCGACCCGAGGTACCTGAAGACTGCGGAATCCTTGGCGGCCCTCCTGATGGACCATTGGTGGGACCCCGTCCTCGGCGGGTTCTTCGACGTCGCGCCGAAACTGCACGGGGACGAGGGGATCGAGACCCTCAAGGTCCCGTACAAACCGATCCAGGACTCCCCGACACCCGCAGCGAACGCGGTCGCCGCGCTCGTGTTCGGGAAGCTCCATGGGCTCACCGGGAAGGAGGCGTACCGCCAGACGCAGGAGACGATTCTGAAGACGTTCGCGGCGGAGTGCCAACGGTACGGGGGGCTGTTCGCGGGCACGTACTTCCAAGCCCTCGATGCGCACCTGAACCACCCCGCGCAGGTCGTCGTGACGGGGGACCTCGGAGACCCCGCCGCCAAGGCGCTCCACGCAGCCGCGCTGGGCACGTACCATCCGGGACGTTCGGTCTTCCTTGTCGATGGCGGGTTCGTCCCCGACGCTGCCAAGGCAATGCTCGACTCGCCCCTCACGAAGGGCGGCCCGGTCGCGTTTGTGTGCAAGGGGACGACGTGCGCACCGCCGACCGCGGACCCCCAAGCCCTCAGGAAGTTACTTTCAGTCCCCTAGCCACGCGGATAAGAAGGGGGGCCGCCATCCCTTCGTCGGTGGAGCCAGACGGTCCGCCGACCACGATCTCCGAGGTCCGGCGGGAGATGAACTGCCGCGTGTGTCGCGGGGACTGGAAGGCGTGCCGCCTCTCGACGTGCCCGTACCTGACGGACGTGCGGGACCTGTTCCGCGATCCGAGTCCCCTCACGTCCACGAATCTCTTCGGGGCCTCGCCGCCGAGCGCGTTCGTCGGCTCGTATGGGTATCCGAAGATTCTCGCCGGTCCGCTCGTCCCCCCGATCCGCGAGGACACGTCGCTGATGGACGCGCCGGAGCAATGGGTCGACAAGGACCTGTGGGACATCCTTCGGTTCCGCCTCACGCTCGTCCGCGGGAAAGCCGCGCGCCGCGTGATCGACGCGCGGTCTCCCGATTCGATCCTGCGGACCGTTCAGGAGGGCGCGATGGCGGCGGAGCCCCTCGACACGGAGATGTGGCTGACAAGGAAGCCCGTGATCGAAGGGCCGTTCTCGGCGCGGGCTGCGCCCTCCGGTCCCTCCGCGGAGATCCGCAAGGTAAGCCTCGCGGAGAACCCGAAGGTACCGCGGCGCGTGGACTACATCGTGGACGATACGGACCTGCGCGCCGTCGAGGGCGTCACGGACCTGTACTCGCACGGGGTCGCGCAGTCCCACATCACGCGCGTGTTCTCCGTCGGCCTCCTCGGGATGGGGAAGAGCCGCCGGCTCGTCCCGACGGAGTGGAGCATCACGGCGGTCGACGACATCCTCGGGAAGCGGCTCGTCGAGAAGGTGAAGACGTACCCGTGGATCAACGAGTTCCGGGTCTTCGCGCACTCGGCGCTCGCGAACACGGTCGCGATCCTCCTGACCCCGTCCGCGTGGATGTACGAGGGCCTGGAGGCGTGGGGGATCGAGTCGAACCCGCTGCCCGCGCACGACCATGAGTTCTACGGGGGTCGAAAGGACTATCCCCGCCAGTTGGAGGGTGCGTACCATGCGGTCAAGCTGCCGATCCTCGAATACCTCGAGAAGGAGCGCCGCCAGGCCGGCGCGGTCGCGTTCCTCGAGGTGTACCGGGACTGGATTCCGCTCGGGGTTTGGCGGTATCGGGAGATCGCACGGGCCGCGCTCGCGAAACCGCCCCAACCGTTCCTGACGCTGCCGGATGCGCTGGCGGCGATGGGGACGAAGGTCCGCCTCCGGTTGCAGAACTGGATGCGGCAGAGCACGATCCTGCCGTACCTCGCGAAGCAGCGGCGGATCGAGGAGTACCCCGCCTAGCGGGCCTTCGCCTCCGCCGCCAATCGCTCACGGAGGTCGCTCGGGATCGGCTTCGGCTTCCCCGCCCCGTAGTCGTACATGACCTGCACGCTCTCGCCCATGGCGAACAGGGTGCCCGACGCCTTCGACCGCAGCTCGTACCGGAACCGGAAGGAGGAGGTCCCGACCTCCGTGACCCACATCGTGACGACGACGGTCTCCCCGTACCCGATCGGCGCCTTGAAGTCGCAGTCCGCGTGCGCGAGGATGAAGTCGAGCTCGCCCACCCGGTCGATGCCGATCTCCCGGCGGTACCACTCGGACCGCGCCTGCTCCATGAACGTGAAGTACACGGCATTGTTCACGTGGCCCATCCCGTCGATGTCCCGGAAGCGGACGGGGATCTCGACCGTGAACGGCATCCCGCGCGGGAACGGGTCGGGCCTTAAAGAGCTCACCGGGCATGCCCGCCCGGATGGCGCGGCCGTTCCGACCGTACGCGTTCCTCGCCGCGGCGTGGGCGCTGAACGTGTGCATCAACGCGTTCTACATCGTGCCGACCGCAGTGTTCCCGGAGATGTCCTCCTCCCTCGAGATCACGAAAGCGCAGGGCGGCGCCCTGATCTCGATCTACCTGATCGCGATCATGCTCTTCCAGATCCCCGGCGGCTACGCGAGCGATCGCGTGGACCCGCGGAAGACGATTGTCGTCGCCTCCCTCGTCCTCCTAGGGTTGAGCGCCCTCATGGCGGCGGTTCCGCGATACGATGTGCTCCTTTCGCTCCGCTTCGTCGCGGGCATCCCCGTCGCGTTCATCTTCGCACCCTCCGCGTTCCTCGTGTCCCGCGCGTTCGCGGACCGTCCCGGGCGGGCGATCGGCCTCTTCCTCTCCGCACCGCCGGCGGGCGTCGCCGTGGGGAACCTGGTCGCTCCCTTGATCGCGGGCGCGAGTGAGGACGCGTGGGCCTTCGCCTTCGTCGCCTTCAACGTCCCGCTCCTCGGGATCCTCCCGCTGTTCGCGGCGACCGCCGCCCGAATCCCGCCGCGGGAGCATGCGCCCTTTGCGATGGGGGACTACCTCCGTGCATTCCGGGCCCGCGAGCTGTGGAAGGTCGGCCTCGTGTTTGCGGCGAGCTACGCGGCGTACATCTTCTACTCCGGGTGGAGCCGCACCTACATGGAGGAGGGGCTCGGCCTGACGGCGTCCGTGACCGCCGTCGTCGCGATGCTGATTCCCGCCGCGGGGATCTTCTCCCGCCCGCTCGGCGGGCACCTCGCGGAGACGCGGTTCCGCGCGGACAAGCGCTGGGTGCCCGGACTCTCCTTCGGTCTGCTCGTGGCGACGAGCCTCGCGGTCCCGTTCGCCGGCGTGGCGGGGGTGCCCGTCCTCATCTTCGGCGGGTTCCTCGCGCAGTTCCCGTTCAGCGTGTACTACCTGTTCTCCTCGTCTATCCTGCCCGAGCGATTCGCAGGCACCGCCTACGCGTTCATGAACATGGTCAGCATCGCGGGCGGCGCGGTCTCCCCGCCGCTTGCGGGGTTCCTCGCGGACCGGACGGGGTCGTTCCTCGCAGCCTTCGTCATGATCGCGGCGACCGCGGCGCTCGGACTGGCCCTGATCGCCCGGGTGCGCGCCCGATAAGGAGCATCGAATTCACAACTTCGCGAACTCGTCCGTTAGCGACACGTGGACCCGGAGGGAGGGATTCCCGAGCATCTCGGGCTTTGGCGGCAGCGTCTTCGACGCGAGATCCGCGTAGATGCGCCACGAGAGGTCAATCCGGAGGCGGTGATGCTCTTGGACCTCCCCAATCTGGCGGGCCGGGACGCCCGCGAGGAGGGCGTTCGGCGGGAACTCCGCCCGCTCCGGGACGACCGCGCCGGCCGCGACGATGGACCCGCCGCCGATCTTCGCGCGGCTCGCGATCGTCGCGTTCATGCCGATCAGGCAGTCGTCTCCGACGGTGCATCCGTGGGCCACGGCCGCGTGGCCGATCGTCACCCGACTCCCGATCGCCGTCGGGTTCTCATAGTCGACGTGGACGACCGCCGCGTCCTGGATGCTGCAGTGCTCCCCGATCACGATCCGGTCGAGGTCCCCTCGCACAACGGCCCCGTGCCAGACGGACGAACCCTTTCCGATCGACACGTCCCCCACGATGACAGCGCTCGGCGCGACGTAGATCACGGGAGGCGGACCGGGAGGCCCGCTTTTCAACGTTCCCATTTCCAATCCCGCGAATGGGATGGTAAGGGTCTTAACGGTCAAGCCCGCGTGGACGCGTCGTGACGGGTCCGAGCAGCCATCCTCGGGACGGCTCCGTCCTCGCGCCATTGGTCACCGTCGGAATCGCCTTGGCGGCGCTGCTCCTCCTCCGGTACGCCCCGCCGAGCCTCTCGACGGGCCTCGTGCCCTCCCTCCTCGTCGTCACGGTCGTCCTCGGCGGCGTGTGGATCGCCCTCCGCCTCATGGAGCCCCTGTTCGAGCGCCTCGCGGAGCCGAAGATCGGGAGCCACGCCCACGCCCGCTCGATCTGGCGGTTCGTGAGCTACCTCGTCCTCGGCGCGGTCCTCGTCGGCCTCACGTTCGCGTACCTCGTGGACGTCACCTCGACCGCCCTCGGCCTTGGCCTGCTCGGCGCCGCCTTGGCGTTCGTCCTCCAGAAGCCCCTCCTCAACCTCGTCGGCTGGATGATCACGAACTACCGCGGGGTGTACCGGATCGGGGACCGGATCGAGATCGGCGGCGTCACCGGCTACGTGACGGACATCAACCTCATGCACACGGAGCTCCAAGAGTTTGGCGGCTGGATGAAGGGGGACACGTTCACGGGCCGCCTCGTCACGGTCCCGAACTCCTTGGTGGTCGAGGGGCCGACGAAGAACTACACGCGGGACTTTCCGCTCGTGTGGGACGAGGTCGAGGTCCTCGTGACGTACGAGAGCGACATCGACACCGCGAAGCAGCACATGATCGACGCGGCGATGGAGGTCGTCGGCCGGGTGATGTTCGAGAACTACGAGCGGTACCGCCAGCACCTCGTGCTCCGCGACCTCCAGGAGAACCTGATCACGACGCCGGAGGTGCGGATGGACTTCGCGGACTCGGGCGTCCGGGTGTGGGTCCTCTACTTCTGCCCGCCGGAGATGCGGCGCCGGGTCAAAGCCCTCATCGTCGAGAAGATTTGGCGGCGGTTCTCCGAAGACTCGCGCGTGGAGATGGCGTACCCCCACCTGGCGGTCGTGCCGGGCGGGAAGAAGGCCCCCGCGGAGAAAGCGAGCGGGGTCGAGTCGCCCGTGGAAACGCGGTTCGAGGTCGCAAGGCGCCCGAAGCGGAAGCGGTAATCACTCGAGGTTCACGTTCACGTTCTTGAGCCGCGTGTAGAACCGGACCGCCTCGATTCCCTGCTCGTGACCAAGCCCGCTGTGCTTCCATCCCACGAAGGGAGTCTGTGGGAACGTGAGCGGGAACTCGTTAATCGACACCATCCCGGACTCGATCCGCCCGGCGACCGTGTGCGCAGTCTTCAGGTCCTTCGTCCATACGCCCGCGGCGAGCCCGTACTCCGCGGAATTCGCGGCATCGATGAGATCGTCGAGCGACGCGAAGGACATCGCCGCCAGGACTGGCCCGAAGATCTCCTCGCGCGCAATCCGCATGTCCGGCGTCACCTCGTCGAACACGGTCGGCGCCACGAAGTTCCCCGCCGCCAACTCCCCGTCCGCGACCTTCTTCCCGCCCGCCACGAGCTTCGCGCCTTCCTGTGTCCCAACCTCCACATAGGAGAGGACGCTCGCCACCTGCTCCGTCGACACGACCGGCCCCATCTGCGTGTCCTCCTTCAGCCCGGGACCCAGGCGCATCTTGGCGGCGCGCTCGGCGACCTTCTTCACGAAGTCTGCATGGATCGACTCGTGCACGAGGAGCCGCGAGCCTGCCCAACACATCTGGCCGGCGTTCTGGTACGCCGCGAACAGGACGGACTTCAGGGCCCGGTCGAGGTCCGCGTCCGGGAACACGATGTTCGGGTTCTTTCCGCCAAGCTCGAGCGTGACGGGCGTCACGTGCTTCGCCGCCATCTGCATGATCTGGCGGCCGGTCTCCAGCGAGCCGGTGAACGTGATAGAACCTAGGTCCGGGTGTTCCGCGAGGGTCTTCCCGACGGTCGACCCGGGACCCGTGACGACGTTCACGACCCCCGCCGGGACGCCGGCCTTCTCGCACAGCTCCGCGAACTTCAGCGCCGTCAGAGGCGTGATCGTCGCGGGCTTCAGGACGACCGTGTTCCCGGCTGCGAGCGCCGGTGCGACGCCGCGGATCGCGAGGGTCAGGGGATAGTTCCACGGGGCGATGTGCAGGGTCACGCCGACCGGCTCCCGGAGCGTGTAGTTCAGCCGCGCGCCGGGCACGGGGATCGTCTCCCCCTGAATCTTGTCCGCCATTCCCGCCCAGTACTCGAGGGTCTTGTACACGAACGCCGCGTCGCCCTTCGCCTCCCGGATCGGCTTGCCCACATCGAGGCACTCGAGCCGCGCGACCTCGTCGAAGGCGTCCCGCACCGCCTGCCCGAGCTGGTAGAGGAGGCGGCCTCTCTTCGACGGGTCCATCCCCCGCCACTCCGGGTTCTCGAACGCCGAGGCCGCCGCCTCTACGGCCGACTTCGCGTCCTCCGCGCCGCCACTCGCAACCTCGGCAATCGGCTGGTTCGTTGCGGGGTCAAGGTCGTGCACGTACTGTCCTGTTGAGGGCTCCAGCCACCTCCCGCCGATGAACAGTCGTCTCCGCGCGTCCATGAGCCCACCGTGAACGCCCGGAATGGATTTAAGGCAGCGGGCGCGGGACCCCGGGTTGCGGGACCGCACAGGCTCAGTAAGATTCGAGTGAGAGTCCGACAATCCTGGCGATGTCCTCGAAGTCTCGGTCCCTCGTCACGAGGGAGTGCCCCCCGGCGGCCGCGATTGCGGCGACCATGACATCCGTGTGCTGCTTCGGGCGGCCCACTCTGAGCATGTCCGACTGCATCTCCGCCGCCTTCCTCGCGCTTGGCTCGTCGAAGGGAAGGACCGTGAATCGGGAGGCAAGACGGGCAAAAGCCTCGGCCTCCTGACGGGAGCCCCCGAACAGGATTCCGGTCGTGACCTCGTAGAGCACGGGCGTGCCGATGAACAGGGGGTGCCGCCCCTCGTGAAGCTCGTTCGCTTTCGTGACCGCTCCACGGTCCTCATCCATGAGATCGATGAGGAAGGTGGAGTCCAGCGTGACGCCCAAGGGCGTCAACGCCCCCGGGCGAGCTTGCGCCTGATCATGCGAAGGTCTTCTTCCTTCATCCGCGCGATCGTGTCACGGACTCCTTGGACCGTCTTCTTGTCAAGCAAGCCACGGAAGTCCAGGAGCGACGGCTCCCTGTCCCCTAGGAGACGAAGGACGGCCTCGGAGAAGCTCTCCCCCGGACGCTTCGCGGCTCGTAACTTCTCGTAGGCGGAGTCTTCCAAGGAAATGGTCTTCGACCCCATGTATCTGTGTATGTGCATCTGTGTATATAAGGGCATCCCGAGCAGCAGTCAGGCTCCCACGCTTAAGTCACGAAACCCATCGCAGGCCGTGAACGTCGAAGTCCGCGAAGTGCGCGGTCGCTGCGGCGCCTTCGAATGGCCTGATCTCGAGTCGATGTTCACGGAGCGGTTGGTCGCGGAGGACTTCGCCGACGCGACCGTGCTCGACCTCGGGACCGGGGAGGGACGACTCGCCCTCCTCCTCGCTCCGCGTGCGAAGGTCGTCGTCGGGATCGACACGGACGAGGACGCCCTAGCCGTCGCTCGGGAGGGGGCCCGCGCAATGGGACTGGCGAACGTGACGTTCGTCCCTGCGGATGCGGACACCGCGAATTACCGCCTCCTCGTCCGCTCGCCCATCGACTTCGTCGTCGCAAGCCACTTCATGTCGGAGTCCGCGATTCGCGAGACCGCCAGGGCATTACGCGGCGGCGCCAAGTTCCTCTTCGTCGCTCACCATCCCGATCAGTGGCGGGAGACCGGACAGCCTAGTCGGTTCTCGTTCTCCGAGCGGACCATGGAGGATCTCCTCGTCGCCTCCGGCTTCGTCGTGGAGTTCCTCGGTGTGGACCGCACAATCGTCGCGTACGACAACCTCGCGCAGTTCGCGGAGGCACATCCGACGCTGCGTCGTCGCTGGAAGGAGCGCGGCCGATGGGACCCGTTCGCCGCCAGCGTCGGAAACCGACGGTTCGAGCTCACGTGGGCGGGGCTCGTCGGCGTCGCTCGGCGGACCTAGCGCCCGTCTCCCCGGATGACCCGACCCGCCTGGACCACCGCCGCCAATTCCCTGCGGAATGCCTCCGAATCGTCGATCGGATTCCGCCGGAGCAGAAGGAGGTCCGCGACATGGCCCGGCTCGATCAACCCGACGTCGCCAATCCCGAGGAGTTTGGCGCCGGCGACCGTGGCCGCATCGAGGCTCTGGAGCGGTGTCATCCCCGCCTCGACCATGAGCGCGAGCTCCCGGGCGTTCTCCCCGTGCACGTTGAACGGAGTCCCCGCATCTGTCCCCATCGCGATCGGGACGCCCCGCTTCACCGCCTCCGCGAACGCCTTCCGCCGGATCGGATCGATCTCGGACGCCTTCCGCACGGCGAATTCGGGGACCCCCTTAGCGATGCCCGCCTCGATCATCGCGCGAGTCGCGATCAGCGTGGGCACGAGGAACGTCCGCTCGCGGACCATCGTATCGATCATCGCCTCGTCGAGGAACGTCCCGTGCTCCAGGGACCGGACGCCCGCCGCCAACGCGTTCTGGATGCCGTCCCCGCCGTGGGCGTGCGCCGCCACGGGCCTCCCCGCGCGGCGGCCCTCCTCGACGACCGCGCGGATCATCTCCTCCGTGAGCTCCGCGACCTTCGGGTCGACGTTCGGGGACGTGATGCCGCCCGTTGCGACGACCTTGAGCCAGTCCACCTCCATCGCAATCTGCTCCTTGGCGGCGGCCGCGCAGTCCTCCGGACCCGACGTCTGGCGCGCGTAGTAGGACATGTGGCCGCCCATCTTCACAATCGGATGTCCAGAGGTGAACAGCCTCGGCCCCTCGACGAACCCCGCACGGATCGCGTTCCGCACCTGGGTCTCCACGAATCCGCGACCCCCGCAGTCCCTGGCGGTGGTGATCCCCGCCAACAACGTCGCGCGGGCGTGCGCGGCCGCCTCGATCGCGAGCTGCACGTCGCTCTTCTTCGCCATGACCTGCGGGTTCGGCCCGCCTTCGTAGCAGAGGTGGACGTGGCAGTCGATCAACCCGGGCGTCACGAACTGGCCGCTCGCCGCAATCAGGGTCTCCTCGCCGGTGGCCCTTACGTCCCCGACCTCGGCGATCCTCCCATCGCGGACGAGGACGTCCCCGGACCGCTCGCCCCGCGCGTCCACGATCGTCGCCCCGCGGATCAGGAGGCCTGGCACGGGCGCCCGGACGGGCGGACCCGCCATAAGCTTTGGCGGCGGGAAAAAAGGGGGAGGGGGACCACCTCGCCCTCACGGGTGACCTTTGGGGGAAGCCTCACCGCCGCGAGGGGTCCCGGAAAAAAAGCCTCAGGGGGCCCGCAGGGCACCCGGTCGATTCGGGCGCGTGAGGAGGGCGAACCCCGTCCGGCCGGCGTATGCGTAGGAGCCGTCGTCCCGCGTCTGCACGGCCCGGCGCATCAGGAAGATCATGCCGACGACCGCCGTGTCCACTTCCCGCAGGTTCCGGAGGTTCATGGGTGCCACGGGCCGGGGCTGCGCCCCCCGATCCGAACGACCGAACCGGGAGCGTATACCCCTTTGCCCGAATGGATACCAAATCCGGAGCGCTTGACCCTTGCCGTTCAATGAGAACACGCTTCCGTCCGCCCTCCCCGGTTGTGTTCGGACGTGCGACCCCTCGGGTTTTTGAGGCCGGGTCCCTTCCCGACCCCGGGGAGGGCGATGATCCTCGGCGCGCACTGCTCGATCGCGGGCGGGTTCCACGAGGCGCCGAAGTCCGGCCGGTGGATCGGATGCGACGCGATCCAGATCTTCTCCCGGAGCCCGCGAATGCTCCGGGACACGAAGCCAATCACGGAAGACGACGTCGCCCGTTGGCGGCAATCCCTCCAGGAAAACGGGATCCGGGTGGCCACAATCCATGCGAACTACCTGATCAACCTCGCGTCGCCCCTGAAGCGGATGAACCGCGTCGCGCGGAACGCGTTCGTCGAAGAGATGGAGCGCGCCCAGACCCTCGGCGTCCGCCACCTGATCTTCCATCCGGGGGCGCACATGGGGAAAGGCGAGGAGAAGGGGCTCCGGCTCGTCGCGGACTCCCTGGACGCCGCGATCGAGAAGGCGAACGCGCCGGACGTGCTGCTTTGCATCGAGAACACCGCCGGGGGCGGTTCCTCCGTCGGTCACCGGTTCGAGCACGTGCGGAAGATCATCGACCTCAGCCGCCATCCGGAGCGGTTCGGGATGTGCCTAGACACGTGCCACACGTTCGCCGCCGGGTACGACATCCGCACGCGCGCCGGATACGAGACCGTGATGTCGCACCTCGACGAGGTCCTCGGCCTCGATCGGGTGAGGGCGTTCCACCTGAACGACTCGAAGGGCGACGTGCGGTCTCACCTAGACCGCCACGAGCACATCGGGAAGGGCAAGCTCAAGAAGGAGGCCTTCCGGTTCCTCGTGAACGATCCGCGGTTCGCGGCGTGCCCTGCGGTCCTGGAGACCCCGGGGGACGACGCCGCGTTCCGGCGGAACCTCAAGGTCCTCCGGGCGCTGGTGACCGCTTAGTCATGCGAAGAGATCGCCTTGGAGGTACTTCAGGCCCGAATCCGCCAAGACCGTGACGACCCGCCGGCCGGGGCCCAATTCCTTCGCGAGTTGCAGGGAGGCGTGCACGTTCGCCCCGGAAGAAATCCCCGCGAAAACGCCTTCTCTGACCGCGAGGGCACGCGCCGTCGCCTGGGCGTCCTCACTTGACACCGGAACGACCCGGTCGACGAGATCCGTCCGCATCCCCTTGGGCACAAACCCGGGCCCGATCCCCTCGATGCGGTGGGCTCCAATCTCGCCGCCGGAGAGGTGCCGAGACGACGCCGGTTCCACCGCCACACACCGGATCCCGGAAACGCGTTCCTTCAGCACCTCGGCGTTCCCGGAAAAACAACCGCCGGTGCCCGCGGCCATCACGAAGGCATCCACGCCGCCTCCCGTCTGCCGCAGGATCTCCTCCGCCATCCCGTGGTAGCCCTTCCGGTTGTCTGGATTGTTGAACTGGTCTGTCCAATATGTCTCGGGCTCCGATGCAAGTTCGCGGGCACGCGCGACGAGCGAGGCGATCAACTCCTTCGTGATCTTCCGGTGTTGGCTCGGGATGAGTTCAACGGTCGCGCCGAACGCACGCATGGTTCGGAGTTTCTCCTCCGCGAACGCGTCGGACGAAACGAAGTGGGCCCGATACCCTTTGGCGGCGCAGACGAGCGCGAGCGAGCTTCCCGTGCTCCCCCCCGTGTACTCGACGACCCTCCAGCCGGGTCTCAGGTCTCCCCGCCCCTCCGCGCCCTCGATCATGGACAGCGCCATCCGGTCCTTCATGCTCCCCGTCGGGTTCGCACCTTCCCACTTCGCCCACACTTCCGCGCTGTTCGAGGGCGTGAGCTTCGTCAGGCGGATGAGGGGCGTGTTCCCAATCGAATCCAACACATTGGGCGCCGCAGCCGTCATGCCCGTGGAAGGACGCCGTTGCGTCTTAACGGTTGCGCGGTCCTAGCCGCCGCACCGGAGCGCGTCGCGGACCCCGTGGAAGAGCGAGTAGAGGCGCTCACTCGCCTCGCGGAACGGAGGCATCGTCGCCGCCAACTTCGGAATCCCTCCGCCCAGAGGAAGGGCACCGAGCACCTCGATCAACCCGTCGCCGCGGCTCTCGGTCCGACCGTCCCGGACGACGTGGAAGGAGGCCCCGCGACGGTCCTCGTCGATCACCGCCAGGAGACGGTCGCTGGCGGGGTCTCGGAGGGGGACCGGGCGAATCCGCCCGCGCCGGTCAAGCGCCTTCACGACGTCCTTCGCCAGCGCGCACAGGCGACAGTCCCCGTCGTACACGAGGTACAAGTCCACGGCCCATCCTTTGACGCCCGGGGGGAAAAACCTACCGTCCGTACGGTTCCCGCGACCGACCGAGCTCAATGGAGGAACGCCAGCCAGGGACGCGAGGTACTTCTAGAACGGGAGCTGCTGGAGCGCGACGGTGAGGGGCAGCAACGACTTCTCTCTCCCGAGGAAGTTCGCGGTCTGAATCGCGGCGTTCAGGTAGATGATCGTGTGCTCCTTCTCCCCAACCCGCCACCCGGCGTAGCCCCCGACGATCTGCTTCAGGATCCCGTCGAGGGGGACGCCCGCCTCCAGGCATTCGCTCAGCGTCACGAGGGGGGGCGGGGTCCGGTGCTGGAGCGTCGCCTTCAGCCCAGTGATCGCCCCCTGCGGATCCCGGTCGGACCGGGCTTGGACCCCGAGGTCCCCCGGGTACTCGTATGCCTTCCCGAGCGTCCGGTAGAACTTCCACAGGAGGTGCGCGAGCTCTTCCTTCGTGAGATACTTCGCCGCCAATCGCGCGCTGTGCGCGAGGAGGAGGTTGTGGCCGAGGAACCCCGGGTCCTTCGCGACGCCAATGAGGAGGGGTTCGAACGCGCGCTCCCGATCGCGGGAAGCGGCCCGGGCTCGCACGATCGCGTGGACCGCGCGGAAGTCCCCGTCGGAGAGGACGCGCTGCAGGGCGTCGATGCTCGCATCGAGGTCCGGCGGCGACTCCTCGTACGGTTCGGGACGGAAGGGCGTCGCAGCGCGCAGGGTCGTCGCGAGGAAGTGGGCGCCGTTCGCGAGGGGCACGAGCGCCATCGGCATCCCGAGCGCCCGGCCCGACTCCGCGTACGACGCCGCCAACGCAAAGTTGTGGCCGAGGCGACCGAGGTCCGCGAGGCTCGCGTGAAGGAGGGCGTGCGCCGCGGTTTCGAATCCCTTCTTCACGGCGACCGCCGCGAGGAGCGCCGCCGCGCGATCCGGCTGCGCGGCAACGATTGCGTTCCACACCGTCGGCTCCGGGTCCCCAGGGATTGTCGCGGCCTGCTGCTCCAAGTACGTCGCCGTCCAGTCCCGTTTGATCAGGCTGAACGAGTAGAGGGTCGCGAACCGCAGGAGGCCCCGCGACGCCTCCGGTCCGGCGGCGGCGAACATCTCCCGGGCGGCGTGGAGCGTCTGTAGCCCGTGCGGCACCGTCAGCTTCGCGTCCTGGTGGTTCGCGCACACGAGCAGGAGGGCGTCTGCGATTGGCCAGAAGTTCTCCTCATCTTGGACGAGCTTGTCGAAGAGGACCATTGCCTTCTGGTGCTCGAACGTGTACAGGAGCTGCAGGAACTTCGCGAGGTCCCGGTCCGCCATCCGGTGGTCGAACGCGAGGCCCATCATAAGATTGGCGGCGCGGTGAGTAAAGCCTTATACGAAACCCTCCCGTTTCGCACGCCGGATGGCCCCCTACGACGTGATCATCGTCGGCTCCGGACCCGCGGGCCTCACCGCCGCGATATATACGACGCGGGCGAACCTGAAGACGCTCGTCCTCGCGGGGAGCGCGAAGGGCGGCGACCCGACGCGGATCCCCGGCGGGCAGCTGATGGCGACGACCGCCGTGGAGAACTTCCCCGGCTTTCCGGACGGGGTGCAGGGCCCCGACCTGATGGACTCAATGCGCCGCCAAGCGGAGCGGTTCGGCGCAGAGATCGTGGACACGAACGCGTTGACGGTGGACACGAGGTCCCGGCCGTTCCACATCAAGGGGGAGGAGGCGGAATACGAGGGGCGTGCCGTGATCATCGCGACGGGGGCGCAGGCGAAGTGGCTCGGAATACCGAGCGAACAGAAGTTCCTGAACCACGGCGTGACGGCGTGCGCCGTCTGCGATGGCTACTTTTATCGTGGAATGGATATAATAGTCGTGGGCGGCGGCGACAGCGCGATGGAGGACTCCCTCTTCCTCACGAAGCTGTGCAAGTCCGTGAAGGTGATCCACCGCCGCGACGCGTTCCGGGCGTCGAAGATCATGCAGGACCGGCTGTTCAAGGCCCCGAACGCGGAGGTGATCTGGAACACGGAGGTCCTCGAGATCCTCGGGGACGGGAAGGTCTCGGGCGTCCGCCTCGTGACGCACCCGAAGGGGAACCCGCGGCAGGCCTACGAGAAGGACCCGAAGGACCCGCGGCTCAAGGTCTGGGAGCTCCCGACGCAGGGCGTGTTCGTCGCGATCGGCCACTCACCGGACACGAACGAGTTCCGGGGCGCGGTCGAGCTCGACGTGAAGGGGTACATCGCGGTGCGAGACCATGTGCGAACGAATGTGCCCGGCGTGTTCGCTGCGGGCGATGTGCATGACGCACACTACCGCCAGGCGGTCACCGCGGCCGGGTTCGGGTGCATGGCCGCGCTCGAAGCGGAGCGGTGGTTGGCGACGCAAGGCTGACGCGGGCTACCCGAGAGCGATACCTAGTAAGCCGCGACGAAGAGCCGGCGGGCCTTCTCCAGCCGGCCCGAGCGGGGGTTGAGCTGGAGACCCAGTTCCTCGAGTGCATTGACCCCGAGCACGGTGCCGTCCCCGGGTTCCGCGAACACGACCTGCGTTCCGGCCTCCTTGCCCTCGTACCGCACAACGGCGGGGCCGACCCTTCGTTCAACAATCCGCCCGTCGCCGAGCTCGAACGGTTCCAGATCCACGGGTTGGATTCCGAGTTCCTCGAGGATGGTGCCCGGAATGAACGACAGGCTTGCCCCGGTATCCACGAGCAAACAGAGTCGGCGCGCGGGCCCCCCTTGAGTCTTGAGGATCTCGACCTCAACTTCCAGGATACCCATGCCCCCTCGGTTTCGCAGACCACCATATGGAGTTTCGTGCTACATGTACTTGCGCGCCGAGAGGGATACCGAACGGAAGAAGTCTGAAGTAGCAAACGCCCCTTGACGCTCGACGTCGAGACGGATGAACGGCGAGTCGTTCGGGCGCCCACCAGTCGCCGTGGTCGCGGGGCCGATGATCCTCGGGGGAGCGCTGCAGGTCCTCTCGTGGCAAGTCTTGGCAGTATCCGAGAGGCTCGCACCCAGTGGCACCCCTCCGGACCTGGGGGTGCTGTACGGATTGGTCTTCTTCGCGATCCTTGGGGCCACGATGATTCTCCTTGGACTCAGGCATCTGAAGGTTCGGACAACGAGTGTTACCCCTCCTTTTCTCGGCATCGTGCTGACGTCAGTCGGGGGCCTCGTCTTCTTTGGCCCTCTTGTTCTTCGAGTGGCGGCGCTTCCCGCGGCCTCCTACCTTCTGGCGGTGACGCTCGCGGCCCGGTCGGGGGCATCGAGCAAAGTCTGAAATAACGCCAATCCCATCGAGCGAGAACCGGGAACCCAATGGTCCGCATCTTCCGAGGCGGCGTGCTCGACGAACGGTTCGAGGGCAGCGTCGTCGTGATCGGCCCGAAGCCGACCCAGATGACGGGGCTCGTGAAGGGCGACCTGTTCGTCCGCGACAACTCCACGTGCGAGGTCATCGGCATGGTCACGGGGAATCTCGTCGCAGAGAAAACGGGGAAGGTGATCCTCCGTGGGATGGTCGCGAAGGAGGTGAAGTCCGTCGGGGGCGATGTCGAGATCCACGGCATGGTCGTCGGGGACGTCGTCAACGAGAGCGGGCGCGTCTACATCGGTCCGAGCTGCCTCGTGCGGGGGCAGGTGAAGGGGAAGACGGAGACGACGCCTCCGATCACGGGTGCGGCCCCGACGGCTGCGGCACCCGGTTGACGGTATATGGGGATACCTTTTCTGCTCCGTGCGCTTTCGTGGCACGACCTGCATGGTCCACGTGACGCACATCGACGCCCCGGAGCGGTCCCCCGACTGCTCCTGGGTCCGCTTCCTCTTCCTCAGCCGCGGGCAGAAGATTCCGCCGGACGAAGCATATCGATGGCTGATCGCTGGCGGGATCATCCGCGTCGGCTCCGAGGAGGGACCGAAACTTCAGCCGGCAACCCGCCAAGAGAGGCGATACGTACGTTCCCGCGCGGCCGATTCCCCCGAGGACGCCCTTCTCCAACTTCCGCGGAAGGTGTAGGTTCTCAGCCGACGGTCAGCACGATCTTCCCGAACTGTTCGCCCCGTTCGAGCCGCTCGTGGGCCTTCCGCGCGTCCTCCAAGGGGAATGTGCGGTCCACGACCGGCTTCAGTTTCCGACGGAAGACGAGCTTCATCACGTCCTCGAACTCCTTCTGCGAAGACATCGTGGAGCCGAGGATTGAATGTCCCCGATAGAACGACCGGCGCAGGTCGAACGTCGCCTCGGGCCCGGACGTCGCGCCGCAGAACACGAGCCGGCCGCCCCGCGCCAGGCACCGGAGGCTCCTCGCGAACGTCGCCGGTCCGATGTGGTCCACGACGACGTCCACGCCGCGCTTTCCCGTGAGCTCCCACACCGCCCGCTCGAACTCCATCTCCCTGTAGTTGATGAGCACGTCCGCGCCAATCTCCTTCGCCTTCGCCAGCTTCTCCGCGGATGAGCTCGTCGTGTACACCGTGCACCCCGCATACTTCGCGACCTGGATCGCTGCGGCGCTCACGCCGCTCCCCGCCCCCAGGACGAGGACGTCCTCCCCCGGTCGGATCTTCGCGCGCGTGATCAACATCCGCCACGCGGTGAGGAAGGCGAGGGGCGCCGCCGCGGCTTCCACGTACTCGAAGTCCGTCGGCAGCTCGACGACGTTCCGCGCGGGAACCTTCACGTACTCCGCGGCGCCGCCGGGGACGTGCTCCCCGAGGATCTGGAACCGCTCGCACAACGGGTGCTCCCCCTGGACGCACCACTCGCACTCCCCGCAAAAGAGCCCGGGATTCGCGGTCACGCGGACCCCCGGTTCCCATTGGGAGGCGCGGGTCCCGACCTCGGCGATCTCCCCCGCCACGTCGCTCCCGAGGATGTGCGGCAACGCGAGCTTCAGGCCCGGGAGTCCCTCGCGAACCCAGAGGTCGAGATGATTCAGCGCGACCGCTCGCACGCGGATCAAGACATCGTCGGGCCCGACATCCGGCCTCGGGACGTCGAGCACCTCGAGCTTGTCAAGGCCCCCGTGCGCGCGGAAGCCGACCGCCTTCATCGCGCCGCGATTGAGGGTGCGCTAGATAAGCGTTGGTCACATCGGGGGGCTCGCCCGGAACCGCGCCTCGCCGGCATGATACACGCTCACTTCGTGGCCATCCGGGTCCTTGAGGTACGCGTGCCGCCAGCCCCACGGCATGTCCTTTGGCGGCTGGTCGATCGCGTAGCCCTTGTTCGCGAGCCGGGCGCAGACGGCGTCCACGTCCTCCGCCTCGAAGTAGAGCCGAATGCCCTCCGTCGTCGGATTCATCATTGTCTTCTCCTCGGAGAGGATGTGCAGGCCGAGCGTCCCCGATCCGTTCGGGCTCCGAAGGCGCGCGTACCCCTCCAGCTCCTCAATCAACTCCAGCCCGAGCCCGTCGCGGTAGAAGGCGAGGGACCGCGGGACATCCTGCACGTACACCATCGCGTGGTTGAAGTCGATCGAGCCCCCCTCTCCTTGGCGGGGCTTCTTGGCGGCGATCGTCTCACTTCCATCGCCGGAGGACCGCGCCCACGTCAACAATCCGTCCCTGATACATCTCCTTGATGTACGCGAGCCCGTCCTCGTGGGCCGTTTGCGTGAGCGCGTCCACGCCGTCCTCCGGCAGGATTGGCTGGATCCCGCGGAAGAACGCGTCCGCGCTCGTGTGGCGGCAGCAGATGTTCGAGTGGAGCCCGGTGATCACGAGGTAATCCACGTCGTGCGCCCGAAGGACGGAATCGAGGGGGGTCTCGTAGAACGCGCTGTACGTCTGCTTCGGCAGCACGTAGTCTCCCTTCTCCGCCGCCAACTCGGGGATGATCTCCGCGCCCTTCGTGCCCCGCATGCTGTGCGGGCCCCAGATCGAGAGCTCGAAGTCCTTCGGCAGGTGCGCGTCGTTCACGTAGATGACCGGAACCCCCGCCTTCCTCGCGCCGCCCGCGAGCCGTCGGACGTTCGGGATGATCCGCTGGGCCCGCTCGCACTTCAACGTGCCCGTGACGAAATCGTTCACGAGGTCGACGATCAGCAGCGCATCGGCCATGGGCTCCCCCGCGGGGCGTATCCGCCGCCAACGATAAGGATGACGCTCACACGAACGCCTCCCCCTTCGTCTCCGGCCCGATTGCCGCGAGGACGAGGCCGCCGATCGCCATCACGACCGCGATGGACGTCAGCGGGGCGACGACGTTCCCCTGCGTGGCGACGTATAGGGCCCCGAAGACGACCGGGCCCAGGATGGCGGTGATCTTCCCGACGCCCTCTGCGAGCCCGAAGCCGGTGGCCCGGTACTGCGTGGGGAACAGCTCGCTCGTGTACGGGTAGACGGCGCCCCACGCCCCCAAGTTGAAGAAGCTGACGAACGCGAGGCCCACGAATAGGCCCGACAGCGCATTCGCGGTCGCGAACGCGTACCCGCTGACGCCGCCCAGGATCAGGAACAGGGAGAGCGTCCGCTTCCGGCCCCACCGCTCCACGAGGTACATCGACACCGCGTAGCCGGGGAACTGCGCGAGGGCGGAGACGACGAAGAACCAGGCGAGGAGCGTGACGTCCGCACCGACGACGGCGAAGATGGGGAGGGCGAAGGGGAGGGAGAGGAACAACCCGTAGTAGCTGAAGTTCAGGGCAATCCACACGACGACGGTGACGACGGTGCGACGGAGGAGGATGCCGCGGAACAGGGCGGCGAGCGGCGCCCGCGGGACCGCCTGTTCCCGGGAGAGCGTCGAGGGGTCGACGGGCGTCCCCCGGATTCGCTCCAGCACCTTCGCCGCCTCGGGAAGATTCCCGTGGCGGGCATGGTAGAAGGGGCTCTCGGGAATGGCGACGCGGGCAAGAAACGCGATGAAGGCGGGGAACGCCGCCACGAGGAACAGCGCGCGCCAGCTCGCGAGGCCTGCGAACGTTACGCCCTGGACGAGGAAGACCCACCAGAACCCGATCGCGAGGAGGAACCCGATCGGCCAGAAAAAGTCGAGGAGGACCATGAACCGCCCGCGGGACTGCGGCGGGAGGAACTCGGACAAGAGCGCTGGGTCGACGACGAGCATCCCACCGAGGCCGAGACCGGCCAGGAACCGGAAGCCGAAGACGCTCCATGGGTCCCAGGAAGTGGCGGTGAGCGCCGTGAACACGGAGTACCACAGGATCGAGGCGAGGAAGATCGTGCGGCGCCCGCGGGCGTCCGCCAGGCGGCCGAGCACGAGGCTGCCGATGAAGGAGCCCATCAGGGTTGCGGACGTGACGAGGAAGTACAGCCCCGGCTGGGTCGTCTGTTCGATCCCGAACGTCGCGAAGATCCCACTGGGCCCCGGTAGGACGAACCCGATCAGGATGATCTCGAAGGCAACGAACGTCCACGCGAATCCGGTGATGGCGACGATCCGGCGGTGAAAGGACGTAAAGCCGCCCTCGCGGAGGACTTGCTCGACGGTCCGGGTCGCGGTCGCCACGCAGCGGCCGACCCGGGGGCCGTATTTGAAGGGTCCGGCACCGGCCATTTTATGTCCGGGCCCGATTCCCCCCGGCCAATGGACACGTTCCCCCAGGACGCGAGGGAATACGCGAAGGACGTGGAGCTCCCGCCAAGGAAGCAGCGCGGATGGGTCCACGAGGTCGAGGTCCCGATGCGCGCGGGAGAGGACCTCGAGTACGAGACGGAGCACGACGAGCCCGGGGATCGGGTGCAGTTCAACATCCACTCCCATCAGGGCGCGGAGGTCTCGTACTATGCCAAGAGCGCAGAGTCGCGTGCGAGCGGGAGCTTCTCCGCTCCGTGGGACGGGAAGTTCTACCTGATGTGGGAGAACGTGAGCGACGATCCCATCCGGGTGCGCGTCCGGGCCGCTCGGCGGTAGGTCGGACTCGTGCTCGCGCTACTGTTCGACCTCGACGGGACGCTCTTCGACACCCTCGACGCGATCATGGCGGCGACGAACGCCGCGCTCGCGGAGATCGGGGAGCCCCCTCTGCGGACGGAGGAGTTGCGGCCCCTCATCGGGATCCCAATCGACCGCCAGATGGCGATGCTCCGGAAGGTCGCGGGGCCCGCCGCCGCGTCCGTGGCGGAGTCGTACTACCGCCACTTCGTTCGCCACGTGAGGCGCGGTGTGCGGGCGTACCCCGGGGTCCGGGACACCCTCCGGGACCTCGCGGGGCACGCGATCGGGACGATGACGACCCGCCGTCGCGAGGTGGCGGTGCTCATGTTGCGGAAGGCGGGGATCGACGGGTACTTCCGCGCGATCGTCGGCGGGGACGAGGTGAGCCGGCCGAAGCCGGATCCGGACCTCCCCAGGTTCGCGGCACAATCCCTGGGTGTCGCGCCGCGCGACTGCATCGTCGTGGGCGATGCGCCCGTGGACATCCTCGCGGGCCGCGCCGCGGGAACGTGGACCGTCGCGGCGATGTACGGCTACGGGAACGAGGAGGAAATCCGAGCGGCGAGGCCTCACGCGGAAATCGACGAGATTTCGGACCTTCCCCGCGTCGTCGAGGACCTGGAATCGCGCGCGGCGCGGGCGACATCTTAAGGGGCGCGGCGTCGTTCCGGACCAAGCGGATGACGGCGGACAATCCGTTCCACCAGTTCCAGATGATCCTGAAGCCAATCGAGAAGGCCCTCCGGGCGGAGAACGTGGAGGCCGCCCTCCGGTTCACGGGCAACCTGTTCGAGATCGGAGGGAGCCCGAAGGAGTTCCAGGACCGGAAGGTCCACGTCCTCGTGCGGGCGATGGAGGGCGCGACCCCGAGCGTGAAGACCGCGTTCACCGCCAAGGTGTTGGAGCGGTTCGGCGCGCACCTCAGCGAGGATGCGAGGGCCCGCCTCGCGAGCCCCCTCGAGCGCCTCTAGGACGAGGCCGCCCCCGCCGTTAGGAAGGCATCCGCGGCCTGTGCGGCGGCGCGGCCCGCCTTCATCGCGTACACGACGGAATTCCCGCCCGCGACGTAGACGCCCGGCTCCTTCGTGCACGGACTCCCTTCGACGCCGACCGCGACGCCGTCCCCGTCGATCTGGATGCCGAGCGCTTCGAGCCCCAGGCCTGCGAGGTCCGCCGTCTGGCCCAGCGCCAGGACGATCGTGTCCACGGGGAGCACGACGTTCGAGCCCTCGATCGGCACGGGCCGCCGTCGGCCGCTCGGGTCCGGTTCCCCGAGAGCCATTGCCTGGCATTCAATGCCCTCCACCCGCCCCGCGCCGACGACGCGCAGGGGTGCGGTCAAGTACCGGAAGACGACCCCCTCGTCCTCTGCCTGCCGGATCTCCTCCGCGCTCGCGGGCATCTCCTGGCGGGATCGGCGGTACAGGACGGTGACCTCCCGCGCGCCGCGGCGGAGGGCCATCCGGGCGCAGTCCATCGCCACGTCGCCGCCGCCGATCACCGCGACCCGGGCCCCCACGGCCGGCGGGGCGCCGAGGAACATCCCCTTCAGGAACCCGAGCGCGGAATGGACGCCGGGCAGCTCGCTGCCCAGGAGCTTGGCGGTCTTCGGGGCGTGCGTCCCGATGGCGAGGATCACCGCGTCGTGGGAGGCCCGAAGCTGCGCGAGGGTGAAGTCCCGCCCGAGCGCGGCGTTCATCCGGAATCGGATGCCCAGGTTCCACATCCGCGCGAGGTCCCGTTCAAACTCCTGGCGGGGCAACCGGTACCGGGGGATCGTCATCGTTGCGAGGCCGCCGAGGAGGTGCGAGCCCTCGTAGACGGTCACGTCGTACCCGCGCTGCGCGAGCCACCACGCGGCCATGAGGCCGGCAGGCCCGCCGCCCACGATCCCGACGGCCTGTCCCTTCGACGCGGCCCGCTCGTACATGGACTCGCCGCCGCCGAGCTCGACCGCCGCCCGCTTCAGATGGCGAATCGCGACGGGCTCCCCGCGCACGCCGATGACGCAGTCCTCCTCGCAGTAGTGATAGCAGACATGGCAAAGGGTGGACGCGAGCGGGTTGTCCCGGAGGATGATCGCCTTCGCCGCCTCGAAGTTCCCTCGGGAGATCTCGAGGTTGTACTCCCGACAGTCCTGCCCGAGGGGACACGCCCGCATGCACGGCGGGTCGTGGCAGTACAAGCATCGCTGCGCCTCGAACATCGCCTCCAGCGCGTCGTAGGCGACCAGGATCGGCGCGTCGGAGCGCGCCCGCGTGGAGGGGTCCGCCTCCTCGACGGGGACCCGGAGCGGGAGGAGGTCCCGGAACCGCTCGGGGAGGAGGTACAGGGCGCGGGGCTTCACGTCGGCGGCCATGCCCAATCGGTTCGTTCGACCCTCATATAAACGAGCCGCACCGGCTATACATACGGCTACGCGAGGGGGAGGGGGGTCGGCGCCGAGGCGGCGTCCCGTGTTGGGAACTCCCGGAGGTACGCGCCGTAGTACGGCACCCGCTCCGCGACGCACGTTCGGAACGCGGCGCGCAGCCCCTCGTCGTCGAGTCCGCGCGTGGGGATCAGGTCGTCGTTCCGGTTCAGGCAGCCCTTCAGCTCCCCCTTGTGCGTCACCCGGATCCGGTGGCAGTTCAGGCAGAACTCCTCGTTGTACACGGGATCGACGACCTCGACCTCCGTGCCGTTGTACAGGTAGATCCGCCGGTGGTGCATGTCCCGGACGAGGACCTTCTCCGCCTTCTTGGCGAGCCACGCCTTCACCGCATCGATGTCCACGGCCCAGTCGTGGGGGTCCACGAGCTCCGGCATGAACTGGATCAGCTGCAGCTTCAGGTGCCCCTCGGAGCCCCCGACGTAGTCGAGCATCGCGGGGATGTGCTCGACCGTGTGCTTGAACACGACCATGTTCAGCTTCACGGGCGTGAGGCCCACGCGGATCGCGGCGCGGACGCCCTCGAGGACCGGGTGCAGATCGCCCTTTCGGATGTCCCGGAACGCCCCGGGGTCCAAGGAGTCGACGGACACGTTCACCCGCTTCAGGCCCGCGTTCCGCAGGGACTCCGCGCGGTGCGCGAGCATGGACCCGTTCGTCGTCATGCTCACATCGGGGATGTGGTCCACCGTCCGCGCGACGATCTCCTCCAGGTCCTGGCGGACGAGCGGCTCCCCGCCCGTGTACTTGATCGACCGGAACCCGAACTCCCGCGCGACCGTCACGATCCGCTCGATCTCCGAGACGGACATCTCCTCCTCGTGGGGCGACCGCGGCCGCAGGATCGGGCCGAGGCCCTCGTCGTGGCAGTAGATGCAGCCGAAGTTGCACCGCTTCGTGACGCTGATCCGCAGGTCTGTGACTTCGCGGCCGAACGCGTCGACGAGCATGGGCGGTCTCGGACGGCTTCGTGGCCGTAAATAGTTGACGAGCTCACCGACGACGGGGCGGTCCCCGGCCCCGGGGCGGCGGACGGCGACCCCTTGGAGGACCCCGCTCCTGCTCGAACTCCGGCCGGTACTCCTCCTTCGGAGGCGCGGCCTTCAGCTCGCCCATCCAGTACCCGCGGGCGTTCTCCTCCGTGAACGGCATCTTGATCTGGTCGAGCTTCGACTTCATCCGGTTGCGGAACTGCGTGCGTTTCGCGATGTTGTCCGTGTTCCACATCCGCTCGAAGTCCTCGCGCTTCGCGTCGGGCATCGCGCGTCGCCGAGCGTCCGGGCGTACATAAGGTTATAGGTCGGAGACAAGGAGGAGGTTCGGAAGAGTCCGGGGGAGAAGAACCGGGCGGCGCACTACGACGCGGAGCCCGACCGCACCATGCGGGGCTTCGCGGGAATCACGAGGATCAGGCGCAGGTCGTCCGGGTTCGATTGCCACCGCGCGCACGTCCCGTCCTCGTGAACCCGGATCAGCTGCACTCGCACCCGCGCACCTCCGCACGATCGGGAACGCATCCCTCCACGACGATTCCTCCGGGCGCCCTTCCGGGCGCCGTCGACGAGGGCATGGCGGCACGGGGAGAACCAGAATTTGGTGCGCGGTTGTAGGTGTATATGAAACTTCAGTAGACGAACGTCGCGACGACCTCATCGCCGACGATGTTCACGTCGTACACTTGGAGGGGGAACTGCGGGGGGCCCTCGAGCGGCTGCCCCGTCTCCAGGCTGTAGACGCCGCCGCAGCCCGGGCACACGACGCCCTTCCGGTCCCGGTCGATCGCGCCCTGCGTGAGGTCCGCCCACGAGTACGAGCACGCGGCGTCCACGCAGTAAAACGTGTCCCCAATCCGCGCGAGGAGGAGGTCGTATCCGATGTGCTCGAAGTGGCGCATCCCCCCGTCGGGCAGGTCGTCCACGTTGCACAGCGGGACGTCGACCATATCGCACGCGCGGAACGGAGGAACGCCCTTAAGACTTTCCGCCTCCCATAACGCTGTCCTGAAGCGGACGATACGGTTAAGCGCTCGGGTCCGTTTCAAACCTGGGGAGAAACGGGCCGTGTCTGCGCAGAGTTGGCGGGGGATCCTGCTCGTCACTGTGATTCTCGCCGCGATCCTTCCCGTTTCGCCCGCGCCGAGCGGAAGTGAGCAGGAATCGGATCCTATCGCCACGCCGCGGGTTCCGGGCGGGTTCTTCCTGGAAAACGCCGGGCAGATCGCGAACGACGAGGTGCGGTACTATGCGACCTTGAATGCGTTCTCGGTCGGGTTCGCCGAATCCTCGCTCGCGTTGAGTCTCCGGAATGAAGGCCTTCTCCGGATGCGGTTCGAGGGGTCGAATCCGGTGGACCCGGAAGGACGCGACGAACTGCCCCACCGGACGAACTTCTTCCTGGGCGCGGATCCCACGGGCTGGCGGACCGACGTCCGATCCTACGGCGAACTCGCATACTCCGACCTGTACGAGGGTATCGAGCTCGTGTATCGGATGGACGCGCGGGGACCAAAGTATGAATTCCGCGTGGAAGCGGGCGCGGACGAGTCAAACATCCGGATGACCTATGAGGGAGCCCGGGCTGTGGACGTGGATGCCTCGGAGACCCTCGTCGTTCGGAGTTCGCTCGGCGAGGTCCGGGACACCGCACCAATCGCGCATCAGGCGGGCACCGCGATCCGGTGCGGGTTCGACCTCCGCGCCGCCGCCAGCGTGGGCTTCTCGTGCCCCGCGCGCGACCCTGACCAGCCGCTTGTCATCGACCCGCTCATCTACGCGACGTTCCTCGGAGGGGCGGGGAACGATCAGGGCCGCGCGATCGCGGTGGACGCCGCCGGCTACGCCTACGTCGCGGGATTCACGCAGTCGGCGAATTTTCCGACCACCGCGGGCGCCGCGAACACCTCGTACGGGGGCGGGTTCGAGGACGCCTTCGTCGCGAAGTACGACCAGACGGGGACCGTCCTCCTCTATGCGACGTACCTCGGCGGCTCCGGCGAGGACGAGGCGCTCGCAATCGCGGCCTCCGGCGGCTCCGCGTACGTGACGGGCCAGACGACGTCCCCGGACTTCCCGACGACGACGGGGGCGATGGACCGCCAGCAGAACTCGACGGACGGTTTCGTCGTGAAGCTCAGCCCGGCGGGCGACGTCCTCGTGTACGCGACCTTCCTCGGCGGTGAGTTCGAGGAGGCGGGGGAGTCGATCGAGGCGGATCCCGCAGGGTCCGCGTACGTGACGGGCATCACGACGTCCCTCGACTTCCCGACGACGCCTGGGGCGATGAACGAGTCCTTCAATGGCGGGTTCTCCGACGCGTTCCTTGTGAAGGTGAATCCCGCGGGGTCCGCGCTCATATTCGGGACGTACTTCGGCGGTTCCGTGTCCGCGTCAATCCCGATCGACCTCGGGTGGGATCTGGCGGTGGACGGGAGCGGGAGCGCGTACGTCGTCGGCGTCACGAACTCCCTCGACTTCCCGACGACCCCGGGCGCCTTCAACCGGACCCTGCAGGGAGGCGATGCCTTCGTCGCGCGATTCACCGCGGACGGGAGCGGCCTCCTGTACTCCACGTTCCTCGGCGGCTCGGGAGGGGACTCCGCGCTGTCCGTCGGGATCGACGGGGCCGGCAGCGCGTACGTCACCGGGTTCACGGACTCGGGGGACTTCCCCGTCACCCTGGGAGCGTTCAACCTGACCTACGGAGGGGCGAGCGACGCGTTCGTGGCGAAGCTCACGCCTGCCGGGGACGCCCTCGCGTACGCGACGTACCTGGGGAGCGCGCGGGAGGACGTCGCGAACGGGATCGCCGTCGACGCGAGCGGACGGGCGACCGTCAGCGGGTACACGAATTCGACGAACTTCCCCACGACGCCTTGGGCCACGAATGCGACGCGGCTCGGCGGCGTCTACGATGCGTTCGTCGTCCGTCTGAACGCGGCGGGGTCCGGGCTCGTGTACAGCACGTACTTCGGCGGCCGCGGGACGGACCTCCAGTACGGGTTCGCGATGGACCCCTCGGGGAACGCGTATGTCACGGGGATCACGAACTCCTCGAACTTCCCCGTGACGCCGGGCGCGCCGAACGCGACGTACGCCGGGGGGCCGTTCGACGCCTACGTCGCCAAGCTGAACCTGACGGTCCCCCTCGCATTCGACTCCGTGCCCAGCGGCCTGCAGATCGACGTGAACGGAAGCCCGCGCGGGACGCCCTTCACGTACGGGTGCGAGCCGGGGTCGACCGCCACGGTGGGGGCGCCCTCGCCGCAGATCGCCTTCCAGACGCGGTGGGACTTCCTCTCCTGGTCCGACGGCGGCGCCCGGTCGCACGCCGTGCTTTGCGACGCCCCCCGGAGCTTGACCGCGCAGTTCGTCGGTTCGGAGTTCGAGATCACGGTCGACACGTCCCCGACGGGGCTGTTCGTCTTCGTCGACGGCGCCACCCGGAATACGCCCCACCTCTTCTGGTGCGTCGCGGGTTCCGTCCGCACGATCGACGTCCCGACCCCCCAGGTCGCGGGGTCCACACGGTATGTGTTCGCCTCGTGGTCCGACGGGGGACCCCGGCTCCACGGGATCCCGTGCAATGGACCGCGGACGTACGTGGCGTCGTTCACGACGGAATACCTGACGAACGTGACGACGTCGCCGCCAAACCGGGCCGTCGTCGTCGACGGCGTCACCCTCACCGCTCCGCAGTCGTTCTGGTGGGGCGCCGGGTCGGTCCATTCCCTCGACGTTCCCTCGCCCCAGACGGCGGGGAGCACACGCTACGCGTTCTCCACGTGGTCGGACGGCGGCGCCCAGGCGCACACGGCGATCGCCTCCGGGCCCCAGACGTTCACCGCTGGGTTCTCGGTCCAGTATGATACGATCGTCACTTCACTCCCCATCGGCCTCCAAATCCTCGTCGATGGAGTCGCGTATACGTCCCCCCGCGCGTTCTGGTGCGACGAGGGGTCCGCGCACGGGATCGAAGCGCCCTCGCCCCAGGGTGCCGGGCCCATCCGGAACGTGTTCTCCACGTGGTCGGACGGCGGAGCGCGGGCCCACGGGATCGTGTGCGGGGCGCCGCAGACGTTGACCGCGGACTTCGGGAGGGAGTACGAGATGCGCCTGGATACGCTCCCCGGCGGGTTGGCACTCGAGCTCGACGGGGGCCCCGTCACGGCGCCCCACGTGTTCTGGTGCACCGCCGACGCGTTCCGCACGGTGTCCGCCCCCACCCCGCAGGTCGCGGGCGCGACGAGGGCCTCCTTCCTCGCATGGTCCGACGGCGGGGCGCGGACCCATTCTGTGCTCTGCGACCAGCCGTCCACGTTCACGGCCCTGTTCGTCACGGAGCACCGGGTCGACCTGTCGACGACGCCCGTCGACCTCGACCTCCTCGTCGACGGATCGCCGGTGACCGCGCCCGCGAGCGTGTGGTGGGCGGAGGGGTCCACCCACACGGTGTCCCTCCCCACGCCGCAGTATCCCGGCGGGCCCACCGCAACGCGATACGCGTTTCGGCGGTGGTCCGACGGCCAACCGGCGGCGACGCGGACGATCACGGTCTCCGGCCCCCTCGCGCTGGCGGCGGAGTTCGAGGCGGAGCACCCGATCGTGCTCGACTCCACCCCCTCGGGCCTCCGGGTCGTCGTCGACGGCCTCTCCCTTGCGATGCCGCAGACCCTGTGGTGGCCGAACGGGACCGTCCACACGTTGACGGTGGCGACGCCTCAGCCGGGGACCCCGGGCGTGCGGTACGCGTTCTCCGCGTGGAGCGACGGAGGCCCGGCCTCGCGCGCGATCACCGCCACGGCCCCACTCGCGCTCACGGCGACGTTCACGACGCAGTACCTCCTTTCGCTCACGAGCCCGTACGGGACGCCGTGGTGCGACAACGCGGATTGCTGGTACGACGCGGGCATCACCGCGGCCTTCGGGGTGGACAACCTCGTCTCCGGTGGCCCGGGCGTGCGGTACGCGTTCCGGATCTGGACCGGAGACCTGACGTCCACCGCCCTCGTCACGGCGATCCGGATGGACGGCCCGAAGTCCGAGACCGCGGAGTGGCGGACGCAGTACCACCTCCAGGTCGTGTCGCCGTTCGGGAACGTCACGGGCGGAGACTGGTACGAGGCGGGCGAGACTGCGGCGTTCTCGGTGGTCGCCCGCGAGGTCGTCGTCGAAGGCACCCGGTACCGGTTCATCCGATGGACGGGGGCGGTGAACACGACCGCCACGAACGGGACCGTCGTCATGGACGGACCGAGGACGGTCGTCGCGCAGTGGGAGCGGCTCGCGTTCTACGACACGCCAATCGTCTGGCTCGTCCCCGTCCTCGTCGCGCTCCTCCTCTTGGTCTTCCTCCTCTGGCGGCGGCGCAGGAAGCCGGAGCCGGAGGAACCGCCCGAGAAAGAAGAGGCGTCGACGGCGGAGCGCGAAGCCGAGGCGGCGCTATCGGACCTCGAACACGAAGTCGACCTCGACGGAGGCCCCGAGCGGTAGGGAGGCCACGCCAATCGATGTCCGGGCATGCTTCCCCGCCTCGCCGAACACCTGGAGGAGGAAGTCTGAGGCCCCGTTCACGACCGTCGGCTGATCCATGAACCCCGGGGCGGAGGCGACGAACCCCGTGACCTTCACGACCCGGACGACCCGGTCGAGGAGGCCCTCCGCCTGCATCGCCGCGAGCGCCGACATCGCGCACTCCCGCGCGCACGTGGCGCCCTGTTCCACGGAGACGCTGTCCCCGACCTTCCCGCGGTAGATCACGTGCCCGTCCTTCCGCGCGATCTGGCCGGACACGAACGCGAGGTTTCCAGCGACGGCGACGGGGACGTACGAGGCCATCGGCGTTGGCGCCTCCGGTAGGGTGAGATCGAGCTCGCGGAGCTTGGCGGCGACGTCCATGGGCGCGGAAACGCGCGCCTCGGGATAAGCCTAAGGGCTCGGGTCCACATCCCCCGGCGGTGCGCAGGCGGTCGGACGGCCCCATCGAGGTGTTCTTCCTCACGGACCCGCTCTGTCCGTGGTCGTGGGCGATGCGGCCCCTGTACGAATCGCTCCGCGCGGACAGGGACGTGGAGGTGCGCGACATCCTCACGGGGTGGCTCCCCGACCTGGGTACGCGAGGACTTGCCTCCGTGAGGGACGAATGGGCGGCGGCGGAGGCGAAGGCGCGGGTGGGGATCGACTCGGCGTACTGGGATCGCGTCGCCCCGAGGACGAGCCTGATCGCCTGCGCCGCGGTGAAGGCCGCAGAGCTCCAGGGCGAAGCGAAGGGGCGGCTGTACCTCACCGGGGTTCGAGCCGCCGCGTTCGTGGACGGGAAGGACGTCGCGAACCTCGACGTGCTCGTGGCGGCCGCGCGCGAGGCGACGCTCGCGGACGAGCTCTTCCGAGGGGATCTCGGGGTCGGTCGGTACACGCTCGAGGACGTCCTCCGATCGATCGACCCGGCGATCCCGCTCTCGGAAAGCGTGTGGCGGTTCGGTCGCGGGACGGGGCTCCGCGCGTGGCGGAATCTGGCGGAGGACCTTCGGAACGCAGAACGGCAGGGCCTCCCCTCCCCGGCCTTCCACATCATGCGCGGGAAGAAAGAGGTCAAACTCCGGGGCCTCGTCACGGAGGAGGAGATCCGGAAGGCGCTACGGTCCGTGCGCTGACGAATCTTCTAATACGGCGCAGAGGATGCGCGCGCGTGTCCCGCGACGTGGCCGTGATCGGCGCGGGAATGTCCCCGTTCGGCGACCTGGGCCGCACCGCCAAGAGCCTCTTCGCGGAGGCGTTCTCCGAGGCCCTCGACTCCGTAGACAACGGCCTCGACCCAGGGGACGTCAAGGAGGCGTACATCGGGAACATGGGCTTCGGCGGCGGGCAGATCGGGAACCTCGCGGCCCTGATGACGGAACACGCGCGGATGCTCCACATCCCAACGCGAAAGGTCGAGAACGCGTGCGCCTCCTCCGGATACGCCTTCCGGGACGCCTACCTGGCGGTGAAGTCGGGTGCAGTGGACGTCGCCCTCGCGGGCGGTGTCGAGGTGATGAACGATGTCCCCGATGTGCGGAAGCGGTTCTGGCTCGGCGTCTCCGGGGACACGGAATGGGAGCGGTTGGCGGGGCTCACGTTCCCCGGCGTGTACGCGATGATGGCCGTGCGGCACATGCACGAGTTCGGGACGACGCGGGAGCAGATGGCGGCGGTCGCGGTGAAGAATCACGGGAACGGGGCGCGGAACCCGAAGGCGCAGTTCCGTAAGGAGATCACGATCGAGAAGGCGCTGTCGAGCGCGATCGTCGCGTACCCGTTCACGTTGTACGACTGCTGCGGGACCACGGACGGGGCCTCGTGCGTGATCCTCGCCGCCAAAAACGTCGTGCGGACGTACACGGACGCGCCCGTGTGGGTCCTCGGCTCCGGGGCCGCGAGCGACCATCTGGCGGTGCACGACCGGGAGAGTCTCACGCGGCTGGAGGCGACCGCTCGGGCGAGCCGGGCTGCGTACGCGCAGGCGGGGATCACCGCCAACGACGTGGACGTCGCGGAGGTCCACGACTGCTTCACGATCGCCGAGATCCTTGCGGTGGAGGACCTCGGATTCGCGACCAAGGGCGAGGGAGGCCGCCTGGCGGCGGAGGGACTCACCGCCAGAGACGGGAAAATTCCCGTGAATCCCTCCGGCGGGCTGAAGGCGAAGGGTCATCCGCTCGGGGCGACGGGGGCGGCGCAGATCCACGAGACCTTCCTGCAGCTCCGGCGCGGAGCGGGGGACCGTCAGGTCCCGAATCCGGAAAACGCGCTGACGCACAACGTGGGCGGGTCCGGCGCCACGTGCGCCGTGCACATTCTCGGAATCTGATCCGCGAGGTTGGCGGTAACCTCAAGAGCGGAAGGCCATTGCGCGGCCCATGGGGGGCATCGCCGCCGTCGGGTTCTATCTCCCGCGATTCGTCATCACCGCCGGCGAGTATCGCAGGGGCGCCGGCCGCTTCGACGCGAACGGCATCGAGGAAAAGGGGGTCCCGGGGTTCGACGAGGACGAGATCACGATGGCCGTCGCGGCGGGCGAGCGATGCCTCGTGGCCGCAGGACGTCGGTCCGTCGACGTGCTCGCGTACGCGACGTCCGGGATGCTCGGCGGCGGGGCGATCGTCGCGGAGGCCCTCGGACTCGACCCGGCCAAGGCGCGCGACGTGCGTGGGAGCCCGGACGCGGGGGAGACCTCGCTCGCGGGGGCAATCGACGGGGCGACAAAGGACAGGACGACCCACCTCGTCCTCGCCACGGACGCGCCGCACGGGGACCCGGCCTCCGCGGAGGAGGACGCGAGGGGCGGAGCCGCGGTCGCCCTCCTCGTCTCGCCGCCGGGGAAAGTCCTGTGGCGGCGGGGCAGCGTCCCCTCCCAGTCCGTGATCAGGCACCGCGTGGGGGACGCCGGCGCGGCCTCCGTCCTCCTCTCGTTCCTCACGACCCTCGACCCCTCTGACGTCGCGGGAGACCTGGACGTCGCGGCTGCGCTCCGGGACCGGTCGCCCGTGACGTACGATCAGTACCTCGCGATGCGCGAGCGCCGGATGCCGCCCGGGACGGAGTTCAGCCAAGGGGCGTACGTCAGTCTCCCCGCGTACCTCGGGGAGAAGAAGGCACGGTACCGGCTGATCGGGGAGCGGTGCACGAAGTGCGGGCGGCTTCACTTCCCCCCGCGGGAGACATGCCTCACGTGCGGAGCGCAGGCCTGGGAGGACGTGCTCCTCAGACGGACGGGGAAGGTGTACGCGTACACGATTATCGGCAAGGGCGCGGCGCCCTCGGAATTTCTCGAGCAGCAGCTGGCGGTCGGCGAGTACGCGACCGCGGTCGTGGAGCTCGACGACGGCCCCCGCGTGGCGGCAATGCTGACGGACGTGAACCCGACGACGGTCCGGATCGGCATGCCCGTGCGGATGGTCTTCCGGAGGCTGTACACGCAGGAAGGCGTCGCGCGCTACGGGTTCCGGTTCGCACCGTATTGAAGGTCAGGAACGGCGATCGCCGCCTTCCCCCTTCTGCGCTTTGAAGCGGCTCGACTCCAGATCCAGTTCGAAGTCCTCTTCCTTCGCCTCGCTCGGCGTGAACACCTTTCCGGCCTCGAACTCGAGCTTCTTCTGTTCCTTCTTCTTCCGCTTCTGGGGCTGTTCAACCTTCTGCTCGGCCATGGAGGACCTCCGAGTCCGTGGCGTAGGGATCGGGAAGCTCGATGCGCTTGCGCCCGCCGTCGTCGACGACCACGTAGCTCCAATCGATTTTCTCGATATTGAAGGTGTCGCATAGGTTTCGCCGCAGGTATGCACGGGTGTCCTTGGGCGGCTCGCGAATCGCGCGCATGATCTCGCCGTCGGTAATCACGCGGTCGACCAGGCCCGCCCGCTGCCGGCGGTAGTACAGGGAGCGCTCGATACCGATCTCCGAGTACTGCTTGCACGCGGTCATCTCGACGTCCGGCCCCGCGCCCTTCTCCTTCGCCTCCTGGATCGCGTACGACCGGTCGAGCCACTCGACCTTTCGGGCGAGGTCCTTCGATTTCTTCCGCTCGAGGCCGTCGAGGACCGCCTCCCACGTCTTGAACGCGAACCGCTCCGCCTCCGTCTCCACGAGGGGTTCCGACTTCTCCAGGTAATAGCGCTGCACGTCGACGGGCGACACGACCTCGCCCGACTCGAGGTGGACCTTCCACTGGTCCGGGTTCCGCTTCTCCACGTTGTGCCACATGTCCTCGACGGGCTTCGCGAGCTTCGGGACATCGTCGAGCTTCCCGAGCTCCATGAGGGTGAGGACGGCCTGCGTCGTGAAGTGACGGAGCATGATCGCGGTCTCGTTCATGAGCGCGTCCCCGACGATCACATGGAGGCGCCGCCACTTCCGGCCGTCCGCGTGGGGCTCATCCCGCGTGTTCAGGACGCCGGTGTCGTGCATCGTCTCCCCGCTGACGACCGTGCTCGTGAGGTACGCGGATGGGGAGAGGACGTACTTCCCGTCGAGGATGTCGCCCGCGCCCGTGTAGATGATCCGCGTCGTGAAGTGGGGCACGAGTTCCTGGACGAACTGGTGGGGGAACGGGAGGCGGCGCTCGACGCAGTAGTTCTCATGGCTCCCGTACGACGTGCCGTCCGGGGAGGTGTTGTTCTTGAAGGCGCGAATCTTCGACCCGGCGGTCCACTTCTCCTCCATAAGCTTGCGGAGCCAGTCGAGGATCTTCTCCCCCGCTTTCTCCCACTGGATGAGATCGCGGTAGTTCGTGACCTCGGGGGTGCTCACCTCGAAGTGGCCGACGTCGTAGTAGCAGCGCGAGCCGTTCGTCGTGAACTCGCCGGCCAGGTGAAGCTCCGTCTCCTTGAGGAGGTCGAGCGCGAGGAGATGCGGGTCGAACCCTTTCGGTCCCATCTTGTCGTTGTACAGCGTGTACTCGTGTTCCGTCCCCTGAATCCGGGGCTGCACCGCGACCCTCACCCGACCATCGGGTCGGCGCCGGTTCGGAAGACCTCACGCTGGCGCTTCTCGTAGGTGGAGAGCTCCGTGATCGCGTGCTCCTTGCACTCCTCCTCGGTGGCCTTCGCGAGGTCCTCGAGGCTCAGGCCTTCCTTCTTTCGGTCCTGCTTCTTCATCTCGATCACGCGCTTCACGTAGTTCTTCTTGGCGGTCTTCACGATTGCTGCGATGATCGCGCCGCTCACGATGTCCTTGCGCTTGACCGTCTTGATCGCTTCCTTGGCCTCCGAGTCGAGCTTGACCTTGACCCACATGTTCTCCCCGTACAGCTGGTCGACGACGTACCGACGGAGGGCCGCGATCGCGGGTTCGTGCCCGCCGTGCTGCTTCTCGAACTCCTCGTGCACGGGGAGGTCGTCCGTCAGGTAGATCTTCGCAATCTCCTGGGCCTGCCGCTCGTCCGGTCGCGGGATCTCGATGATCTCGTCGAACCGGCCCGGCCGGAGGAGCGCGGGGTCGACGAGGTCCGCGCGGTTCGTCGCGCCGATCACGAACACGTCCTTCAGGTTCACGAGGCCGTCCATCTCGCTCAGAATCTGCGCGATGATGTTCTTGTGGACGCCGGACGTGTCCATGAAGCCGCGGACCGTGAACAGGGCCTCGATCTCGTCGAAGAAGATGATCGCGGGGCGGCGCTCGTGGGCTTGGCGGAAGATCTCCTTCACGATCCGCTCGGACTCCCCGACCCACTTGCTGAGGACATCCGCGATGCTGACGTTGAAGAACGTCATGTCGTTCTCCGTCGCGACCGCTTTCACGAGGAGGGTCTTCCCGCATCCCGGGGGGCCGTAGAGGAGGACGCCGCGGGGCGCCTCGAGCTTGATCTGTTCGAACAGCTTCGCCTCTTGGAACGGGAGGACGATCACGTCGCGAATCCGGTCAATCTCCGCGCTCAGCCCTCCGATGTTCGCGTAGCGTACGTTCGGTTTCTCGCCGAGCAGGAGGGACTTCACCTCGAGGTTCGGCAGGATCTCGAGGATCTCCATCGTCGGCGGCAGCACGCTGATCTGAAAGCCCGGCTTCAGCTTCCCGAGGAGCTTCTTGTCCGCGTCGATGATCCGCTTCTCCATGTCGCCCTCGACGCTGATCACGAGCCTCCCGTCGAGCATGTCCGCGACCTTCGCGATCACGCCCTCGTGGCGGGTCCCGGAGCCTTCGACGATCGCGTACGTCTGCGGGTGCACCCACACGTACTGCCCGATGTTGAGCTGGGACTTGTCCACGAGCCCCGTGCTCACCTTCAGGAGTTCGGTGGCCCGCGCGACGACGACCTGGTTCCCGTCGAGGTCCGGCCCTTCCTTGCGGACGACGTACGCGTACAGGAGGGGCGGCTGCTTGATCTTGTTGAACTTGTCCTCGTACGCCTTGAGCCGGTACTCCCGCTCCTCAATCTCGTATCGGAAGGAGTGGAGGTCGCGCTCGTACTGGCGGCGCAGCCGGTCCATCTTCTCCTCGAACTCTTCCCGGACCTCGTCCACGGACTTCTCGTCGCCGTCGTCGGCCATGGTTCGCGTCACCGCATCGTGCAGGGACGAGACGGAGCCTTCCCTGGGACACGATAGTGGAAGGACCCCACCCTGCGTCCCATCCCTGCGGTGTTATTGAACCGGCCGCTTTAAACCTTTTACCCCATTCGCAGCGTGAATAATGGTTCGACGCGTGCCGAAGTCGGAGCGCGACAGAATTCCTGGTTTGGCGGCGTGTTGTCGCGGCGAATACATCCGCTAGCGGAGGCTGTGAATCGGGAAGACGTGGTCCTGGACCTCGTCGATTACTTTCGCAACCGCGCGGGACACGGCGGCCTCCTCCGCGGGATGCGATGCGTCGCGCAGCGTCCCATCCTTCGGTTCCGCGCGGACGAGCCGCCGGCACTCCCGCCGCCAGTCCTCGGGGAGGGCATTGCCCGGGCGTCGGCGCACCATCGCCGCGTACAGGAGCGCCCACACGCGCGGCACGGTCGTGACGTCGTATCCTCCGCCGCCGACCGCGATCCACCGATTCGAGCACAGTCGCCGCGCGATCTCGTCGAACCGCGCGCCCGCGTGCTCGTAGGACTCCGTCGTGAGCTCAAGGTGCGTGAGCGGGTCCGCCGTGTGTGCGTCCGCGCCCGTCTGCGTGACGAGGACCTCCGGTCGGAACGCCTCTGCGAGGGGAGGGACAATCGCATCGAAGGCGTTCGTCCATCCCGCGTCGCGCGTGCGGGGCGGCAGCGGGACGTTCACCGCGTACCCCTTGCCTTCGCCCTCCCCGATTTCGTCCGCGAAGCCCGTGCCCGGGAACAGGAAGCGCCCGTCCTCGTGGAGGGAAATCGTGAGGACGCGGGGGTCGCGGTAGAACGCGTCTTGGACGCCGTCCCCATGGTGGCCGTCGATGTCCACGTACAGGATGCGGCGGACCCCCGTCGCCAAGAGGTGACGGATCCCGATCGCGATGTCGTTGAAGATGCAGAACCCGGACGCGCGGTCCGGCATTGCGTGGTGGAATCCCCCGCCCAGGTTGTACGCACGCGCGAACCGGCCGGTCCGGACCTCCTCGCACGCGAGCAAGGTGCCGCCGACCTGGAGGCGCGCGGCGTCGTACATCCCGGCGAACGGGGGGTTGTCCCCCGGTCCCAGCCCGAAGTCCGGCTCCGCGACGACCGGGTCCTTGCTCAATCGCTTCACGACCTTCACGTACGACGCCTGGTGCGTCCCCAGGATCGCGTCCTCCGAGGCGAGGGACGGCGCGCGTTCCTCCACGGGCGCGAGGATCGACGCGATGAGGTCCCGGGCGAGCCGGCCGCGGACCTCCCGCAACGCGTGGTCGACGGAGAACCGGTACGTCAGGTAGTCGGGATGGTAGACAAGGATGGGCCGCCCCGAGGGTGCCTCGCGCGAAGGGAGCGGGACGACGGGTGCCGCGAGCGACATCGATCCCCGCCGCCAATCGCGAACGACGCTTGAGCCTTTTCCGACCGGTATCAGCGGGGAGAGCTAGAGGAGCCATCCGCCCGTCACGTTGAGGACGGCTCCGGTGACGAACCCCGCCTCCTCCGAGCAGAGGTACGCGACCGCGTGCGCGACATCCCAGGACGTCTCCGCGCGGGGGATCGAGAACTCGGACCTCGGCTTCGTCCGCGCCTCCTCGACGGTGAGGTCGTAGTCGTCGATGATCCCCGGGGCGACCGCGTTGGCGGTGATGTGGTGCTTCCCCTCCTCCCGCGCGAGCGCCTTCGTGAACGCGACGACGCCCGCCTTCGCGGCGTAGTACGCGGCCATCGTGGCGGTGCCGTGGGCCCGATACGCGCCCGCGCACGCGACGTTCACGATCCGCCCCGCCTTCCGCTTCCGCAGATGGGGGAGCGCGGCCTTCGTGCACAGGAACATCGTTGTCAGGTTCGAGTCGAGGATCTGCCGCCACTCCGCCTCCGTCGTCTCCTGGATCGTCCTCACGAGGAAGTCGCCGACGTTGTTCACGAGGATGTCCAGGTGGCCGAACCGTTTGGCGGCGGTGTCGACGAGGCGCTTCGCCTCCCGCGCCTTCCCGACGTCCGCGCGCACGGCGAACCCGTCCGACTTCAGGCCCACGAGCTCTCGGACGAGGCGGTTCGCGGCGGCCTCGCTGCTCCTGTAGTTCACGCACACGTCCGCGCCCGCGCGGGCGAGCTCGACGCAGATCGCACGACCGATTCCGCGGGCGCCTCCGGTGACGACCGCGGATCTCCCCCTCAGGTCCACGGCGGCGAAACAGCGGGGGGCCGGTAAGAACCTACGCCCGTCCCTCGAGATGGGCGCGCAAACGATCCACGGACGGACGCATCTCCGGCGGCACCTCGGCGTCGATCCGGTTCAGCACGTCGAGGGCCGCCTCGGACTCCCCGCGAGCCGCGTACGCGTGGGCGAGGTTGACCTGGGGAGCCGCCCCGACGGTACCCGAGCGGCGCGCGTCCTCGACGAGGCGCACGACATCGTCGACCTTGCGCTGCTGGAGGAGGCTGCTCGTGAGGCCGTACAGGGTGTGCTCGTTCTGGGCCGCCCCGTACGCGCGCCGCATCCGCTCCGCCGCCTCGTCAAACCGCCCGCCCTCCAAGAGACGGAACCCGAGGACGAGGTTCGGACCCCACGCGCCCGGTCGCTGGGACGCGAGGTAGTCGAGCTCCGCGACCGCCTCCGGGATGCCCCCGTGGGACGCCACGAGGTCGAACCACATGTGGAGCGCCTCGAGGCTGTCCGGCTCCCGCTCGACCGCCTTGCCGACTGCGTGGAGCGCGTCCTCCACGTGCTCCATCTGCATGAGGATCGCGGCCCGCATCGTGTACAGCGTCGCGGTCTCCGCCTTCCGGAGGAGCTCGTCGACCACCGCCAGCGCCTCCGCCGGCTTCTTCGCCCGCAGGAGGCACCCCGCAAGGTTCATCCCGACGTCGGGATCGTCCGGCGCGTGCTCGCGCGCCGCCCGAAACACGGCGACCCCGAGCTCCCACAGGCCATGGTTGATCGCGACGGTCCCGATCGCCTTGAGACCGGCAAGGTCGAGCCGGTGGGTCGCAATGTATTCGCTCACGATCGCCGCGTCGTCCTCGGTCGTGACGTAGATCGGGACGTCGACGCGCCCCGCGGGCAGGAACCGGCGTCCCACCTTGCGGAACTCCATCTCCGGGTTCGTGAGGAACCGCGGGGCGACGAGGACGCGCGTCCCCGGCGGGGCGATGTTGAACGCCTCGAACGCGGCGACGCCGACCTCCCGGGCCTGGTCCATGAACTTCCGGACCTGCGTCACGGCGTTCAGGCCCTCACCGCCCATTTTCGTCTTGCGCGTGCGCCCCGCCGCGTCCGACCACACGAGCTTCTGGGCCCCGGCGTCATACGGGTCCGACTGGAGGCCGCGGATCCGGCCCCATGGAATCTCCATCGTCCGACCGCCACGGAACCGGAGGGCGATGCCGCGCGGGCTCGGGAGGACCGCCGTCGGGAAGCGGCGAGAGACCATCGCGTATACGCCGGGGACGAACCCCAAGGAGCCGATGAGGAGGAAGCCGACCAGGATCGCCGGGTTGAACGGCTCGCGGCCCCGGAGCACGGTGTCCCATGCATAGATGGCCCCGACCCCGTAGAAGGTAACGCCGGCGCCCAGGAGGAGCCCGCGAAATCCGATCGAGGTTTCCCCGATTCTGTTCCGGATGAAGTTGAACGAGATTCCCTCAATCGGTCGGTCGAGGACGACGCGGGTTCCGTCGTCGGAAACACGGCCCTGTCGGAACGGGCTGCCCTCGAAGAACCGTTCCCGCAGCACGGACTCCGCAGTCGCGCGGATCTGTCCGAATTCGTCGGCGGCGGTGCCGAGTGGCGCGTCCACCTCGACGGCGAGCCGCGCGCCGCCCTCCGATGGCGTCGCCGCGATTCGGATCGTGTGGAAGGCGCCCATCGGCCCGCCGCGCACCGTCTCCGTGCGGACGAGCACTCCGCGGGTCGGTTCCACGGACTCGTCTCGGTATCCCGCGATCGCGAGCGCGTTCCGGGCAATCGTCAGGGCGCGCTCCGGCGGGACCGGGACATTCAGCTCGAACGTTATGCGGGGCATCCCTCGCCCGCCTCGATGAGGCCACGTTATTAAGATGTGTCGTCCGCGGCGACACGTTGATATAGCTCCGCCCGTCTGCGTGCCGAATACCATGACCCGAATCGCCACGACGGTGACGAAACCCAATCGGCCCGTGGCGGGCTTCCCAGCGTATTGAGAGCGGATGCTCTCCGTGTTCTGCGGTCTCGGGAAACGGGGCATGGTGTAAGGGCAGCATGCGAGTCTGTAGAACTCGCGGTGGGCGTTCGATCCGCTCTGCCCCGATCAGGACCCAAAGGAAACGGAGGTGATCTAATTCCGGACGAAACGGACCCTCGGGATCCGGCGCCGGGCGCGCTGGCTCCTCGAGTCGATGCGCGCCGCGTTCCGCGGCCACCAGTGGTAGCGCCGCCAGTCCCGCGGTGGGACCGCTGGCCCAGCGGAGCCGCGAATCCGGCGAAACGCCTCCGGGCCCTTGGTGTAACCTGGCTAGCACTCGAACCCTGGAAGTTCGAGGTGGCCGTTCGAATCGGCTGGGGCCCACTGAGCCGGTCGCCTAGCACGGTCGGGCATGCGGCCTTTACCCGCACCTGCGTCGGTTCGAATCCGACCCGGCTCACTCCGGACGCGTAGCCAAGCGGACCACGGCGCCGGGCTCTTAACTCGGCGGCGCAAGCCAATCGCAGGTTCGAATCCTGCCGCGTCCACGGACCCGTAGCTCAACGGGAGAGCGGGGCACTGAAGATGCCCTGATCCCGGTCCGACTCCGGGCGGGTCCAACGCAGGCGTAGCTGGACAGCCCAGCCCCGACCTGTTAAGCCGGAGTACCCGGTGCAATTCCGGGCGCCTGCGGTTCTCGCGCCGGAAGTTTCATTACACCCCTCGTTCTGGGGAATCGCAGGTGAGTCCCACGCTACCGAGGACAGCACGACGAGATCGTCGGCGCCACCACACGTGGCGTACGACCAGATGCTGAGGTAGCCGGGGCTCTCCGCGTTTTCCATGGTGCTTTTGCGGCGATCGTGCCGCTGACGCCGGAACCGGATCTGGCACTCGCCCTGTAAGCGAGCCTTTGTGCGTTCGAATCGCACCAGCGGCTTCGCGGATCCCCGGCTTCTTCGGCGACGAATGACCGCGGTCGTTCAGTGGCAGGACACGAGGCTGTGGCCCTCGCGACGTGCGTTCGATCCGCACCCGCGGTCCTCCGGGGCGGTGTCGGTAACCAGCAGCCGGCGGAGCTCCAGACTCCGAGGTGCCCGTGCGAATCGGGTCCGCCCCACTCCGTGGATCCGCGAGGGACGAACTCGCGGACGACGCACGCCCCTGGCGGCGATCAACGAAGCCGCCAACCATGCTCCCGTGGTCCAACGGTAGGATGGCGGTTTGTCGAACCGTCGGTCCGCGTTCGAATCGCGGCGGGGGCGTCCGGGTCGGGGTCGGTGGCAGAAGAGCGATGCCCTCGTCCGCAGAGCGAGAGAATGCAGGTGCAAGTCCTGCCCGATCCACGTGCCGCGGTGGCTCAAGAGTGCGAGCGCTCCCCCGGTAAGGGAGAGGATGCCGGTGCAAGTCCGGCCTGCGGCCTGGGCGCGTAGCTCAACGGACAGAGCACCTCACTTCTAAGGAGCGAGATGCGGGTTCGAATCCTGCCGCGCCCGTCGCCCCTGTAGTTTACCGGACAGAATCGCGGGTCGCGAACCCGCGGGAAGCGGTTCAGTTCCGCTCAGGGGCATGGGCGCGTGGTGTAACAGACAGCACACGAGGCTTCGAACCTCGCAGGTCAGGGTGCAACTCCTTGCGCGCCCGTAGCGGCGGAAGACCGTCCGGGGCCTCCCAATTGGAGGAAAATGAGAGGAGAATAAAAGGAGAATAAGAGGAAGGAGATGGGACGTTGATCGTACCCTGGGTCGCGCTACTGCTTGAGCCCGACGCGGAGCGCTTGGAATCCGGAATCCGGGTCGTTCCCGAACGACTGCATGCGGCCGCGGATCTTCCAGTCGTGGTGCGTCTGGGGTCCCGCGTACGTCGGCTGCGCGCCGCCGGGGACCTGGAGGTTCGCCTCGAACGTCTGGCTCTGCCCCGGTCCCAAGACGAACGCGGATGCGACCGGGAAGCTCTGCTCGAACGTCTTCTTCGCCTCTCGCACGGGCGTCGAGAAGCGGTTGTGGCATTTCGGGCACGTCGCCTGCTCGCTCCCGGAGACGTGCTCCGTCGCGAGGAGGTCCACGAACACGCCCTGCGACTTGACCTCGCCCCCCGCGGCGGAGACGACCGTGATCCGCACCGCCATGTTCTCGCCGGGGAAGACGGCCTGCAACGGGTACTCGATGCTCACCTTCGCCGCGCCACCGGTCATCGCCTGCGTCGCGCTCTTCAGCTTGTCCAGGACGCCCATGGGAATCCTCCGCCGCCACTCCCGGCGACGGCGGAAAAAGGTTGCGCGGTGAGTATCAGCCCGGGTTCTGAGGAGCTTCGTCCGTTACCCGCTCCGAAACTTCCATATACCGGGGCATGCTAGGGAGGGACTCCCATGATGCACACGGCATCGCGGAACCCACTAGGACGATTCGACGTCCAACAGCGGTTAGCGGTATTGCCCGAAGGCAGTGCCGCCATCATACGCTGAACGGGTCCGCGGCACCGGTGGTTTTGACGTCCGATGTGTGGGCGACGCCATTTCTGGC
>Ga0209751_10000188_pt1 | contig 65848 bp, 61 predicted proteins | sample RifCSP13_1_FD_184019 | JGI IMG/M metagenome (GOLD analysis project Ga0209751, IMG submission 184019) | Soil microbial communities from Rifle, Colorado - Rifle CSP2_sed 13_1 (SPAdes) (version 2) | ecosystem: Environmental > Terrestrial > Deep subsurface > Rock core/Sediment | place: Rifle...
AAATGTCGCCCGAAGAGGCGCAGAAGCGGCCCCGGTTCGAACGCCTGACCCCGATCTTCCCCAACGAATGGATGAAGCTGGAAACCGAAGAAACTCCGCTTTCCACCCGTTTGATCGATCTCTTCGCTCCGATCGGCAAGGGCCAGCGGGGGGCGATTGTTTCTCCACCCAAGGCCGGGAAAACTTGGCTGCTTAAAGACATCGCCACCGGCATCACCACTAACCACCCTAAAGTTAGGATTATGGTGGCTCTGATCGGAGAACGCCCGGAGGAGGTCACTGATATTTCCCGCTCGGTGAAGGGGGAGGTTTTTGCCTCCAACTTTGACGAGCCGGGAGAGGACCAAGTCCGGATCGCCGAGATGTGTTTGGAGAAATCCAAGCGCGCGGCCGAAGCCGGGGAGGATGTGGTGATTTTGATGGACTCCTTGACTCGGTTGGCGCGAGCCTACAACCTGGTGGTTCCTCCTTCCGGAAGAACATTGTCGGGGGGATTTGATCCGGTTGCGCTGTATCCGCCCAAGCATTTCTTCGGTGCCGCTCGTAATTTCGAGCACGGCGGTTCGCTGACGATTATTGCGACGGCCCTGGTGGATACCGGATCCCGGATGGACGATCTGATCTACGAGGAGTTTAAAGGGACCGGCAACATGGAATTGCATCTAGATCGAAACCTGGCGGAGCGGCGGATCTACCCGGCGATCAACATCGTCAAGTCCGGAACGCGGCACGAGGAGTTGCTTTTTGACAAGACCACTCTGGAACAGATCTTCACCCTGCGGCGAATGGTGGATACGCTGGGCGACCAGGCGACGGAGCTGGTGGTGGCGCGTTTGCGGAAGACCAAATCGAACAAAGAGTTTTTGGGGACCCTTAAAGAGACGAAATAAGACCTTTCGCTTCGCTCAAGAGCCATCTTCCGCCCTTAGCGTGATAAGACCCTAGATTTGCTTTCAACCCAGATTTTTGCTAATCTAATCCTGTCCCTAAGAAATCCCCTGCCCATTTTTTTGTGCTCAAAAAGGGGTAATTCGCGTTAGCGCGAAATTGCAACCCGAGCGCAGAGCGAGGGACAGCACACTTATGGATAGGGTAGTAGACGAACGCCCTCCTTTATCCCTTCTGGATGGTTCGCAGCTCCGATTGGGATTGATGGAGGAGGGAAAAAAAGAAACTCTTTTCGAGGATCTCTGGGCCTTTACCGGTTTATTTCCCACTTATCTCTTCCGGCGTGTGAGAGGTGTGCTCGCGGTTTTATTCCGAACCGTTTTTTCCGGATTTGCCCTCACCGAGCAGCTTAAGACTTGGCTCTCCCGTCTTTTTATCAGGAGAAAAGGCCAGCTGGCTTTCCCCTTTGCCCACGCGACCCTGGTTGGGGTGTCTCTGACCCTTTTGTTGGTCACCGCCGGTTTGGGCGGCATCATTTTTAAAAAGCCCAAAACTTTCTCATCGATTAACCCGTTTATCCTGGAAAACAAAACCGAGCTCAACACCGAGGAGTCCCAGCTCACTCGGGTTGAATCCTTCCAATACACGGTTGGGGAGGGGGAAGATCTCTACGAAATCGCCGCCAACTTCACCAGGACTCCGGACGACATCGCTTCGGCCAATAACCTTAAAACCGATAAAGACGGTTCCTACCATATCTCTCCGGGCCAAGTTTTGATGATTCCTCCGTTGGAGGGATTTTCTTACACAGTCAAATCAGGTGATACGGTGGAGAATTTGTCCCGCCACTATTCGGCCGATCCTCAGAGCGTGATTGAGCTTAATTATTTGTTTGGTTCCTACAAGGCCGATTTACCGGTTGGCAAACAACTTTTTATTCCTACTCCGACCGGGGTTCAACTCACAGCATCATCTTTGGAAACAGCTTTGGGGTCCTGCGGTCCGCTGGAAGATTTTGGCTGGCCGACCAAGTCCAAGTCGAAGATTGGCGATTATACCTATTCGCACCGCGGTATCGATTTTGCGGCTGATTTTGAAAATCTCTATGCCTCAGCCGACGGGAAGGTGGTGGCGGCGGGGGGAAACTCGGCTCCCTGTTTCTCCTTCGGTCCAGGTTGCAATTATGGTTATGGGGGATACGTCTTCATTGATCTCGGCGATGGCTATCAAGTGCGTTACGGACATCTTTCCCAATGGTCGGTTGGGGTAGGGCAGAAGGTTTCCAAGGGGGACGTGGTGGCAATTTCGGGAGAATCGGGAGTGGCTTACGGACCGCACTTGCACTTCGAACTGCTCTGCAACGGTCAGAAGATTAATCCCCTCATCTTTCTTAAGTAACCCTCTGACAGGGATGATCCTTGTCAAGGGGATGGTGGAGACGATGGGACTTGGCATAACGTCTTTACAGCCGTTACCCGCTTTTCAGCGGGTTCACACCTCCGCCTCCAATCTGGTGGACCTGAGGGGAGTCGAACCCCTGACCTCACCCATGCGAAGGGTGCGCTCTACCAACTGAGCTACAGGCCCGAGCTTAAGGCGAGGGCCCTAGAGTTTGGTTATGCCAAACCGTCCCAGGGCCTTCCCGAAATCTTGGTGGAGACGATGGGAATCGAACCCACAACCCCTTCCATGCCATGGAAGTGCTCTACCGTTGAGCTACGTCCCCCCGTTGGGACGACCGAATCGAATGGTGGAGCCGGGAAGGATTGCACTTCCCCATTAAAAGTCTCCGTCGAGCGGAGCAGCCCCAGGTACACTAATTATACTGCAAGGAAGAGACTACTTCTTCTTTAACTCGTCGAGGACTTTTTTGGCTTCTTCGTACCCCTGAACACCGGGATCAGAGAGCTGCAGAGCGGTTTCCAGTTCCTGAATTGCCAGTGCTTTTTCTCCCAGTTCCTTGTAGGTTCGGCCAAGGTTGTAGTGGGCATTGGCGAAGTCCGATTTCAGGTTCACGGCGGCCCTGAACTGCTCCGCCGCCAGGCTGTACTGCGCTAGTTGGAAGTAGAGTCCCCCGAATCCCACCCGGAGAAGCGGATTGAAAAGGTCCAGATTAATGGCCTTCTGGTAGGAATCGATCGACCACTGCTCGGCGTCCTTGGCGGCTCCGATCAGAGAACGGTAGATCTGGGCGAGGTTCTCCCAGTTGCCGGCGTTGAGCGCATTGAGGTCGGTGGCGATGCGCGCCTCATTGATCGCCTGGGCGACCAGCTGTTTGACCTGTTGCTTGTCCTCTTCAGTCGGATTCTCTCTCTTGGCGAGCTCATTTGCGGTCAAGAAGGCCGTCTGAGAGAGGGAAAGCCGGTAGGATGTTTGCCAAGGAAGAGAGGTAGCGCTCTTGACCTGGTCATTGTAGGCTTGCGCTAGATTATCGGTGGTGCGGGAGTGCCTCTGCCAGTACTCGGCGGAGTAGGCACGATAGAGCCACACGAACTCGAATATCCCCAGGCCCATCACAATGAGGAGGGGAATCACGTGCTTCCAGCCCACTCTGTTAACCTCCGCCCCGGCGGTATCGTTTCCTCGATTAGGCGAGAGGGTGCCTAGGGCAATCGCGAGCAGCACCGCCGGCAGGATGGTAGCGCTGGTTAGAAGGAACCCGACCAGAACGGCTCCCGCCAGAGAAAGGGTTTCCCACCCTTTTCTCCGGATCGCTTCCCGAACCACAACCGTGATCAGTATCAGCCACGCCAGGATGCCGATGAGCCCTTCCTCGGCGAAGGTGAGCAGGTACTCGTTGAATGGTTTGTCGAAGCGGATCGTCCAGAGCTGGCTTTGGTTAAAGCGCAGCGGCTTGAACCTGGTGAAGTCCGAGAGAAAAGTCGACGGACCCGACCCCCAGAACGGCTTCTGCCGGAAAGAGGTCGCCGAAACCGACCAGGAGTTCCTCAGGTCAAGGGTAACCTCCTGAGGAAAACTGCGGTTGAGGAAGGTGCTCTTGCCGAAGAGCGGAGGCACGAAAACTATCAGCGCAAAAACCAGTCCGGCGGCGAGAACGCCCAGAAGGTGGAACCTGCTCCTGGCTAGAACGGGTAGTTGGCTGGTCAGGACAGTTATCAGAACCGAGGTGACAAGGGCGAGGCCGCCCACCGCACTCCCCATTAGAACGAGCGCAGCGGCGAACAGGAAGAGATTTCCTGCCAGCGCGACCCTGAGCCAGCGATTCTTGGCGTCGAGGAGTTTCTTCAGCGCTACCCCTGCGACGGAACCAATGAAGAGCGCTAGGACCGCCGGGGAACCAAGGAGAGTGAAAGTGGCGCGATTGGACCAGTCTTGGCCAAACAGATTCGCCCCGAAGTATTGCGGCAGAAATAGCAGTGCTCCCACGGTGGCAGAGAGAACAAGAGCCCAGAGCAGGCGCCGGAGGGTTTTCTCATTGACGTGCCAACCGACCAGGAAGTAGAGGACGGTAACGATCGTCACCGAGAAGAGAGAAGGGTGCCAGCGGGCGTACTGTCCGAACAGAGAGACGATCCGGCTATCGGAGAAGATGGTGGAGACGAGTGTGACGAGCCAGAGCACCAGTACGGGAAGATCAAACGGGGAGCGGCGAATACCCCATTTCCCGGTCAGAGCCGCCTTCAGCGCCCACGCCAGCGCGCCCAGGGTCACCAAGACCGCGAGAAGAACCAGCTTGTTGAACTCGTAGAACTCGACCGTGATCGGGAGGAAAAAGAGTGGTAGGAGAAAAGCCATCCCGACGATTTCCCAGTTAATGAATTTTTCCGCCCATCCGGCAACTGCTTCGCGCATGGTCTTTCCCATAGTAGTGCTTTTTTTCAGTACACGTCAAGGAGAGGTCTGAGCTGTTCCTTGTTCAACGATCCACCAGCTGAAGGGGATATCAACCTCCTGTGGTTGCAAGATCGCCACTGTGAAGGACTCTCCCGGTTTGATTTCCGTGACCGCCAGCGGAACCGGAACGGCGACCTTCGGGGTGACGAATACTTGAGAACTATCAGTAATCGTCGAGGAATTTATGGTGAGCGAAGTCGAACCAGCGGGTAGGACTGCTTCTCCGAGAGTTTCTCCCCCCACCGTGACGCGCTTGACGGTTAGATTTTCGATAATCGCGCTTGTGATCTGGGCGGTCTTGGAGGTGATTGATTCGAACACCGCTTCGATTGCTACCGTCAGCCTTTGGAAAATTCCCTCGCCGGCTTCGATCTGCAAGGGGATTATTTTCTGCGTAATCGGCTCTTCGGCTTGCTCTAGCGTATCTTCCACAGGTTGATCGGTTGATTGGTTAATCGGTTCATCAGTTGGATGTTCGGTTACTGTTTCCTCCTCGTTACTGCCGTCATTGTCTTTATTGGTGTTACTGTCGTTACTTTCAATTATCTCCGCCGCATCCCCCTCGTTGTCTACCACCACCCCCGGGTCGGCCCAGCTGACGGAGAGGAAGGCATCTATTTTAGTTATTTGGTTGTCTGGTTGTTCAGTTGTCTGGTCGGAAGGGGACCAGCTCTCCAGCGCTTTCGCGACCGCAAAGCCTGGCTGAGTGAGCTTCTGGGCCATTCCCGGGTAGGTTCCAGAGGAGGTAAGGAGGTCGCCGGCAGCAATAGCGGGAGAATCGGGAGCGATCTTGACCGGAACTCTCCCTGCCAATCCCACTAGTCGCCGGTCTTCCCTTGGGATTCCCAACTCGACTCCGGCTTTGGTGGAAATGATTCCCATCAGCTTGGGATCGGATTTCCGATCCGGTTTTTGGATTATGGGTACTCCTACTTCGTCCTTCCTCCCAGAGATGGCAATGACATCGCCGGCCTCAATACTTAGATCTTCGACCGGATACCACTCCGCCAAGTCCGCTCCGAAGACGATCGCCTCCAACCGGACGTTCTGGGTCTCGCCGGTATAGTTATAGAGGCGGACATTGTCGTCGTCCACTTGGACCATCTTGTACCCCGTCTCGTAGCTGAAGTTAACATTGTGCAATGTCGGGAGGTAACCGGCGTCAGAGGTCGTCAAAATCGCCCGGTATTGGATAAAGTCGTTGGGAGTGGAAGTAATAAAGGATGCACTCGGATCGGTCAAGTAGCGGTCGGCGGTCAGATTATCAAAGTAGAGGGTGTAGCTGTTTCCCAGAGCAGTGATTCTAAAGTTTCGAACCCCGTCGCGTTCGTGGTCGGGGATGTCGCTGATGTCCCAGTAGATCTTTTGCCAAGTGTTCACGGTGTCGATGTGGAAAGAAGACTCGTGTTCGGTCGCGGCGGTTTCGCCAAACCCCAGCTTAATCATATTGCCGGTCACGGAACTGCGCACCCACAGGGTGAGGTAATCGTAGGGATTAAGGTCGGCGGCCCCGATGATCCGCTCGGCATAGGTGTTGGCGTTGGCGCCAACGGTCAGTTTGGTGAGGTTGCCGGCCGTCGCTTCGTCCTCATCCTCGTAATAATCAATATCCCGAGTCACATCGCCGTCGGCGACCGTGAGGAGGGCGGGATCGCTGGCGATCCAGTTGGTATGGGTATTGGCGTTGTCGAGCATCAGGGTGTTGGTGGTTACCGTGTACGGCTTCCAGCCCTCCCAAGTTCCGTCGGTGGAATTGTTGCTTTTGCCGGAGCGGGTTTGGAGCTGGACCATGCCGTAGGTGTTCAAATCCGCCAGCCAGGTGAGGGGAGTGTAGCCGACCGCGTTGGGAGTGGGAATTTCATCGGAAACGATCAGGCTGTAAGTGTTGGAAGCAGTGGAAGCCACACCGGCCGAAGGGGAGCTGGAACCGCCGATCGAAGAAGCGTAGGAGACGGCAATTCTCCCAACACCGGCATTACCACCGTAGATAGCAATGATTAATGAGCTTTGGCAACCCGACCCCCCGCTTCCGCCGGAAGCGGTAACTTTGTTAGTTCCTAAGTTGATACTATTACCAACGACTTTGATAGAACCCCCAGCCCCTCCCCCTCCTCCAGAAGCATAGTTATTGGCCGGACAGCTGGTACTTCCTCCATTAGCCCCATTGTTTTGTAAGTCTCCGGAAACAGTAACGCTGTTAGCAGAGATATAAATAATTCCACCCCCGCGGCCGCCTGCTCCGGGAGCGGGGTGGGCATCGTGGTAGCGTCCCCCCACTCCTCCCCCAGAACCAAAAAGGAGTTTGGTTAAATCGGCGTCGCCGTAGGAACCCCCGCCCCCACCGCTCGCGTAGCCGGCGGATGTTCCCCCGTTCCCGGAACTATTAGTTCCTCCATTTTGGCCAGCCGTTCCCCAGGATTGGCCGGCGTTGCCGGGAGCACCGTAGCCTGCTCCTCCCCCTCCCGCTATGGTTTTACCTCCGCCACCTGCTCCACCTTGGGTGGCGGAACCTAACCCACCCGTGGATATCCCACCCCCGCCTCCCCCTCCGCAGTAACCATTCCCTGCTTCAAAAAAGGTTGCTTCCCCGCCCCCACCCCCACCGGCCGCGCCGTTTCCTCCGGTCGAGTTGTAGTTCGCCCCGTTTCCGCCAATTCCGCAGAAGGCTTCTCCCCCTTGTCCCCCCGCTCCGCGCGGGTCAGTGCCGGCAGTGCCGTACTGCGTCCCCCCGCGGTACCCGAGCGCATTCGCATGAACTGTTCCATTGATGTTGGCGGAAACCGAAGCGCGGAAGAACATCACCCCGCCTTTGGCGCCATCCCAAGTCGCCGGGAAGAAGTTAATTCCGGTATTGACCGTAAGGGTACTGTAGTTCGGGACCCGCTGGAGCATTACCCGCTGAGTGCCTTCCGCGATACCTAAGTTGGTATCGTCACTAGCACCATTGCCGTAGTACTTAGCTTTGGAAGAAGTGAAAGTAACAATGTTGCTGGCAATACTTTGGACGTGGAGGGTTTCATAGTTGCCGGTGTTGCCGAAAGTGGTATTGGATCCTTGCAAATTGATCAGCAGGACCTCGTCGCCGGGGTTCAAACAGCCGACAGAAGGAGCGGTGACCAGCGTGGTCGAGTTGGCCGTGAGGGCGGTGACATTGTAGTTAACGGCGTCGCCCCCGTCTAAGCAGGTTCTTCCGGAAATCAAATTAGTCGCGTTGATATTGGTGCTAGAGGAAACTGTAACCTCCCCATCCGCACCGGTGCCGGGATCAAACTCGCCCTGTTGGGTAACATTGGTCAAACCGATTTCCAAGCGGATGCTCTTGAAATCGTCCAGCTCGTATTCCGTGACTGCCAGGCGCCCGGTCAGATCGTATTGGTCTACATCATTTTGGTTGGCAAGGCGGTCATCAATCGTTTGGGATCCGCTGCCGTCGGTGTAGTTGATCCTGACTTCCGAAAGAGTAGGAGTGTTGAGAACGCTAGTGGTCGTCAGAATCGCCCGGTATTGGACGTAACTGTTGGCGGTGGAGGTAATCGTGGAGCCGGTGCTGGTAGTGAGATAAACATCCGCGGTCACGTTATCCAGATAAATTGTGTTGCTAGAGGTGGTCAGGTTAGTCAAGCGCAGCTTGGTGACCGCATCCCGGGCCGTGCCGGTGATATCCGAAATATCCCAGTAGTATTTCTGCCAGACATTAGCGGTGTAGATCGTAATGCTCTCCTCCTGCTCGGTCGCCGCTGCTTCCCCGAAGCCAAACCTTAGCGAGGATCCGGCGACGCTCGCCCGAACCCAGAAAGTGAGATATTGGTAGGAGGAGATGTTCACGGGCGAACTGGTCGGAGTGGCTTCGGCGAAGCCCCCATTAGTAGAGGAAGTTATTTTGGTTAGGTTGGTGGCGGTGGGTTCGTCTTCGTCTTCAAAGTAGTTTACGTCCCTTGTTACATCCCCCTCGGCAATGGTGGCGTTCGTTCCTACCCAATTCGTGTGGGTATCGGCGCTTTCAAGCACTAGTCTATTGGCGGGAGAGGCTTGGGGGCGCCACTGCTGCCAAGTTCCATCCAAAGAATTGCTGGTCGCGCCCGAGCGGGTTTGGACTTGAATTTCGGTGCCGGCTGGCAGGTTTTCGGTCCAAGAAATCGTGTCGAGCGAAACCGCGCCGGGAGTCGCGATTTCTTTGGAAGTAAACACTTTATAGGGGTTGAAATCAGCGACGCTGGAATCGACGGTGTAGGCCGGATCGGTACTGCCGCTAATTGCGCCGGCATTGTAAACTGCAACCCTTCCCTTTCCACCAGCTCCCCCTTGGTTGGTGGCTCCAAAAGAACCATTCTCACAGCCATTTCCTCCCGATCCACCCGATGCAAGCACCTTCGATGTTCCAAGCGTAAGGGAGTTGCCAACAATTTTGACCGACCCCCCGGCTCCTCCCGCGCCCCCGCCCCCGTATTCTCCTCCAGAATCGCAACTGGTACCGGAGCTGGTGGGGCTTCCGTTCGCAGCATTGCTGGAAACAGTGCCGCTAACCGCGATTGAATCGGCGGCGATATAGATTATGCCCCCGCCCGCTCCGCCCGCTCCGGCCGTCGGAACACTGGAATTGTAATCTCCTCCGCCGCCGCCACCGGCGCCGAAGTAAAGCTTGGCGAGATTTGCATCACCATAAGTACCCCCACCCCCACCGGTTTGGTAACCACCGCCATACCCCCCGTTTCCAGAGCTGGTTGTTCCTCCGTTCTGGCCGGTGCTGGTTCCTCCAGCGCGAGAGATCGATGCGATACCTATGGTCCCGTAACCGGCTCCCGAACCACCGGCGATGTTTTTACCACCGCCACCAGCCCCACCCTGGGTCGCAGAGCCTACCCCGCCTACCCCGTTCGTACTGGTACCCCCACCCCCACCGCAGGAACCGCTACCACCTTGAGTGGTTAGAAACTCCCCGCTCCCCCCACCCCCAGCCGCGCCACTGGTCCCGTTAGTACCGTTAGATCCACCAACACCGCCAATTCCGCAGAAAGCCTCCCCGCCGTTACCCCCCGCCCCGTTGGGTGGTGTTCCCGCGCCGGTCGCGGCAGCCCCGCCCCGGTGCCCAACCGCGTTCGCGTTGATTGTGCCGGTGCCGTTAACCGCAACCGCCCCGGTTGCCCTAAAGAACATCACGCCGTTCTTGGTTCCGTTCCAGGTGGCGGGGAAGAAGTTGATGGCGGTGTTGACGGTGACGGAAGTGTAGTTAGGAACCCGTTGAAGCATTACCCGCTGGGTTCCTTCGGCCGTGCCTAAGTTGGTGTCGTCAGCGGCGCTGTCGCCGTAGTATTTAGTTTTGGCGGTGGTGAAGTTTACTGTATTAGTGACTACGCTAAGGACGCGTAGAGTTTCGTAGTTGCCGGTGTTGCCGAGAGCGGAGTTCGTCCCTTGCAGGTTAATTAGGAGAATTTCGTCCCCGACCGCCAGGCACCCGGCCGAGGGAGTAGTGGAAAGCGTGGCGGAAGTGGAAGTGAGGGCGGTGACACTGTAATTAACCGCATCCCCGCCATCGGCGCAAGAGCGGCCAGCGATCAAACTGGTAGTGTTGATGTTGGTGCTCGAGGAAACGGTAATCGCCCCGTCCGCCCCGGTTCCCAAGCTAAACTTGTTGTACTCTAGTTCAAGAGGATCGATCCGGCGGGTGCTTTGGCTATCAGCGACATCAAAGGGGCTGCGGACGCGGTCGGCGTCGATCGTGAAGGTACCATCGGGGTTGGTGAGATTAATCCGCACCTTGGAAAGAACGGGGGAGTTGAGGACGTTGGTGGTTGAGAGTACCGCTCGGTACTGAATGTAATTGTTCGGGGAAGAAGTGATCGTGGATCCGCCGCTGGTGGTGAGGTATTTGTCGGCGGTGACGTTATCGAACCAGATTGTGTTTCCGTTGGTGATACTGGTGATCCGCAGTTTGGTGACGCCGTTACGAGATCCGGCGGCCACATTTCGAATATCCCAGTAAACCTTTTGCCAGCTTTCGATTTTGTCGATGTAAAAAGTCTTGGTCTGCTCGGTCGCGGCTGCTTCGCCAAAGCCAAGGGTAAGCACATCTCCTCGCGCACCGCTCCTGATCCAGACGGTGAGGTAATCGTAGCCGGAGATATCGGTGGAAGAGATTGTTGCTTCGGCGTAGCCGTTCGCGGCGGTGGCGGTAACTTTTGCCAAATTATCAGAATTGGAGACATCCTCATCTTCAAAGTAGTCTACGTTGCGGGCAACATCTCCTTCCGCGACTGTCGCATTGGTCCCGGTCCAGTTGGTATGGGTATTGGCGTTCTCTAACATTAAGGTGTTAGTTCCGGTAACCACCGGCCGCCATCCTTCCCAAGTTCCGTCAGTGGAATCGGTCGAGTTGCCGGAGCGGGTCTGGAGTTCGATCTTGCCATTGGTATCGAGATTTTCCGTCCAGGAGATCGTGTTAAAGGAGGTTGTACCGGGAGTGTGAATTTCGTTTGAAACATACACCGCGTAGGGGTTGTATTCAAAGGTAGCGGAGGTGTAGGCGGGGCTGGTGCTTCCACTGATCGAGGAGGCGTATTTAACAGCAACTCTTCCCGATCCCCCCACCCCTCCTTGGTTGGTCGCACCAGGAGTACCACTTTCGCAGCCGCTTCCGCCAGCGCCTCCGGTTGAGGTTACCTTAGATGTCCCAAGGTTGAGATTGTTGCCGACGATCTTGATTGAACCTCCGGCTCCTCCTCCTCCGCCTCCCGCGTATTCGCCGGCGGCATCACAGCCGCTGGTGGCACTAACTCCGGCCACAGCGGTGCTTGAGATTGTGCCGGAAACGGTGACGGAATCGGCGGAGATATAGACGATGCCCCCTCCCGCCCCTCCGGCACCGCCGGTGGTTGCGAAGGCTGTGTTGTAATCTCCTCCTCCGCCTCCCGCCGCGCCGAAATAGAGTTTGGTTAGATTAGCGTCGCCGTACGTGCCCCCACCTCCGCCGGTGGTAAAGCTGCCACCGTACCCGCCGTTGCCTGATTGATTTGTTCCCCCATTTTGACCGGAAGACGTTCCGCCCGAGCGGGAAGCCGGAGAAGTTCCGAATGTGCCATACCCCGCACCCCCGCCCCCGGCGATGTTGTGCCCGCCCCCGCCTGCCCCACCCTGGGTCGCTGAACCCAATCCGGTGTTGGTCCCGCTTCCGCCCCCGCCTCCGCAGAATCCGTCCCCCCCGTCGTAAGTCGCGACTTCTTGACCAACCCCGCCTCCCGCGGCGCCGTTGCCGCCATTGCCGGCGCCGGAAACACCCGTCCCTCCAATTCCACAGAAAGCTTCACCGCCATTTCCGCCCCCGCCGGCTGGCTGTACTCCCGCCGCAGCTCCGCCCGTTCCCCCTCGGTGACCGACCCCATTGGCGTTGATCGTTCCTGTGCCGTTGACGGAAACCGCTCCCGTCGCCCGGAAGAACATTACCCCGCCTTTGATCCCATCCCAAGTCGAGGGGAAGAAGTTGATGGCGGTGTTGACGGTGACGCTGGTGTAGTTCGGTACCCTTTGCAGAAGGACCCTTTGGGTTCCTTGAGCCGTTCCCAAGTTGGTATCATCGCTGGCACCGTCGCCGTAGTATTTGGTTTTGGAGTTAGTAAAGGTCACCACGTTGGAGGAAACGCTTTGAACGCGCAGAGTTTCGTAGTTGCCAGTATTGCCGAAAGCGGAATTTGTTCCTTGCAGATTAATCAAAAGAACCTCATCGCCGACGTTCAAACAGCCGGAAGATGGCGGGCCGGTGAGAGTCGCATTTGTGGAAGTCAACGCGGTGACGTTGTAGTAAACGGCGTCTCCGCCGTCGGCGCAGGATCGGCCGGAAATTAAGCTGGTGGTGTTGATATTGGTGGAAGAGGAAACGGTAATCGCGCCGTCGGCGCCGGTGCCGAGGTTATCCTCTTTGAATTGGAGCTTGACGCTGGCGGTTTTTAGCTTTTGGGTAAAGAGGGGATTGAATTCACTCCAGAGATCAAGGTCTTTTGTGGTTGTAAAGTTCTCGATCGTCCGGTATTGCCCGAGGAGGGAGTCGTAGTACCAGGCGGTGAGGGAGAGATCGTTGGTGGATTGGTTGTGGGCGATCTCGACGTAACCGGCGTTGGCGAGGGCGGCATCGGTGGCGGTGTATTTGGTCATGTCAGTCGCCAATCTTTGGAAGGCCCCGTCGGCATAGACGTAGAGCTTGTCGTTGTCGGAGTCGTAGTAGATCGTCCCTTCGGTGGTTGATCCCGAGGAGGTGATCGGGTTGAGGAAAATCTCCCCACCGGTGACGGTCAAGTCTCCGACCACCTCGACGTCCGATCCGGAAAGAGTCAGGGCGGTCCCGGTCGAGGAGGAAATGTTGTTGCCGGTAACGGTTAGATCCCCGGTGGTGGTCAGATCGCCGGTAACAGTGACCGTCCCATTCGCCAGATTATCGATCGTCTCCCCGTTGGAGAGGCGGATCTCCGCCGTTCCAACTAGACCTCCGAGGTCTAGAACGTAGTCCAACGTACCGGCGGTTTGGAACCCGATCGCGGTCGCCGAAGCTCCCCCGTCCAGCAGAGTAATCAGCACCCCGGTCTGATTGCCGGCGGCGGAGTCGGGAACGGTGATGTTGGAAGAGAAATCCAGGTCAACTCCGGTGAAGGCTCCGGTTTGGGTGATGGCGTGGGCCGCGGACTGGCCGTAATTGAGGAGGGAGCCAGCGGTGAAGGTTTGGTTTCCGCCAGAAACCTGGGAGAAGAGCGAGAGTGGGTAGTTGAAGAGAAAATTGTCGTCGTAGCCGGCGAACTTCCCCGGGTCGCCGGCCGCGTTCCATTGGAGGACGGCGTTGAAATCTCCGGTGCCGGTCTCAAAGGCGAGGGCGGAGGTTTCAGCATTGGCGGTCAAGTTGTCTTGATTGACCGTCCAGGAGTTAGCGTTTGTTCCTGAGCCGGTGATCGTGCCGGCGATGAAGTTCGCGTCAATCGTGTCGAAGTAACCGGTGTCCCAACGAAGAGCCGCGGAACCGATATCCCAGGCCGCGGAGGGGAGGATATCGGAGGAAACCACCCCGGTGAAGGTGATCGTGTCGGCGGCGGTGTCGCCGAGAGTCACGTCCCCGTTGGTGATAGTCAGGCCGGAGACCGTTAGATCCCCGAGGACATCAACATCATCAGTGAAGGTGACGCTACCGGTGGAGTTGAGAATGGTTCCTTGGAGATCCAGGGTTGTTCCCCCGCTGAAAGTCAGCGTGCCGGCGGTGAAACTATCGTTGACATCGGATCTTAGGAACTGGGTGGAATCAAGGAGATCGAGGGTGTCGGCGTTGGCGGCGCTAATTGACAGGGTCGATTCGTCGATCTCGGTGGTGGTGAGGCAGTTCGCGGTAGTAACTTCCCGATTGGCCTTCCAGAGTATCGGCGTCTCCTCCGGTGGCGGTTCCGCCACCTCCCGTCACCCCGGTGGTGGTGCCGGTAACGGTCAGATTCTCGACGTTGAGGGAGGAGACCGAGATCTCGGCCGCTGTTACCCCCGCAAAGGAGGCCTCGCCAGTGGGAGAGATAAAGTAGTCGCTTCCCTCCCCGAAGAATACCGTTCCCAAGAAGCGGGCAGTGTTGAAAAGCGCGTCCTGGGATACTTTGAGAAAATCGGTCAGGAACGGGAACTTGGACCTCAACCATCCCACCCGACCGTTTTCCACAACATACTCTAGCGCGTCATTCACATCGACGATCGGGTTGGCGATATCAGGAGCAAAAGCGCGCTTGATCCGCTCCCTGGTGAGATCGGGAACCGAGCTCCAAACAAACCAGGACACCATAATCGCCAATACCAATATAAAGAGTCGCGTTGCTGCCAATCTTGTTCGCGAGGGAAGTTGGTAGTGTTCCAGCTGGCGGACCTTGATATTCTCATAGGACCGCGGGGCCGGTTCGGCAACCCTGGCCTGGCGGCGCAGAATATCTTCCAACTGCCGAAAACTAAAACGCCGATCCCCGCCCGCCGTTCGAGCCGGGGTCACCAACCTTCGCTCCTCCCACAAACGCAGGGTCGAAGGGTGCACCCCCAAAAACTGAGCCGCCTCGGAAATGGTGTAGGAGCGCTCCTCCGGCGCCGTCCCACCGCCGTTCTCTTTCAATCGACCGTCACTCTTACGGCTCAAGAGATCCTGGAGGTCACCTAACCGATAGCGCCGGTCCCCACCGGGAGTGCGATCCGGAGAGATCAAACCTTGGCTTTCCCAGAGACGAAGAGTAGAAGGATGAATACCCAGAATACGGGCCGCTTCAGAGATGGGATAAAGGTTATCAGTTGAGCCGGGCAGGCTGCTATTCATTTGGACAGGTCGCCTTTTTTTACCTTAGGTAAGGCAAATAAAAGGTTTACTTAATCTGAGTGTAAGGTTAACAGTTTACGGATATCAATGTCAACAAAAGTGAGCCATATTGCTAGGTCTTCGATAGGTTAATTTAGGAAAGTCAAAACCATATAATAACCTATATACTTTGACTATTTGACTTTTACCGGGTATAATTTCCCAAGTACAACTCGCCTAAGCGAGACCGCACCCCAAAACCTATTCGAGAGGAGAAAAACGTGAACGCAATCCTTGTCCTGCAGCTTGGCACCGTTCTGGCAATGCTGGCCAGTACCATCTGGCCCAACCTCTCGATCGAGAGGCTTCCCGAGGAAACCCGGCGGATCATCGGATCGACCGACCCGCTCCGGATTGGAACGGATGGCTATCTGCGCCGATTCGATCCGGTGGAATCGGTTTGGGAGGAAAGTCCTCTCGTGGTGAGAGGACCGGCCGACTTGGAGACGGCGGATCTGAACGGGTCCGCATCGTGGGTGGTTGTCCTGCAGACCACCAACGATACGAGCGCGGACGACCTCTACCGCTACTCCCACTTTGCCGTCAGCACCACCGGAGTTTCCCAAACTAAGGAACCGGGAATATCAGGATCGCCGGCGGTCATCTGGCAACTACCGCTCGTGGACTGGGATTCCTACAAGCGGCACGGTCAGCCCTTCGTCTACTCGGCGACGACCGTCTCCCGCGATCCCCGCTTCCGGGGGATCGGGACTTCCCTAGCGGAGATCTACGAAACCGGGATCAGTATCCGGCGCCGGGCGATCATCGTGAAGGTGGACGAGCAGTTTCAAGAAGAATCGCTCGGAAATCTGGTGGAGGTCCTCTGGGCCCTTCGCCGCTACGATATCGGCGCCTGGCAGATTTTCGACAACCGCGAGGTCTACGGGAACAATCGCGACCCGAGCCGGGATCTCGGACCGGTCACCGCCGCGAAGGTTCGCTTCTATCTCGGCCTGGTCGCGCTCGAGCGCGGGAGCGAAACAGACAAGCAGCTCTACTTCGGACCGTTTCTCGGTCCGGACGGAGACCGCCAGGTGGCGGTGGAGAACTACTTCTCCGCCATTCGTGAATATCTATCACGAATCCTCACCCCGAAAGAGATCCAGGATTGGGAAGCGGAAACGGGGTACTTTCTGCTCATGGACTCCTTCTCCGGAAGAGAAACGCCCGTGGCAGAAAACTTTGCCTATCCCATCCCCCCCGCTGTTCAAACTTATGGCGGCTATCGGCACCTGGAAAACCAACAGGACCGAGAGACCGGAGAACGGATCGATTTCTTTCACATCGGTGAGGACTTCAACGTCGGAGGCGGCAACGAAGACCTGGGATTCCCCGTTGCCGTTATCGGCACCGGCGAGGTCGTCTACGCGGGGAGGGTGGGCACGGGACTGGGCAACATTATCATTGTCCGCCACCGGCTTCCCGAGGGGTCCGAAGTCTACAGCCGCTACGCCCACCTCAACGAAATAGACGTGGAACGGGGCCAGACGGTCGAGATCGGCGAGGTCATCGCCACGATCGGGAAGAGCGGCAACGAAAGCGACCCGAACTTCTACGCCCACCTCCACTTCGACCTCGCCTACAGCGAGACCTACGAGAAATTCCTGCGCAATTCGCCCTGGTACTACCCGGACGAATCGCGGGAGACGGTCGATCGCTTCTTCCTCAACGTCCGCGGCTTTATCGGCGAGCGCTTGGAAGCCCCGATCGAAACCACGGACCGGGGGATGCGGTGAACAACGGGCCGGCGAAATCTAAACGATCTCGCCGGCCTTTTTTATTGCGTATCCTATAAAAGTTGACGAGAGAGGCAAATAGACTTATAATTCAACGAGAAGTTCGCACGCCAAAACCTACTGAAGGAGGAGGAAGGTAAGATGGAACAGGAGGCCCTGCTTGCGGTAATCGTTATTCTGGTGATTCTTCTAGTGGTCTTCGTTCTGGCTTCGGGAAGAGAGGATCCCCCGAAGGATATCTACAGGAGCATCCCCGAGCTGCGGGAGATCATTGCCCGATACCCAGACAGTAAACTAGGAGAAGAGGCGGAGATCTTCCTGATCAAGTGGCAAGGGATGCAGAAAAAAATCAAGAGGATGGGAGGGGAAGAGCGCAAAAAGCTCCTCTCCGATATCTACTACACCCGGGTCCAACCGATGCTGGAAGCGCACAAGCGGTTCCAACAACAAACAAGGAGGAACAAGAAGTGAACAGACAACGAATCGCACTGTCCTTGTGGGCCATTCTGGTCAAGATCGGGAGAGCGATCGCCCGGCCCCCCCGGTACCTCTGGGAGCGGACGAAGCTCAACTTCGCGATCTACCTCGGCCGGAATTCGCTGAAGAATCAGATCCGGCGCCAAAACCGGCGGATCGGGGCGGTGGCTCTCCGTTATCGGATGGCGATCGCCAATCTCCCCTACGGCGAGCAGGAACTGGGATTCGACACCTACTGGTGGTCGTATTCCGTTCAACTCACCTCCCAGTGGCTGTTAAACCTGACCAGTCCCTCCCGCTGGCGAATAACCCGCCTAATGGTGGAAGGAACCGCCCGGTTCAACGATCTGGTGGAGAAGCGAGATCAGGATGTTGAGCGCGGTGACTGGGGCGACCGACTGTGGTGGTGGCTCGTGTTCGGCTTCATCGGGTTGAAAGAAAACCTGGCGGATGCGCTGTTGGCCACGGGCTGGTTCCTCTACACCCGCTTCCTGCGCCATCCGCGCAACAGCCAACTCGCCGCCCTGCGCGAGCAACTGCGGGGATTGGTCGCCACCCAAGACGAACTTGTTCGGGAGATCAAGCGGATCATCTCGACCGATGGCGAAGAAACTCCGATAGCGGCCCAAACCCGACTGCTCCAAGAGCGAGACAAGGAAGCCAAGCGAGTGGCCGAGGAACGGGATCGGATGAACCGATTCCGAACGGCTCGGGAGAATCTCACCCGCGCTTTTGAGGAGCTGCGGGCGGAGCAGGCCGAGAATCCGATCGACCCCGAGGCCCAGCTACCATTCCCACTCCTGGAAACCTACATCCAGGCAGGGTTCGCGGAGATGGATTCCTTGGTGGGGGAAGGGAAACCGGTCCCCGGAGAGGAATACATCGACGCCATGGAGCGGACCACCGGGGAACTGAAGCACAGCTTCCGGTTCTGGGCCGAGTCCGTCGCCCAAGATCGACAATCCTACAGTCAGGTGATGAAGTCCCTCGAACACATCGAGGAGGACTTCGGGAAGTTCGATCCCCCGCAGCAGGTCGTTCGGATCTCCTATCTCTTCCACGAAGATGTCCCGAACCTCTGGAGCACCGCCGAATGGGACGGACTCAGGGGGCGGCTGGCGGACATCCGGGAGATGATCAACCAGATCGCCGACTTCGCTCGGGAATTCCGCAACTGGGGAAAGAAGGTCGGGGCCACCAAGGAACGCGTCGCCAAGGTCGAGAAGACGTGCAACGATATCCTGGAACGCTACGGCAAGGAGCACGAGGTCCATCCCTCACAGGAATGGATCGACGCCTGGGAGTCCTTCGAGACGAAGGCCCTGCCGGCCCTGGCCCACTCCGACTGGGATACCCTCAACGAGTGCCTGCGGAAGATCGAGGAGCCGCTGAAGATGCACGAGTACAAGGTGATCAGCGGTTTGGAGATTGCCCACCGGCTTGCCACCGGCAAAGACGGCCAAGAGAGGGGCGAAGACATGACCAGAGGAACCGGCACGCGACACGCTAGAGCACGGTTCCGAGCTGGGAAAGAAGAAGAGCAGAGTGAAGCCCGGTCCGTTTCGGTGGGAGAGTAGTTTTAATCCCTCCGAATCGGATCAAGGTACTAGAAATGAAAAACCCGCGAAATCGACTTGTCGATTCGCGGGTTTCTTTTTGAACCCAACTCCTAACGGAAGTTTCCTTTGAAGAACGGCAGGTTGACCGTCACCGGAAACCCGAAGTTGTTGTGGAAGACAAAGTCGACCGGGTTGATCGTAAACACCCAAGTCCCGACCACCTGTGCTCCCATCGGACCGACCCAGTAAGGATCGTCGCTGCAGGGCTCGATCGTGAAGGTCGATCCCTCCGCCATGAGGAAGACCGGCTCGCCCAGGGCTTCCATCGCCCGGTCGTAGCAGCTCTTACCGGACCCGTCCACGATGTGGACCACGGCGGCGTGCACCGCGTTGTGGGCGCTGGCGTTCGCCTGAACCAGGTCGCTGTAGAGCATCCCTATCTCGAAGATGCCCAAGAGCACCATGAGCATAATGGGAAGGGTCAGCGCAAACTCGACCAATCCCTGGCCTTGCTCTTTCTTTCTCATCTTACCAACCTCCTTGAGCGTCCCAAGGAATCTCGCGGGTCTTAAGGGGGCCCGGAATTTCCTGGAGACTCGAGTAGACTCCGCCGATGGCAACCGCCACCAGCGAGTTGCAGTTGTTTTCACTGGGCTGCAGATCCACAACCCTGAATTTCCCCCACCCCAGCACACCGATGTTCTCCCATCCGCCGTAGCTGGGATCCGGAGAAACCACTTCGCCGTCGTAGATGATCGCGACGAATTCTGCCCCGGGAATCAGGCCGGCCTCCACCGCCGCGTGGCAAAGCTGGTTGTCGCTGTTTCCCGAAACGATCGGTAAGCGCGTCCCCACCGGAGTGAAAACGCGGTTGCAGAGCCCCGCCCAGCAATATTCCGCTAGGAGGTTCTTGAGGGTCTGCGCCGAAGGCGGCGATTCATAGACCGGCCAAAAAGGCGCCGCGTAAGGGCAGTTGGTGTTCGGGGTGTAATCCGAGGCGCTGTTCACGCACCAGATAAAGGGGAAAACCACCCCCCGGTAGTTCTCACCGGAGTCGATCCGCGCCTCACTCCCCTGGCCAACCACCTGAATCCAAGTACCGTTATCCAAGGAATCTTGGAAGGGGAGGATGTCAACCGCGACCGGGCTGACAAACGCTCCGGTCGTAGTACAGCGCTCCCAGGCCACCACCGGCAGGGTGTTCCAACCGATGATCTGGAGGAAGTAGGTTTCGGTCTTAGACTTGAGGGCGGTAAAGATACTTCGGCTGTAGCCGTCGTACTCGTAGCCCCTCCTCAACCCCAAACCGGTTCCCTCATTCGGCGCGTAGGCCTCGGGACCGATCCCGTTGGCCTGGAGGGAATTTTGGAAAGCGGCGTAGCCGTTCCCTCCCTGCCAAACCACAGCGGCAGCGTAGCCGCAGGCCTCATTTAGGGCACGCTGGGCTCGGTCCATTTCCCGGCGCCAGTGCCAGCCGTCAATCGCCAAACCCAAAGAGGCCGCCAGCGCCGTAAACCCAACGGCCAAAAGCACCAGAGACTGTCCCTTCTGCGATCGATCCTTCATCACCTTTCTCCTTTTCTATTTTGAAGTTTTGAAAACGCTTGCGCGTCCTTCGTATTATAGGATGGAAAGTTGGAAATAGCAAGAGCCGCCAGGGCAAAATAAAAATCGGGCTTAGGGAAAGCCCGATTATGTTCGACCAATCTTCCAGAAGAACCGCAGGCGCGACCAGATCCTCTCCTCCTCCATCTCCGGATCGACCCGAGGACAGGCGGCGTGGAACCGGCGGGCAGCCAGGTAGTTGAGGACGACCGCTTTGTCATCTATCCCCACCACGGTGAGCTGCTCCTCGGTCGGGAATTTCGCCCTCTCCGCCACGACCTCCCTCACCAATCCCTCCAAGAGCTCGATCCCTTCCGGAGTCGCCAGCGCAAACGGGCTCGCGGCCACCGTCCTCCTCCTTCTAGAAAAAGGTTCTAAAATCCCGGATCGATAACAACACGATCAGCGCAATCAACACCACCAGGCCGATCGAATTGATCGAGGCTTCGGTCCGCGGCGACAGCTTCTTGCGGCGAATTGCTTCAAGCCCAATGAAGAAAATTCTCCCCCCATCCAGCGCCGGGATGGGGAGGAGGTTCACCACCACCAGGTTCAGGGATAGGAGCGCCATGAAATCCAGGAACGGTTTGAGGCCGTCCGCGTAGACCTTGGAGAAGGCATAGATCGCGATCGGACCCCCGACCTGAACCTCTTCTCCCCTGAAGAGAGAGGTGACCGTTCCCCCCAGACTCTTGACCATCATGATAATCGTTTCGAGGGTTTCCTTTAGGCCGAACCAGGGTGTCTGCCAGAAAGGAGCTTTTTCTTCTTTGACAGCGGTGGTGATTCCCACTCCCAGCGGCCCCTCTCCCTCCGGATGATTGGCACGCGGCACGATACTCACCGAAACCGCCTCACCATCCCGCTCGAATCCCAAAGAAACGGTCTTTTCCAAACTATCTTTGGTGAGAGCAAGCAGTTCTTCGGCGGTTTCCACCCGTTCGCCGTTGAAGGAAAGAACGTAGTCTCCCTTGGCCATCCCTGCGGCCGCTGCCGGAGAACCGAGTGAAACCTTGTTCACCAGCACCTTTTCGGCCGAAACGTTTTTGCCCAATCCCCACAAGAGAGAAAAGACCAACCAGGCCAGGACAAAATTGCCCAGAGCGCCGGCCGCAACGATGCCGGCCCGCTTGAGTTTGCTCTGAATGGCAAAGGAATTCGCTCCTCCAAAACCGAGCGTCTCCCCCTCCTCGCCCTTGAGGCGGACAAACCCCCCGATCGGGAGGAGATTTATGGAATAGATTGTGCCGCCGATCTTCTTTCCCCAGAGGCGGGGAGGAATCCCGAATCCAAATTCTTCGACCGCCACTCCGAACAGGCGGGCGATCAGGAAGTGGCCCCCCTCGTGCACAAAAATGAGCACCGAAAGCAAAAGCAGAAATCGAAGAATTGATATAATTTCCATAATCTAGTTTATTTTATCTAAAGCTGAAGTTGGACTATCTTCTCCTGTGAAATCTCGTCTATCCGGCGGCTATATTTTTCCAGAAGTTGGTCGACCGCTTTCTTTTGCGAGAACTCCTCGTCCTCGGAGATGTCTTTGTTTTTCTGGGCGGATTCGATTCCCTCGATCTCACCGCGGCGGGTGGACCGTAGGCCGACCTTGGCCTCCTCGGTCTTAATACCTACTTCCTTCACGATCCTCTCGCGCTCCTCGCCGGTGAGGGCCGGGAGAGCGACTCTGATCATCGTCTCATCGACCACAGGGCTAAAGTTCTGGACCCGAAGGGCCTTTTCGATATCGGTGAAAATCGTCTTATCCCAGGGAGTGATCAGGATCTGGCGTGGTTCGGGGATCGCGATCGAGGCCAACTCTTTGAGGGTCATCACCGAACCGTAAACGGGAATTTTGAGTCCTTCCACCAGGGTGGCGGAAGCCCGGCCGGTGCGGATCAGAGCCAGCTCGTCCTGAAGTTTGGCCAGAACCCTCTCAAAATTTTGCTCCAAGTCAGATATCATAGCGCACAAAGCGTTCGATCTTTACGTGTTCTCCCAGCGTTCCGGATGCTTCGCCGACCAAGTCCGCCATCTTCTTCTCCGGTTCGCGGATGTACTCCTGCTCGAGAAGCTCATTGACACTCTGGGGATCCATCGAGGCCACCTGCAAGCAGAGTTCCTTTCCCAGGTTCTGGAAAACTTCCGTCCGGGCGACGAAATCGGTTTCGCAGCGGAGATCTACCAGCACCCCGACTTTCCCTCCCGAATGAACGTAAGAAAACACCATCCCGTCCCCGGCCTCCCGGCCTTTTTTGCTTTCGGCACGAACCAGGGCTTTCTCGGAGAGAAGCTTCTTCGCTTCGGCCGCATTTCCCCCAGCCTCTTCCAAGGCGTGCTTGACCTCCATCACCGGAGCCTGGGTCTCCTCGCGCAGTTTTTTAATGTCTTCGGTAGTAACCGCCATTTCTATTTCTTCACGGCATTCGCCAGCGTCTCAATAATAATTGAAATCGCCGCCGAGGCGTCGTCGTTCCCCGGAATCGGATAGTTGACCCTGGAGGGGTCGGCGTTAGTGTCAACGATCCCCACGATCGGGATCCCCCGCTGGCGCGCTTCGGCCGCGGCAATCTCTTCCGACTTCGCCGAAGCCAGAACCAGGGCCTGGGGAAGCTCCCGCATCCCGTTGAGTCCCCCGATGTCGCTTTCCAACTTCGCCAGGTCCCGCGCCGCCAGGAGCTGCTCCTTTTTGGTGTACTGGGAGAGTTCCTTGTTGCGGATCTTCTTGGAGAGGTCCTCCATCTTTTCGATATTCTTCTTGACCGAGCCAAAATTGGTCAGCAGTCCCCCGACCCAGCGTTTGTTGAGATAGAACGCGCCGGCCCGACCGGCTTCCCGGGCGACGATCTCCTGGGCCTGCTTTTTGGTACCGACAAAGAGAACCTTCCCACCCTTGGAGACTACCTCCCGAAGAAACTTCGCCGCCAACGCGAGCTGGTCCCGGGTCTTATAGAGGTCGAAGACGTGCACGCCCTCTTTTTCAGTGTAGATGAAGGGCGCCATCTTGGGATACCAGCGCCGTTTGAGGTGTCCGAAATGCACTCCGGCTTCCAGGAGCTGCTCAGGGGAGGGGATCAACAATCTTACAATCGCACTTTTCGCTTCTTGCTTTTTTGTTTTGGGCTTTTTCTCGGCCATTTGACTCATCCATATTATCACAGGGGAAAGGGGAGGAAAAAAGAAAAAGCCCCGTTCGCCTAAAGGCAAAACAGGGCTGTAAGCCATCACCACGAACCGGAATCCGAACCACCGGAATCCCAGGAGCCGGAATCTGAGCCGCCGGAGTCCCAGGAACCAGAATCCCAGCCTCCGGAATCCCAAGAGCCGGAATCCGAACTGCCGGAGTCCCAACCGCCGGAGTCCCAGGAGCCGGAATCGGTCCCCCAGTCCCACCCGTCCGTGGCGTCCCAACCTCCGCCGTAGTCCGTGTCGGGCAGCGAGTAGTCAATCTGTCCCTGGTCCTCGGTCGAACCGCTGGGATCGGTGAAAACACCGTCGATCCTGATGGACGGTAAGACCTGGCACAGACCGACGACGAAAACCAGAAACCCGACCGTGAGTAGGAAGTACCCGGCGATCCTCAGGATTTTCCCTCTGTCCAAGGCCGTCTCCTTTCTACCTCTTTGATCGGCGCCTGCGCTTCGGTCCGGCCCGCTTCTTCCGCTTGGGCTTGGGCTTTGGCTTGGCGGATGTTACTTCCTGAGCCTTGGCACCCAGGAAGACCACCATCTTCGTCGCCCGCTGCAACTCGGCCGGCTCGGGCGCGAACTCGAACTCGATCACCCCGTCCTTGAAAGTGACCCACGGGCAGATCGTTCGGCGCTTGAGTGTCAAGAGCCAGTTCCAGCCCAGCGAGAACACCCCGGCGACGTTTTCGAGGGCGTTCGACACCGGCGCTGAAAAACGGATCTCAACCGATGGCAGTGGGGGCAGAATCCGCGCCAAGAATGCGAACACTCTCTTGATCGCCGAAATGAGGATACGGCCGATCAGAATGAGAATGTGGCTAGCCAGCACGAGAACTCCCGTGCCTCCCCCGATCACCGTCGCCAATCCCAGAAGATAAACCACGATCGTGACGATGTAATACGCGGCGAAGTAGGAAAGGAGCGCGAAGGCGCCGACCGCCAGGAACATCCAAACCTGCACCAGGTGATCTTCCGGCCAAAAGAGAAACCTGTTCAATCGGCCGTGGTCCAGAGACTGCAGCAACGGGACGGCGACGGCGAAAATCGCACCCGCCCCCACCCCGATTGCCAAGATGTAGAGAGTCACGATCCCCATCGCCTGCGGCGCGGCCGCGAAGAGAACGGCGTAGAAGGTGAGGAGCGCGGCCGAGGAAACGATCAGCCAAGGCCGAACCCATCCGAAAATCCGCCGTTCGAAGAACCAGTAGAGCGGGGCCCAGAAGAAGACCACCCGCCCGAAATGGCAGAGGTCCTCCTGCCGCCGCCTCCGCCGGTCCTCGTGGTACCAGTTGTAGAACCGAACCAGCCACGGAGCGAAGATCGACTTCTTCAAGTTCTCCCTCCTCTAGAAAGAGTTTTCAAAAGGATAATAACAACAAACCTCGATTAGTCAAGAAAAAAGCCCCGTTCGCCTAAGGCGAGACGAGGCTAGGAAGGAGCCAAATTGATCCGTTCCAGAACAAGAAAAGTCAGATCGGAGGGAACACCGTTTCCGCGACGAATCTCTTTCCTATCCCCGATCCGCCAGTTTTTGGACCAGTACCTCGGAGGAGAGTAGAAATCATCCGTGAACCGATGACCTACCACAGCGAGGTGAACCCTGGAAGCGTAAGGGAAAAACTGCCTAAGAGTATTCCCGCCACCAATTACCATCACCTCCTCGTACCCCGCCAGAACCTCCAAGACGCCCTCGACGGAGTGGAGCATCAGGCAACCCTTGGCCTCGTACCCCCGGTTCCGCGTCAGTACCACGTTGAGCCGGCCAGGGAGAGAACCGGGAAGGCTATCACGAGTTTTGCGTCCCAGCACCACCGGCCTGTCGGCGATGGTTTCGAGGAACCACCTCACCGCGGCGGGAAATCCGACCGCTGCCGACATCTTGGTCCGACCGGAGGTCTGATTGCGGTCCATGAAAATCACCAGCGAGATTATCACCTCTAGACCTTGCGGTGAGCCGGACGGTAGCAAGGTAAACCCTCTACCATCTCAACCGTGAAATCGCCGAAGAGATTGGGGTAGCGGGCCACCAGGATCTCTCCCACCTTGCCGAAGACCAGACGGATCTCCTCCTCGGCGGAGGGATCGGTTCGCATCTCCAACACCCAACGAAGGGTGCGGGGATTGGCGGACCAACCGATGGTCGTGGCCAAACCATCCGGAGCGATTCGGCGCATTGCGGAGGTGATAATCTTCTTGCGGTGGAAAGGTGTCCCGGGGTCGTCGAGGTGGAAGTGCTCCGCGAGTACATGCTGGAGGTGTTCCAAATGCTCAAAGGTCTGGGCAAAGATCTCCATCGCCTTTTCATCTTCGCGAATCACCGTTGGCAGCCACTGACCAAGGCTGTCCAAGCGAACGAACCGCAGACTCTCTTGGGAGATCGCCACTCCCGCCCGGTGCCGCACTAGTTCGTGGGTGAAAACCCGCGAAACATCGGCGAAGATGAAGTTCACCACCGGGTGCTCGATCACCGAGCCGTGGGCGACCTTGAGGATGTTCCCAAGGTAGGCCGCGCTTCCCTCCCGAACCTTGGTGACGTTGAGGTTCAAACCCGGCTCGAAGCTTCGATAGCAGAGCCGGCCCATCACCTCGATCAGCTTTTCCGCATCGGAGGGTGCATCCGTTTTCCAATCCGGAACACCGACGTGCTCGAGATAGGCCTGCAAGCCTTCTTCCACAACGCGGGTCTCTCCGACCAGGAACACTTTCGGTTCGACTCTACGCATCTCCCTATCCTCCTCTTTATTTCGGTTTTCTAAATCATAACCCAAAAAGGGAAAAACCCCAAACTTTCGTCTGGGGGAGGTGATCGAGTTTAGTCTCTCTCAACCCGATGGTGCAGCAAGCAACGGGCCTCGTATCCTTCCGCGGTGCCGCCGGGCAGAACGATCGGATCGTGATAGTGCGCCGGCAGACCGTTCACCAATCGCTGAGTGCAATGGGCATCCTCGCCGCAGATAACGCAGATCGCCGCCAGTTTCTCCACCCGCAGGGCGATCGCGAGAATTTCCGGCATCGGCCCGAACGGTTCGCCCCGGAAATCGGTATCCAATCCCGCCACGAAGACCTCATGATGGCGCATCAGCCTTCGGCAGACTTCAACCAAACCGGCGTCCAAGAACTGGGCCTCGTCGACCGCCACTAAGTCGGTATCTTCCGCGACGAGATCCAGAATATCGGCAGCTTTGGCAATCGTTTGGGCCGGGAAAGAATGGCGGTAGCCGTCTTTGGCAATGATATTTCCCAATCCAGTCCTGGTATCAATCGCCGGCGAAAAAACCTGCACCTTCTGGTGGGCGTGGTTGACCCGCACCTCCAGCTCGTGGATCAGCCGGTCAGTTTTACCGGCGAACATGCAACCCGTAAAGACAATAAGCCCGGTGCGGCGGCGACGTCCCATCTCCTTCCTCCTTATCAACTGAGAAGAGTTATTAAGACGACCAGATTATACGATATCCGTCCGCGTAAGTCTCTTTTGATATAGACTAGCGTGTGTTCTGAGATTTCCAAGATAGGAAGACGTTTTCCAAAAGTTTTACGACCGTCAGCGGGCCAATTCCGCCGGGAACGGGAGTAAGGAAGCGCGCTTTCTTCTCCACCGCCGGATCAACGTCACCCCGAAGCTTGCCGTCAACACGTGAAATTCCGACGTCAACCACCGCCGCACCCTTTTTAACCATCACCGGTTTGATCATCCCCGGCCGGCCCACCGCCGAAACCAGAATGTCGGCCTGTTTTGTTATCTCCACCAGGTCTCTGGTTTTGGAGTGAGCGATCGTAACGGTCGCGTCGTTCGCCAAGAGCGCCAGAGCGATCGGCCGGCCGGCGACCTTGCCCCGCCCGACGACCACCGCCCGGGCCCCGGCGATCTTGATTCTCTGACGATGCAGAACCTCCAAAACCGCCCCCGCCGTCGCCGGGGTAAAACGGCTGAAAGGGTTCAACCCATCCACATCTTTATCTGGAGAAATGTGGTTAATAATCAACTCTTCGTCAAGGTTTTTGGGAAGGGGAAGCTGGACAATAATCCCGGTTACTTTTCGATCCGTATTCAACCGATCAATTAGGATTAAAATTTCTCCAAGAGAAGGTTGAGAGAGTTCATGAAGAGAAAAGTCGATACCGACGCGCCCCGCCGCTTCTCCCTTTTTCCCAACGTAGACTCGGGAAGCGGGATTGTTCCCGACCAAAACCACCGCCAGATGGGGCCGAACCTTTCGGGTTCGGATTTCCTTGGCTAAACGCGCTTCGATCTGGGCCGCAATTTTCTTACCGTTGATTAACACTGCTCTAAGTCTAGCAAGAGATATTTTGAGAACTATTTTGATAGTCATAGTATACTATGTTAAATTCGCCTTTAGTTAGGTCAATCGGGTATGCCGAATCTAATTTTTTATTAAAAAAATGCCCTGAACGGGGTGTTCAGGGCAATAGCTTCTTCTCGACAACATTCCGAACGCGGACGGCGACTTCCTCTTCCGTCCCCGCTCCGTCCACAAAGACAATGTTGGGAAGCTTCTTCGCCAGCTGCTGGTAGGCGACGAGCGTTCGCATCAGCACCGCTTGGGTCTCGAAGAGTTCCCGCTGGTCACTCCGGCGCCGGTTGCGGGCGTCGATCCGCCGCAGGCACTCCTCCACCGGCAGTATCAGCACGATGTTGAGGTTCGGCCAGGGGTAGTAGGCGTTCATCCCCAGCAGCAGCCAGGCCGGGATATCGTTGGCGATCCCGAAGGCCAGGGTGGAGAGAGCGTAGCGAGCCGTGACCACCCAGTCTCCCCGCTCCAGAGCCGGCAGGATCTGCCGATCGAGGTGATCGCCCCGGTCGACACAGAACAGCTGCTGGAGAGGAAGCGGCAGCAGGGTCCGTTCTTTCTGCAGGACCCGCCGGATCGCCTTCCCATATTCCCCCTCGTCCGTCGGCTCACGTGTCAACACCGTCGCAATACCTCTCGGACTCCAGAGATAGTCCGCCAAGAGTTTGGCCTGGGTGGAGTTACCCGCCCCGTCCAGCGCGTCGATGTTGATCAGTTTGCCGGAACCCTGATTGACCTTGATCAGGGTCAGGATCTCATCAAAGAGGCGGTCTTCTAGTTTTCTCATTTTCTGTCTCCTCGGAAAATGCTAGGTCGCTGTAGGCGGCCGTCCACTGTCATCCTCACTATAGAAGATATTCGACAAGCTCGCGGGCCGTCGGAGCCAGCGGCAGGCGGAGGGTGTCCTCCACCTTCAACCAACGAAAAGCCTGGTGCTCGCTGGAGAGTTGAATGTTCTCATCCTGCACCGGTGGACAACGGAAGATAAGCTCCACGTAGCGGACGTTCTTTTCTACCGGGCTGACGAATATCAGGGGCTTGGAGTGGGAGGGAGAAACCAGGATACCGGTCTCTTCCCTGATCTCGCGCTTGAGCGCAACATCGATCGGTTCACCGCTCGCGATCCCTCCCCCAGGAACCTCCCAGAGACCGGGATTGCGGTGGGAACCATCGGACCGCTGGATGAAGAGGATCCGCTCATCCGGTAGAGCAATCACGGCCCTAACCGCTAGAATCACGTCCTGGGTCGTCACACCGCTACTCCTTTCTCTCCCGTTTTCGAGTGTCGTGCATCATTCCGCGCAATCCGGGCAGCGGTGCTGACCGCGAACCTTGTTGGTGACTTGAGCACGAGCCATTTCTCTCCTCCTTAAGGAAAATTTTCTTTATGATAACACGGCGAGAACAGGGTTTAGGGTTTAGGGTTTCTGATTTAATCTCACGGTGGTCCTTCCAGCTGGCGAACTAATGACGCAGCGTTAGCGAGTAATTAGTGCAACTTGAGCGGAGCGAAAGAACGCACTTGCAATCCTAATTCGTTTTTTGCTCCCTGGGGTCCTTCCAAGAAGCCCATTTACACTCTGGGTATCTACTGCAACCGTAGAAGTTCTTGCCCCGGCGGGTGCGCTTGATGATGACATCACCCTGCTTGCAATCCGGACAGGTCATGCCGATCTTTTCGATGTAGGGCCGGGCGTACTTGCATTCGGGGAACCCGGTACACGAATAGAACCGGCCGTAACGGCCGAGCTTAATCACCAGCGGGTGGCCGGAATCGGGGCACTTCTCATCGGTTTCGGCAATGGTGGTCATCGAGGATTTATCGATGCTCTCCTCTGCCTTCTCCAGCTCCTGGGAAAACGGCCCGTAGAATCCCCGAATCAGCTCCACCCAATTCTTTTCACCGCGGGCAATCTCGTCAAAACCCTCTTCCATTTTGGCGGTGAAAGAGAGATCAACCACGTCGGTGAAGTAGGGAACCAAGATTTTGTCATTAACGATCACCCCCGCGTCCTCCGGCTTGAGCGCCCGCCCCTCCTTGGAAACGTAACCACGGTCCTGAATCGTCGAAATAATCGGCGCGTAGGTAGAGGGCCGGCCAATTCCTTCCTCCTCCAGCTTTTTGATGAGAGTGGCCTCGGTGTAGCGCGCCGGTGGTTCGGTGAAGTGTTGCGATGGAACTATTTCTAGCAGTTTCAGCTTCTCCCCCTCCTTTAATTCCGGCAGGGAACGCGCTTCTTCACCCATGTTCAGTTTCTCCCAACCGTCGAAGATCAGCTTTGAACCGGTCGCTCGGAAAAGATAGGAACCGGTCTGAATATCGGCTGATACCTGTTCGTAAACCGCCGGCCGCATCTGGGAAGCGACCGTTTGCCGCCAAATCAATTCGTATACCTTGAGTTCGTCCCCACTTGTTACTTGTAACTTGTCACTTGTTACTTCCACCCTGGTAGGGCGGACCGCCTCGTGGGCCTCTTGGGCCAACCGCACTTTGGTTTTGTACCTGATAGCATCCGTCGGCAGGTAATTGCTACCGTAATTCTTCCCGATAAAGTTGCGGATCTGCTCGAGAGCTTTCTCTCCGATCATCGTGGAATCGGTTCGGTGGTAGGTGATCAAACCGGCTTCGTAGAGCGCTTGAGCGGCGCGCATCGTTCTCTTTCCCGAAAATCCCAAGACATTCACCCCGGCCTGCTGGAGAGTGGAGGTGGTGTAGGGCGGATAGGGATGGCGTTTTCGCTCCGACGTTTCAACTCGGGAAACCCGGTATTCCTCCTTTTTGAGCTCCGCGGTGATCCGGTCGGAATCCTCCTGGCTGCCAATCGCAAGCTTTACCCCATCTTTTTCGAGAAGTTTCGCTTCGAAATCCCCACTGTCGCTCAATTTAGCAAGGATTTCCCAGTATTCTTCGGGGTGAAAGGCTTGGCGCTCTTTCTCTCGGTCCACCACCAACCGGACCGCTACCGATTGCACTCGACCCGCCGAAAGACCGTACCGCACCTTCTTCCAGAGGAGAGGGGAAAGTTTGTAGCCCACCAACCGATCCAAAACCCGCCGGGCCTGTTGGGAATCCACAAGCTGCTGATCGATCTCCCGCGGCGCAAGGAACGACTCCTTCACCGCTTCTTCTGTAATTTCATGGAAAGCGACCCGTTTGGTTTTTTTGTGATCCCCGACCAACTCCTTGATGTGCCAAGCGATGGCTTCTCCTTCCCGATCAGGGTCAGTGGCGAGAAAAATCTCCTCGGCTTTGGCCGCCGCCTTTTTCAGCTCCGTGATGACCTCCTTTTTGCCGGGGACCTGGTCGTACTCTGGAGTAAAATCGTGCTCCACATCCACCCCTAGGTTCTTTTTGGGGAGGTCCACCAGGTGTCCTTTGGAGGAGAGCACTTCATACCCCTCCCCCAGGAACTTCTGGAGAGTTTTGGCTTTTGTCGGGGATTCCACGATTACCAACTTCATCTTCGGCGATAATAGCATAGAGGTACCAAGCCCCAATCATTCATCCTTGACACACTGATGCTAAATTTGCTAACTTTCAAGTAGCCATCCAAACTTGCCAAATCCCTTAGCTAGGGGAAATACAGCAAGATTGGTTTCGACCTGCCTAAGTGAATAACGAACTGCCTAACCAAAACCCGTATTCGATTACTGAAGCCTCTCGAATTTTAGGGGTGTCACCAACTACTCTCCGCCGTTGGGAAGACGAGGGCCGGCTTACCCCCGCCCGCACTCCCGGCGGCGACCGCCGCTTCTCTCCCGACGACATCCAAAATATCCTTCAATCATTCCGTAAAGAGACAGACCAGCGCTTAAATACCGAAGTTGAAGCGCTTCCCCCGCTTCCTCCTAAGCCCGATCCGGTGACCCCTCCCCCACCGCCGTTAATTCCCATTCGCCAAATTGAAAATTACCGCCCCCGCCGTTCTCGTCCTTACTTTCATCTCGCCCTTGCGCTAACCTTCCTTCTCACCGGATATATCTTCTTTTCCTCCATTCCACTTCTGACCAAAATGCGATTGGAACGGGCTTTTTCTCCTGGGCCAGCCAACCCGATCGTGGATGTCAATGATGCGCTAGAGTACAAGACAGGAGAGTCCGGAGAGCTGCGGCTGGGTTTCAGGTTTCCGGTCGATATCGGGGTTCTCTTCACAAAATCTCTGAACGTTGCCGAGGATGCTATTCTCAACACCGCCCGCTTCTTAGGAACGGTTTTCTTTGGAAATGGCGATGATTACTTCATCTCCCCCACCGGGGATGCTTCCTTTAATAGCGTCAATTCTGGCAATATCAGCGTTACCTCTTTGAACGTCGAGAATCTGACCGTTACCGGCACCACCACCGGGGTGACGGGAGGTGGCGGAACCGCCACCGGAGGAGACGCCGATACTCTGGAAGGCCAATCGGGAAGTTACTACCTCGACCTGGGGAACGAGATCGGCACCTGCGCGAACTGCCTCACCACCACCGAGATCGACGAATCGACCCTGTCAATTAGCGCCGCCAACGCCGACACCCTCGATCTCCTTGATTCCACCCAGTTCCTCCGGTCGGACGTCGGTGACACCGGCACCGGGAATTATGTCTTCGAAGACGATGTCACTCTGGGACTGACCTCGACCGATACCCTCACCGTCAATGCTCTGATCGGTTCCGATCTAATTCCCGAAACCAACGTCGCTTACAACATCGGCTCGGCCGGTCTCCGTTGGGATATCGGTTACTTCGATGAGATCGTCGTCAACACCCTCTCCGCCGGCGCGAGCGATATTTCCGGAACGATCGCTTCGGACTTCTCGATCAACACCGACAACGCCACCGCCGACACCCAGGACGCCACCCTCACCTTCATCCGGGGGACATCCTCTCCCAACGCCGTTCTCCGCTGGGATTCCACCAATGACCGTTACCGGTTTGAAAGCTTTCCGGTCTATCTCGATGACGATCTGACCGTCGCCGGCAATACGATCAACTCCTCCACCGCCGCGGCTCTGACTTTCGTGGGAGCGGACGTCCAGGTGGAGGGGGACCTGACCACGATCGGCAATCTCACCGTCACCGGCAACAATATCTTCTCCTCTACCGATACCGCGCTTACCTTCACCGGGGGCGATGTCCAGGTGGAAGGAGATTTGACCGTGAAAGGTGGAGAACTGTTACTAACTCCGATCGCCTCCAGCGCCTCCACCACCGAAGGGACGATCTACTACGACTCCGACAACGACAAGCTCTACGTCTATGCCGACGGGGCCTTCCAAAGATTGGCGACCGACATGACCAAATACACCGCCACCGATGCCGCCCTCGCCAACGCCGGCTACGTCGAGATCGCCCACAACCAATCCACCAACGATCTCTCCCTCACCGCCTGGTACTACGACTCCCTCCTCGGGCAATACCGGACGATCGAGAACTTCACCAAAACCTGGGACCTGGACCTCTCCAACGAGTTCAACTCCAACTTCGCCCAAAAGAGTAAGACCGATTCTGTCGCCATCCAATTCAACAACGATAATCTCGGTAACGGCACGGACGGCGCCATTACGGTTTCTTCCTCTACCAACATCAACACCACCAGTTTGATCTCCGGCCGCTCTTGCGCTGATGGTGGAGATGCGGTTAACTATTCGGTCGCTACGGGAGGATTAACATCTACTACCGCTACTCTTACCACCACTCCCTCTTCCGGATGTTTGGCAATCGGGGATGAGATCATTCTTATCAACTTAGAAGGTACCAATTCGGCTTTCGGGAATGTTGGTAATTGGGAAACCTTAAGAATCCAAAGTGTTTCAACCAACGTGGTCACATTTACTACCGCCAAAACCAAATACTACGGAGACGGGGCCGGCAACGACACCAATTTAGGCACTGCTGTTGGAACCCAGCGCGTAATGCTTCAGCGAGTGCCAAACTACACCAACGTGACGGTCAACACCGGAATCAACTTCACTCCCTCCGCCTGGAACGGCACCAAGCACGGTGTCATGTTCTTCCGCGCTAGTGGCACGGTTGATATCCAAGGCACCGGTACAATCAACGCCAATACTGCTGGTTACCGAGGAGGACAGGCGACGTCTAACTCGGGAGGTTACGGGGGAGAAGCGTTCTGCGGGCTGGGGGGAGTTCCCAATAGCGGCAACGGCGCTGCGGGGGCGGGAGCCGTCAACAATGGTACTGGCGGAACAGGTTCCTGCGGAGGAGGAGGAGGAGGAAATTCTGGCTTAGGTTCCACTACCCAAGGAGGTTCTGGCGGCGGGGGGCAATTCGACCAGGGATCAGGTGGCGGGGGCGGCTATGGAACAGTGGGTAATGGGGGAGGAGGAGATGTGAGCGGGCAAAACGGTGGGACAAATTCATCTGGAAATGGAGGAAGCGGTATCGGTTACAACAGAGGAGGCGGGGGCGGGGGCACTTTCGGTGCCGCTGATCTCTCCAAACTCTTCATGGGAACGGGAGGCGGAGGTGGAAGCGCGGCATCTGGAATGACATCGGGTGCCGGAGGGTCAGGAGGGGGGATCGTTTACATTTCCGCAAGTACTGTTACCGTCGGTGCCTCGGCGGGCATCAATTCGAACGGAGGGGCGGGAAGTGGGGGAAGTGGCGCTACCCGAGGTGGGGGTGGGGGCGCAGCCGGAGGTTCAGTTCGTCTAGCAGGAAATACTCTCACTCTTGGAACCACACGCGTGACCGCAACCGGAGCCGCGGGAGGATCAGGGAGTAGCTACACCGGCGGTACCGGGGGGTCAGGACGGATTGCTACATACACTGCCGTATCTCTGAGCGGGACAACCAGCCCGGCCTACACCGGAGGAACTCTCGGATACCAAACCTACGCCATCTATGTTTCGAGAGAGGTCCATGTTCCCGGAACCACTTCCTTTGGCAATATTAGCTGGACCGAAAGTCTCGACACCAATGGAGAGATTCAGCTCCAAACCCGCACTGGAAACAGTACTGACTCTACCGACGGAACTTGGGAGCAATGGCGGCCGGTAGTCGCCGACACAAATCGAAAGGTATTAGAATCCGCCGACACCCACACCAATTGGATCGGAACCAACGCCACGGTCGCGGATGGAGATACCACTCGGAACGTGGATTATTTCGAAGACGAGGATGAGCCCACCGCCGGCAACCTCACCAAAATCACTTCTTCCACTAACGGGGGGTATGCCGAAGCCACCATCTCTTCCACCGATATCTCGGGATATGATTACATCACCCTCTGGGTTCGTTCTTCCCAGGCTGGGAATACTCTCCGTTTCGGCTTCGGGGAAGCGGCGGCAACCGAACAAACCGAGGAGATTACCGTGGACCAGGCCGACGTTTGGCAGAAAGTTTACTGGGACATCTCTGATATTACCGGTACCACCCGCGATGCGGTTATCAAACTCCGATTAACGAATCTAACTTCCGTTTCTACCACGATATATCTTGACAACGCCACCGCCGATACCTATCTCACCACAGCTGGAGGTTCGGACATCACTTCCACCGCCAACAACTATATCCAGTACCGGGCGATCCTGAGCACCACCAATGTACTCAACAAGCCCACCCTTTCCGCCGTCCGGATCGGCCTCACCAATCCTGATGGCACCTTCACGATCGACGCCGACCGGGTTCGCCTCTCCGATACGATAGATTACTACCCTCGTTCGAACCGGTTGAACATCGCGGAGAGTAATCTTGATGATATTAAGGACATCCGAACCGAAATCGGGTTGGACCACATTACCCAGGTTGGGGCATTTGATCCCGGCACCGGAACCGATGGCTCAGTTACAGTTTCCTCCAACTCCAATATCAATACCAATAATCTGATCTCCGGCCGATCCTGCGCCGATGGGGGGGATGCGGTCAACTACTCGGTTACGACCCTAACTTCTACCACCGCCACGCTTTCTTCCACTCCTTCCGCCGGCTGCCTCGCGGTAGGAGACGAAGTTCTTCTAATTAATCTGCAAGGTACTGTCAGCGCCTTTGCTAACACCGGCAATTTTGAAACCCTAAGAATCTCAAACATTAATGCCAACATAATCACTTTTACCAAATCGAAGGTCAATTACTACGGCAATAACGCGACTGACGATACTAATATTGGTACCGGCACAGGCAACCAGCGCGTAATGTTTCAACGGGTACCGAACTACACCAACGTTACGGTCAATTCCAGCATCAACCTCACTTCTTCTGCTTGGAATGGAACCAAAAACGGGATGATGTTCTTCCGAGCTACCGGTGCCGTTGCCGTTAACGGCACGGTTAGCACTAATGCCCTCGGCTATCGGGGAGGGCAGGCGACAACCAACTCGGGAGGTTACGGAGGAGAGGCGTTTTGCGGATTGGGAGGCGTTCCCAACAGCGGCAACGGCGCGGCGGGGGCGGGATCTATTAATACCGGCACCGGAGGAAATGGCTTTTGCGGAGGAGGGGGAGGAAGTAATGGCCTAGGTTCCGCTACGTCCGGAGGTTCCGGTGGGGGTGGGGAGTTTGACCAAGGTACTGGAGGAGGTGGGGGTTACGGAACGGCGGGAGCGGGGGGGGGAGGAACACCAGCAGGAGCGAGCGGAGGAACTAATCAATCCGGAAATGGCGGTCTTTCTGCTAACTTTAACGGCGGCGGTGGGGGTGGGGGTACTTACGGCACCGCCGATCTTTCCAAACTATTCATGGGAACGGGGGGCGGAGGCGGATCGGCGGCGTCGGGAATGACATCGGGCACCGGAGGAACAGGGGGAGGGATCACTTACATCGCGGCTAACAGCATTACCGTTTCCGGGTCATTAAGCTCGAACGGGTCAGCTGGAGGTGGGGGGAGCGGAGCTACCCGAGGAGGAGGCGGGGGAGGATCCGGTGGGTCTGTATATTTGGCTGCCAACACAATTAATACCGGTGCTTCTTTAACGACCGCGATCGGAGCTGCGGGAGGATCGGGGAGCAGTTACACCGGCGGGACCGGCGGTTCAGGAAGAATTGCCACTCGCTACTCTACCTCTTTCTCCGGATCAACTTCACCGGTCAACAATAACGCTTACGCGCCCAATTACCCGTATTCCCTCTTTATCTCCGATGAGCTCGCCACTCCCAACGCCGTCGGCTACACTCCCCTCACCTGGTTGGCGGATTTGAATACCTATGGGATGGTGCAAGTCCAGACGAGAACGGGAAAAAGCAACAACTCGACCGATGGAACCTGGGAGGATTGGAGCCCGGCGATGACCGACGTCAACCGGACGGTGCTGCAATCCATGGACACCCACACCGACTGGACCGGGACCAACATGACCGTTGCCGATGGGGACGTCACCCGGAACGTGAACTACTTTGAGGACGAAGATGAGAGCACGGTCGGTAATCTGACCAAATTAACTTCTTCTACCAGCGGAGGATACGCTGAGCTGACCAGCGCCCTCTCTCCGGCCAAAGATATCTCGGATTACGATTACATTACTTTCTGGGTTCGGACTAGTCAACCTGGAAACACGGTCCGGTTCGGGTTCGGAGAATCTGCCGCCACCGAAAACACGGAGGAGGTCACGATCGATGCCACCGATACCTGGCAGAAGGTCTACTGGGACATCACCGATGTTCCCTGGGATTCGCGGGATGCGGTCACTCAACTTAGAATCACCAACCTCACCACCAGCTCGAACACGATCTACCTCGACAACGTCGTCGCGGAAAGGCTGATGGCGGATGAGAAAGGGTCGTCCATTACCTCTACCCCCAACGACTACACCCAATACCGGGTGGTCCTTACCACGACCAACACCGTTTTCCGCCCAACTCTCTATAATGTCAACTTCAGCTACCAAACCGGATACAAGACCGTCCAGGTGGATACCGAAAACGTCCGTCTCTACAACTACACTGGAGAAACCCAGAACGTGAGATTGGAAGCGATCGTATTCGGAGCGGACTTGGCGGAGTGGTATCCGATCGACGACAACTCGATCGAAGCGGGGGACGTGGTTTCGATCGCCGGCACCAAGGACGATGCCGGGATCCCCAAGATCCAGAAAGCTACTCCCACCTCCGATCCGAAAATGATCGGAATCATCTCCACCCGGGCCGGGTTGGAGCTGGGAATCCCAAGGGAAGACCGGCGACTAGTGGGATTGGCAGGGAGAGTTCCGGTCAAGATCGCTCCGGATTCTGTCGCCATTCAAGCCGGTGATCTCCTCACATCTTCGGGAACCTACCCCGGAATGGCCCAGAAGCTCACTCAGCCAGGCTTTGCGGTGGCGAAGGCGCTGGAGAGCTGGGATCCGGGATCAGGAGTTGGGAAGATTGATGCTTTCTTGGCTGTTTCCTGGGCGGATCCGGGGGTGGTGGTTGACGATGAAGGAGATGCGGCGGAGGTAGTAGAAGACAGTAACGAAAGTGACACAAGTAACGTTAGTGACGGCAGTAACGAAACGGAAACCAGCGAACCAGAAAACCAGACCACCGAACAACCAATCACTCAAAAGATTATTCCTCCCCAGATTGAAGCCGAAGAGGGAATTTTCCAACGGCTGACCGTTGCGGTCGAGGCCATCTTCGAAAAGATCACCGCCAAAACGGCCGAGATTGCCCAAGCGTTCATCGATAATCTGACCGCCCGTTTCATCAAGACCGACGTGATTGAAGCCGGCAAAGTAAAAGTCTCCTCGCCGGCGGTGGGGGTGGTAACGATTCCGGCCGGGGAAACGGTCTTTTTGGTGGAATATCAGGAAATTACGCTCGATTCAAAGGTGTTTGTTACTCCGGAGGAACCGCTATCGTTGGGAGTGGCGATTAAGGAAGGGGAGGGCTTTGAAATCAAACTCCGCGAACCGCTCGAAACCGACCTCAAAGTCAGCTACTGGGTGATCAATTAATCTTTGAGAGTTTGTAGATAACCCCCGCCGCGTCGTCGGAGATGAACATGTTTCCGTCTCCGTCGAAGATGACGTCCACCGGCCGGCCCCAGGCCTTAGTACCCACCAACCAACCGCTGATGTAGTCGGCGATTTTGGGTTCATTGCCCGTCGGGTTTGAAATTCGCACCACCTTGTATCCGGTCGGAACGCTCCGGTTCCAGGAACCGTGGAAGGCGATGTAGAGATTCTTGGCGCCTTGGTCGAAGCGCATCCCGAGCGGGGCGGAGTGGGCCTGCATCTCGATATAGGGCGGTTCTTTGTCGGCGCAGACCGCGGCGCTGCCGAAATCCGGGTCGGGAACGTTCCGGCTGTAGCAGTAGGGCCAGCCGTAGTTCTTTCCCTCCTTGATGATGTTAATTTCCTCGGGCGGCAGGTTGTCGCCGAGGCGGTCCCGGCCGTTTTCGGTCGTCCAGAGTTGGCCGGTGCGGGGATGGAATGCCATCCCGACATCGTTCCTCAATCCCGAAGCGAAAATCTCTTCGTTCTGTCCATCCTTGTCAAACCGCAGGATGGCCGCCCGGCGAATTTCGTTCTCACAGGCGTTGCAGGAAGATCCTCGCGAAACATACAGCTTGCCATCCGGGCCGAAGGCGATGGTGGCGGTGTAGTGGCCGCCGCTGGGGAGGTCGCTGACTAGCGTTTCCAGATCCTCGTTTCGGTACCGGAAGATGCTGGTGGTGGAGGCGATATAGAGGTCACCCTCGAAAAAAGCGATCCCGTGGACGTTCTTGATTCCCTGGACAACCACTTCCCGCTTAGTGACGTTCCAGACCTTGCCGGTGCCGGTTTCGGTAAGGTAGAGGTCGCCGCTTTCCGGTTCAAAAGCCAACAGCCGCGGGCGGGTGAGACCGTCGGCGAAGACTTCGATTTTGTATCCCGCCGGGATCTTCAGGGTTCTTTTGAGGCCGTTAACGGTGATTTCCTGTTCAACGAGTTCCAGCTGTTCCTGGGCGATCAGTCCCCGCGGTTCGCTCGAAGGCGGATTGAGAAAGTTCAGGATTTCCAGGAGAGAGGTGTGGGTGGTTTGGAAATAAAAGAGATAGGCGGTTAGGGCAATCAGAACAGCTGCTCCCGCAATGATAATTTTCTTATTTACCACCCCATTATGGTAACCTTTTTCTGATGAGATACTCAAAGTTTATCGGGAGAAGCCTGCGGGAGGTTCCGAAGGAAGCGGAGGCGCTTTCCCATCGGCTTTTGTTGAAGGCTGGCTACGTCGATCCGCTGATGGCTGGCGTCTACACTTTTTTGCCCTTGGGTTGGCGGGTGATGCGTAAAATCGAAGAGGTGATCCGGGAGGAGATGGAGGGGATCGGCGGACAGGAGATCCTGATGCCTACCCTCCAGAAAAAGGAGCAGTGGCTGGAGTCCGGGCGCTGGGAAGGGCCGGGGGAGATCGACCCGCCTCTCTTCAAATTCAAGGACCGCCGCGACCGCGAGCTGGCGCTGGGTCCCACCCACGAAGAGATCGTGACCGACCTGGCCCGCCGTTTCATCTCCTCCTACAAGGACTTGCCGTTAGCGGTTTTCCAGATCCAGAACAAATTCCGCAACGAGATGCGGCCGACCGGGGGAGTCCTGCGAACTCGCGAGTTTCTGATGAAGGACCTCTATTCGTTCCACGCTGATGAAGAAGACCTCGATCGCTACTACTTGGAAGTTCTCAAGGCCTACGAGCGGATCTTCTTCCGCTGCGGGCTCAAGGTCTTGGTCGTTTCGGCGCACTCGGGAACGATCGGTGGTTCCGAATCGCACGAGTTCATGTTGCCGGCGGAAGCGGGAGAGGATAAGGCCGTTTACTGCGAACACTGCGACTTTGCTTCCAATTTGCAAAAGTCAGGTGAACTAAAAAGTTGTCCAAATTGCGGTCAGACTATTTTCACCACCGCAGCGATCGAGATGGCTCACGTCTTCAAGCTCGGAACGGTCTATTCCGAAAAGATGAAAGCCTTCTTCGTGGGCGCCGACGGCTCCCGCCACCCGCTGGTGATGGGCTGCTACGGGATAGGTCTGGCGCGGATCATGGCGGCGGCGATCGAGAGCAAGGCCGGCCACGACGAGCGCGGCATCATCTGGCCGAAGGAGCTCACTCCCTTCGATGTGCACCTCGTTTCGTTGGACGGGGGAGAGGGCGTCGCCGAAACGCTCTACGAGGCGATGGAAAAATCCGGTTTGGAAACCCTCTACGACGACCGCAGCGAACCGGCCGGGGTTAAGCTGCACGACGCCGATCTGATCGGCGTGCCGGTGCGGGTCCTCGTTTCCAAGAAGAGTCTGGAAGCAGGCGGGGTGGAAGTCTCAAGCCGCGCGGATGGAAAGGCCGAGGTGGTGCCGGTGGGGAAGCTGGCTGATAAAATAAAGGAGAAGTATGCTTAAAAAGAGCGAGGAAACAATGAAAAAAGATTTGGATTGCATTTTTTGCAAAATTGTCCGCAAGGAGGTTCCGGCGGAGTTTGTGTATGAGGACGAGGTCTTCGCCGTTTTCAAGGATATTCATCCCTCGGCCCCCGTCCACCTGCTGATCGTTCCGAAGGAACACCTGGAGATCCAGGGTGGGGACCTGGAGCGGCGGGCTGATGTCCTAGGACGGGTGTTCGCCCTCTCGCGCCAGCTGGCGGAGGAGGCCGGGGTTCTGGACGGATACAAGCTGGTCACCAACGCCGGTCCCGGGGCCGGGCAGACCGTGGATCACCTGCACATTCATCTAATTGGAGGTTGGAAGTCGCCGACGGAAGTTCGGCACGTATAAAGGAGGTGTTTGTTAAGTAACAAGGGACACGTAACAAGTAACATGGGGCACTCGTCCAACTTGTTACCTGAAACTTGAAACCTGAAACTGTCATGGCTAAAGTCACACTAAAACCGGGGGAATCGTTGGAGGAGGCGCTACGGCGTTTTAATCGCGAAGTTTTGAAAGAGGGGATTATGCTGGAGATGCGCCGCCGCGAATTCTATGAGAAGCCGTCCGAGATCAAGAAGCGCAAGCGCTCGCAAAAACAAAAGATGATTGAGCATGAGAAGGAGGAGACGGAATGATGGGAATGCTAGACCAGATGAAAGCGGACCTCACCGAGGCGCTTAAAACCGGCGACACCGCCAAGGCGCTCTCGATGCGCTACCTCCTTGCGGAGATCCACAACGCTGAGATCGCTAAGGGCAAGGACGCGGTCCTGACTGATGAGGAGCTGGTGGCGGTCCTGCAGAAGCAGGCGAAACAGCGGGTGGAGTCGATCGACGCTTATCAAAAGGGTGGACGGGATGACCTGGTCGGCAAGGAGCGGAACGAGCTAGAGATGATCCGAGGATATCTTCCTGCGCAGATGGGTGAGGACCAGATCCGGGAGTTGGCGCGGGTGGCGGTTCAGGAATCCGGTGCGGCCGGGATCACCGATATGGGCAAGGTGATGGGACTACTGATGCCCAAGGTCCAGGGCCAGGCCGACGGGTCGGTTGTGAGCCGGATCGTAGGAGAAGTCCTCGGTGTCTAATCCATTCCGCCCGTCGTGCTTGCGTAATAGTATATGATATATACTATAACAATTAATTATGGAGGTTAAAATTACTGTTTCCTTTGTTTCTCCTAAAAAAATCCAAAAAATAAACCAAGAGATGCGGGGCAAGTCCTACACGCCGGCCGTGCTTTCTTTTCCCTATTACGATAAGACGAAGGACGGGATGCTCCTGGGCGAGATCCTGATCTGCAAATCCGAAGCCCGCAAACTGGCTAAGAAAAACGGCGTTACCTTGGAAGAACAGATCAACGCGCTAGTGGTTCACGGTGCTAAACATATTCTTGGTGTCCATGAGGATTAACTTCCTAAATCTGTAATCCTATAGTATAATTATTGCAAGTCCTCCTTGTTGGCTAGGGTGGTTGCCCCAAATCCAAAATCGGGACGACAAGATGAGCCGATGCCTTGGGGAAGAACAAGGTGACGGAGGATAAGATGAAAAAGTCTGTTCTATTGGGACATGGAGAGCTGCTCATGGATGCTGTAGGAGATCTTCTTCGTTCAGACCCGTACGAAGCTCGGCTTCGCCGGATCCTTTTGAAAGATCCCGACCCTAAGATCCTCGCCGATTTCCTAACAATGGATAACGTCGTTTTGGTGGCGAGGATTCTGCTCGGAGATGGCGACGCTGCTACCCGGTTGACTAATAGGCGCAGTTGGGTCTTCACCGAGGCCTATCGGAAGACACAGATCAGGATGGACGCGAAGATGACAAAAGGAGGTAAGAAGTTGTTCCACTACCTCCTCGACCACGCGTTTTGTCCGTGGGGGCGTACCCCGAACATCGTGGTCTTGATCTTGAGAGAGGCCGAGAAGAGTTCGTACCTAGGATAGTTCTACCGAGCGCGACTTCCCCCGCGCTCCTTTTCTTTTTTCCTTGAAATCCCGTAGTTGCGCGATATAATTCAATCAACCTGCACTGTTGGCTAGCGTGGTTGTCCGGAATCCGTTCTCACCGGATAACGATTGAGCCACAAAGCTCTGGGGAAGAGCGGTTGCAGGGAGAGGTGAGTTTGTGAGCACGGATGATTGCTACGTGGAGCGAATGTCGGATGACGACAAGATCGCCCTGGTCAATGCCGCCGGCCGGCTCATTAATTCGGAGCTCTACTACTCGCGGCTCCGCCGGGTGCTGATCAACGGTTGGGACGCCAAGGTCCTAACCGATTTTCTGGTGCTGGACGACGTGGCCCTGGGAATCGCGCGGCCCGCGATGGGGACCTCGGGCGTGTGGCACATCTATACGACTTGGCGGCTTAGTGTCTTTGAAAAAGCCGAAAAGAGTGCGCGGCGTAAGCTCGATATCGGGGTCCAAAACCAGATGGAGAGTTTGCTAGAGTACCTTCAGACGAAGCGCACCCAAGGCGAAAAGGCTGCGAAGGTCCTCGAGGCTATCTATGGTCTGCCGAAGAAGGGCCAGGTTTATTCTAGCTAGACTTTCCGAGCGCGACTTCCCCCGCGCTCTCTTTTATTTTAGGGGCTAGGGGTTAGGGTATAGTAAAAAAGATATGAAACTCATCGTCGGTCTTGGAAATCCTGGTTCTCGCTACCAAAAAACCCGCCATAATGTAGGTCAACTAGTCGTTGACACGATTGGTGAACAGTCAACAGTTGACAGTAAACAGTTAAAGCTCCACAAAACCTCGATTTTTATGAACGAATCTGGGAAGGAAGTCAAAGAGTTAATTAACAATTATCAATTACCAATTAGCAATTTGCTTGTTGTTCACGACGACCTGGACCTCGAACCGGGGCAGTGGAAGCTCCAATTCAATCGTTCTTCTGCCGGCCACAAGGGGGTGCAGAGCATCATTGACGAGCTTGGGACCCAGGAGTTTTGGCGGTTGCGGATCGGGGTCGGCAAGCCGCCGGCTGGGAAGACGGCCAATCAATTTGTGGTCGAAAAGCCCACTTCCCCGGAACTCAAATTGATCAAGCAATCGATCGAAGAGGCGATCCCCCGAGTTCTGGATTGGATGAAAAGGAGTAGAAGTCTCACATAGTATACTAATTTAATTAATATACTATTACAAACCAATTTTTTACTTTGTTACTTGTGTCTTTGTATCCTTGTATCCTTGTATCGTTGTATCCTAATATCAATTGATGCTTTATCGTACCTACCGTCCCCAAAAGTTTTCCGAATTGGTTGGGCTTGATCCTGTCAAGAACACCCTCCAAAGCCAGGTCAAAGACGGCAAGACCGCCCACGCCTATCTCTTTGCCGGACCGCGGGGGACCGGCAAGACCACGACCGCCCGCATTCTCGCCAAGGCCATCAACTGCGAGCACTCCAAAGCTGGTGAACCGGACGGAGTTTGCCGAGTCTGCAAGCAGATCGAGGACGGCCGCTACCTGGACCTGATCGAGATCGACGCCGCCTCAAACCGGGGGATCGAGGATATTCGCTCTCTCCGGGAGAAGATTCGGCTCGCCCCTTCCGTCGGCCGGTATAAGGTCTATATCATTGACGAAGCCCACATGTTGACGGCGGATGCCTCCAATGCCCTGCTCAAGACTCTGGAAGAGCCGCCGGCGCACGCCATCTTCATCCTTGCCACGACCGAACCCCACCGGCTTTTGGAGACGATCCGCTCCCGTTGCCAGCGGTTTACTTTTGAACGGGCTCCGGTCGCGTTGATCGTGGAGAAGCTCAAGGAGATCGTGAAGAGAGAGAAGGCGAAGATCAGCGACGAGAACCTGGAACAGATCGCCAAAGCGGCGGGAGGCGGTTTTCGCGACGCCGAAACTCTGTTGGAGCAGGTTTTGATCGGCGGCGCCAAGATCGAAGACCTGGTCGGTTTCTCCAAGCTGGCGGATCTGGGAGGTTTCTTCGATAATCTCATTGCCGGCCAGGTCGCACCGGCATTGGTTTTCGTCAACGATCTCTCTTCTCAAGGGATAGCGATGGATGATTTGGGGGAAAAGATCTTGGAATACTTGCGGGATCTGTTGCTAATTAAAGTCGGAGTGGGGGATGAGTTGGTGGAAGTACCGGCCGAACAATACAAAGTGATGTCTCGGCAGGCTCAGGAAATCAGCGAGGAAAAATTGGAAGAAATGATTAATAAATTTACCCAAGCTTACGATTATCTTTCTCAGGCGGTAATTCCTAGCCTACCGCTGGAAGTGGCGGTAGTGGAAGTGGCAAGTAACGAGAATAAAGTCAGTGACGCCAGTAAAGACAGTAACGGGGGTAAAAAAGAATCGGAGATCCAGGAAACTAATCAACCAATTAACCAATTTCCGCCCAAGACGGATCAGCCTCGGGCTGAAATCAGTAAACCGGATGATCAGTGGTCGGCGCTGATGATGGCGGTTAAGCCTCTTAACCATTCGGTGGAGGCATTCCTGCGTTCCGCCACCGGCGAACTCCGAGGAAAAAACCTGACGATCAGTGCCTTCTACCCCTTCCACAAGGAGCGGCTGGATGACCCGCGAAACCGGAAAATTCTGGAGACCGCCGTTCAGGAGGTCTACGGTAAGGGGATAAAGATAAAGGTGGAGTTGAAAGAAATGGAGAAGAAACGCTAAGAACCGCATGAGACTACCGAAGGCGATTGAGAACTTGATCGAAGCGCTGGAGCGCCTGCCCGGAATCGGACCAAAATCGGCCGCCCGGTTGGGATTCTATTTGCTCCGGGTTCCGGAGAGCGAGCGGCAAGCGCTCGGAAACTCGGTCCTGGCGGTGGGAAAAGAAACCCAGTTGTGCTCCCGTTGTTACAACGTGTGCGAGGCACACGTTGCTAGGTTCGCCGAAGGCGAGCCGTCCAATGTCGGCGAAGCGAGCGTCTTCGAACCAGTACTCTGCTTAGTTTGCGCCGATGAGAGGCGCGATCCGGCCACGATCTGCGTCGTTGAAGATCCGTTGGATCTGATTTCTTTTGAAAAGACCGGCAAATATCCCGGGGTCTATCACGTTCTCCACGGGGTGATTTCTCCGTTGGAGCACGTCGGTCCGGAAAATCTGAAAATAGATGAATTGATGAACCGACTGAAAACTGAACCGATTAAAGAAATGATTTTGGCTCTCAACCCTTCGCTGGAGGGAGAAGCCACTGCGATGTATCTCAAGAAGGTCATTGGCCAGCAGCCGAACACCGGTCAAATCAGGATCACTCGTCTTGCGAGCGGGATCCCGACCGGTGGGGATTTGGAGTACGCCGATGCGCTGACTTTAACTAAAGCTCTTGAAGGTAGGCAGGACTTCTAAAATGCCAGAAAGATTTAGTCCAACCGAGCGAAGCGAGGACAGTACTAAGGCGCTTGAGGGTCGCCAGGATTTTTGATGGAAGAGATAAAAGATACGGCGCTTGACCACATTATTACGAGGGTCCCGGTAGCTTACCCCCATCAAACCGTTGGTAATGTTTTGCGGAGAGTGCGGGCGGAAAAATGGGAATCCTCCCATCACATTTTTGTCGTAAATAACGATCAGGAACGGAAGTACTTGGGGGTTCTTTCCACCCGAAATTTGCTAGAGTCCCCAGACACAAATAAGATTTCTGAAATTTTTAATAAAGACTATCCCTCTGTGGGTTCACACACCCACGAGGAGAAAGTTGCGATTTTGGCAATCCGGCATGATTTAGATTCCATTCCGGTTACCCAAACCGAAACCGGAAAATTTCTGGGTACCGTTGATGCTGAGGAATTATTGAATATTCTTCACGAGTCTCACACTGAAAAGCTTCTGACGAGAGCGGGAATTCTTAAGGATGAAAAAGTGGTTGATATCTTTAAAGCCCGGGCTTTGACACTATTCCGTTTGCGGATTCCTTGGCTTTTAATCGGGTTGGTGGGCGGAATGTTGACGACCGTGATCGTGAGCCGGTTTGAACCGCTTCTCGATCAAGTGATTGCCCTGGCTTTCTTTATTCCGGTAATTGCCTACATGAACGACGCCGTCGGGACCCAAACGGTAACGCTTTTCGTGCGGGGTTTGGCGCTGGAAAAAGTATCTCTTGGACGTTATGTCATCAAAGAGATGTCGGTCGGTTTGCTTTTAGGGGCGATTTTAGGAGGATTAATATTTCTTTTCTCTCTGCTGATGTTTGGCTCTTTAGCAGTGTCGGAAACGGTCGGGTTAGCGATGTTTATCGGGATCACGATTTCCACCGGCATTGCTCTTTTCTTCACTTATGCGTTTCACAAGTTGGGTAAAGATCCCGCCGTGGGGGTTGATCCCTTGGTCACCATTGTGCAGGATACTTTGAGCGTCCTGATCTACCTTGCGATTGCCTCCGTTTTGGTGCTCTAAAAAAATTAGCAGTCGTGGGTGGCTCACGACTGCTCGTTGAAAAACCCGGCCCTCTCGTGGATGTCAAAGATCCCCATCTCCCACAGGTACCAAGCGGCTAAGCTGCGGCCGGCTGGTGTTTCGGGGAGCGAAAGATCCTTGACAACCTTCCCCACGTTCACGCTCGGGTAGACCTCGATTACCGGAGGCTTGAGCTCGTCTCGAATGAGCTCCAGGAGTTCCAGGTCGGGGTCCTGCGCCGGCTTTGGCCGCTTGATCCAATCGGCAATCATCACTTCCCACAGATCCACAATTACCATTTTGTGAGTCACACAGTAGTGATCGCCGTTGATCGACCAGCTGGCCTCCCGGCCGCAGTTTTCGTTCACGAGATGACCGTTGATGGTCAGGTCACCGTACGTGCACTGGGGGAGGTAGCCGAGCTTTCGAACCAGTTCCGGACTAAGCTCCTCGATCGTCAGGAAGTCTGCCGCCGTGGGCGTTTTACGATTGCCCATCTCTCTATCCTCCTTTCTTAAATGGTTAGTTTATTTTAACACGTTATAGGCCTTTTCCCTACGAAAAAAGCCCTGTTTTCTCGTTTTGCCCGAAAATAGGATAGATGTCGCCTGAAGCTAATTTAAGAATTGCTAGTATTTAGTGTATGAAGGAAAATCTGAAACTGTATAACTCCTTGACCCGCAAAAAAGAAGAATTTAAGCCCCAAAATCCCAATCGGGTGACGATGTACACCTGCGGCCCGACCGTCTACGGCCCCTCCCATCTGGGCCATGCCCGTACCTATACCAACTTCGATTTTCTGAAACGAGTCCTGGAGTACAACGGTTATACGGTCGAGCACGTCCTGAATCTGACCGACGTTCACGATTCGATGATCGAAGAAGCCCGGAAGCAAAAAATTTCAATCAAAGAATTGGCCGACCGCTACATCGAACACTTCTATCTGGACCTGGAAAAACTTAACATCGAATCCCCGGCCGCGTTTCCGCGGGTGACCGAACACATCCGGGAAATCATTCAGATGATCGAGACCCTGGTGAAGAAGGAGTACGCCTACGAAAAGGAGGGTTCGGTCTACTACGACGTTTCCAAGTTCAAAGATTACGGCAAGTTGTCCGGCCGAAAGCTGGCCGAAGCTAAGACCGGTACTCGGGTGGCGGCTGACAAGTACGAGCGGGAGGAGGTGGCCGATTTCTCGCTCTGGAAGAGAGCCGAAGAAGGGGAGGAAGAGGCCGAGGCGGTTTGGGATTCTCCCTGGGGGAAGGGTCGGCCGGGCTGGCACATCGAATGCTCCGTGATGAGCCGGATCCACCTCGGTGATACCCTGGACATCCACGGTGGGGGGATGGATCTCAAATTTCCTCATCACGAGAACGAGATTGCTCAGTCAGAAGCGGCGACCGGTAAGAAGCTCGCTGATTTTTGGGTGCACGTTGGAACGCTCTTGGTTGAGGGGAAAAAGATGAGCAAGTCTGTCGGAAACTATATCGAATTCGATACGCTAGTCCAAAAGGAGTTTGACCCGTTGGCCTTCCGCTATCTTTGCCTGACGGCCCATTATCGAGGGGAGCTCAATTTTACCTGGGCGGGATTGGAGGCGGCGGCGATTGCCCTCGAGAAACTTTACGACGAAGTTTCCAATTGGGATGCGCCGGGGCAGGTGGGGTGCGCGGAATACGAAAACAAGTTTGAGGAACTGATCAGCGACGATCTCAACCTCCCGGAGGCTCTGGCGCTGATGTGGAAGCTGGTCCGAGACCAGCGAATGCCGACGGCGGCCCGGATGAAAACCCTGCTGCAAATGGATCTGGTTTTCGGTTTACAGCTCGCTGAAGTGGAAGAGGTTGAAGTTCCGGAGGAAGTGCTGGAATTGGTCCGCGAGCGGGAGCGCGAGAGGCGGGAGGACAACTGGACCGCGGCCGATGATCTGCGGATAAGGATTGAGCAAGCCGGCTTCACAGTTGAAGATACGGAAAAGGGTCCAATCGTGAAAAAGTTGTGATAAGATTTCTAAAGCATGGACGGCCGAAGAAACGACCTACCATTTTTTAAGAAACAAAAATGAAATATGAGTTAACGATCGCGTTGAAGCCTGATCTCACCCCGGATAGGTCGAAGAAGACGATTGGGGATATTGAGGAGTCGGTCCAGAAGCTAGGAGGAAAGACCACTCAGACCGAAAGCCTGGGGATGAAAAGCTTAGCCTACCCTATCAAAGGAATCGGCCAAGCCAGTTTCGGCCGTTTCCAGTTGGAACTCAGCCCGGACAAGGTGCGGGACCTGCGGCGGCAGTTGGAGCGGGAGGAGGGTATTGTTCGCGTGTTGATCATCAAAGGGGGTGCGGTAAAGGATAAAATGGACGCTCTGGGAAAACAGAGCTAGCATTTTTAAGAAACAAAATGTCAAGATCAGTAAACAAAGTCATCTTAATCGGCAACCTGACTCGGGATCCGGAAATGCGCTACACCCCGGACGGCAAAGCGGTTACCTCTTTTGGATTGGCCACCAATCGGAGTTGGACCTCCAAGGAGGGAGAAAAGAAAGAAGAGGTCGAGTTTCACAATTTGGTGGCCTGGGGAAAGCTCGCCGAACTCTGCAGCCAGTTTCTCAAAAAAGGCCGGAAGGTTTACGCCGAGGGGCGATTGCAAACCCGCAGTTGGGAGGGCAAGGACGGAGTTACTCGCCAGCGGACCGAAATCGTGATGGAGGATATGGTGCTCTTGGATTCGAAGGGAGCGCCAACGGGAGAGAGCGTAACAGCGCCGGAACAACCCGCTCCTAAAGAAGAGGAGATCCAACTCCCCGATGAGGAAAAATCGGAAAAAGCGAAGGAGCCAGCCAAGGGTGCCGGTAGTGAGGAGGTAAGCGAAGATGAAATCCCGTTTTAAGAAGACCGTTCAGGATGAGGCCCGGACGCGCCGGACCCTGGCGGCGCGCTCGCGGGTCCGTTCCCGCTGCTATTTCTGTGAAAAGAAGATGGAACCGGACTACCGGCAGGATGATATGCTGATCCGTTTCCTGACCAAGCGGGGCAAGATCCGCCCCCGGACCCGTTCCGGGCTCTGCGCCCGCCACCAGCGCGCGATCGCTAAGGAAATCAAACGCGGCCGGAACCTGGGGCTTCTGCCGTACCGCATCGTGGCCTAGGTGACGGCGCACTCCCATTTGAGGTATCCTTGAAAAGTTGTGAAACTATTCCTTCGCAAAAATTTTGCTTTTATTCTGATTCTGCTGGCGGTTTTTCTGGGCGGCTGGCAGTTGGGGTTCGCCGGTTACCAATTCAATCTCGAGCTTAATCCTCCCTCTCTCAGTATTGAGAACAAACGCATCACCAGCGGTTCCATTGACTTCTCCCCGCTCTGGGATGTCCTGGAAAGGATCAACGCGGATTACCTCTTTCGCCCGGTCGAGGGGACCAAGTTGCTCTACGGGGCGATCTCCGGTCTGGTTAAGGCTCTCGGCGACCCCTACACCTCCTTTCTTGATCCGACCGAAAACACCGCGTTCAACGACAGTTTGGAAGGGGTTTACGAAGGAGTCGGGGCGGAGTTGGGAATCCGCAATGACCAGCTGATTATTGTGGCTCCTCTCAGTGGCTCTCCGGCGGAAGCACAGGGGATCCGGGCGGGAGACAAAATCCTCGAGATTGACGGATCATCAACGATTGGCCTCTCGGTCACGGAAGCCGTCAACAAAATCCGCGGGAAGGCGGGGACGGTGGTGGGTCTGACGCTCCAGCGCGGTTCCGCTTCCTCCTTCAAGGTTTCGATAACCCGCGCCCAGATCACGGTCAAGAGTGTCACCTGGGAGGACAAGGGGAACGGGATCTTCTACCTCAAGGTTTCCCGCTTTGGGGAGAGCACCAACGGTGAGTGGGACGAGGCGGTAGCAAAAACCAAGAACGCGCGTGGCATCGTTCTGGACCTGCGCAGCAATCCCGGGGGGTACCTGTCAGGTTCGGTCTATCTGTCTTCCGAGTTTTTGACGAGCGGAACGGTGGTGATTCAGGAGGACACGAACGGAGGACGGTCCACTCTTTCGGTCCAGCCGACAAAAGGCGATCACGCCTTTGCCGGAACCCCGGTGGTGATACTGATCGACGAGGGTTCCGCCTCCGCCTCTGAGATTCTGGCGGCGGCGTTGGAGGAACGAGCCGATGCCACCCTGGTGGGGGAGAAGAGTTTTGGCAAGGGAACCGTGCAGGATGCGGTTGATTTTGATGACGGTTCCGGACTCCATCTATCCATCGCCAAATGGCTCACTCCTTCCGGAAAGTGGATCCACGAAAAGGGTTTGGAACCGGACTACGTGGTGGCACTAACCGATGCCGATATTGAAGCCGGTCGCGACCCCCAGCTTGTTAAAGCGTTAGACCTGTTGAAGTAATTTTCCGGAAATCTTTTTGAATAGGGGCTCGAGATTCCCGTCCAGTACGGTTTCAATGTTGCCAACCGTGATGCCAAAGCGGTGATCGGTGATCCGGTCCTGCGGAAAGTTCCAGGTCCGGATTTTTTCGGACCTCTCGGCACTACCGACCTGTTCTCGGCGGAGTTGATCGACGCTCGATTTTTGTTGTTCCTGCATCATTTGATAGATCTTTGAGCGCAGAACCTCTAGAGCCTTTTCCCGGTTTTGGGCTTGGGAACGTTCGTCCTGACAAGCGACTGACACTCCGGTGGGAAGGTGAGTGACGCGGACGGCTGTTTCAACTTTTTGGACATTCTGGCCGCCGTGGCCGGAGGCGCGGAAGGTGTCGATTTTGATGTCGCTGGGACTTATCTCCACTTCCTTGGAGGAAACTTTGGGAAGAACGGCGATGGTGGCGGTCGAGGTGTGGATTCGCCCGGCCCTCTCAGTTTTGGGTATTCTTTGTACTCTATGAACGCCGGATTCGTTTCGGAGCGTGTGGTACGCCCCCTCACCAATGATTTCGGCGAAGTTGGGGCTTAGTTCTCGAACAACCCAGCCCTGCCGTTGGGAAAAACGGGTGTACATTCGATACAGATCGGCGGCGAAGAGACTAGCCTCATCCCCACCGGTACCGGCGCGAATTTCTAGAATTGCAGTTTGGACAGCCGCCTTCGGCGACCTAGCAAATTTAACTTCGTTAATTTGATTCACGGAATGAGTTTAACTCTGCTCAAGTAGATCTTTCAATGATAACGGCCGCTTTTGCCCTTCGGCCGGTTCGGCCGCCGCTCTCTTGGCTTCTTTTTCTTTGCGGCCGACTTCTCCGGCCGCTCGCTTCTTCTCGAATTTCTCTACCCGTCCTTGGGTATCCATCAGGACTTCTTTGCCGGTGTAAAAGGGGTGGCAATTGGAGCACACTTCAACCTTCAGCTCCGGTTGAGTCGAGCCGACGGTGAAGGTATTTCCGCAGGTGGTACAGATAACCTTGGCCTCTGGGTAATATTGGGGGTGCAATTCTTTTTTCATTGTAACTTGTCGCTAGAAATCTCGCTGACGCTCGATTTTAACACGGATCTTTGGCGTCTTTTGGTTTCCGCAATAAAGACTCCCAGGGCGATCACCCCGGCACCGATCGCAAACGGCAGAGTGATCTTTTCTTTGAGCCAGAAAACGGCCAAGGGAGCGGCAAAAATCGGATAGAGATAGGAGAAAATCGCCGCCTCACCGATTTCGACGGTGCGGTGGGCGCGGGCCCAGAGGGCGTAAGCCAAATTACCGGAGAGAAGAGCCATGAAAATAACTCCGGCATGGTAGGGGAGAGAGAGATTTTCGATCGTCGAAACAAGTTGGGGGAGGTCGCCGGCGAGGACGGTGAGCGGCAGAATCGTGAAAAAGCCAATGATGAACGACAGATTGGCCAGTGAGACGGCGGAAAATCCTGCTTTCATCAAATCTTTAACCAGCACCGCCGAGGCGGTTCCCGCCAGAAGAGAGAGGACGATCAGGGCGTTTCCCTGCAACTGGCCGATGGCGGCCCCGTTCTTCAAGAGAGGTTCCAGGATCGTGAGAATGGTTCCGGCGAGGGCGATGCCAATCCCAATTTTTTCGTGCCGGCTGACTCGTTCCTTGAAGAACAGCTCCCCGGCCGCCACGATCAAAAGCGGCCCGATCACGGCCATCAGCGTCATATCCAAAACCGTGGTTTTTTCCAGGCCCAGGAAGAGTAGGCCGAGGGCGACAGTGGAGGTCAGGAACCCGTAGAGGATTGCCAGCCCCAGGGCTTTTTTGTTCTTCGGTAACCGGAGTCCTCCGAAAGGGATCAGCGCCAGCGCCAGCAGAGAGGACAGGGCGAACCGGTAGGTGAGAAACGGCAGCACCGGGATCCCTCCGAGCGTGAACTTGATCACCGGCCCGGCGGCGCCCCAGATCAGGGCGGTTGCGATAAGGGCAAGGTAGGCGGGGATGCGGGTTTTATTTATGTCAGCCATCGCTTATCCCGATATTGCTTTGGAGAGTAGCTCAATGCCAACACTCTGCTGGGTGCGGTTGCGGAGGTCTCTGAGGATGACTTTCTTGTTTTTTAACTCTTGTGGCCCGATAATTACAGCGTAGGGAATTTCCTTGCGGTCGGCGTATTTGAGCTGTTTTTCCAGCTTCGCCGTGGGATCAAGATAGATCTCGCTCTCAATTCCCTCCCCCTGGATCCGGTCAAAGAGAGCAATAGAATCGGAGAGAATCTCCGGAGAAAAAACGGTCACAAGCACCCGGGGTTTGAAAGGGATCTCCTGCAAGGTTTCCGCCGGAACGAATTCGGTGAGCCGGTCCAGGCCGAATGACCCACCCACCGCCGGAATTTTTTCCCCGGAGAAGATGCCAATAAGATTGTCATATCTTCCCCCGCCCGAGAGAGAGCCGGACGCTCCCGGAACCGTAATCTCGTAGATCATTCCAGTGTAGTAATCCAAGCCGCGGGCGAGAAACGGATCGAAACGGTAGAATTTTTTGTCAATTCCGAATGATTCCAGGACAGAAAAGATTTCCTTGAGCCGGGGAGTCGGCTGTTGTTTTTCGATTTTCTTTAGTACTCCTTGGCCGAACCCGGCTTTTTTCAGCTCCTCTCCCACCGCGGTGCGGCCGATTTTGTCCATCTTGTCCAGGATGCGAATTGACGCCGGAGAAAGATCTTGAAAAACTGTCCGATCGTTGATCCTAATCTCAAATTTCGGAACTCCCAGTAACTGGAGAGAGGTGGCCAGGACCGCTAGGATCTCGGCGTCCGCCAGGGCCGAATCTACCCCCACAGTGTCGACATCGATCTGAGTGAATTCCCGATAACGGCCAGCCTGGGGCTTCTCCGCCCGAAAGCAGCTGCCGATCTGATAGCGCTTGAAAGGGAAGACGATTTTTCCCTTGTTCTCGGCGATGTAACGGGCCAGCGGTACGGTCAGGTCATATCGCAGGGCGGCGTCCCGTCCCCCGCGGTCCTTGAAACTGTAGAGCAGTTTTTCGCCCTCCGTTCCGTACTTTCCCTCCAGTAGCTCCGCGTACTCCAGCGTCGGAGTTTCCAGAGGGACGAAACCGTAAGACTTAAAAACGCTTTTGAGCAAAGAGAGGACCCGCCCTCGTTTGAGGGCTTCCTCCGGAGCTATGTCGCGAAAACCTTTTAGAGTCTGCGGTTTCATATTCACAGGAAGATGATACCAGTTTTCGGATTGTTTTACTATCCTATAGGTCAGTGGTAGAATGAGAACTATTCTGGTTTAAGGAGGGAGTGATGATTTGGGCAATTCTGATCGGACTACTGGTTTATGTTCTGATCGGGCTCTTGCTGGTCAACTGGGCGGTCGGTGATTTCACTCTAACGGCCTCGTTCCCGGGTGAGATGTCCCTGCTGGTTGCCTTTTGGCCGTTCGCCCTCCGGTTCTTTTGGAGAGTGTACTTCTTCCGGGGAATGATGCAGCGCCAGATAGGGGGGCTGCAAGAATGGGCCGAGAGTGGGGAACAGAAAGGAGATGGAGATGGGAGAGATCATTAACTCCCGGGACTTAGGTGGTCTCAAAATCACGCCTTTGGAGGGTGGGTCGTTTTTCGTTTCTTCCCGTTGTGCGGTTTGCGGCGAGCGTGTTTCTCTGCGGCTCTCCGCCCGTGATGTTGAGGCCAGCTCACCGGTCGATAAGACCTGTTTGAGTGGGAGTGATTGGCCGGGTTCCTTTCGGCTCTCCGCCCGCTACAGCCCCGGCGAGATCGACGAATCCTCCGGCGTAGACGTCTGGGGAGAGGTCTTCGAGGGGCAGGGGGATGGCTAGATGGTCACCTGGTTGGTGGTGAGTCCGCTGGCCTATCTTCTTGTCGGATTGCTGCTCTTCAAGTTGGCGATCGGGAATGAGACCTTCGTCGAGCTGTACCGCTACGAGTCCTTTTTCCTGGTTGTTCTCTGGCCGTGCGCTATCAGAATCTTCTGGATAACCCACCGCTTGAGGAATAATGAGCGGCGGCTGAAGAGAATCATGCGGCGTCTCAGTGAGATCGGGGCGCAGCGGCGAGAACTGGAAGAAATGATTGATCAGGACGGGTCGGATCCTTAACCGGAATCCGGCCCTTTTCTTTTGGGAAGATAGCGAAGGACGTAGTCCTCTAGGATCTTGCGGATCTGGGGGTTTTCGATCTTGCCGACCCACTTTCTCAGCTCTTCCAGGTCTTTGATTCGGGAGATTTTCCTGACCCTCTCCCAATCGTCCTTGAAATTGATGGCACGGCGGCGAGCGAGGGTCTGCGCTATCTCTACCCCTTCCTTAACGTATTCCTGCACTGCTTTCCCGGTACTGTACTTCTGGTACTTTTGGAGGGTTTTTAGGTCTGTCCAGGGTATCCGAGTGGTCTTCTGGTTCCGGAAGACGTCGTTCAGATAGACCTCAACGCCGAAGCGGCTTCGGGAAATCTCCTTAAGATGCGGCAATAAGTCCTTACGGTAATAAGCGCGCTGGCCGGTGAGATCTTGGGCCGGGGCAACCTTGTCTTTTTTCCAGACCCGATATCCCAAAACGATTCGGGTCTGTTTCGTAAGGATCGGTTCTAGTAGAGAACGGATGTGCTTTTGGCCCATGTTGAAATTATCGGCATCCCAGAAGGTAACGATTTCGCCCTGTGCTCTGCGGACTCCCTTTGCTAGGGCGAAGCCCTTACCCCGGTTTTTGTGAATATCGATGAATTTAATCCCTGGCTTAAAACTTCGGATTATTTTGGGACTGGAATCGGTCGACCCGTCGTTGACCACGATCACCTCCCCGATCAGCGGGCTCGCCAGGAGCGCCCCGATCACCCCCGCGACGGTTCTTTCCTCATCAAACACCGGAATGATGGCAGAAACGTTAATTTTCTTGGAATTATCCATTGCAGTTGCGACTGAGTTAGTTTATATTAACTCATGATGGACGCGATCGAAGATCGCTAACGTTTTTATAGAAATAAAAATGAAGATCTCCTACTTAGGTCACTCCAGCTTTAAGATCTCCACCGGTTCGGTCACGATTGTGACGGACCCCTTTGATCCCCAGAAAGTTGGCCTTCCTTTTCCTAAGATTCCAGCCGATTTGGTCTTGTCCTCTCACGACCATTTTGATCATCGCTATCTCGAGGCCGTCACCGGAGAACCGTTTGTCATTGGCGCCCCGGGGGAGTACGAGGTCAAAGATATCAAGGTTTGGGGTCTTCCTTCCTTCCATGACGCTGAGAACGGAGCAAAGAGAGGAAAAAACACGGTCTATCTGTTTGAAGCCGAGGGACTATCGCTCTGCCATTTGGGAGATCTCGGCCACCCGTTGGATGAAAAAACGGTGGAAGAGTTTGAGGACCTGGATGTCTTGTTCGTTCCGGTCGGAGGGACCTTTACCATTGGCCCTTCCGAAGCCGCCAAAGTGGTTGCCCAACTGGAGCCGAGGATTATCATCCCTATGCACTATCGTGTCGAAGGAATGGACGAGTCGTTTAAAGAACTTCAGCCGGTTTCCGTCTTTTTGGGAGAGATGGGGGTAGAACAGATCGAACCGAAAGACGAACTTACTGTTTCGGCCAAGGCCTTGCCATTGGAACCCGAAGTGGTAGTGTTGAAGCATGTCTGAACCAAAGATTCCCCCTCGAGACTTGGAGGCTGAAAAATCCCTTTTAGGAGCACTCCTGATCGATAAAGACGCCATCATCAAAGTGGTTGAGTTCCTGCGTCCCGAACACTTCTACCGCGATGCCCACGGGGATATTTTTGAAGCGATTCTCTCTCTCTACGAAAAAGGCGAACCGGCCGATTTGGTAACGGTCAGTTCCGCCCTCAAGAAGCGAAAGAAGCTTGAGGATGCAGGCGGGGATTCTTACCTGGCCGAACTGACCGATTCCGTTCCGACCGCTTCCCACGTCGAGCACTACGGCAAGTTGGTTCACGACAGCGCCGTCAAGCGCGAGCTGATCGCGGTTTCTTCACGGATCGCGGAGAGCGGTTTTGATGAACGGACATCGGTGGAGGAGCTTCTCGACAAAGCCGAGAGCTCGCTTTTTTCCGTTTCCCAAGCCCGTTCCCGTTTTGCTTTCTCTCATATCAAGCAGAGCTTGGAGGAAGCCTTCGATCGCTTGGATGAACTGCATCGCAACCCGGAAGCGGTCCGGGGAGTACCCACCGGCTTCAAAAACCTGGACGAGCGCGTCGGCGGGCTGCAGAATTCGAATATGATTATTCTGGCCGCCCGACCTTCACTGGGAAAAACTTCCTTTGCCTTGAACGTGGCTCAGAACGCCGCTCTCGAGCACAAAATTCCGGTGGGAATTATCTCTTTGGAAACTTCTCGGGAACAGCTAGTGCATCGGATGCTGGCGGCCCAATCCGACCTGGACTCCTGGAAACTTAGTACCGGCAAGCTAGACGAGGGGGACTTCAAAAAGTTGGGAGAGGCGATGGGGGTTTTGGCGGAGGCGCCGATCTTCATCGACGATACTCCCGCCCTCTCGGTGATGGAGATGCGGACTCGCGCCCGCCGTCTCCAGATGGAGCACAAGATTAAGCTTCTGATCGTGGACTATCTGCAGTTGGCGCGGAGTCGGAACTTGGAGAATCGGGTCCAAGAGGTTTCGGAAATTTCCCAGGCGCTGAAGAACCTGGCGCGGGAGTTGGATATTCCGATCTTGGTGACTTCTCAGCTGTCCCGGGCGGTGGAGGCGCGGGGGGAGCCGCGGCCCCAGCTCTCAGACCTGCGGGAATCCGGTTCGATCGAGCAGGATGCCGATATCGTGATGTTCCTCTACCGGGAAGATCCCGAGGATAAGGAAAACATTAATCTCTTTGTGGCGAAGCACCGCAACGGCCCCACCGGCGAGTTCCCCATGTTCTTCCGAGGTGATCGCACCAAATTCTACGAACGAGACGAGAGGAAGTAACGAAAAACCGCCTGTTGGTTAGCAGACGGTTTAGTTATCTCACCCCTTCCTGATATCGATCCCCAAGCTCTCCGGGCCGAACGGCATCGGGAAGGCATCGCCGATCGTCGTCCGGGCGATGACTCCTTCCATATCCATCCTCAGCAGCTTGACGCGAGGATCAACCATGCTGTTCTCCCACGTGATCCCCAGGCAGTGACCACAGGCAAAGCAAAAATCCTTAACTTCATAGTCGCGCCAAGAAGACGCGGATGCCGGGGGTTGTTTGATCTCCTGGCCTCTTGGCGCTCCGACGATTGCCATTTCGACGACCTTGACCGGTCCCTCGTTCGCAATCATCGAAGAGATCGCGTTCTGCTCGGCATGGGTTGTGGAAGTGAAGTTCGCGTTCTCCACGTTGCAGCCGATGTAGATCGTTCCCGATTCGCTCAAGACCGCTGCTCCGACTTGGTAGTGTGAGATGGGGGCTTGGGCGTTTTGGCGCACCGCGGCAGCGCGTCGGATCAGCTCCAGCTCATCCATAGACAGCTCGGTTCGATTCAAGAGCTCAACGCGGATCGTTCTTTCGACCGTGCGCACATCTCCCTCCCTCTAAGGTTTAGATTCTTTCTTATTCTAAGACCGGAGTTGTAAATGTCAAAATATTAAAGAGGATGCCGGGCCGTGGCAAGGTCATTGGTCGACTATAATAGTATATATCATATACTATGTCTCTCAATGAGAAAAAGAAAAGGGTTGATGATTTCTCATCAACCCTGTTTGTTCGTTTCAGAAACTCGACTCGGGGGGAGAGTCCTGCAGAACCCAGGAAGAACTCTTCCTAAATTCAGCCCAGTTTTCGACCAGCTTGCCGCAGACGCTGTCCCAGCGAATGACGGTGACGGCGCTGTCCCAGCCCATCGCGGGGTAGAAGCGCCGTATTCCGGCGAGGAGGTCCTCTCGGCTCGCGAACCCGTGGTCGCTCCGCTCTTCCTCGGTGACCTCGGAGAGCAGGCAGTGCCGGGACGCGGTGATCGTGGCCATCACGCACCAGGGGTCGAGGTGGCAGCAGATCATCACCGGCCGACCGGGATCGTAACCGTCCCGGTACCCCTCTCGGACCGAGATCTTCAACCGGCCCTCCAGGATGGCCCGGCGCTCCCCCTGGTCCGGGGAGATCAGCAGTGCAAGCAGCGGTCTCTTAAAGGTTGCCACGGTTTCCTCCTCTATTTGTTTTCCAGATGTATTTTAACCCCTAGCGGAAAATTGGCAAGGTTTTTAGTTAAAATGGAATTGAGATGGTCAAACTTAGCTCCAAGACAAAGGTTCTCCTTTGGGGAAGCAACATCTGGTATCTGGGGGAGGGGATGCTCGGTCCGCTCTTTGCTGTTTTTTCCCAGAAGGTCGGCGGCAACGTCCTTGATATTACCTGGGCGTGGGCGGCCTATCTGGCGGTCACCGGGGTCCTGACCATTTGGGTGGGAAAGGTCGCCGGCAAGAAGATCGCTCCGGAGAAGCTGATGATCGCCGGTTACATCGTTAATGCGCTCTTCACCTTTGCCTACCTCCTGGTTTCCGCCCCCTGGCACCTGCTCCTGGTCCAGATCGGGCTGGGAGTAGCGGTCGCTCTGTCGGTGCCGACCTGGTCGGCGCTCTACTCCGATTCCGGCGAGGACCACGAGCCCAGCTACCTCTGGAGCCTTCCCTCCGGTCAGTATTACCTGGTGACCGCGGCCGCGGTGATTTTGGGGGGACTAATCGTGAACTACCTTTCCTTTACGGTGCTTTTCTTGACGATGGGAATAATTCAGATTACGGCCACCATCTACCAAGCTCGAATCCTCCGCCACACTTGACGTAGTAAAAAACCCGCAAATGAAACTTTTGCGGGCTTATTCTTTCTCCCTATCCACCGGGGCTGTCGTTCAGATGATTCCCTCCTTCTTCCTCCCAATGTCGATTGCCGTTTCCTTCGGAGATAATTATCTCCGCTTCCGCCACGGCGCCGGCAGCTTCTTCGGGAGAGGCACCGAACTCTCCAAGCTCCTCTCGGGCCGCCGCGGGGGAGAGCCCGGCTTTCAGCAGAAGATAGGCGCGATGGGTGGTTTCCTCCAGGGGTTGCCTCCTTTCTCTTTTGTGGTTAGAATTCTAGCACCCCGCTTTCTCGCCGCAAAATGGTGATAGAATGGCAGCAAAAGGATAAAAGGAGGTCTGCCATGGATCGGAGAGTGAGACTGCTTTTGAAAGCTCTGAAGGATGGCGGCTGGCACGGAAAGATTCTTCAGAAGGCCGTGACGGTTGGCGTGGTCGAGGCGGCCGTTCACCTTCGGTTGATCGAGGTCAAGCGGATCGGGATCAGAGGGACGCGCAACTCCCGCGGCTTTTACCGGATCACCGGCCACGGCCGCGCCGCTCTCTCCGCCGGTTGGTATCCGTCCCGGGAAGATGTTTCGGAAGCCATCCGGCTGGTGATGTGACTCGCTAAAGAAAGGAGGCGGGCGTGAAGAAGAAGGGAAAGAAGAAGCGCAAGCTTCACATTGCTCGACCGGCTTCGGCGACCGAGATCCGCAAAGCTCTGCGGATTACGAACGCCGACGTCAAGGCGGCCCTGGACGCTCTCGATACGACCAAAGGCGGGAAGTAGTGTCCTGGCTAAGCGCTCAGCGGCTTCTCAACGAAGAGGCTCCGAAGCGCGTTCTCACCGGTGAGGAGATGGAACGGGTGATCGACTGGCTCTACGGCTCCAAGAACTCGGCCGCCATTCAGTTCGCCGTGGCGCGATCGGAGATCAAGCCCGCTCTCTTTCGCACCCTGCTGACGGAGTGCGGGATCGACGCTCGGAAGATAAAGACATCCTAACAAGGGTACCCACCGGTACCCTTTTTTGTTGGCTTGCATAAAATCCCGGCCGCCCTATAATGCTCTTGATAACCAAAACGAAGGAGGAGTGAGCGATGGACCTGATGCAAGTTCGGTTGAAAGATTTTGAACTTGTTACCAAGGGGTCAAAGAAGATGGAGCGCATCCTGATCGAGGGGGAATATCCTCGCCACCGGTTGGCGGAGATGCTCTTTTCCAATCTCAGTCTGATGCACTTGGTGGCGCCCTATTTCCCGCAGACGATCGAAACCGATTTTCCGGTCGAGCCGCGAATGCGGGATCTGATCGCGGCGATGTACGCTTCGGATAAACGTCCGCGCCCGATTTTTCGCACGCCGCGGGGTAACTGGAGCTGGCCGGTCCTGCCGAAGTCTGATCCCGGCCGGGCGGCGGTGGCGTACTCGGGCGGGAAGGACTCGATGTGGAATGTCTGGTGGACTCAGGAGCGGTACGGTCCGGAAAACGTTCTGGCCGTCCATCTTGGTGGGTTGAATCAGGGCCAGAGAAACCACGAAGCGGCCTACGCTATTCGACAGAGTCAGGCGCTGGGCTTCCATCTTCAAACGATCCGGCTGCTCAACAGCTCCAGCAACCACGGCTATCGGGTGATGCGCTCCCGCGATATGTTCCTGGCGGGGTTGATCGTTCCGGTGGCAATGGAGTTCGGTGCGGGGCGAGTCATCATCGAAGGCTGCCCGTCCGGCAATCCAGAGATGTACTTTACCGAACAGGCCGAGAACTTCCAGCTCTTCAACCGAATTCTGAAAGAATTTGGGATTCCAGTGCGGGTTGGTTGGCGGCTTCGGGAGGAGATCGATGTCATCCGGGACCTGCTGAAGCACCGGCCAAGCTGGCTGCCGCTCGTCTGCAACTGTTTTTCCGCCGCCCACCACAAGCCTTTTCTGCGGCGGAGTTGGGAACGGCGGGCGCCGACGCTCCCGCTCTATGAATCCCAGTGCGGTTCCTGCTTCAAGTGCCTAACTGTTAATCTGGCGCGGGTTCTCTACGATCCCGAGATGCAGCGAGCCGATCTCGCCGATATCCGAATCTTCCTGATCAGTACCCGCCGTTGGATGCGGGAAAATCGAGAGAAGATGGCGGATATCATGGGGGAGACGTTTGTAAAGAGTTTCAACCGAGCTGTGAAGCGTTACGGTCTCGGTCACCTGGCGGTTGCCTAAACAGCAGCCGCTTTTTCTTTTAAAAAAAGAAAAGCCCCCGGCGAGTTTCGCAAGGGGCGATTTGAAAAGAACTAAAGAACGCATCAAGAAACACACTCTTCCGATCCGGTGTTGGTGTAGCCGGCGGCCCGCTTATATCGCGCCACTTCTTCGGGCTCACCTATCGCTTTCGCGAGATTGTCGCTTAGCTTCACCGTGGAACGGCCGTTGGCCCGGAGGGCCTTGATCACGATCGAGATCGGCCGAAACCCGAGATCGTTGGTCAGGTTTGTTCCCCAACCGAAGGTGTGGCCGAGTCTTCCACGGAAGGCCAGATGCAAGTCAACCATCCGCTGAACGTCGAGCTGGTCGCTAAATACGGTCAGCTTGGAAAGAGGATCCACTCCGTATTTGGCGTACCACTTGATCGCCTGTTCCCCGTAGGAGAAGGGGGAGCCGGAATCTTGCCGGGTCCCTTTCCAGTCCCGGGCGACATATTCGGGAGCCGTCCGGAAAAAGAACGGACTGCCGAACGTGTCGGTCAGGGCGATGGACAGGCCGTGGCCATAAAGATCCCACCACTCATCCAATACCTTCTTTTGGGAGGCGATGATGGTCTCGGCATCATTGGCGTCTGCGCCAGCTTCCTCAAATGCTAAGGCCGTTACGACTTGGTTGCGCTCGTGGGCGGAGGTGCCCATCGGCAGCAGGCCGTGCTTCATCGCTAGATAGACGTTGGATGTTCCTCGGAATTGCGCGGGCAGCTCTTCTGCCAGAGCCCCGACCAAGTAATCGTGCCAGGCGCCGCTAAAGCGCCGGCGCGTTCCAAAGTCGCTGAACGTAATCTTGGGGTACTCCCTTAGTCGCTCGATCTTCTCCCGCGAGCGGGAGATGCCGGCGGCATGGGTTGCGTCTTGGTCAAACCGGCTTTGAGTGTCCATCAGGGAGCGGCAGCGAAGTTCGGTGACAATGTACAGCGCCGGTGTTTCCCAGTAGGTGGCTGCCGCCCAGGGGCCGGTGAACGACAGCCGGTAGCTGTCGTCTACTCGTTCCAGCCGGTAGGGGGGCAACTGCAGGTTTTGCAGGAATTGCAGGTAGTCCTCGCCAAACATGCGCTCACCGTATTCATTGGTGCCCCGCAGGTAGTGCAGTTCACTATTGTTGAACCGAAGGCTCTGCACCTGGTCCAGCTCGGCCCGCAGTTCTTCCTCTCGGATGAAATTGGCCAGCGGGGCGCCGGAGCGGTTGATCAGGCCGAACTCCACCTCAACATCGGGGTAGGAGCGGAAGATCAACTGTCCCATGGTGAACTTGTAGAAATCGGTGTCTAGAAGAGAGGAGGTGATAGGCTCATCCTTTTTCTGCTTCATTCAACACCTCTTCCGTGGTGGCGATTCGGACGCCGTTCTCGCGCATCTGATCGAGAGCGCGCTGCCCATCTCCGGGTTTGATGTCGACCGCTCGGCAGGCGTTCTGCAGGAGCGTCACTTCATAGCCCAGTTCGCGGGCGCGATTTGCTGTCCAAAGGACGCAATAGTCGGTGGCCAAGCCGCCCACGTAGAGATGGTCTGCTTGCGGGCGCATTCCGCCGTCGAAGGCGGAGTAGTCGTCCGCGTCGCCCATCCCCTTGGAAATTATCTGAAATCTCTGGTAACCCCACGGTAGCTTGAGATCGGGATGGAATTCCGCACCTCGGGTGTTCTGCACGCAGTGCACCGGCCACTTCTCAAAATGGGCGGTCTTAGCCGGATGCCAGTCGCGGGAGAAATAGATTTCCCAAATGTTTTCCCTCGCAAAACGGATCATCCGGTTGAGAGGTTCGACCACTTGGTCACCGTCCGCCACGGCGAGCGATCCGCCCGGGCAGAAGTCGTTCTGGACATCCACCACAACCAACGCTTTCTGGGTCATGTCAGCCCTCCTTTGGCTGTTGAGTTGTTAAGGTTTACACTTGATTTTCTGGATAAATGATACCACGGAAAAGATAAAAAGCCCCCGGCGAGTTTCGCTGGGGACGTTCTAGGAGAGCTAAAGCAGTCCGCTGTTCAGGATACCGGTCAACTCAATGAAGATGTTGACCAGGGCGACGACGGCGCCGATGACCCAGATCAATCCGCCTAGGAACATCACGGTCATCGCGCTGACGTGCCCCAGGAACAGGCTCTTGAAGCCTCGGTCGTTCTCGAGGCTCAATTTGGAACCGCGCCAGGCCAGATTGATGAGCACAAAGCCGAAGGCTCCCAAACCGATCACCAGGCCGCCGATCATGAGGTAGAGCCCGGTCCACATCGTCAGTCTCCTTCCCGGTTTTCATGATTACCTCGGATAGGAATCAATTCAGTCTCCCACGGTTATAGGTTTATGTCAACTTGTTCGGAGAATTGGGAGAGGAAGTGGTGCCGGGGGCGAGAGTCGAACTCGCATGAGCTTGCGCTCAACCGCTTTTGAGGCGATCGCGTCTGCCATTCCGCCACCCCGGCACTTGGTGTTTTAATTTTACCATCCCTGTAATTTGATAATTGATATCTGATAATTGATAATTGACGAGTATGCTATCCGTTACCGAACTTCGAAAAGGCGCCGTTTTTGTGGAAGAGGGCCGGCCCTATACGGTGGTGGAGTATAGCCACGTCAAAGTGGGACGGGGAAACGCCACCATCAAAGTCAAAGCGCGGGACATCAGATCAGGTTCGATGTTGGAAAAAAGCTTTGTTTCCGGCGCCACCGTTGAGGAAGGTGAGATCGAGAAGAAGAAAGCCCAATTTTTGTACTCAGATGCCGGCGCGGTGTATTTTATGGATCCGGGAAGCTTCGAACAGATATCCATTGCGCGTTCCCTGGCGCAGGATGTGGTGAAATTCT
>Ga0209751_10000189_pt1 | contig 65847 bp, 56 predicted proteins | sample RifCSP13_1_FD_184019 | JGI IMG/M metagenome (GOLD analysis project Ga0209751, IMG submission 184019) | Soil microbial communities from Rifle, Colorado - Rifle CSP2_sed 13_1 (SPAdes) (version 2) | ecosystem: Environmental > Terrestrial > Deep subsurface > Rock core/Sediment | place: Rifle...
AGAAAAAGCTTTCAATTATCTCAAAAAGCAAACCCATAATGTGTACTGCCATATCACCAGAAGATGCCTTTGATGAAATAGTTCAAGAGCAGATCAATAAAGTCAATGGAATGAACAGTCTTGTAACAAAGCTAAAAAAGGTCAGCGAGGACAGCAAGAAGGCTCGTGGTTCAGAAGAAAAGAGGTATTTTCACCTTACTCCAAACTATGTCTTTAAGCAGCTTGAAACAATGATTGATGGTTCTAAAACCTCGATTCACGCAATGATGGACTCATGGGGATTGAATCTTTTTTCGCAGTGTAAGGACACAATTATTCATGCACTTAGAAAAAATATAGACATAAAAATAATAATTCCCCCAAGCCTTGTTGGCACAGAAACTTTTCAGGCAATTCCTGATGGAGTTAAGATAAAAATCTCTGAGATATCACAAAATTGCATCACGTTTGATGATTCTGAGATACTTATGATAAATAGCAATAATGGTAAAGGCGCCATATTTTTATCAACTGAGGTTTTGGGTACAAACCAAGCAAAAATTTTTGAACAAACTTGGAAAAATGCTACTAAAATCACTAATCTTTCAGGTATGACAAAGGCTGAAGCACAGGAAACTCTCAAAATAATAGAGCTGATAAACGAAAATGGCCTTGGTTTTGTTCTAAATTCCATACTACACTCAAATAGCAAAGAAATAGACATGCTAGAGCTTCTAGAAAAAAATGGGGTAGATTTGGAAGCAAAAACGCTTGATGAGATAATAGCACTTGTAGATTCCACTTTACAGATTACATGTTCTGGGCAAGCACACTATGAACCAAATGGAAACCACATAATCATAGAATCCAAACTAAACAGCGGGCACTCACTTCCATGGGCAATGCTACTTGAGAAATATCTTCATAAAAAAGGATTCAAGACCAAGATGATGTATCATGACCATCATAATGGTGAAAAAATACACATTAAGGTAGATTCAAAGCTAAATGTCAACTAAACTTGTACTTTATAGTATCAGAGAACATCTACGGCAAAGAGTCAGTACTTACAATCAAAACTGATGCAGACTTATGGAATCATTATAACGATAAATATCCAACAAGAAAAAAGAAGACTCGAAAGGAAATTCTAACTATACATGAGAGAAATTGTCATTTCAATGTATGACAGACGGTGTATCTTATACTTCTAAAAGATAAATATAATGACGATAAAATGACTGGTCTGGCAACACAAGGCAATGGTCTAAACAGAAAGCTTGTCATATTGCTGGTTATAATCATAAATCTATTTTCGTCAACAGCTGCATCATCATCAGATGTTAGCATTATCGTTTCTACTGAAAAAACATCCTATCAGATTGGCGACGACATAATAATAACAGGAAAAATAAATGAATTCGTGCAAAACTCCACGGTTGTTGTAAGAATAATGGCACCTAATGGAAACCTAATTCAAACTAGTACGCTAACTGTACAGCCTGACAAATCTTTTTCAACTATAATTTCAACGAACGATCTATGGAAGAATTCTGGCATGTACACAGTTATAGCTCAATGGGGTTCGCAAGATGGGTCAGCTGAAACAACGTTCAATTTCTTGGCAAACCGCAGTCTATCTGAACAGAAATCACTGCAAGATTCCGAATCCAGTATGACAGAAGAAGCTAAAAATGAACCGCCAAATACAGGAGGTCTAATATCAACTGCAGTTTTTGGTTCTGAACTAGCACCACAAGTTCAACTTCTCAGAGAAACTAGAGACAACACTGTAATGAAAACACGATCTGGAGCCGCATTTATGTCAGCATTTAATTCTGTTTACTATTCCTTTTCTCCCATAGTAGCAGATTGGGAACGACAAAATCCGGTATTCAAAGAAGCTGTGAAACTAGGAATTACTCCATTAATTACAACACTCTCAATTCTAAACTATGTTGATATCGAATCTGAAGCTGAAATGATGGGTTATGGAATTGGAATTATTCTATTAATTGTTGGAATGTACTTTGTCGCACCGGCATTTTTAATAGTTATACTAAGAAATAGATCCAAAAATAAACCAATAATACCCTATTAAGCTACATTTTTTTAGGTTTATAATATCATGGAATTTACAACAATTAGATGGAACTTGCACATGATTTTAACGCAAAACAAATCGAAGATCAGGTAAGAAATTCACTTTCTAGTGTTGATTTACAAAAGATAATCCTCGAGTTTTCAGGCAAGACCAAAAAAATTGTGTTTATCGAAGGCCCACCAACAATGAATGGTGTGCCTCATGCAGGGCACCTACGTGGTCGTGTAATCAAAGACCTATGGTATAGATACATGACCTTATGTGGAAACAAAATCATATTCAATGCAGGATGGGACACACAAGGACTTCCTGTAGAATTGCAGGCAGAAAAGGAACTTGGTATCACAGGAAGCAAATCTGAAGTCATCCAGTCTGCAGGAATTGAGAAGATTGTTTCTGAGTGCAAAAAAATTGTTCGCAAATTTAATGAAACGTGGGTAGAAGCAGACAAGCTTTTGGGGATATCGTTTAACCAAGAAAAAGCATACTGGACATACAAGGATGAATACATTGAACGAGAATGGAAATATCTTAAAAAAGCATATGAAAGCGGAATCCTATCTGAGGGATATCGAGTTGTTGCCTACTGCCCAAGTTGCCAAACGTCACTTAGCAATACAGAAGTAAACCAAGGATATGAGATGGTTCAAGATCCATCACTTTATTACAAAGTAAAATTGCAAGATGAAGATTTATTTTTGATTGTCTGGACTACAATGCCGTTTACCCTTGTTACTGATGCAATGATTGGGCTAAATCCAGATGAAAATTACGTATATGTTAAAGTTGGAAGCGAGATTTGGATTGTAGGTGAAAAAAGACTTGAAGGATTTATGAAAGAAGCATGGATAAAAAAATATACTGTTATAAAAACAATCAAAGGATCAGAGATAGATGGAAAAAAATACATCCATCCACTTCTTGATGAGATACCTGGACTCAAAGAGTTTTCTAAAAACCCAAAAGCCCATCTAACAGTTGCAGAAAACTTTGTTGACATAGAGACTGGAAGTGGTCTTGTTCATCTTTCGCCTGCAAATGGTGAAGAAGACTTTGATATTGCGACAAAAAGAAAGGTTCCAATTTTTAATCCCATAAACGATGAAGCAAAGTTTACAAAAGATGCAGGAGTTTACGCTGAATTATTTGTACGTGATGCGGATGAGAAAATTGTCGAGTCTGTTCGGCAAAAAAATGCACTTGTCAAGATAGGCAAAATAAAACATCAGTATCCGCTATGTTGGCGTTCTCAGCACAAGCTTTTATGGCTTGCAAGAAGAGGTTTTTTCTACTTTTTAGACAGGCTTGGAGATAAAGCGATAAAGGCAGCTGAAAATGTTGAGTACTTTTTTGACCCACCAAAAAACAGGTTTATTGAGATAATAAAGGACAAACATCCATGGTGCATCTCACGTGAAAGAATTTGGGGATGTCCTTTACCCATATGGACTTGCAAGAACTGCGGCAACATTCAACGGTTTTTTGCCAGATCTGAAATAGTAAATGCGGCTTCTGAGCTTCCAGATGGGCCAAACTTTGAGTTACACAGGCCATGGATAGACAGAGTTGTAATAAAATGCAAAAAATGTGATTCAAAAATGGAAAGAGAGCAATTCGTACTTGATACTTGGCATAACAGTGGTGCTGCACCATATTGTTCACTAACAGATTCAGAATACAAAGAATACATCCCAGCGTTATTTCTTACAGAGGGAATAGATCAAACACGCGGGTGGGCATATACGCTTCTTATGGAAAATGTCATTTTTAACAATAAACCAATTGCGCCATTCAAATCATTTTTGTTTCAAGGTCACGTGCTTGACAAAAATGGAAACAAGATGAGTAAGAGTCTTGGAAATGTTTTGGATGCAATTGAACTAATGAAAAAATATCCAGTCGATTTGATCAGATTTTATTTCATATGGAAATCAAGTCCAATAGAAACACTAAACTTTAGCACAGACGAGCTCATGTCAAGACCATATCAGGTCTTAAGTACACTATATCACCTACATGTTTATTTCAAACAAAATAGTGAGTATGACAAATTTTATAAATCCTATACTCTTGATTGGGCGAAAAAGAAAAAACTTCTTAGACCATCTGAAGTCTGGATTTTATCAAAACTCCAAAAACTCATAGCCAATGTTAAAGAGGCTCAGGATAGGTGTAGATTTCACGAAGCAGCAAAAAGTCTAGAGGACTTTATCATAAACTCTGTCAGCCAAGTCTACATACCTATTACACGGAGCGAGCTTTGGGCAGAGGATGATTCACAAAGGGACCGGAGACTTGCAATATACTCCACGTTATTGGAAATTCTCAAGACATTTGACTTACTTATTCATTCAATCTGCCCTTTTACTACAGAATACCTATACTCTACAATCTTTGCGGAAAAGAAAAGTATACTTTTAGAAAATTGGCCTTCTCCACAAAAATCTCTAATCGAAGATAACGTAGAAGAAGCGTTTGATTTAATGAAAGAAGTTGTTTCTGTTTCGGCAGCTGCTAGAATGAAAGGCAAGCTGAAAAGAAGGTGGCCGTTGAATGAGGCAATCATTTGTGTTGGCAAATTACAACAAAAAAAACTTGATTCACTTTCCAATCTGTTACTTTCCCAGCTTAATGTAGAAAAATACAAAATAATTGAACTTGAAAAAAAAGAAGGTCTTGAGCTTGTTTCAGAGTTGTTAAAGCTAAATCTTCCAATAATTCCAAAAATAGAGTTAGAGCGTAGTAAGATAGGACCAAAAGCAAAGCAGGACATGAACAAACTTTTGACAAAATTCTCAGAGACAGATCCAAGAAAAATTGTTGACGAATTGTTGCAGAAAGGAACTTGCACCTTTGAGCTTGATAAAAACAAAATTGTACTTGACAAAAAAGATTTTGTCATGGATTTTGTAGAACAAAATGAGTATGCCATGGCAAAACGTGAATCACTAATAGTATTCGTGTCAACTGTAAGAAATAAAGAAATGATGGCACGTGGACTAGTAAGAGATATTGCAAGAAGGCTGCAAGCCTTAAGAAAGGAACGGGGTTACAATCCAACAGACGTGCTTGAAGCAGCCTATATTTTGGATTTGGATGCAGAATCACTTGAGATGGTAATGCAAAAACAGGATAAACTTGCTTTCCTTGTTAGGGTAAAAAGAGTTGAATTTTCAGACAAGGCAAAGACCTACAAGGATGATGATATTGATGGCCAAAAGATACGCATCTCGGTAGAGTAGTCGAAATCATGTCAATCTCTGGCTGTTATGTACCAAATGATACTCTTTCCATACTGTTATAGGTAACAGATGCTACTAGCAACGATGTTAGAATCTATTAGAAAAAATGAAACTGATTTTTTTCATGACAAATCAATATTAGAGGAAGGAGTTGAGTTTATCGGATTAATTAACAACCAAGGAAGGATGGAAAGTAGCCTATGCAGAAATGAAATCAATCTGACAGAGGAAAAAAAAGTAATGTTTTCCATGGGGCTCAGGTTGCAAAGCTCCATGCAAAGAGATTATGATGACGAGTTTGGACCTGTAGGTTATACTATAACAGAGAGAGAAAATTCAATTTTTGTTTCAATACCAATTGTTTCCCATACGATATTGGCTATAATGAAAAAAAATATAGACCCTGCTGTGGTGATTAACAAAATTAAGATAGCAATAAAAAATTTTGAGCATCTTAACAAAAAATTATTCGTAGAGAAAAGTGACCAAGTTTGAACATATATGATATGAAATCAATCCATTGCTGTCAGTGTGACAAGTTCATAGGAGAAATTGATTATGATGCAGTAGTTACACTTCCAAAATGTGGACGTTGTGCCAACCCATTACCAGAAGGTGATGATAAAGTACTATACATAGTAAACAAATACAACAAAAATCCACAAAGTTTAGCTTCTTCACCAAGACCTTAATCATATCTTCTTAATTCCATCCCTTTGGCCAATTCGACACAATCAAGATCCAAGACATCATGTGAACAATTACACGGCCATGAACAAAAGATCCCGTCAAGCATGGTACAGTTTTCACACTCTGTCTTGACAAGAATCACAGAGTCCAAGCGCGTAAATTAGCATGTTTGAGGTATATTCGGTAGAGTAAATAGTGAGCTTTTAACAATTCGAGTCAATTAAATAAATAGATTTCATGCTTTAGCCTGTCTTTAAATAATTAAACTAAGATTATTTTTCATGGCAAAACAGACAACACTTGACGGATGGTTACTGTATCATTTTACTGAGCTTCTCAAAAAAGGATCACTAAATGTTACAAAAACTGGAACACCTATTGTACTTTACAGAAATACCGCAGAACAAGAAGAAGATTCGTATGAGGAAATAGTCTGTACACTAACTGAAGGTTATGTAATTGTTCAGCTTGTAACATCGGGTGGGTTAATAGTACCAAGCTTTCAGCAACAGTTTGTTTTTACACTAGACCAATTCCCCGAGTGGCTAATGCGAAAAAGTAGGGATCTATTACTGCAATGCGTTGACTTTCTTGATGAGAATCTAAAGTAACCGACAGATTATAAAGACCTTAAAAAGCAAAAATTTGCATGCGTTTGTTAGAATATCAAGCAAAAAGCTTGTTTGCTGATTATGGTATACGAATTCCAAAAGGGTTAACATCAACTGACATTGAGCAAGGAAGAAAAGATGCAAAAGAGATTGGGTTTCCTTTTGTCATAAAAGCCCAGATGACAGTCGGCGGCAGAGGTAAAGCTGGCGCTATACAAAAGTGTCAGAACGCTGACGAGTTTGAACTAAAATATCCTGAGATTATGCAAAAAGTAGTCAAAGGTGAAAAAACAAAAGCCATTCTGCTTGAAAAAATGGTTGAATACAAAAAAGAGATTTACTTTTCCTTGTTCCTAAACCGAGGAAAAAGATGTTACACGTTGATTGCCTCATCAGAAGGTGGTGTTGAAATAGAATCAGTCAAAAACCAAGTCATACGTGAGGTTGGATTAGGAGACGTTGCTAAAAGTACTGCTGAAGAAGTAGCGAATGCAATAGGCCTAAAAGACAATAACATAGAAGAGTTTGTAAATCTAGTTCAAAAATTATCAAAACTTACCATTGAAAAGGAAGCCGAACTTGCCGAAATAAATCCCGTAGCAGTATTAAATGATGGTTCACTTTTGGCACTTGACGGCAAGATCATAATAGACGACAATGCCATGTTCAGACATGATGAGATGAGAAAATTTCAGCAGGTTTCTGAACTTGAAGAGCGTGCTGAAAAGAGTGGTTTCTCACTAGTAGAACTAGATGGCAATATTGCAGTAGTTGGAAATGGTGCAGGGCTTGTAATGTCATCACTTGACATGTTATCAGATCATGGTGGAAAACCTGCTTGCTTTCTTGATGTTGGTGGCGGTGCAACAACTGAAACAGTCTATGAGGCACTCACCTTAATTAGCAAAATGAAAAAGATCAAAGGAATTCTTGTCAATCTTTATGGTGGAATTGTCAAGACGACAACTGTTGCTACTGCGTTTATCAGAGCATATGAAAACAAGATTATTGATGTGCCAGTTTTTGCTAGATTATCAGGAGCCGAGTCTGACAAATCAAAAGAGATGCTAAAGGGTTCTCGCACTAAGCTCTTTGACACTGTTGAAGAAGCAATAAACGCAGCTGTGATGGGAGTGAGCAAAAGTGGCTGATCTTTTTGATCTTCTAATAGGAAAAGAGACTGACAAAGACTATAAGAAAAAGCCTGTAATTGTGCAAGGCATAACTGGCAAGTTTGGTTCTTTTCACACACAACAGATGATAGCCTATGGAACCAATATTGTAGCTGGAGTAACCCCTAGCAAAGGCGGCCAAAAGTTTGACCAAATTCCTATTTACAACACTGTCAAAGAAGCAGTTGACGCTACTGGTGCTAAAATCTCAGTTGTATTTGTTCCTGCAAAATTCTTTTTAAATGCAGCCATAGAAGCCCTTGAGGCTGGAATAAAACTTCTCATCGCAATACCAGAACACGTGCCTATAAGAGATGCAATGATAACATTAGATCTTGCAAGAAAAAAAGACGCCGTAATAATAGGACCAAATACGCCAGGTATCATAATTCCGGGTGTTATCAAGATAGGCATAATGCCTGCCACTCCTTTCAAACCAGGCAGAATTGCCGTTCTTTCACGAAGTGGAACTTTGATGTATGAAGTTTCACATAATCTTTCAAGCGCGAGTTTTGGTCAAAGCATATCCTTAGGAGTAGGTGGCGATCCAATTAATGGAACAACCGTAATTGAGGCATTTGACATGATTAGAAATGGTACAAACATAGATGGTCTCGTGATTGTTGGAGAGATTGGTGGCGATGCTGAAGAATTACTTGCACAACACATCATTGATACAAAATTTGACAAGCCAGTTGTTGCATACATTGCTGGTAGAGCAGCACCAAAAGAAAAGAGAATGGGACATGCAGGCGCAATAATATATGGAACTTATGGATCCGCAGAATCTAAGGTTTCAATGTATACAAAAGCAAATGTACCTGTAGCAAAACGACCAGCCGAAGTCCCCATGCTTTTGGCTGGAAAGATGAGCGGCAAAAAAGGTTAGAATCAAATAGAGTGTACATAGGAGAAAAATAAATGCCGATTACTGATCCCTAAGTTCCACAGATTGCGCAAAAAGCTCGACTTCATTTTAAAGTTTGTTTTGCATGTGGTGCAAAGAACCCAATGGGTGCTACAAGATGTCGTAAATGCTATAGCAGTTATCTTCGACTCAAAAACAGGACTCTTGGAATCAAAAAGTAGTGCAAAGGTAAAATAGATGTCTTTCTTGCAGAAACTCTGGACCGGTAGTCTAGCTGGTTAGGATGACGCTCTCACACAGCGTAAAGATTGTATGATCTCGCTAGGGTCGTGGGTTCGACTCCCATCCGGTCCACATTTATTATAACTGGACCAAGAATTTGGTCAAACGCGTGTCCTCAACCGTCCTAAAACAGTTATATCGACCCTGTCTTCACACGTTGCGTGTCAAACCAGCCTCCTCTAAAAAAGAGTCTGATTCAGGAATTCATGGATTTCCTACAAAAATTTGGAATAGTCGGACTGGCCATAGCATTTGTTATCGGTGCAGCAGCTTCTAAACTTGTAACTGCGTTTGTATCTGATATACTAACCCCGCTAGTTGGACTTGCATTGCAAGAAACCGGAGACTTGAAGACATTGACATTTTCTGTAGGAAAATCGACCTTTTTGTACGGAGACTTGGTCGCAAATATAATTGACTTTCTCATAATAGCATTCATAGTCTTCATACTCTACAAGCAGTTATCACGATTCAAACTAGTGGAAGATAAATCAAAATAGTTGTCACGTTTGCATAAACTAGATATTAAAAGAACCTTAGGTAGCAAAAATACTTGTTAATATCCAGAAACCTTTAGAAAATTATTTGTGAAAGTTTACTTGACACTTGCTTTGGCAACAGGGTCTGCGTTAACTGGGTCTACTGTAATTGTGACCGAGTCTGTCTTTACACGTCCTTTTCCATCAGTTACTGTAAGCTCAAAGACCAGAGTCTTTGTTTCGCGGTTTTCTACTTCTGGGGAAGTAAACGTTGGACCAGCTACTGTAGCAGATGAGAGTACAACAGATTCACCTGAAGTTTGTTTCCATGAGAATGCCACCGGAGTGCCACTTGGATCATTACCACTACCAGATAGCGTAACTGTTACCAGTTCATTAACAACCTGATCTCGACCAGCACTAGCTACCAGATCACCTGGCAGTTTGTTTTTGACCGTAATTGATATAGTATCACCTAAGCTGCTTGCCATACCGTCGTTAACTACTAACTTAAATACCAGTGTTGTATCTGCATCAACTTCTGGTGCCGTAAATGATGGATACTGTCCTGTTGCCGATGACAAGACAACAGTTGGACCCTCGACTTGTGTCCACATGAAAGTCAATTCATCATCGTCCACATCAGAACCGGAGCCTGCTAATCGCGCGAGTGTCATTTCGGTAACTGTTTGATCTGGACCTGCATCAGCTGTTGGAGCCTCGTTAACTGGAATAACTTTAACTGTCACAGTATCTGTCGCTGTACCACCAACTCCATCATCCACTGCTAGTTTGAATGCCAAAGTCTTTGTTTGACCGTTTTCAACAATTGGCGCAACAAATGATGGGTTTGTTGATGTGGTAGATGATAATTTTACAGGTTCACCACCAACTTGTGACCATTCATAAGATAATTGGTCTCTGTTTGGATCCTTGCCAAAGCCTGATAGTGTTACTTTTGTTTGTTCATCTACTGTCTTATCAGAACCTGCATTAGCTGTTGGATTATTGTTAACTGTTTTTACCGTAACTGTAACAGAATCAGAATCCGATTCACCAAATCTATCTGATACAGTTAATTCAAATGCGAAATCCTTTGATTGCCCACTTGCAACACTTGGTGCAAAAAATGTTGGTCCTGCACTTGCTTTTGAAGACATCTTGACAGATTGACCCGAAGTCTGCTTCCATGAATATCTTAATTTATCACCGTCAGGGTCTGTGCCAGAACCATCTAGCTGTACCAGTGCGCCTTTGTTGACTGTTTGATCTGCTCCTGCATCAGCTGTTGGAGCCCCGTTACCTGTTGAAACTCTAATTATCACCATATCTGTAGCACTGCCTAATCCTGGAGCAGAAACTGTAAGCTTTAATGCCAAAATCTTTGTTTCGCCATTTGCTACATCTGGTGCAAAAAATGATGGAGTGGGGGACGTTGTATCATCTAGTAATACCGACGCTCCAAATGTTTGTTCCCATGAGAATGTCAACGGCTGGTTATTTGGTGCACTGCTTTCAGTACCATCCAGATTAACTTTGTCTCCTTCACCAACATTTTGGTCTGGACCGGCATCTGCTACTAACAGACTAACTGAGCCTCTGCCTACCACAACTGAGACAGAATCTCTTGCATTTCCTCCAAATCCATCTGAGACTTTGAGTTCAAATGTCAAGGGTTGACCGTGTGCATTAGCTGGTGAAGTAAACGTTGGACCAGCTCCTGTAGTGGATGATAATGCAACAGGAATACCGCCAGTTTGTTTCCATGAAAATGATAATCTATCACCGTCTGGGTCAGAACCAGAACCTGAAAGTTCTACGGTTTCGCGTAGACCGGCTCTTTGATCTGGACCTGCATCAGCTGTTGGAAATGAATTAACTGGGTCTACTATAATTGTGACAGAGTCAGTGTCCTCACCGCCTACTCCATCATCTACTGTAAGATCAAATGTCAAAGTCTTTGTTTGACCATTTTCAACTTCGGGAGCTACAAAGGTTGGATTTTGTTTTGTCATTGATGATAGCTTAACTGATTCACCTGCAGTTTGTTTCCATGAAAATGATAATACGTCTTCAAGATTTGGATCAGTTCCTTCTCCTACAAGGGTTACTTGGGTTAGTTCATCAACATGATAATTACCATCACCAACTAGACGGGTTTCTATTGGATAGCTGTCAGGACATCCGTCATTATCTTTGTATTTATTCCAAGTTTCAGAAGAGGCAGGACACGAGTCTTCACTGTCAATGAATCCATCTTTATCAGCATCTGGAGTTCCTGGAATGTATTCACGGTCTGGAAATATTTCATCTGGACATCCATCATTATCATTAAATTTGTTATAGATCTCAGCATCTGTTCTACATCTGTCTTGCCAGTCACGAATTCCATCCTTATCGGTGTCAACCAGAACAGTGTTGGGAGAAGATGATATGATTCTGTCTGGACATCCATCATCGTCTATGAATTTATTATAAGTCTCAGGGTAACTTGGGCATTCATCAACAGAGTCCTTTAATCCATCTCTATCAGTATCACGCTGGGAATCAATTGTGTCTGGGCAACCATCACGGTCTAGAAATTTATTATAGGTTTCAGGTTGACTTGGGCAATGATCTACTCTATCAGTTATCCCATCGTCATCAGTATCCAAAATTCCCTTTTTTTTCTCAGCTGGAGATATGTCTGGGCATCCATCTTCATCCAGATATTTATTATGAGTTTCTAGTGCATCGTGACATTGGTCATATAGATCAGATACGCCATCTTGGTCACCATCAAGACTTGCCATGTATAGATCAGGACAACCGTCGTCATCCATTATTCCCTCATAGTCTTCAGGTAAAGATGGACAATCATCAATATCGTCTGGAATCTGATCATGGTCACGATCAATTACTTGAGCCATTACGCTAGGTAATGCACTAAAAAGTAGCAAAAATGCTAAAGTAAGTGCATAAAATTTGTAATGCAATATTTTGTGAGTCAAATTACACTGATTAAAAGCTTTCGCTCGTTTGGATCATAATTTTTAGATCGCGTCAGTACCTTACAGAACTTAGCATTTTTGTCAAATTAATTACAACTGCCATTCTTCTAATTTTTGACAGACATTAAATCACATATGGTATTTTAATGGCAATAGCCTTCCTAAGCAAATTGGACGGCTTTGAACAGGGAGGGTGGAGTCTAAGGGGACTAGTAAAAAATCCCAAGAGCCCAGAATTTACAAGACAGCTTCAAGTCATAGAAAAAAAAGTAAGAAGGTTTGAACAAAGTAAGCGTAGTCTAAAACCAACTATTTCAGCACAAAGGTTTGCTAGGGTCCTCCACAGCCTAGAGGACATAGCTGAAAAAATCAGTATCATTGGCGGATACGCCTCACTAGCTTATTCTGCCGATACCCAATCAGACGAGGCAACCTTGTTGCTAACAAGGATGACAAAGTTAGGTTCTGAAGTTGAAAACCGCACACTATTTTTTGACCAATGGTGGAAAAAACAGCTTGACCAAAAAAACGTCTCAAGACTAGTAAAATCGTCTGGACAATTAGCAGAATTTTTGAAGCACAAGCGACTTGTAGCAAAGTACTCACTTACTGAGCCTGAGGAACGGATAATCAATACATTGGATGTTACTGGAAGTACAGCGCTTGTCAAGCTTTATGACAAGATCACAAACAGTTTTCAATTTGTTGTAAAAATAGATGGAAGAAAGAAAACATACAATCGAGAACAGCTTACACTACTAGTTAGAAATCAAAAACCCAAAACGCGTGAGATCGCGTACAAAGCACTCTTGTCCGAATACCAAAAAAACAAGGGAGTACTTGGAGAAATATATCAGAACCTAGTGTTAAATTGGAAAGACGAAAGTATAGAAATAAGAGGATATTCATCACCTATTTCGGTTAGAAACATTGCAAACGATGTTGATGACAAAACAGTAAATTCACTGCTTTCGGTTTGCAAAAACAATACAGTAGTATTTCAAAAATACTTTATTTACAAAGCTAAAATGCTTGGAATGAAAAAGCTTCGTCGCTATGATCTTTATGCTCCAGTGGTAACAAAAATAAAACAAAAAACCTACACATATAACAAAGCAGTCAAACTTGTTTTAAAGACGCTAAACAGCTTTAGTCCCCCACTGGCAGAATCTGCAAGAAAAGTTTTCGTACAAAAACATATTGATTCTTCCATCAGAGCTGGAAAAAGAAGTGGTGCCTTTTGCCACACAGTTTCTCCCAAGATCACACCTTATGTGCTTGTGAATTTTAAGGGAAAATCAAATGATGTTTTTACTCTTGCACATGAGCTAGGTCACGCCATACACAGCGAAGCAGCCTCTGACAAATCAATATTTGTCCAAGAAGCATCACTTCCTCTTGCTGAGACTGCTTCAACTTTCTCAGAACTGTTACTGTTTGATGAAATTTTGGGCAAAGTTACTGATGAAGAAAAACGAGCAATACTTGCAGAGCAAATAGATGATCTATATTCAACTGTGATGAGACAAGCATTTTTTACTACATTTGAAATTTCGACACATGAAAAAATTGGGGATGGTGCAACTGTAGATGACATTACAAAAGTGTACCTGAAAAGTCTTCAAGAGCAATTTGCTACCTCTGTAAACATCACTGAAGACTTTGGTGTCGAATGGAGTAGTATTCCACATTTTTATCACACACCATTTTATTGCTATGCATACTCATTTGGAAATTTGCTTGCACTTTCTTTCTTCCAGCAATACAAAAAAGAAGGAAGTTCATTTGTGTCAGACTATTTGCAAATCTTGGCTGCGGGTGGTTCCAAAAAACCTGAATCTCTCCTAAAAGAATATGGCATAGACATTTCCTCACAAAGGTTCTGGCAGGCAGGTTTTGGATATATTAAAAACCAGATCGAACGGCTTGCAAGACTAACCTAATATTAAAAGCGCCTAGCAATCAGGCGCCCCCAACTGCTAGGCATGTTCCCCAACGGTTTGAACCGATGTCAACGCTATTGACGGCAGATTACAATTTAAACCATTTGAATGTGGATCAACTAAAACTATTTTATTTTATTTTCTGTAATAGTGCCAAGTGAAGTTTCCCAGATGCTGTAGCAAAGAACCTGTATATCTGATTACTTATGACTGTGGGCCTGAGCCTAATGAGACCATCCTAGTTTGTAAGGATCATTACTTAGAAGAGCCTTTTCAACGATTTGCAATCAAAATAGAAAAATTGCAAGAGTAGACTTAATAGTTCCATATAAAAACGAGCTCTCATTGCAAATAGTAAAAGTAGTTTTTTTATTAATTGTTACATTTCTGCTGTTTAATGCAGTTAGTGCATATGCACAACAACCACGACTTGCAACCTTACATGAGACAGCTCAGGTAATAGTTGATCAGAGATTCCAAAACAAGACATCAACATCGATAACGGTTATGAGTACAAGTACACAGGAAATTCGCATACCTGTAGAACTTGATCAAAAAATACGTGATACAGAAAATGTGGTTGCGGTTGTAATAACAAATGAAGACCAATGTGTTTTGGGGGTGATAAATCAAGCATGTGTTTTGATAAATATATCTAGAGAAGGATTTGAAGGTGGGATAAACGAAACCCAATCTAATGCACGAAAGATAGGTGATTCTCTTATAGCTGACATAAACAAGGCATTTGACATCAATACCAAATTCCATTCTGTCTTCGTACATTTTGACGACAAAATAAACAGAGAGTTGGAAACATCTGGCATAATTTCTGGGCGAGGTATCGTGTCAGCAGTTTATACCATGCCAAAATCGGACACATCAGTTCTTTACGAAAAGTTATCTGCCATATTACTTCCCAAACAAATAAGGGACTCTGGCGGATTTTTGGACATAGCAAAGAAAATTTCTAACGATTCCATTTCTTCATTAACTTTTTCTATCATACCAAAAGGAGCTACATCTATTTTTCAATTCCAGGTATCTCGTGATTATCCAATAGAAACAAAAATAACTTCTATCAGTCCACTTGAATTATTTAGTACGGAAAAGATTGAACGGTCAAACTATTTCAAAGCGGGATTCTTTCCTCTTAATTCACTCATCCAAGTAGTAGTTTTATCAAATGAAACAATGAAAGTTACCAGTCATGGTAGTGATCTTATTCCAACAACAGAAAAAGATGGAGAAAAAATTCCGTCTGATCTCACAAAAAATGGTTGGCTTTTTGACCCTGATTCTGGCGATCAAATAGTAGGAAAATATCTTTTTGGTAAAACCTTTGAGGTAAACAAAAATGATTTGAAATTAACCATAGGCAATTCTATACAATCTGAACCACCAATTGATAATTCACTATACATTCTAGGCGGCATAACCATCGTAGCAGTCGTTGCAATATTCTTTTATCTAAAAAATCCCAGAGCTAAACGTTAGAGAATCAGTACGGCCGCAGCAAATACAGTTGTCCAACGTCCTCGTGGGTCACCAACTGCGCTCTGAGTGATATTTTGTGTTTTGTATATTTCGCCTGAGATTTTCCACTGTTGCCTTTTTTCGTCCCAACTTTTATCAATATCAAATCTTATTCCAAGAGAAGAAGCTAACATTTGTGCAGCAATATCTTCGGCATAGTCCCCAGCTTCTTTTTCTGTTTCGCCAAAAGACTCGTATTCGGATAGGTACCCGTATTTGTTTTTATCAGTTGGTCGTGAAACCCCAACAGAGGCAGCCATGAGTCTGTGAGGCTCATTACTTTGTTGTTTGGCGTATATAACAAATTGCACACTCCCTGGCCTAATCAATTTTAGGCCTTCTGCCTTTGAAATAAGTTTTGCCTCAGGGGGAAATATGCTTGAAATCAACACCAAGTTTGTACCCTGAATGCCAGCATCGCGTAATGCATATTCAAAACTTGTCAGCTTATCTTGGTGTACTCCCTTACCGCTGGTAAGGAATAATTTTTTTGCGACAAGATCTATCACAAATCCACTCTTAATTTTGGATCTTTAAATATTTATGGTTAAATTTTAAATTACAAAAATCACTTCAAGTTTTTTAGTGCTTCAACTATTTCTTTCCCATGTGAATCGACATCTATGTCTATGAAAATCTTTGCAACCTTTCCTTCCTTATTTATGATAAAGGTAGAACGCTTGGCAAGTCCAGCAAGGTTCAGCCTCGCATAAGTTTTACAGGTAACTTTATTTGGATCGCTTAGGTGCAAGAAAGGGATCTTGTACTCTTCAACGAATTTTTTTTGATCCTCCACAGTGTCTACTGATATTGCAAAGAGCACCGCGTCTAAGGCCAGTATTTGAGGGTAGGCTGAAATTATGCTTTGAGCCATTTTGAAAACCTTTTTTGAGGGGCAAGCAAAAAGGTGATTTTTAGGATAAAAGCAGAGAACTGCGTGTTTTTGACCTTTAAAGGAGCTTAGCTTTATTGTGGTGCCGTTACTTGCTTGTAGTTCAAAGTCAGGTGCTAGCTCTCCTTCTTGCATGCATACTATTTTTCATGCATATTTAATACTATTTTGGAACATCTTAGAATGAATGTATTTTTCTGCTGTGATTGTACTAGTCTTTTTCTTCTTTTGGTTTTTGATTAAGATAAAGAAAACCAACAATGCCACCAAGGAGAAAGTTGATTGCACCTAAAACTACAATGATAAAAAATTCATACGCAAGTCCAATTACTATTCCCCAAATTCCAGTTCCAAGGAAAGCCAACATGATAATTTTCAGTTTTAATGGTGGAATGTACTTCATGGAGGTTGCTGCATTTTTGATATTATTAAAGATTGACAAAAAATAACAAGGGTTAAATTGGCAAAATAAAAAACGCGACTTGTGAATGATTCATCGATTGGATTAGTGCTTGACAGCGATGACATTTCAAAAGATATTGGCAACAAGCTTATTGAATTGAGATCAAAAAAATCTACATCACTTATCTTTGAGCTACCTGCACTTGTAAGTAGGAAAGGAGAGGTAGATTATAGGCTGCCACTAAAACATATCCTTGGAGTTTAATCCACATATACTATGCGTTATAGAAATTTGATATGAAAGCCGCATTTGTTAAAGGTCCAGCACAGGTTGAAATTAGAACGGTAGACAAGCCAAGTATTGGTCATGGTGAGATAATGGTGAGAATGCGAGCATGTGGCGTTTGTGGTTCGGATTTGGAAAAGATCTATGGGCAATATAGTCAGCCATCAATGAGACTTGGCCATGAGCCATCTGGCATCATATCAGAAGTAGGTCAAACTGTTAAAAATTTCAAGAAAGGTGATAGAGTTTTTGTGCATCATCATGTCCCTTGCTATTCCTGCCACTACTGTTTACATGGAAACGAGACTATGTGTGAAAAATATTCTGAAACAAACCTCGTACCATGTGGCCTTGCAGAAGAATTTGTTGTGCCAGAGTGGAATGTAAACCATGGCGGAGTAATAAAACTACTAGATTCTATGAGCTTTGAAGAAGCAGCCATGATAGAGCCACTTGCCTGTTGTATAAGAGCATGGAATAAAATTCAACTCAAAAGTGATGATTCTGTAGCCATTTTTGGTGTTGGCCCGACAGGCATGATGCATGTAATGTTAAGTAAAGTTAATGGAGTACAACACATTTTCTGTTTTGATGTTAATGACTTCAGATTAGATTTTGCAAAAAAAATTGGAATAACAGAATCGATAAAGTCAGTTGATCCAAAAGCTCAAGAAAAGATCCTTAAAAAAACTCAAAATAGAGGTGTCGATGTGGCAATTGTTGCCACAGGAAGTCTCAATGCAATAACTCAAGCAGTCGAATTTGTAAGAAAAGGTGGGACCATTGTATTATTTGGTGTTCCATCAAGAGATGCCAAACTCTCCTTGGATGTAAGCAAGGTTTACTCTAAAGAAATTACAATTACACCAAGCTATGCAGCCTCTGACACGGATACAATGAATGCGCTCAAATTAATACAAGATAACAAAATCAATGTCAGAAAATTGATAACTCACAAATTTGATCTTTCCGAGTCGCATAAGGCATTAGAATATGCCCACAAAGGAAATGACTCAATGAAAATAATTATTACAAATTCAGAAACGCTTAACTAAGGCAAACTTTCTTTTTGAGATTTAAGGGAAAACCATGGATTGGGGAATGAAGAATCGTTTGGCGAGGATAATCAAGCCAGAGACAGGACGGGGAGTCATGTTAGCGGTAGATCATGGGTACTTCTTAGGCCCTACAGAAAGGCTTGAAGTACCACGTAAAACAATTCAACCACTTTTGCCCTATGCTGATTCGCTTATGCTCACACGTGGTGTGCTACGCACATCTGTTGATGCAAACTTTCCAATACCAATAGTTCTCAGGGTTTCTGGAGGCTCAAGTATTATTGGGAAAGATCTTTCCAATGAGAAAATTACCACATCTATCAAGGATGCAATAAGACTTAATGTGACTGCACTTGCCCTTTCAATCTTTGTAGGAGCACGGTATGAACACGAATCTCTTGTAAGCTTGGCAAAACTTGTAAACGAAGGTGAGGAATATGGCATACCAGTACTGGCGGTAACCGCAATTGGAAAAGAGCTTGAAAAACGTGATGAAAGATATCTTTCTCTTTCTTGCAGAATAGCTGCTGAATTTGGAGCACATCTTGTAAAAACATATTATTGTGAAAATTTTGAAAATGTTGTAAACAAATGCCCTGTTCCACTAATTATAGCCGGAGGTCCTAAGCTAGAAAACGAACACGATGCACTACAATTAACATATGACGCAATACAGGCAGGTGCTGTTGGAGTTGATATGGGAAGAAACATCTGGCAATCAGTCTATCCTGTTTCAATGATAAAGGCAGTACGTGCAATTGTTCATGAAAATCACACAGTTAAGGAAGCGCATGACTTGTTTAACAAACTCAAAACCACGGAACAGTCTGCAAAGACAGCTACGTCTGTCTAGTCTGGAATCTTTGACATGTGTATGTGTACAATCTTCCATTTAGGGGATTTTATCAAAACAAATGTTACTCTGCTTTCCATTGAAAGATGTTGGCCTCTGAAGCTGTAGTTATCTACAATTACACCTGTCTGTTTTAGTTGAAATGTTGCAACCGCACTATTATCAAAAATATCTACTCGCTGGTTTTTGATCTCATATTCATAGTCAGATATACTCACAAACCGTAGCTGTTGCAACGCAGTTGTTGTTGCATAGTCTTTAAGTTCAAACGGTGGAATGTCGCTGTAGCTTGAAAATCTTGGATCGTCTAACTCTATTACCCTAAGTGGAGCAAGGTTCTTTGTCTTTCCAGCATCAAAAAAAACTTTGATTATTTCAATTATCTCTGATGTGTCTGACAAAATTGTTCTTGCTTATGGCATTTGGTGTTTAAGTTTTGTGAAAACTGATGATAAATCAAAAGTTTCTAGTTTTGCTAAAACATGATTTTGAGATTATTGTGATGTTTCGCATAGATTTTTAATAATTTTAGATGTTTTTCCTCGAAATATTTATAAATTATATTAGTTGAAAGACAATAGACTGAAATGAAGTTAGGAGGATCGACGAGCATTTCTAGTATTTTACTGCTAGTCGACCTGATGCTGTAAACTCTACAGCTTTAACTCTCTGGTGAAAATTTATGGAAAAAATGTCAGGTGCTAGATCATTAATGGTTGCCCTTGAAAAGGAGGGTGTTGAGCTAGTCTTTGGACTCCCCGGTGGCGCAAACTTGCCAATCTATGATGAGCTTTACAAAAGTAATATTCGCCACATACTGGCAAGACATGAACAGTCTGCAGCTCACATGGCTGATGGTTTTGGCAGGGTAAGCCGAAGACCAGGAGTATGTTTTGCAACATCTGGACCTGGTGCCACAAACCTTGTAACTGGAATTGCAACTGCCCAAGCTGATTCAGCTCCAATGATTGCAGTAACTGGACAAGTTCCACTAAAGATGATAGGCAAAGATGCTTTTCAAGAAAGTGACATTATAGGAATTTCAAATCCAATTGTAAAATATGCTTTTCAACCAACAAGCCCCGCTGAAATTCCAGAGGTGGTAAAAAAAGCATTTTACATTTCATCAACTGGTAGACCTGGTCCAGTGTTAATAGACATACCAAAAGATGTACAGCAAAATGAAGCCGAGATGAAGTTTCCAGATGACATTAAAATAAAAGGATATCACCCATGGGTTGACCCTGATATTGCGGAAATTGAAAGAGCAATCGAGATGTTGCTTTCAGCTGAAAGACCTATTATTCTTGCAGGGGGAGGAGTGATAATTTCAGGTGCATTTGCAGAATTACAGTCAATAGCAGAACTTCTTATGATTCCAGTTGTTACTACCTTTAAAGGCAAGGGCTCTTTCCCAGAAAACCATCCTCTCTCACTTGGCCCCATAGGAATGCATGGACATGCAGAAGCAAACAAGATGATGGTAGAAGCAGATTGTGTTCTTGCTGCAGGTTCAAGATTTTCAGATAGATCAGTTGGAACATTTGAAGAATTTGAAAAAAGACTAAAGATAATACACATGGACGTGGATCCTGCCGAGATTGGCAAAAATCAGACAACCAGTGTTGCAGTGGTTGGAGACGTAAAAACTTCTTTAAGAATAATGGTGAAAATGCTAATCCAAAAAACAATCAAACGTGGTGGAGATTACCCCTGGTTAAAACGAGTAAATGAAACGAAAGAATACTATAGGGAAAATTTGAAACTTTATAATCACCCGCTTGGTGCTGCCAAAGTTTTACGTAAATTAAGAGAAGTCCTTCCACATCAATCAATTGTAACTACAGAAGTTGGTCAACATCAAATGTGGGCATCATTATTTTTTGATGTCATACAACCAGGAACTTTCTTTAGCTCAACAGGCCTTGGCACCATGGGGTGGGGATTTCCAGCTGCCATAGGTGCAAAAGCAGCAAAGCCTGGAGTTCCAGTTGTAGATATAGCTGGAGAAGGTAGTTTTAACATGACAGAAAATTCTCTTGCAGTTTCAGTTTTAGATAATTTGCCAGTCATTGTGTTTATAATGAACAACTTTTCACTTGGAATGGTCGCACAGTGGCAACGAACATTTTATGACAGGAGGATGATTGGAATTGATCTCAAAAACTGTCCTGATTATGTAAAAATAGCACAGGCATATGGTGCTCAAGGGATTAGGGCAGAATCACTTGACGAGATTGGTAATGCAGTAAAAACTGCACTAAAAAGTGACATAGCCACAGTAATTGACATTCCGATAGACCCAGAGGAGGACGTATTACCATTTGTAGCACCTGGTACTCCTCTTAAGGACATGATACTGCCATCGTAGGGATATTGATGTGGGCCATAATTTCCGTACTAGTAGAGAATAAACCAGGAGTCTTGTTTAAGGTGACAAATCTTTTCAGATCAAGGAATTTCAACATAGATAGTATCTCTGTAGGTGTGACTGAAAATCCTGAGTATTCTAGGATGACTATCACGACCATAGGTGACGAAAAGCAGGTAACTCAGATAATAAAGCAGCTTGACAAGATGATTGATACGGTTGAGGTAATGCGTCTAGATGAAAAGATGAGTGTGTACAGAGAACTTGTACTTATGAAGATAAAAGTAAGCAAACCTTCAGAGAGCATGGAAATAATGAATCTAGCAAATGCTTTTGGATGCAAAGTTCATGATGTAAGAAAGACATCAATCATGATAGAGATAACTGCAACGCCAGACAGGATTAATTCACTTGAGGATCTGGTAAAAGGATATGGAATTTTAGAGATTGCAAGAACGGGAATATGTGCACTTCCAAGAGGTGGGATTAATGAAAGTTAGAATTTTTGATACCACGCTAAGAGATGGAGAACAGACTCCAGGAGTTGCACTAGCTCCAGAACAGAAGCTAAACATAGCAAAAAAACTTGATGCACTTGGAGTAGATGCAATAGAGGCAGGATTTCCAATCGTTTCCGACGGAGAAAAACAGGGAATTAAGTTGGTGGTCAACTCAAACCTACGTGCAGAAATTTGTGGCTTAGCAAGGACTGATAAAAAAGACATCGACGCGGCAATAGATTGTGGTCTTAAATATATTCACACTTTTATTGCTACTTCTGACATTCACCTAAAATACAAACTAAAACTCACACGAGAGCAAGCCCTTGAAAAAGCTATTGAGGCCGTAGAGTATGGGAAATCACGTGGATTACAAGTCGAGTTTTCTGCAGAAGATGCAACGAGAACAGATAGGGAGTTTTTAAAGAAAGTTTTTAGTCAGGTTGCTAAAGCAGGTGCGGACAGGATAGATATTCCAGATACGGTCGGATATTCAACGCCAGCATATATTGCAGAAATAACAAAGGATGCAATTCAAGCTTCAAAGCTTCCAATAAGTGTCCATTGCCATAATGACTTTGGACTTGCTGTTGCAAATTCAATTTCTGGAATCCAAGCTGGTGCCCAGTGTGCTCACGTTACCATAAATGGCATAGGTGAGCGCGCAGGCAATGCATCACTTGAGGAACTAGTTATGGCGTTACAGTGCTTACAGTTTGATAAAAAATTTGAAACTAACATTAACACAAAACTTCTCTATGAAACATCAAGATACGTATCTAGTGTGGTTGGAGTACATGTACAACCAAACAAAGCAATAGTTGGTGAGAACGCTTTTGGCCATGAATCTGGGATACACACTCATGGTGTCCTAAGCAACCCTTTGACCTATGAACCAATTAGCCCTGAGCTTGTTGGAAGAACAAGATGGTTTCAAGTTGGAAAACATGCAGGGGCCCATGGAGTTTCTGCAATGCTTGAAGAGTATGGGATACAGCCAACAAAAGAACAGACTCATGAGATTTTAGAGAGGATAAAGAAAATTGGTGATCAAGGAAAGCATGTTACCGATGTTGAGTTGCTTGCTATTGCAGGTGAAGTCATGCAACAGCCCAGTCTTAAGAGGCTAGTTCATCTCACAGGATTTTCTGTCTCCACTGGTATTGGAAATATGCCATATGCTTTTGTCAAATTAAACATAGAGGGAAAAGACTTTATCGGCACTGACTATGGGGTAGGTCCTGTAGATGCATCCATAAACGCAATTCAAAAGATTACTGGAGAGATTGCCAAAGTTAGAATCAAGGATTACAAGTTGGATTCAATTTCAGGCGGTTCAGATGCACTTTGCGAAGTCACTATAAAGGTAGAAGATGTGTATGGAAACCTTGCTTCTGCCAAATCAATTGGAGAAGACATTGTAATTACAAGCGTTCAGGCAATGATTGACGGAATAAACAGAATAATGCTAAAAAAGATTCTAAAACAGAAAAACTTGGGAAATTAAATGTATCAAATTTCTCTCATAACCGGAGATGGTATAGGGCCAGAGCTCTCAGAATCTGTGATAAAAGTTTTAGATACAATAAATGACAAACTCGATTTAAAATTAAAGGTAGAAAAACTTGAAGCCGGCGACAGTGCTTTAGCAAAAACTGGCAAGGCCTTGCCAGAATCTACGATAGAGGCCATCAAAAGATCAAGTGCGTGTTTGAAAGCACCGGTAGGTGAAAGTGCTGCGGATGTCATTGTGGTTTTAAGAAGGATGTTAAACCTATACGCGAACATAAGGCCTGCCAAATCATATCCAAACATGCCTGCACTAAAAGACAATATAGATTTGGTCATAGTTAGAGAAAACACAGAAGACCTTTACACTGGAATGGAGTTTGAGGTAGGAAATTCTGCTGTTGCTTTGCGCACTATCTCAGAACATGCATCTAAAAGAATTGCCAAGTATGCATTTTTGACTGCCAATCAAAGAAATCAAAAAAAGAAAGTCACATGCGTTCATAAATCAAATGTGATGAGAATGACAGATGGCCTTTTTGTAAGAGCGTGCACTGAAGTGGCAAAGGAATTTCCAAACATCAAATTTGAGCAGATGTATGTAGATGCATGCGCTATGAACCTCATAAGGGAACCAGAATTATTTGATGTTATAGTTACAACAAACTTATTTGGAGATATTTTATCTGATGAATCTGCACAAGTTGTAGGCGGTCTTGGCATGGCACCAGCTGCAAACATTGGAGAAAATTTTGCGTTGTTTGAACCAGTTCATGGAGCTGCATTTGACATTGCAGGAAAACATGCTGCAAATCCTTCATCGTTTATTCTCTCTGCGAAGATGATGTTTGAATGGCTTGGCATGAAAAATGGTGACAAAAAGTGTTTTAGTGTAGCAAAAAAACTCGAGTCTGCTGTCTATGGAGTTGTAAAAGACGGAATAAAGACTAAAGACATTGGTGGCGACAAAACAACCATGGAATTTACACAGCATGTAATTTCCAAGTTTGCTTAGACATCAGAAGATGGCGGATTTCTAGACCAAAAAAAGATCATAAAACCTACAGGTATCATGAACAACAGTGCAGCAGCAAAGGTAATCCAGTAAAATGTAGGATCTAATCCTGGAATCAATGGAATTGGAAATACAGCGTATGCCCACACAAATGCGATGAATCCAAGCAAGACCTTGTTTCTTTTGAATATCTTCCATCCAAGCTTTCGCTTATTGATATAACATCGCTTGCAACGGCTTTTATCATCTGTCATGCATGAGGTACAACAGTGTTTTTCACAAAAGTAACACTTGCGCTCTCCAAACTGCGAACCACAAAAATCGCATTTTTGCACTTTATATTTTAAGTGAATTTTTAGATTTATCTTTTTATGGAGATAGTCTTTCTGGGTCGCGTGGGTACAAGACTACTTCCCTGACATTATCAATTTTTGTAAGAACAGACATCAATCTATCAAGACCCAACCCCCATCCTGAATGTGGTGGCATACCCCAGTCGAATGCCCGCAGATGGTCAACAAATTGATTTGGATCAAGACCTTGTTCTTTTAGTCTTGATTTGAGCTTTGCAGGATCATGAAGACGTGTCCCACCTGAAGAAAGCTCAAGATATCCATGTTGGAGATCAAAGGAGTGTGACAGTGTTGGGTCGTCATCTTTTTCGTGGATATAAAATGGTTTTAGCTTCATGGGCCAGTCAATTATGAAATAAAATCCAGCGTGCCTTTCTCCAAGCTTACGAAGATGTGCATCCTGCAAGTCATCACCCATTTCAAGTTTTATGCCATCACGTGCAAGTTCTTCAATTGCTTTTTTGTATGTTATGCGTTCAAATGGCGTTGAGGGTTTTTTGATTTCTATTCCAAGTGCTTTTTTCTCAGATGTACAGTTTGCAGTGTATTCAAAAACATTTGCTACCACAGATTCCAATACATCCATTACATCTGAATAATCCATAAAGGCAGCCTCTATATCGACACTTGTGAATTCTGTTAGGTGTCTTACGGTGTGTGATTTTTCTGCTCTATAATATGAGGCAATTTCAAAAACACGCTCAAGTCCCATTGTAAGCTGTTCTTTGTATAATTGTGGACTCTGTGCAAGGTAAGCTTGTTTTTCAAAATATTTAAATGAAAAAAGGTTTGCGCCGCCCTCGCTTGCACTGCCTATTATTTTTGGCGTGTTAACTTCGATGAAGCCTTTTTCTATCAAAGTTTTTCTGATTGACTGGAGTGCATGGTGTCGTAGTTTGAAAATTGCTGCAGTCTTTTGATTACGCAGATCAAGTGCGCGTGCATTTAGTCTGTTGTCAATGTTGCTTTCAAGTCTGCCTATTGGATCAATTGGAAGAGGTTGTACTGCTATTGTAAGTATATCTAACTTGTCTGATTTTATCTCGAAATCGAAATCTTTTGCCTTTGATTTTTGAATCGTGCCTGTAACCTTGATGACACTTTGTCTGGTCAGTTCTTTTATCTGCTTTAGAGCATCATCACCGACTAGAACTATCTGCGCAACTCCTGTCACATCACGCACTGTCAAAAATGCAAGCTTGCCAAGTTCACGCATATCCTCTACCCAACCCCCTATCACCACTCTCTTTCCTTCCATTGAAGGTTCTAGGTTTCCTATGTAATGCGTTTTTTTGAAATCCATAAAATTACACTAGTGTTTAATCTCAAGTAAATAGGTTTTTTGACTCGTTTTCTTCCAAAACCCACATTTACGGCATTGATCTAAAATGACTGATGTCTTATATTTCTGTACAGAATCTAACAACACACTACAAAACCCAAAGCGGAACCGTACACGCGTTAGATGATGTAAGCTTTTCTTTAGAAAGAGGTGAATCTGTTGGAATTGCAGGAGAGAGCGCTTGTGGAAAAAGTACTCTTGGGCTTTCCCTGCTGAGAACGCTTCAGGGTGGCAAAATAGTATCTGGAGATATTCTGCTAGAAGGCACATCCATATTGAAAATGTCAGATGCAGAGTTTGCAAAAAAGTATAGGTGGAAAGAGATCGCTATGATTTTTCAAGGGGCCATGAATTCTTTGGATCCTGTATTTACAATCAAAGAACAATTTATCGAAGTACTAAAACAGCATCACTATGATGGTGATTTTGACAAAAAAATATCCGAGATGGTGACTTCGGTCGGACTCACTAAAGAGGTTCTCAAGAAATATCCTCATGAGCTTAGCGGCGGAATGAAACAAAGAATTGTGATTGCTATGGCACTTTTATTAAAACCAAAATTTGTCATCGCTGACGAGCCAACAACTGCCTTAGATGTTCTTGTACAGGCACAGATAATCAATTTACTTAAAAAACTAAAAAAAGAAGGCATGTCAATCATGCTAATTACACACGATCTTTCTATTATATCTGAAATTGCAGAAAAAGTTGGTGTAATGTATGCAGGAAAAATGATTGAATTTGGCAATGCGTCTGATATTTACAAAAACCCAAAACATCCTTACACACAGGGTCTTCTTGAATCAATTCCGTCGTTAAGACACAAAAAAGACATCAAATACATCAAAGGAAATCCACCCAGTTTGATTAAACCGCCCGAAGGGTGCAGATTCTATGATAGATGTCCACATGCTATGGAAAAATGCAAGAAGGACCCGCCTGCATTCAAAACTGATTCTGGACGTGTGCTCTGTTGGCTCTACGAATAATTGTAAAAATTACTTTGGATTTATTGATCTTCTAGCGTTTTCTCATAAGTAGGGTTAACTAGAGCAAATCCTCTACATTGAAACTCAATTTTATCTACAATTGCAAACTTGGTTTTAAGGCTGAAGGTTTCTTCTTTATCAAATTCAGTAAAAACATTGTAATTGTTGATTTGGCAATCAGAATATGTAAATTGCCTATATGGTTGTTCTCCGCGATGCAATATTATGTCTACATCAAATTCACTGAATTCGTGTTGTACATTTTTCCCAAGGTAGAATGTTGTGTCTATTGCTTTGTAAAGAACTGGTCTGTCTCCTCCAACAACTCCTTCAAGCATAAAGTTTGCTCCTTTTGTACGATCAAATCCGCTAGATAATGTATCAAATACTTTGAAAGTTGTTATCGTTTCTTTGGCTTCTCTGAAATGAAAGATGGTCTTGATTTCAATATCATTTACGCTGTTAGTGTCTAACGCTGGTTCTTCTGCATGAATATTTGCAGTTTGTCTTACAGGCATCCAAAGAATTAATGCCACCACAAGCAATGCGCTTATTCTCAGAAGTTTTTCCACAATTTTTGTGTTGATGTTATGTGGTATTTAGTAACTACTGATATAGAAAATATAGCAGACTGTTAACTATTTTAACTATATAGATGTGGTCTAATAGAGACTAGATAGATGATGGAAGAAATACTCTCAGTTCAAAATCTGACAAAGCATTTTGTTAAAAAAGGGATTTTTTCATCTTCAGGAACCGTAGTCAGAGCGGTTGATGATGTCTCTTTTTCACTAAAAAAAGGCGAAGTGCTTGTTTTAGCAGGAGAATCAGGCTCAGGCAAGACCACAACTGCCAAGCTTATTTTGAGAGCGATAGAACCAGACTCTGGAAAGATTTTCTTTGAGGGAATTGAGGTAGGGCAAGACAACAAAAGTCTTGAGAAGCTTAGAATGCAGTGTCAAATGGTATACCAAGATCCCTATGCATCTGTAAATCCACGCATGAAAGTATCTGACATCATAATGGAACCACTTGAGATCCACAAGGTTGGCACAAAGAAGGACAGGAAAAAGATGGTTCTTGATGCGTTACACGAAGTACGGCTTGAACCAGCTGAAGAAATTTTTGGAAAATTTCCCCATATGCTTTCAGGCGGTCAAAGACAAAGAGTGGTTATTGCAAGAGCCCTTGTTTTAAAACCAAAACTGATTATCGCTGATGAGCCAGTATCCATGCTTGATGTTTCTGTCAGAGCTGAAATACTAGAACTAATGCTAGATCTACAGAAAAAACATGGAATCTCTTACATTTACATAACACATGATTTATCCACTGCAAGATATCTTGGGCAGAAAATTGCTGTCATGTATTTAGGAAAAATTGTGGAAAGCGGACCTATTGACGATGTTCTCTTACATCCAAAACATCCATACACTCAAGCACTAATTGATGCCATCTCTGAGCCAGACCCAGACAACCTTTTCCGAGAAAAAAAGATCAGAATCAATGAGCCATTAGATATTGATGTCTACCAAGGATGCAGGTTTCGTGCTAGATGCCCATATGCAATCGAAAAATGCAAGCAAGAACCACCACTTGATGAAGTCAGCGCTGACAGACTTGCTGCTTGTTTTGTTAAATTAGACTAGTTAAAAAGCCAATCCCCCTTTCCTATCTACGTTAAGATTTACTTCTCTTATCTTTGGTTTAATTTTCCCAACTTCTTTTTCAATTCTTCATATTCTTCTTGCGGAATTTTTTTAATAGGTTTCATTCCAGGTTTGTTTCTTGGCTTTGATCTTACCATGCAGTTGCAACAATTACAGTACATATCTACAGTTTCATCAGTTGTAGGATTTTCTTCTTTGTCATGACACCCTTGCCTTTTGATAAAAACGCCACAAATCTGGCATCGTACTTGACCTGACAAATAACGGCTAGTTCCATCTCTTGGTTTTCTAACCTTGTATTCTTTACAAACGCCTTTGCAAATACCTCTGTCTTTATGCACGTTTAATTCCTAACAAAGAAGAATAAATTTCCATGCATAATCTTAAACTAATCTCCAACAAATCATAACCTACGTCATAACCTAGTTGCAGGAATTTTCGTGCGTGGGGGGTTTCCCTTTTTAATTAGACTAGTTTGCTACAGTCGGTGCGCTGGATTGTTTGTATGTCACAACTTGTGAGACTCCGTTCTTTGGATATACTCCATAAACGAGCTGAGCCTTTTGTACTGTTGAATCCTTTAGTGTTACCATTATCATCTGGCTACCAACGGAACGTTCCTCAAGTATTTTTGAGAGCCTTTCTGTGTTCAAGGCATCAAGGTGTGCATCCACTTCGTCAAGCAAGTAAAATGGCGATGGCTTTAGCTTCTGCAAAGCCAACAAAAATGTTATTGCTGCAAGCGTTTTCTCACCACCACTAAGCGAGGCGGATTCTCTTTTCTGCTTGTCTGGCAACTGAACCAGATATGATATTCCTGAAGAAAAGATATCGTCTTCGTTTTGAATTTCAAGCCAAGCGTTTCCTCCTGTCATCTTGCTGAAGACTTCACGTATGTCTTTGTCTACCTTGTCATATGATTCCAAGAACGTTTGTCGTTTATCTTTGTCAATTTCTTCAATGAACTTTACAATAGAGTTTCTTTCTTCTTCAAGCTCATTTTTGCGTGTTGACATTGAACGATAGCCATTTGAAATTTCAACATATGTTTCTGGAGCTTTTGTGTTAAGGTTTCCAATCAATGATTTTCTTTCTGATTCCAGTGCAGCTAATATTTGATCAACATCAAAGGTTTCCAAAAGCTCTTCATATCCATATGTAGCAAGTGCACTCCGTATCTTAGTTTCATTTTCTGCAAGGTCCTTTATATCACGTGAAAGAGAGTCTGACTGTCTTTCAAAATTATTAATTTCTTTTGTTATTGATTTTTCTTTGTCGTACAGTTCTTTTTGCTTTGCATCATATTCTTTGAACGTAGTTACTGATGTTCCTGACGTGGATATTAGCTGTTGTTCTTTTTCTCTTAATGAAACCAGAGAGACATCTGCTTTCTCTTTTTCTTTTGTCATGGCACGTAGTTCTACTTCCATGTCATGTTTTTCATGGTTTAGAGACGACTGTTCTTGCGAAAGCAGCCTCATGCTTGTTTTTAGTGCGTTTTCATCGTTTGTAAGTACAGTGAGTTGAGTGGTTTGCTCACGGAATTGTGCAGATACTGAGCTTTGTGTGCTCAAAAGGTCGGATTTTTTTTCATTGAGTTGAGCAAGCAAATTTGCTATTCGTTCCTGTTCCGCATCTGCATAGTTTTCTTGGGTCATTGATATGCGCTCTTCTAAAGAACTAATGTATGATTCCAGTTTAGCTACACTAGTCCTAAGACTTTCTTCGCCCCTCTTAAGCTGCAAAATTCGTGATGTGATCTGGTTTTCTGCAGCTGAAATTGATTTTAGTTTTGCTTTCAGATCTGTGAAGCTTAGATCTACATTTGCAAGGCCAGTTTCTGATGCGTGATATCTATCATCGTAGCTATTTGTTATTCGTTCAATTTTTTTAAGCTGGGTCTTTTTGTCCTGTACAAATTTTTTCAACATGCTTAATGATTGAATAAGACCATCAACAGATGCACTAAGAAGAATTACTTTTGTGAGGTTTGATATTTTTGAGTTAATGTCCACTACAACAGCATTTGCCTGTGCTTCAAAGAATTGCCCGTCTTGGGTTACTGCACTGTATCCTTTTTTTGAAAGATTATAAGCTGACTCTTTAGAATCTACAAGAACTATACTGCCAAAGATAAAGTTCTTGAGGGCAGCCAATCTTTCCTCGCATTTTACATAATCTGACAACACACCTATGATTCCAGGTTCTTGTGGTGTGGAGACTTTGGAATTTGGAATTGCGTCAAGAGGAATGATTCTAATCTTTGGTAGTTTCTTTTCCTGCGCAAATTCTGCTAGACCAAGCAGCGTACCAAAGTCATTTACAACAAGTGCCTTTAGCCAATCTGAGCCTACTGCAAGTATTGGTCGTTCATACTGCTTGTCCCACGAAAGCATCTCGTAGACAAGACCTTGTATTCCTAATCGTTTAGAATCTTCTTTGAGTTTGGCAATTGAATAATCTTCATGCATGACCTCTTTTACTACACGAATCTTTGCCTCATACTGAGCTGCTGCTTTGGCTGCTTTTTCCAAAATAAGTGAGGTGTCCTCTATGTCTTTTTCAATTTTTGAGCGCCTTTCAGCCATGTTTGCAAACCGCGATTTGATCTCCTTAATTGTAGCATCATGGCCTGCTCTAACTATCTGCAGCTTTTGTTCAAGATCAAGTAGCTTTTCTTTTTCTTCTAAAAGGGATTTGATTTTTGCCGAGTTTTGTTCTATCTTAGTTTCAATGTCATTTATTTCTGCTTCAGTTTTTGATAGCGAAAGCTTTGCATCATTTAGTGAGCGTGTCAGATTTTTTATTTTTTCATCAACCTTGAGTCTGTTTGTTGCAATCTGTGACTGTTGTCTTATTACCTGATTAATTTCAGAATCAACAGAAGAAAGTTCTGTGTTTGCGGTTTTTTTTACTTCATTAATTGAGTTTATTGAATTTTTTAGTTGTGTAATTTGTGACTCTAATAATGATCTTTTTTCATGTAAGCCAGCTAGCTCCGATTCGATCTCTGGTAGCCTAGCATCGATTTGACCAAGTCTTCTAGTGTTTGTCGCTATCTTGCTATTTGCTTGTTCTGATTGTTGTAGTGACACACTAAGTTCTGAATCTATGGCAGCCTTTGCGATGTTGTATGCGTTGACTTCTTCCATGAATTTGTGCTTTTCTTCTTCAAGCTTTTTTATTTCCTCTTTTAGTTGGTCACGTTGTTCCTCAAGTTTTTTTGATTCTGAAAGAATGGCGTTTAGGTTTCGTTCCTTTGATGTTTTTTGTGTCTCTATGTCACGGATCTTGTTTGAGGCCTGGATGGCGTGTAATCTATCAAGCTCACGCTCCAAAAGTTCGTATCGCATCTGGTAATTTCTTTCCTCCTCAAGCTCGTCTATACGCTTTTTTATCTCATCCATTCTGGCAAGTGCGATTTCAAGGCGTCTGTCTGCCTCATCAAGCTGCTTTAGTGACTCTATCTTTTTCTCGTCAAAATAGGCAAGCCCAATAATATCCTCAATAATCTTTCTTCTCTCTTCTGGGTTAAACTCTGATATCCTTGTAATCGTACCCTGCTGGACTATGTTCAGCTTGTGTATGCCTGCGTTTGCTACCTCAAGTATGTCAAGTATGTGGTTTCGTTGCATCTTTTTTTGGTTTAAATAGTAAATGTTTTCTCCAGATTCGTCCATCTCCCTTGTTACTGTAACCATGTTAGAGTCAACTGGTATCTTTCTGTCAGTATTATCAAAGTGACAGCTTACACGTGCTATCTTTGTTACGTGGTGCTTGTTATCAACATCATGAAGGAGGGCACGAAGCTTATCAACTCGCATTGTCTTTGTCGAGTTTTCACCCAATGCGAAAGTTATAGCATCAAGGATGTTGCTTTTTCCTGAACCGTTTGGCCCTGAAATAGCCACTAGGCCAGGTTCAAGGTTTACTATAGTGTTTTTGTATCCAAATGATTTGAAGCCAAAAATCTCTACCTTACGAATATGAACCAATGGTTTCGATTCTCAGAAAGGCAAGATAACCAAATAGTAACAAGTTTCATTGACTAGGCTAACAATAATTACAATGTGGGTTTTCAAAAAATTCTTTAAAATCTATCTATCTCGTTTTCCTTCTACAAACTCTAAAAATGCTTTTTTTGCCTCAGAATATGGCATTTGTATTGGAGGATGCTTAAAGCAATACGAAGAGATGCTAGTCATGGGGCCAGAAAGCTTTCTGTCAAGGCTAATCTTTAGGCCTCTTATCGCATCAATCATTATTCCAGCACTGTTGTACGCATCTATCACCTTTAGTTTAAGATCAAGCTTGACTGGAATCTTGCCAAAATACTTGCCTTCTATATTTATGTAGCAGATTTTTTCGTTGTCAATAAAATCAACATAGTCACTTGGGCCTATTCTCATTGGAATGTCATAGTCTGCCATTGCCTTTACTGCGCTTGTCTTGCTGATTCTCTTGTCCTCAAGCCGTTCTTCATCAAGCATGTTGTAAAAGTCCATGTCTCCGCCTATGTTAAGCTGGTATGTGCCATCAACTAGTACACCTCTGTCCACAAAGAGTTTCACTAGAGTTTTATGAAGAACGGTTGCTCCAAGCTGGCTCATCACATCATCTCCTGCAAGAGGAAGCTTTTTTTCTGCAAACATTTGCTGCCACTTGGGTTCTGATGCTATAAACACAGGTATGGCGTTTAAAAATCCAATTCCTGTCTCAAGAGCCTGAGTGGCGTAAAACCTTACAGCGTTGGTGCTGCCAACCGGTAGATAATTTACAAGCATCTCTGCACCAGTGTCTTTTAAGACTTTTTTTACATCGACTTCGGTGTCATTGGATGGAGTGACAATTTGTCCTAGGTGCCTGCCAATCCCATCAAGAGTGGGGCCTCGTTGAACTGTAATTCCCATGTGAGGTACCTGGGCCACTGTGACAGTGTTGTTTGGTTTTGCGTATATTGCCTCGGAAACGTCTTTTCCTACTTTGGTGTCAGCTACATCAAAGGCAGCAACAACTTCAATGTCGCCTGGTTCATATCCACCAATGTTAAATGCTGTTAGTCCTACAGTATCGTTTGTATTTTTTGAATAATAGTGAGCTCCTTGGATAAGAGCTGAAGCACAGTTTCCAACACCTGCAATTGCTATGCGAATCTTTTTGCCCAAGTTGTCTCGATATTTACGCAAATTATTCCATCATTTATAAGTTGTATATCTTGGGTTGACTGAAGTTCTGCAATAGATGTTGATTGTATTTGATTAATCTTGCTAACGTTTACTCTCTATGGTTTCTTTGTTCCAGATATGCCTTGAGGATTTTTTCAGCCTTTAGGTGTTCTTCCCACATCAGTTTATGTACAAGATCTTTATTCTCAGATGTGTTCGCAATATCCCTAACTTTGTGACCTACATTTGACCATGTGAGTTCTGGTGCACGTTTTGATGTATCAAATGGTTTTATCTCATCATCTGCAACAAACGTCTCTGTATTCAAGTTGAAGTTGTCAGTAATCGTATCAGCTCTTGCCTGTTCGTTATCTATTGCATTGTGTAATGATGTCATATCATGTCTGTCAAGCCTGCCTATTGAATCCGAGTAAAACCAAGCAGCTTGTTCTTGTTGTACTGGATTATTTTGAGCTTGAATGTCAATTACACCGTCTGGTGATATGATATACTGGCCTATATCCTCAAGGATGAGATGGTTCACCTCTTGTACTACTGGTTCTCCTGAGACACTGAATGCATCAAATATCTTTGTATTTATTGAGTTTCTTTTTTCGTCCCATACTGTTATCATAAGGTGACGGTTTGTTGGCTGATCAAAGCTGAAACCAAAGTTGAATATGGAACGAACTCCTTCCCTTGAAGTTTTAAATGTAATCTGGTCACCAAGTATTCCGTCTGGATCTGATTTTATCACATTTCCATTGTCAAATGTAATCATCGGATCAGTATCTGACAGCTCATCACTGTTTTCATCTACAAAGTGTAATGCTACATGTTGTACTGAAGATGCTTCCAAAAACGAAAGTGTTAGACCAACATTCTCTCCTGTGCTTAGTTGTTCTGGCACAACTGTGCTTGCGTATCCTCTCAGGAAATAGCCGGCATCATTTATCCTTAGTGGAGCAGTAGGATCGGTTGTCGTCGACATTGGTTTTAACGGGTCTACGAATAAATCGCCAAGAATAGAGGCTCTACTAGTTACAAGTGATGGTGGGGATCGGTCTAGTCCACCTCCACCTACCAGAGGTGACAGGAAATTAAATACGGGTGACGCGCCAATGATACCACCACCACCTCCGCCACCACATCCAACATCAAAGCCTAGCAGATATTGACCAGTGGTGAGTGTACCGCCAAGCGCACCAAATGTGGTATCTTCTACATCACTTGTGATAGTCATCGCATCAAAGTCGCGTGAGTCAAAATCAGAATCACCAAGGAAATCTACAACTTTTACCCATTCGTCTGGCACAGTGCTGTACCACATGTCTAGAAATGATACATCATCACCTGGTTCAAGGAGAGCATTTGCATAAGAAATCTTAACTTGTACACTTCCTGGCACCAATGTCGTGCCATCAACAAGTGTCAACTCTACCGGTTGTGTGATCGGTCTAAAACAAACACTGGCTATAACAGACGGTTCTAATATAACATCACTTAGAGTCGCATCTCCTCCTATGCTCACGGCTAGTGTTGCTTCTGCGTTTGCCAGCGGTGGTGGTTGCTGGTAAATCACCTCGTTAGTTTCTCCCACGTTAAAAGTACCAGCAAAGACTGATGAATCAAAATCATTTTCAGTAAGCGGTACTACAGTACCTCCTACACCTTCTATACTTCCTACATTAGCCTCCGCACTTTCCATAACACCAGGATCAAAATTTGCATTAAAGTCTGTGATAAGAAGATTCACTGGGTCGCCCAAATTACCTACCTCTGGATTTATCGAGACTGTTGGTGGTATGTTCGGACTGAAATCAAGAATGTTACCTATAGAAACCGTGATGAGATCTGAGGTTTCAACAACATTTACTTCCCTTACTACCTGTATTGCTGGATTCCCATCAAAGTCAGTCACATCATAAGTTACAAAATAAGTTCCAAGGATTGAAGTGTCAACTGAATCTACAGCTACAATACTAGCAGTCAAGTCGCCATCTTCTGCATCAAATGCAGTCGCACCTTCATCAACATAAGATGAACCTAGTTCAACATCAAGCGGTGATACACCAACCAAAGTTATTTCTGGTATTCCACCAGTACCAACATTTACTGTGTATGTCTCAGTCGTTGCTGGATTTCCACTAGGATCAATGAAATCACATGTTGCAAAATAAGTTCCGATAACTGTGTTGTCAACACCACTTGTATCGCAACCAACTGTAGTGCCATCAACCGATAAATCATTATCACTCACTGTTGCTGTAAGCGTTGGAATTGGGTCATTTAGAATCACATCAACTGGGTCAGTCTGGTCTTTTGTTAATACTGGACTTGTTGTATCAACAACATTTACTGTCCTTACTACCTGTACTGCTGGATTCCCATCAAAGTCAGTCACATCATAAGTTACAAAATAAGTTCCAGATATGGAAGTGTCAACTGAATCTACAGTTACTATACTACCGGTCAAGTCACCATCTTCAAAATCATCTGCAGTTGCACCTGCGTCCACATATGGTTCGTTGAGTACAACATCAACTGGATCTGAGCCAAGCAAAGTGATCACTGGCACCGATTGCGTTGTCACATAAACTATTGCAGAATTAGTTGATGCTGCATTATGTACTTCTCTTACCCTGTAACCATATGTCGTACCTTCACTAACCGTTAAATCTGAAAATGTTGTCTCGCCTAGTGGGTTATCAAAAATTGCTGGTGTTATTGGCGTACATGCAACGCCTTCACATCTTAGAATTAAAGTATGATGACCTGGAAGACCGATTGATATACTTGACCAAGACAAGTCAACCTGTGTCGGAGAAACTGAAACTGCTGTAAGCCCAGTCGGTGTTGCTGGTGTGGTTGCAAATGCATTATCAACAAACAATACTGGCAATGTTAAAACTAATGATAGAAATACTATAATCCACTCTACTTTAGTCGCCACCATACTATTCTAACCTATGTTTTAGAAAAGTGCCTATGATATAAACTTGCCATGACTCATATTTTATGCTACTATGAAAAATCAGTTTTTTTTTATTAATTGTTTCTAAATAGTATAAAACTTTTATTGAAATGGGGTTCTACCAATTTTGGAAGTGACAAGCCTCATAACATGTTGTTTTTTTATAATCATGAAGATGATAATGTCGTCTGACAATAAATGTAATTTATCAGGCATCTTATCATGCAACGCTAAGCTTGAATATGTGAATATCATCTAAAATAGGCATGCAGACTGACCAAGACCGAAACATATCAAAAGACAATAACCAAAAAGAGATGGAAAAGATTGCTAACATAGCTGAGGTCTTAGGGCTGCTTGATGAGACACGCAGGGGTAAAGACTGGTTGCTAGAACAGGTGAAAAAACACGGCGTGAAAATTTCAGCAGGCCCAGCTGCCAATAGTTATGATATCTTAAAGTCGTGCAAAGAAGACTTTGTTTTTCAGCTTCTTCGAGTCTTAAAAGGCGAAGACATTGCAGGCTTTGAAGATGTTAGAACCATGACAATGACATATCACTGGTTCTTTACAGATATAGTTGCAGGTTCCAACCCAACCATACCAACTAAAGATCAGGTACGTAAAATCATAGTATTAAACGAATTAATATCAAGGACCGAAATTTTCAGAACCAAAGATCCCAAATCCACTGTTGTGCTACCAACTGGAGATGGCATGGCAATTGGCTTTAGCGACAGCCCAGAAAAACCTATTCGACTTGCAATTGAGCTACATAAAGGGCTGTCCAGATACAACGAATCAAAAAGGGGCAAAGAAAAACTGCTCATCAGAGTTGGAATTGACATGGGCCCAGTCTATGTGATTAAAGACCTTAACGGTAAAGACAATGTCTGGGGTCCTGGAATAATTCTTACAAGACGAGTTATGGATTTGGCAGGAGACATGAACATATTTGCATCAGCAAGGATTGCAGAAGACATTCGCAAATTATCCCCTGAATACAAGCAGATAATGCATCCAATAGGGGATTACTCCATAAAGCATGGCGAAGAGCTTCATCTTTTCAATGTCTATGGAGATGGATTTGGAAACAAAAATGCCCCGCGAAAAGGCAAGTTGGAAAAAAGCACACTTGAAAAGAAAATAAAATCTGTTAACAACTTTGCGTTTGAGGGAGTAGAAATCTTGCTTGAGATAACCGACCCTAAAACCTTACTTACACATCACACATGGGTGTGGAACATAAGAAACATTTCAAAGGAACCAAAAGATCAGATCTTTTACTATCTTGACGGCGACGCGCCAAAAGAGTTTGCAGACATGAATGTCACCATAACAGATGAGAAAAATAACAGACTAAACGTACTTGGTCTAAACTCTAACAAACCATATCACAAAGAATTCAACGTCCAGCTTAACAGACCAATCTTACCTAAACAAAAAAAGACAATAAAGCTAGAATATGACTGGGAAGAGCCTGACAGAAACTTTTTTTACAGATTTGCTTCTGACTGCAAACAGTTTAGCTACACTTGCTTTATTCCAAAAGAAGTGGATGCAAAAAACAGGATTCTCAAAGTGGATACAGAAACAGGATTGAAAATTCATGCCACGCCGCCTCCTTCCATAAAGTATCTAGATGACAAGACAGCTGTTACTTGGTCAAAGTCTAACTTGAAGGCTTATGATGCTTATCAGTTTGAGTGGTGATTGTTTGAAACCAGAAATTGGTTTACAAAAAACACCATCATCATGGATGACAATTAGGAGACTCTAGCTTCTCATGCTTTGATTTGTGTCTGGGATTTCCTCTGTGAATGCAAGTTTTTGACACTGAAACAATGCATTTGGTGATACCTTAATGATACCTCATTTGAAGTATCATTCTAATAAACACGGATTATGACGTTAATTTATCATATCATTATTTGGCTCTAAACTGTACACGAACTGTTTTGACTAGTCAAAAAATTTTATGTGAATAAAAATCTGAAGTTTTTTCTGGCTTTACTTCTTTAGTTTCCAAGTAATTGTTGCCTTATCCCTATCATTAGGTGTTCCAGGAACAGTCCCATTTGGGAGACATCCATCGCTGCAATCATTATCCGTTAAGAAAGAGGAAGCAAGACCGTCTGTAGTTGGTGGTGTAGAGGTATCAAAGATATTTATCCTAACACAATACTTTCCTGCGCCCGTGAAGGGTGCTCCCGTTGTCTTTAAGTCATACTGTAGAAATCGAGGTTCTGGTTTCCATACAGCGTCGTTATGAAGGGCTGGATTAGTTCCTAATAATTTATTTGCTACAGGAGAATAAGCAGAAGTTGGTATTGGACATGCGGATGTAAGTGAAGAAGCTTTTGCAACAAACATTTTGAAATGACCTTCTGGGGTGTCAATTACCTGTCCAAGCTGATTTTCTACCTGTAGCTTGTGTGGAACTGTAGCACCTCTGTTAAATACGGATGATCCGTCTGCGTTTGGTGGAGGCGCCGACAGTCCACCATAAACTCCTGCGCCAATAATTTGTTGCCATCTTACTGCAGCATCAAGATCAGCCACAAAGAGCGATATACCGTCAAAGAGTCCACCTGGTGCGTCCCTGAAGTTAAAGTTAAAGAGAGCCTTATCAATATAATCAACGAAGGCTGTTGCACCATTAGCTGTTGCTTGGCATCCAATAAATCCAACGTTACTGATATCAGCATATACTAGTGGAGAGCTAGGACCACCAACACCGGCAAGACTACTATCGTTCCAATCAATAGCTGCAACGTCTCCTGCAACTGCATGGAAGGAATGATTTGGTGCCGCATGAGCTGGAGCAACTCCTGCCCCCAGTGGAGCTCCGTAGACTATAATTTCTGATGCTAGTCCGTTAAGTAAGTTACTATCACCATCAATAGATTCTGCAAGCAAAGGTGCGCCTGCTGTACCTTCAGCTATTGACGCATGGCCGCCTGGTGAGAAACTTGGAGTCCAAGTCGCTCCCACGTACGTATCCATCTGTCTTGCATAAGACATGACACTTGGATAATTAGGCTTGCAGTTTGTACTGACTGCTCCGCCGTGTTGCAGGTTCAGTATGTGGCCTAGCTCATGCACGTACGTTCCTGCCTGCTCCACAGAACTTCCGACGGAACCTGTGTGTCCCGCTACACTACCAGAAAATCCTTGACCAAGTGTGACTACAAAGTCGTTTCCTTTTGTTTCAGACTGGCCAGACGGTCCTCCAAAGCTGTGTGCAAATATACCATAACGATATGCCTGTGCTTTGGCGTTAAGCAGGGTTGTTTGCACAGATGGACTTCCTGAAACTGTTCTGGCATCTGTAATTGTAGGAGAAACTGTCAACGGAATTGTGATGTCTGGAATTATTACTGTACTTGGTGCAGATGTTGGACCTGTCGTTGTAAATGGATAGGTAATCGTAATTCTCTTATGTAAGGCATTTGGGGTGGTAGAAGCAGATGCGGTTATGGTACCAAGATTAACTCCCCCCTCCAAGGTAGGGTCGGCAGGTTGAGTTATTGTACCAACAGTAACAGTGCCACAAGATGTGCTACACGTTATATTGACCCTGGCTGTAATGTTTCCCTGAGTTGCTCCACTTGTTATGCTGTTAGTTGGAACTAAGATTGTTATTCCAGATACTGTGATACTGTCTGGACCATTGGCAAACGTTTCTAACTGATCAGCCTGTAACGACATGGTTGGACGCTCGGATGCAGTTCCAAAGTAATCATTCTTTAGTGAATTAAAGTCATTATTGTCTACAGCATCTTGGTCTCCCCACAACCTTGTAAGATATTGATGTGGTATTTCGTCATCTACTGTGTCTATTAGGGTGACACCTTGAGCTGCAAATGATGTTGCCGCTAGAGTCAACGCCGAGTCTAGAGGGGTATGGGGCACCATGTAATCTATTTCTACTAGTGTGTTATTAGTTGTGGTAATTGTGCCAGGTAGCGGATAATATTGTGTTGCTAATCCAGCAACAGTAAATGGTACACCAGAGCCAGCATTTGCTCCTGATTCTTCCCAACCATTACACAGCGCGTCTTTATCTGTATCAGTACCGGCGGGACATAGTATGCCGTAAAATCCTACTCCTGAATCTTGAACCGGTACCGTGGTTCCGCCGATACCTGCACTTGGCAATGGAAGCACTGAATATGTCACGGTGGTTGTAGTGGTAACATAATCAGCATCGCCACCAAATATTTCATCTAAAGGCAAGAACTCTGCAACTGCAGTTTGAGCTGTTCCTTCTGCATAGAATCTACTTGCATCAAATGTCAGCGAAGTTGTCAATCCTGTGGTTTGCGTTGTAAAGTCAATGTCATTTATTACACCAAGCTGCGAGCCGACAGTCTTTACAGAAGAAAGTCCAACAGCACCTGAACCAGTGACGCTAAAGATTTCTATTTCTACAACTTCAAATGGGTCAGTCAGTGATAAAAGTATTATTTCCGATGCTGATGCTGCGCGTGTTAATTCAGTTATGACAGGTGGCGATTCGCCATTTGTTACGCGGAACGTAACCGATTCAGAACCCATATCTTGTAGCTGCAAAAGTGTGTAAACTGTCCCTTCTGGTGGAAATATCTTTGCGCCTGCGTCTAGACGCATAATATTATCTGGAAACGCCGGCAGACAGCTAAGACAAGAATCTATCACTACACCGTCTAAATCTGCGTCAGTGAATGTTATTCCTTGTGTTGTATAAGGATCAAGAGGGTCAAGACCTGACGGAGCGCCAGCACCTCCAAAGGTAATAAGTTTGCCTGTAACTGGAACGCTAAATAATGTGTCAGATAATCTACCGCCTACAAAGAAGCTGCTGGCTTGGTTAGGATCATTTATGACATCAGATGTAATCGCTGTTGGATGAGCTTGTACTGTAACTATTGGGCCTGCAGTTGTAACTGTTGCACCAAGACTATCTACAACATTTGCAGAAAGTGAATTAACAAGTGTTGCACTTGGCTCGTGTGGATTGTTATCCGAATCTAGCGTGATTTGTGGATATGAATCAGCTACTGTAGTAAATATATTAACATCTCCACCAGCGATAGCAATGATTTGAGTTGGACTGCCAAAGTCAAATGTGATTGTATCAGTAGCTAATGCGTTGTTAACAGTTCCATCAAAGGTAACATCTACTTCCCAGAATGGTGTGTCATCAGTTACTGTTATGCCAACTATTCTTGCATCAAGTGCGATTGTATCAGAAAATGTAGCGGTGTTGCCTGCCTTGTCTCTCAAAGTTGCGTCAGCTCCTTTGACACCACGAAATTCTGTCAGTGTTGCTGCTCTCGTATCAGAAATAGCTTCAAAGTTACCTGGTGACTCGCCAACAAGACCGGTGCCAGTAATGTCAACCAGATCACAACTAGAGCCTAGGACAGGACCTGGCAATGCAGGATCACTGCATGTAGTGTCAAGATTAACACTACGAACATACGTGCGTTCAGTAGAAGCTGAGGGATCCGAGTCTGTTCTTTCTATTGCTATTGTTCCAACAGGAGCTGTGTTGTCAATAAAGAAAGCACCACCACTTGTTGGTGCAGATACGATAAGATTTCCTGCAACGTCAGTTGTGCCACTAAGTGAAATTGTTGCAGTTCCATCACCTGCACCCGCTGTATAACTGAATGTGTAGAGAAGTCCGCTTGGTGTCATTGGGGTTGGACCTGCGCTGTTTGCTCCTGATATTGTAATGGTTGGTGCTCCTGCAAGTGTCTCACTTGCTGTTGCAGTAAGTGTAACAAGGGTACCTGATTTTGCGTATAGATCAGTTGTGAATAAATCATTATCAGAATATGCGATGCTTACCGTTGGGTTTTCTGTATCGATATCAAATGCATCAGTTTCAGTAAACGAAATTTGCACGTTGCCTGCTAAATCTTTCGCACCAGAAACTGTGATATCAACATCTGGTACTGTTACACCTACATCAAACATATCATAATGGCCTTCAAACGTGACTGAATTTATAAAACCGCCAACATCATCTATTAGTGTGCTAGGACTGGCTGTAACATCAGGATCAAATACTACTGTTGGATTATCAAGAGTTTCGTCCATGGGTTCGCTATAAACAATAGTTGGGTGAAATGTAAAACCAGCATCAGAATCTGATATCAGAACCTGATCTACGGTTATTGATACCACGGTTGGATTGACGGTATCAACATCAAATGTTCTGGCAGCGGCTGCTGAGGCATCTGGGTTCTGAGGATTACCAGCTACGTCTTTTGCAGCAGTTGTTGCAGCTACTACATTGTCTAGCTCTTGACTAGCGACATCAATATCATAACTTGTTGTGTATACTGTATTGCCTACTGACCATACACCACCAGTCAGTCCCAAAGTATCAGCAACAACCTGAGTGAATGTTATGACTGGTGTTGTAGCCACCGCCATTGGTTCATTGAATGATGATACTACAGTGAATGTGGCTGGATCATCAGCATCAGTAATGAAATTATCAGAAACACTTGTGATTACGGTTGGTGGAGTTGTATCTGTTGCTGATTCTACGAATAGATATGCAGCTCCTGCGTCTATTGCGCCAGTATTATCAAATTGTACACCAACCACCACCCTTGTTCCTGAAATCGCAACTGAGCCACCAAATTGATCACCTGCTGCAGGTGTTGGGTTTGGTATTGTTGTAGGAGCACCACATGCTGGGGTACAGTCATAGACATATGCAGCTCCTACGGAGCCAATAATATCAAATGGTGCACCAACCACCACCCTTGTTCCTGAAATCGCAACTGAAGTGCCAAATTCTTTATTAGCTGCAGGTGTTGGGTTTGGTATTGTTGTAGGAAGACCACATGCTGGGGTACAGTCATAAACATATGCAGCTCCTGCATCTACTGCGCCAGTATCATCAAGAAATGCACCAACCAGCACCATTGTTCCTGATATCGCAACTGATTGGCCAAATTGATCATTGACTGCAGGCGTTGGGTTTGATATTGTTACAGGAGCAGTACATAGGGGGAAGGTGGTACAGACAAAGACATATGCAGCTCCTGCGTTTGCTGCGCCAGTATTATCACCAAATGCACCAACCACCACCCTTGTTCCTGATATCGCAACTGAGTGGCCAAATAGATCACTTACGTCAGGTGTTGGGTTTCCTATTGTTATAGGAGCACCACATGCTGGGGTACAGTCATAGAGATATGCAGCTCCTGCGTCTGCTGCGCCAGTATCATCAAGATTCGCACCAACCAGCACCCTTGTTCCTGAAATCGCAACTGAGAAGCCAAATTGATCACCTGCTACAGGCGTTGGGTTTGATATTGTTACAGGAGCACCACATGCTGGGGTACAGTCATAGACATATGCAGCTCCTGCGTTTAATGCACCAGTATCATCTAATGGTGCACCAACCACCACCCTTGTTCCTGATATCGCAACTGAGTGGCCAAAACGATCATCTGTAAAAACCGCTGGGTTTGGTATTATTACAGGAACACCACATACTGGGGTACAGTCATAGACATATGCAAATCCTATGGATGTTATGCTAGTATCAAATGGTGCACCAACCACCACCCTTGTTCCTGATATCGCAACTGAAGTGCCAAATTTATCACCTGCTGCAGGGGTTGGGTTTGGTATTGTTACAGGAGGATCAAACGTTATAGCAGATGCCGTGGTAATTGGTGCCACAAGAATTGTAATAATCGCAAATATTACTAGAAAATTTTTTAACAAACCACAGTTTACTTTCTTTCCAACTCTTAGTTCACTCTTATCGCTCGTACTCATCGCCACTCTTCTACTGGACTATAAACATAAGATATAAAAGCATGATCTTCCCAGAGATGGAAATAAAATAAAAATTTGTAACAAATTCAATAAAGGCACGTAATTTTTGTTATAATCACTAAATTCTAGAAAAAAATGATCAAATCATGAAATTACTACGTGTACAATGACCGTTATGTATCGAAAATTACTTCACGATGCTTTTGAACTAAGTTCTACCTAAGAAAGAACTAAGGGAGAATTAAAAAAATGACAATTTCATTAGCACCAACAAAGATAAAACAGACACTGTATCTTTTGGTACCAAAAAATATTGCTGAATTACTAGAGATTAAAGATAATACTAGACTATCACTTTTTATCAAAAAGAATGGGAGTAAACACGTTCTAGAATATCAGATGGAGTAAGAGTATGCAACACAATCAAACCATGTTCAAATTTAAGATCACATCTGTTTTACAGGGTCTATTAAATTACTGCTGGATATTTTTAATGTAATAAAGAAATAGAGTTCAATTATACGTCATCTTAATTGTGCTTGTCATTGCATGAAATCTTGGGTGCAGAGGATTTTATAGCCCTAATTTGATTCAAGTTTTGTGATAAAGCCAGGCCGACCAGTAAAGGATATATCAATAAAAAAAGGCGACGATATCCAAAGTATTTTTGATGCCATGTCAGAGTCTGGAGGGTTTGAGTCAAGAAATCTTGCTGAGGGTCTTGATATCTTGTATGCCATGGAGCAAGACAAAGAATGTCTCAAGTTTCTCTCCTTTGTAGCTGCAGTGACATCAACTGGCCTTCGTGGAATAATACGAGACATGATAAAAAACAAGATGTTTGATGTTGTAATTACTACCTGTGGAGCTCTTGATCATGATATAGCTAGATATTTTTCAAACTATCTAGAAGGCTCTTTCACACTTGATGACAATGAATTAGCAGACCAACACATCCACAGATTAGGCAATGTACTTGTGCCAATGGAAAGCTATGGTCCTTTAATTGAAGAAAAGATGCAGGCTTTTTTAGAAAAAGCTTACAAGAGTGGCAAAAAAGAAATGTCTACATTTGAAATTACAAAGATGATAGGTGAAAACCTAGGCGAAGGTTCCTTTCTTTACTGGGCATACAAAAACAACATCCCAGTCATAGTCCCGGGTATAATGGATGGTGCAGTAGGAAGTCAAATTTGGTTTTTTACTCAAAAGCATGCTGACTTTAAACTCAACGTAGCTGCAGATAGTGATCTTTTATCTGGTTTGATATTCAAAGCAAAAAAATCTGGGGCGCTCATGATTGGAGGCGGCATATCAAAGCACCACACCCTATGGTGGAATCAATATAGAAATGGACTGGACTATGCAGTCTATATCACAACAGCACAAGAGTTTGATGGAAGCCTAAGCGGTGCCCTTGTCAGAGAGGCAATATCATGGGGAAAGGTTACCCAAAAAGCAAAACAGACAACCATTCATGCCGAAGCCACAACCATACTTCCGTTTCTTTATTCTGCATTACTTGCAAAACTCAAATAGTGTAGATCTTTTTTTCATAGACTTTCTCAAAGCCTAGCTTCAAGTAAAATTCTAGCAGGGCATCTCTTTGATATGTTTCAAGCATAAGAAAATCCAACTTTTTTGTTTTTACTTGGTTTAGTGCATAGGTAATTAACAACTTGGCAAGACCCTTTCTTCTTTTTTCTGGTATTGTTCCAAGGCAGTACAGTCCTAAAACCGAGTTTTTCTCATAAAGCGCTACACATGATGCATTGTATTCAGAGTCTACTAGGTATTCCACTTCGGAAACTGACTTTCTTACAATTGAGTTTACTTCATCAATCCATTCAGGGCAGTCATAAGATTTGCAAAAAATATCTGCCCACAAAAGAGAGTCTTTTCTTGCAATGTGATGTATTGGAAAATTTTTTAAATTACTATCAGCCGATTTTTTTAAGACATATTGAGTATCATAAGACGTAAAACCTTTTTTGCGAAGTAATTCCTCAAGTGCAAGGTTATTTTGCACATAAATAAATGGACGCGTGTTGTGTCTCTGAAAAAGATATAGTGCATCATCGATCATTTTTTCGCTCAGGCAGGTGATACTAGTTAGCTTGTCAAAGAATATGTCGTTTGGGAGATGTGGGTTTAAAAAAAGAACGCCGCATTCTAGTGATATCATCTCACTCCATATTCCTGTGAACCCCAACTCATTTTCTTCCATTTTTGAGATCATGTAGACAAACCTAAAACACTAATGATTTTCATAAAATCAGCTGTACTAATGCTATCGTTTTTCAAAACAGCCGAACATATTTCGTCCAAGGCTTCTAATGCCTTAGGCGAATTCAAATCATCCTCAAGTGAAGTGAAAAATTGTGCCATCAGATTACAAATATTTTTAGATGTTTGATCAGATGTCATGTGGCCAGCTTTGTAAATTTTTTCTAAAAGTATCTTTTTACTTGACAAATCATTTTCTTTGTAATCAATTTCTTCTCTATAATGAGTGGAAAAAAGATAAAGGCGCAATAGGTTTTGCCCATACTTGCTAACCAACTCGCGAGCTAGAATCATGTTTCCAAGAGATTTTGACATTTTTTCTCCTTTTGATAATACCAGCCCCACATGCATCCAAAGTTTAACGGGGTTTTCCATACCAGTTAATGCTTTGTATTGAGCTAAATGTGCCTCATGATGTGGATATGTTAGCTCCTTTGCACCTCCATGTATGTCATAGTGTAAGCCAAAATTTTCTACCGCCACTGTACTATCTTGTATATGCCACCAAGGAACACCGTTTCCAAAATCACCGCTCCATGAAAAACCAAAATCTTCTGAACAATTCCATAGCATAAAGTCTTCTTGGTTTTTCTTGTTTGGACCAATATCCAGTCTGTGCAAGTTTAGCTGTTGTCTTGATTGCTTTGAAATTATGCCATAATCTTTTACTGTTGTAGTATCAAAGTAGACATTACCATTTGCGGAATATGCGTTTTTATGTTCAATTAAAAAAGCGATATGTTTGACTATACTTTTGACATAATCAGAAACGTGTGCAAGTCTTGTAATGCTTGAGATGTTTAATAATACAAGATCTTTTATGAATTCAGCAGAGTAGAATCGCGTTAATTTGGTATAATCGGTTTCTTGTTCGATGGCTTTGTTAAAGACGTTTTGATTTATGTCTGTCATGTTTACAAGAACGTCTGGCGTGTAACCTTGGCTTTTCAGATACCTAGATAGCAGATCGTATGTAAGAAATATTCTTGCGTGGCCAAGATGCGTATAATCATACAATGTTGGACCGCAGATGAATATTTTTACAATGGGCTTATCAAATGGTTCAAAATCTTCTTTTTTCAAAGAGAATGTGTTGAACAGTTTGAGCATCTTTTGGAACTATCGTCCGCCTTGCGCAAGAATTGGAGTCAGTGTGACTGTGGAACGAATTTTTGGAATTCTGCGTATTTTGTGTGTTACAATTGTTTCCATGCTCTCTTTTGTATCCCCCAGAACCTTGACAAATATGTCGTACACTCCATAGGTTCCGCGTACTTCCTTTACTTCTGGAATTTTCATCAGCTCCTTAATTATGTCAACTTCAGCCCCCAAGTCGCAGTTTATGAGTATGTATAAAGTTTCCATAGACGAGGTTTATTATTACCACATAAAATGATATCCATGATTTAATAGGACGTCGTTCATATCAAAAATTATGGGCTCTGAAATCACAGTAAGAGAACTAAAACCAATCAATATAGAAGGAGGTTATCTGATAGATGGTTTTCCTTATGCAGGACTTGCCAACGCCATTGCAACCGAATCCATGATAAACACTATTCAATTTGAGATGGTCGGAGCACTTGATTCTGACCTTTTCCCACCCATTAGCATAATAAAAAATGGTGTTCCAAATTTTCCAGCAAGAATATTTGTAAATAGCGAACTCAAGCTGGCAGTATTCACTTCTTATCTTACGCCACACGAGTCTCTTCACAGACAGGTTGCAAAAATCATGCTAGAGTGGGCAAACAAACACAAGTGTTCTCTAGTTGTCAGCAGCTCAGCAATCAAATCAGAGGACGAAAAGCCGTTTGTTATAGGAGTAGGCAGCACACAGGAGGCTAAAAAGAAGCTAAAAGACGCAGAAATACCTACCTTATCTTATGGAACTGTTCCAGGAATTCCTGGTATTTTACTAAATGAAGGAGTCATATCAAACACAAATGTCATCGTACTTTTGTTTAACGCCAGGGAGAAGGGTCCTGACTTTAGATCTGGCGCACAGATCTGTATGGCAATGTCAAAACTTGTACCAGGTGCAGCTTGCGACCTTGATACGCTTTTACGTGAAGCAGAAATAGTTGAGCATCACATGAAACAAGCCGAAGAGGATGCCGAGCCAATCAAAGATGCAATGTACGGATGACATACCAAGAAAAAGAGATATCAAAAGATCAACTTGCAAAAGCTGTCCAAGTTCTTGATCTGGATGATGGAATCAGAATAGAAAACCAGTCCTACATGATCTTTCTTAATAAAACGGCAAAAAGATATTGCATAAACATATCAGCCAAAGGAAAAGAAGAATTCATTTATTATAATAGCTCATCTGAGGTTCTTGATTTTTTAAAAGATAGACTGGATGACAAGTGTAAAATATTTTTGTATTAAATCCTTATATCAAAAACCAAGCTCTAGCTCTTAATGGTACAGCTTTTTGAATTTGCAGTAGCTGTAATCACTATTTCAGTTTCTGGAGTAATGTCACCAGGTCCACTTTTTGCAGCAAACGTTGCTTACGGGTTGAAAGGAGGGGTAAGAGCTGGCTTGAAGATGGCTTATGGGCACACTATTGTAGAGCTGCCTCTTGTAATTTTGCTTGGTGTCGGAGCACTTTCACTAGAGTCAGTACCACAGTTTAGAGAAACAGTAGCACTAGCTGGTGCAATTAGTCTTTTTGTTTTTGCTGGAATGCAAATAAAGTCAGTTCTAAAAAAACCATCTTCGATTTTTGAAGGAAGGCATGGTCCTTTTATTGCAGGAATAATGCTTAGTGCATTAAATCCCTTCTTTCTTATTTGGTGGTTTACCATAGGGTTCAAGTTAATTTCAGACTCGCTTGTTCTTGCCTCATTTGCAGGAATTGGAATCATGTTTGCATTCCACATATGGATGGATTATGCATGGCTTTGTACGGTAGGTTTTCTCTCATCAAAGGGAAAAAAAATACTTTCAAGCAAAAACTATAATATTTTTATGATTGCAATAAGTGGCGTTCTTGTATACTTTGGAATTGTGTTTGCTCTTGAAACATTGAGCTAACCACAATCAATAACCTCGATTTCAATTCCACACTTGTCATTAAGATCAATTATTCTATTAACGAGGTCATCACAGAGCTCTGCATCCAAAGTTTCTTCATATTTTTTCAAGTCATTTACAACTCCAACATGTTTTAAAGGACAGTTGTCTAAAAGCCCAACACTAAATAAAATCACTGCTGAGATAATGGCTGCAAGGCCTATTGCGACACTTTTGAGAAGGGTGTTTGCCATTTTTAGGTACGGGAGACATCTACTTCTATTACAGAAACGTTTCTTTCTTTTCCATCCAATGACATCAGCTTCTCTGAAAATATTCTCACGCTACTTACCCTATAACCCACCGCATTCATTCTTTTTACTATCATTTGAGAGACATCCACAGCAAATGTAATATTTTTTCCCCTAGCTTTGATAGTCACTGTAGGCTCATTTGAAAGTAAAGTCAGGGTTGCATTAACATAAGTCATAATCGACTTTTTTCCAATAAAGATAATGTTTGCCGGACGGCTCACAAAAGCCCTGCCATTCGCGTTTTATTTAATGGTTAAGATTTTCTTTTTCTATAAATTTCTGCAGTATGTTTTCAATGTCATCAGGTGAGGAGGATTGCCTTATTGAATCTACAACTTCTTTTTCTTCAATTTCATAACAGTTTAAAAGATCTTCTTTATCTTTGTAAAAAAGCAATACTTTGTCTTTGTATATACAATAGTAAAGTTTGTCAGTTACCATTTTTTCTGGCTTTATCTTTACTCCCTCAGGTTCGGCGGTAACAGGATAGTCCACAAGTGACTTGGGATTTTACAAGATATTAAGATGATTCTATTAGATAATGTAATAAGTGATTTTTTGGTTGTAAAATCAGATGGAACAAAGAGTCGTGTTTCATGTTGATTTTGACTATTTTTATGCCCAGTGTGAAGAGCTGCGCAATCCAGAGCTAAAAACAAAACCAGTTGTGGTTTGTGTTTTTTCGGACCGCGGTGGAGACAGCGGTGCAATAGCAACTGCAAACTATATGGCAAGAAAATATGGCATCAAATCAGGCATGCCTATAAGATTTGCCAAGAAAAGAGTAGAGCAAGTACCAGAAGCAGTCTTTTTGCCAACTGACTTTGATTACTATGCTGACATATCAGAAAAGGCCATGGATGTGATAAGTAAATACGCAGACATTTTTGAGTATGTTGGAAAAGATGAAGCGTATCTTGATGTTTCAAAACGAACAGAAGGTAGTTTTGTAAGCGCTGGCCATCTAGCTCAGCAGCTAAAAAACGCAGTACGAAATTCAACAAAACTGTCATGTACTGTTGGAATATCAGTTAACAAACTTGTGGCAAAAATTGCAACTGATTTTAAAAAACCAGACGGCCTAACCGTAGTCCCTTTAGACAAGGTAGAAGTGTTTTTGGATCCACTCCCAATACGAACTATTCCTGGAATAGGCAAAAAAACAGAAGAAATATTTGCACAGATGGATCTTAAAACAATTTCAGATCTAAAAAAACTAGACGTATTTACACTTAACAGTAAGTTTGGAAGAAAAATTGGAGCGTATATCTACAATGCAGCAAGGGGCATAGATGACGATCCAGTTTCACAAAGACAAGAAGCTACCCAATACAGTAGGATAACCACACTAAAACAGGATTCAATAGACTATGATTTCTTGGCAAAAGACTTGGAAAGGCTGTGTGAGGATGTACATGCCACCATACAAAAGGATAATGTGGTTTTCAAGTCTGTTGGCATACAGTTTGTCCAGTCGGATCTCTCAAGCAAGACCAAGTCCAAAATGCTAAAAAATTCAACTTCAAGTCTTGTTGAACTAAAAAAGACTGTGCTGCAACTTCTCCATGAATCTTTAGAAGGCCAGAAGATGCCAGTGCGTAGAATTGGAGTCAAAGTTTCTGAGCTTTCCCAAGTTTCTGGTCAAGATAGCATCACTAGATATTTTTGAGGCCCATACGAGATGCTAGTCTTTTGTGTTCTTCTGACGTTATCCATTCTACATGCAGATAATCCAAAATTTTTTTATTATTCATTCCAAGATGTCTTGCTTCTTTGACAGCCACCTCATATGCTTCAATTTCAGTTGGTCTGTCTACATACGAATATGATTTGTCATATAGATCAAGACCTTGTCTTTGTTGCTTTACATGTACAAGCTCATGAACTATGTCAAGATACAAAATTTGAGTCTCTGATTTTTGTAGATGATCAAGTCCTATCACTATTGAAGCATCATCATTTTTTACAAACATGTAATGATCATTTTTTTCTACTATGACGCTTGTTTTTGAAAATACATCGTCAAGTTCTTTTTTTGTTTTAAAAATTTGCATAAGAATTGTAGCTTGTTTTAATCCGTCAAATATGTCGCCAAGTGTGTAGGTTCCAGGCTTTATCGCTCTATTTATTTTGATCATGTTCTTTTTTGGCAATTTCTAGTCTTTTTATTCGTCGTGTTTCTACATATGTTACAATAAGTAGGAAAATAAAAAGCCAAGGCAGAAACATTATTTCTCCTGCTATTGAATGAAACTCTTCAAATTCTACCACATTTGTCGACACTTTTAGTGCAAAAATCGACAACGAAAATATTCTAATCATGTTGACGCTAATTGTCCCTACTATACCTAATACGAAATACACTGCCTTTCTTTTTTGTGGAATATTCATCTTAAACAAAAAAGCCATCATAACAAGCGAGTAGATTATTACACTGTGCACTCCTGCTGAGGGCCAGAACACTTGCAATGCGAATGGGCCATGATCACCTCTCAAAAACATAATGTTGTCTCGTGCACTTGCCATTCCCAAGTCTAAGGCATTTATCAGCCATGCATTTGTCTGCACCAGATATGGCACTACATACTGCAACGGTCCAAGAGTGTCATATGGAAAGAAGGCGTCAAGCGATAAAATGACTGCGCTGCCTGCTATGAAGATAGGTCCAGCTGGAGCTATTCTTACCCATTTTTTTCCAAATAGTATGCTCATACTGGCAACAAGAAAGATGGCCAAGACGATAAAATCCCACATCCAAGTCCAAGAAAATATTAGCTGAACATGATAGTTTGGAGCTACCGAAATTATGTAATCACGTAATCCAAACTCTAGACTGACAAGATATGTTATTGTGAGAGCTGCAAGTGGTACCACTGCAAGGAGTCTTTTTTTTGGTATGACAAGCTTTAGTCCAACAAGCTCTGCTACAATAAATGCCAATGCGAAAAGGAATCCGCCTCTTCCCTGATTCCAGCTCAGGCTAAACGAATCAGGAAAGGCAACAAGTGCAAATATGATTGGGCTTGCAATTAATAAAATTGCAAAAATTGTGCTTTTGTCTTGCATCATCTAACCAGCAATATGTGGCAAATAAAAACGTAGGAGCTAAAAATAGTCTGAGATCGGTTTTTGGCTTCTTGCCTTTTGTAGATTGCTTTTTGCAAGCCACTCTTTTTTGTCTATGCTAAGGCCTCTGCATGCAACATCAAGTCCTTCATCAAAGCTTGATACCAGATGCGGTTTTTGTTTCATTGCCATACGTATTCCTTCACGTACCTGCCACACACCAACAGGGACAGCATATTCTGGTCTTATTTCCCTTAACACCATAGCTGCAGCTTGTACTTTATTTTTAAAAAGATATTCTGCCACACCAAGTCTTGCTGCAAAGTGTGCACCTGCAGTAACAGGGTAGTGATCAAGGCCTCGCACATCTTCAAAATCAGAACCAAATCCGATGTTTCCTTGCTGATCATACCATGCTTCTTGCATCTCAAACATCCATCTGCTTGGAAATATAATAACAGAAAAATAGTTTCCAATGTGACTGTAGGAAAATACTTGGTAGCTGTCAATTATATCAAATTCCATTATTTCGGATACTAGTGATTTAGAAATGATATCATCTGTAGCAGTTATACTCCATCTGGTAGGAACAAGCTTTCTATTTTTGCCAAGCATTCCAATGCTAAAGCACTTTTGGATTCTGGTTATCTCTATGCCCTTGTTGTAAAGCTCCAAGATCGAGTTCTGAGCAAGCAAGTCTTTGTCATAGAAAATTTTTTGTATGATTCTATCAGATGTGGAATTAGAAAATTTTGCTGTCTTTATTTCACCGATTGGCCCAAAAGGTGGGCTTTCACCATCAATTGATGTAACTGGAGTCGTGTTTTTTAAAAATTCAATATCAGAATCGATTGGTTTTGATGACATGGCTACTTCTTGCAAATTTTCAATGTACTTTCCTTGTGGCTTGAAGACTGAGACGCTTTGGATTCCTCTTACCAAGCTTAGCCTATAGTTTACAATTTCCTCAAGGCTTTTGCCAAGCCACTGTTCTGGCAAATCAAGTATAGTGGTGTCTCCGTGCATTGGAGGCAACATTGGTCCCGCCAAAACCTTTGGATAGCCATAAGAACCAACAAATACAGAAGGCGGACTGGAACCACTTATAAAATTAGAAGAAAACAGATTCGCATACCTTGACAGATATTCTTTCCAGTTTGACTCAATTGCCTTGCGAATGTCTGCAGAGGTTCGTTTCATCATACTACGAAACTAGAATCGTGCTAATAATCTTGCACAATCAATCAGTACTAGCTTGTAGTATAACTACATTCAAATCAGAATCTTTTCAGGCAAGCGAGATGGTCGGAAATAAATCAAGTGCTTGAAAACCAACAGCAAACAAACCAAGAGAAGTTTTTTGGTACAGATCATGGATATGGATGCGTTCATCAGTTTTATAATCACACTTTGTACAGATTTTCTGTATCACTTCATTGCAATGAGAGCAAAATAACTTGTCTGCCATAGACGCGCCACATTTTCTACACAACTCGTCTGCCACTTCATATCTTATATGGTATCATACTTGAAAAAGGCTTCTAAGTCAAAATCTTACATAGACTAAAAGTTACATTCATGTATCATATATGGCGAGGCATAGCATATGGGAGACGCGGAGACCTTTGGAGTAGAGAAAGGATATGGAAAGCAAGCTGTGCAATGGATGAATGAAGAATCTAAAAAGTTAGGTTTGAAGTTTGAAGCAAGGCTTTATGATTATGAAATTGAAACACAAAACTTTGGTTCTTTTGAGATGTTTTCATGGATTGGTGAAACCAAGGCAGCACGAAGTCTTATCGTAAAAGCAAGCAAACGGTTCAAGATCAAGGTAATAGAAGGAGGCTACAAGGCAAGGGAAATAATGCTAAAGGTTGAGAAAACCGATTACGCCATGGTTCGAAAAGGTGACAGAGTGATAGGTCACATCGAATTTTCTTCTTCAAGGCTAACTGGCAGCAAGTGGGTAGTAAAATTAGAAGAAAGAAAATAATTCACGTAGATATGCTATGATTGGAGTCTTGTTCTTGCAAGCATATGTGCAACGCGAAGCGGTTCAGGTATTGCGCCTTGCAATGTAAATGCATCTAAAAGATTTTTTGTTTCCTGTACTGTACAGCCTTCTATCCTGATATACAAATCATGTCCTGTGTGAAGTTTTATCTTTGTTCTCTCGCCAAGCTTGTGATATTCTTCTATTTTGGATTGATATGAATCTGGAAAGTGATATTTTATAGCAGCCTCAATTCCCTTTGAATCGTCATATGTAACACCAATAACTGGAATCTTTAGCGTACTCCAAATTTTTTTGATATCCACTATATTGTACATTGATATAATTAATCCAGAAATCATTACAAAGCTAATGTCATCACGTTTCAATTTTTGATGCATTTGCAATATGGAATCAGTAGCATCGTTTCCCTCTATTGTGGTTTGACCAAAGACAAAACCATCTATAATAAAATCTCGTCTCATAACAACGCCTGCAAGAGTAGAGCTCTTTTCATCCTCTTTGAAACTTTCTGCTATAGCAAGCCCGCGTAGCCCCTTTTTTTCAATGTGAAGGTGATTCATCTTGTTTTCGCCTAGAAAATTTTTTGTAAACCAAGCTTATTACCAGAATGAAAATAGCAGTAATTGCAGACCAAGTTCCTAATGCAACCAAGTCTAGACTTGCCATTAAATTATTGCACCACTACCCACTATACGTATAGTTTGCGACTCTGGTTTTAGTATAACGCATATATCATTCTTATCAAATACAGCAGGTTTGCCAAGTGTCAGCTTTAGTGGGTTTAATGCTGTTATTTTTGCAGGTTTTATTTGCAGACCAATATTTACTAAAAACATTTGATTCTCACTTATCTTGTCTTTGAAAAATTGATTTTGCATATAATCAAGAGTTATCTCTTGCCCAACTTGGACTGATTCTGGCATACACAACATGTCTCCTCTTTGTACATCATCTGGTGTTATTCCTTTTACAGATAGCCCCACTCTTGCATTAGATGTTGCTTCTTCTACTGGATCGTCATGCATTTGAATTGATTTTATTAGCACATCTGTACCTTTAGGCAATAGCTTGAGATTATCATAGGCCTTTACTTTTCCTTGTGTAACTTTACCCAATATGACAGCCCCTACTCCTTTTACATCAAAACAGTGATCTATTGCAATTTTTGTTTTACCATCTTTTGATACTGGTTGCAATGAATCCATCTCTTTTTTTAATTCTGTAAACTCTGCTAGCTTGTATTGTTCTACTACAGTTCCTTTTATCATGGAAAGCAACTTGGTTCTATCAACATCGTATGAATGGCATAGTATTCCTTGTGTTTTTTTTAAACTATCAAGTGCGACTATTTGTTCTCCTGTAAATTTGTCAATCTTTGTTACATAGAATATGACATATTCTCCCATGTTTATTGCCTGAAAGAGTGGTTGAATTTTTTCAGGAAAAGATGTAGGAAGAGTCCACGTTTTTACAGCATCTGACTCTTTCTTATCGTATATTGTTATGTCAGTAGAGGTGCCCTTTTTGCCAAATTCCTTAGCAATAGATTCCTCCGCTAGCAGAGTGAAGTTAATAGATTTCATTTCGTGAAGGTATGGATTTTTTATAAAAATTTGGGTGTACTAGGATGTAGATTTCAGCAAGTTAAGGTATTGCCCTTTCCCAACCGGGGTGGTTTGCAATGGGGATATCGTTGATGAAGCACCCCGTTCTGTGATGATTCGTATTTACCAGCAGCTCCCCTTCGTTCTGACATGACAATTCATTGACTGCATTTCCTTGACTCTCTTGTTGCCTCAATGATCCAGGCGAAAAAGGCAGATCCTCAAGACCATCGTAACTTGCCACACGGATTGATTCTTGAAGGCTATCCAAAGCATCCCTTAGAGTCATATCGTCGGGATTATCCCGCAGGACCTGGGTTCTAAGACTTGTTAAACCTTGGTGCCATAAAGCAATATTATTGAAATCATTGTCTATTCGTTGTTTTATCACGTCCATAGTATTGTCGTAGCGAGGAGCGTTTTTTAATTCAGATAATAATTCGTTGTAGAAAGCATCGTAGCGAACTTTCCTGTGGTCTTTTGCTATTTCAACTGTTATTTCACCACCATATAATTCTCCACCGACGAGGCCTGTGACTTTGATTGTCATGGGCCCTACATCTGCGTCTGTTGTCCACCCTCCATCAGTAGTGGTAAAACCATCTTCTGAAATACCACTAGTGACTTCTCTTACACATTCCGTAGAACCAACAAAGCTGCTAGATGAGTCATCAGCACAAGATTCACCCTCTAAATCCGTAAATGAGACGCCGTCAACGGCGTCGGCGTCGTCTTTAAAGTTATAATCAATTGCTGCCCAATCATCAAATCCACCTACATCTTCCACGACGTTGTTGGTACAGCCTGTCAAGCTGTTAAGACCTGCTATTGTTTTCGAAGTACCGACTATACCGTCAGCGGGGTCCCAGTTATACTGACCACCCGTGGCTTGTGGTAAAGGCACTGGTGGCGTAGGACCATAAGTGAATTGCTCACTTCCTGACAGATATCCCTCTACACTATCAGTTTCTATTACTGCACCTTCAGGTTGACTATCAGCTGTTCCTACAACACCCAACGCATCTTGAGAAAAGTCTACATCCCTTGTGGGAACAAGGTCTCCCATCTGTCTAGAATAGCTCATAACGCTAAGATAAAGAGGCTTGCAGTTTACGTCGTCATCTCCACCGTGCTTGAAATTTAGATTATGGCCTAGCTCATGCATAAAAGTTCCAGCTTGTTCTTCAACGCTTCCTACACCTCCTGTCCAGCTGCCAAGTGTTATCATAATATCATTTCCGCCTAACTCAGCGATTCCAGATGAAGTTGTAGCTCCAAATCGGTACTTTGCAAAGAGTGTGTAATGAAAGACTTGTTGTTTCTGTTTCCACACAGCACTAAGCCAATTACTGTCACCAGTACCGCCCGCCGCTTGTCTTTCTGTTGGTGTTCCAAAGTGTCCTCTCTTAATCTGATCAAACCCTGCTAACGTCGTAGTTCCACTTCCAGGCCATCTGGTACCAGTAGTAGGGCTACTGTTGTGATCAGTTGCTACCAGCGATTCATCTACTTGAACGTGTAATGCGATACCTTGTGCTGTAAAAGCATCTTTCATCTTTGTTATTGCATTATTACTTGGGCATTGCCCTGAAATACAATCGACTTCAATAAAGATGTCCCTCTGATCTTTCCTTGGACAGACTGGATCAAAGCCTGGATCATCAGCTCCACAATCATATCGGTAATTTGGTGCTCCGGTAGGCCAACCAGATGGGCGCCATGTAATAGACATATCCTCATTTAGATTTGTAGAAGTGGCAGGTTCCCAATCATCACATATGAAGTCAACATCTGAATCATTACCGTAGGTGGCACAGCTTGGAAATACTGAATTGGTAACTCGAGCTGGTGTATGTGCGCTAACAGGGTTATAGCCAACAATAAGTATTGCAATTGTAAATGCCAAGAAGATAAAAATTATTTTCTTGTCAGTCTTGACCATGCCTAGTGTTATGCCTTCTACCAAGTTATAAGATTATTGATCACTCTAAATTTCAATCTCAAAATTATCGCTACGATTGTCTGTAATTTTCAATTTGTTTGACAGTCCATACTGATTGAGGTAAACCTTCATCACATCTAGTGAAATGACAGATGGATTAATCTTCTATTGAATGTTTTTTGGATTCAGTAATGTTCTTGGTAAACAGGAAAATTTTGTTTGTTGGTTGCACTTGAAGTTCTGTTATCAATAATGTCGATGTGATTTAATTAATGACGCGAGTATTTTTTCAGCCTTTAGGTGTTCTTGCCACATCAACGTTTTCATCACATCCGTATTTTCCCTGTCTAGTTCACATCCTAGATATTTCCCACAAGAAGTTAGCTGTGGTGCACGTTTTGAATGATCAATGAGTTTCGTGTCTTGGTTTATACTAAATAGATTATTGTCCACATTCATTTTACTTGATATAATGTCTGCTGCTTTTTGCTGTTCTTGATTGATTACATCATGCAATGATGCAGCGTCATGCCTTTCAAGTCTACCAATAAACTGTGGATATGCAATTGTTTGTGGTAAATCAGTAACAGTTTCTGTTTGTGCTGGTTGTGATAAAACATATTGCCCATTATCACCTTTTATCAAATCAAATTCTCCAGCTTGTTCGATTGGCATAAAGTGAGCTACTTCGTTTGGAATTTCATTGCCAACAACTGCAAGGGCGTTGAATACTTTGGTAGTGCCTGCGTTTCTCTTATCATCCCATGCCACTATGATGATGTGTTTGTTTGTTGGTTTGTCAAATGACATACCAAAATTAAAGATTGACTTTGTTCCTTCTTTTGATGTGGACATTTGAATGTCGTCACCAAATATTCCTTGTGGATCTACTTTGATTATATTGCCCTTGTCAAAGATTAGTGCGGGATCGGTATCAGAGTGTTCAGCCCTGTCCGGGTCTACAAAATACATTGCAACGTGTTCAACTTTGGAGGCTTCGTTAAAGGAAAGAGCCATGTCTGTGAATTGCCCTGTCTCTACAGTGTTTGTAACAATCGTATTGGAATAACCATACAGATTATAGCCATTTTGATTAATGCGCAGTGGTGCCTGGGCTGTTGTGCCAGCAAGGCTGCTACCTGTAGGTGCAATTGGTTCAAACGGATCAAACTGGACTCCTGAGCTAACAGGGCGTGTTAGCGAGGGTGGTGTTTTATCTAGTCCTCCACCGCCGGCAGCTATGATACTTTGAATTGAAGATATACCGGCTAGAGTATCAATCACCAAGCTCATACTTGGAAGCACTGGTCCACCGCCTCCAACTCCACCACCGTCACCTGGACCTATCACTGTGTCACAAAAATCATCTGCACATTCTATACCAGCATATGTTACTGTAATGGTATCACCAATTTCTGCTTGTAATACTCCTACACGAGGATCAGGGTTGGGAACTATCAATGCATTTCGAATACCACCTTGCAGAGGAAGTATCGAAAGAATATCGCCTGGCTGTACTAGAATCGTTCCGCTGTCAAAGTCGCCTGCTTCTGTTGAAACCCTAATGGTACCTGTATAAATCAGAGAGGAGGGTTCAGTCTCAGTAATTGGAAATCCAAGTTCCGTCATAAAAGTTCCAGGATTATCAGGGTCTTCAGGGTCTTCAGGATCTGAAGATGAGAAGACAAGGTACACGCCATTTATGGTATCAATGGTTTCAGGACTAGTTGTTGCGAATTCAAAGACCCCAAAGAAATCATCTGGATCCTCTTGTACTATGGTAATAGTATTATCAAGACCGTATTCTTTCTGCCCATTTGTGAATATGATGTTTTTATTTCTAAATATTCCTGAGTTGGGATCTGGGGTGGTGTCCTCTTCACTCACTACCTCAGATAACGTAATTTCTATTTCGTCTCTTACAATACCGTCTAGATCAATTGAGGTAACTGTTGCAGTTATAGTATCCACTACCTCAGGATCCGAATTCGCATCAGGATCTGTAATTGTAAACAGGATAGGAAAACTACCAGCAGCGCCATCGCCAAGTGTAACGCCACCAAAAAAATCCCATATTACAGTAGGATCTGCATAGGACGGAGGAAAATGCAAAATGAAAAAAACAGAAACAGCTAGTATGGTCACAGCCCTCACATACATAGAACGCTTAGTGGAATAACCACACTTATTGTTTTCTAAATGTGATGTATTCATATCTTCATACATTACGGTGCATCACAGAATATACAGGATATTCAAGTTTTAGTCCTGACATTACACCACTCAGTGAATGAAATTCGTAACAATCAAAGAATTTTACAATTTGATGCAAGTCGCCACCTATTATCATGCTATTTGGCTTAGCCATTTGATTCATTTTTGCACAGATATTTACAGCGGGACCAAAAATGTCATCAGTTGGCGATTGAATTGACTTTGCTGTCAGAATACTTCCGTAATCAGCACTTATTCTGTAGCTTACTGGCGGTAGATCATATTCAGCCATTTTATCATTTATAATACTTCGCGCATTGATCATTTCCAATCCACATTCAAGCGAGTTAGCAAAGGCATTCACATTAGTAGAGTTTGAAGTTTCTGGGAAATAATAAAGCAAACTATCACCAACATTTTTCACTACAGAGGCACCAAACTCCTTTGCCATAGTTGCCATTCCGTTAAGAAAGATACTGTAATATTTGCATATTTTTTCTTTTGCAAGCGGTGCAGTAACCTTAGTTGAGTTGACTGCATCTACAAGACAGACACAAAGATTTTTGTGAGTTCCAGGAAATGATATTATCTCCTCAAGTGTATCCTGCAAACGATTTCGTAATGACGACTTTATATCGTAATTAGTGGCTAGCTTTTCGTAAAAAGCACTTGTCATGATTTATGATCATTATTGACATTTATACAGACTACTTAGCTATAACTACAAATAATTAGCTACTTTTGTAACTTGAGCAAATATATCACGCAAATAGATGAAATGGTATGTCTATACCAGAGCACGTTGAATGCATGTCTTGTGGTTCAAGCAATACATTACTAGTTTACGAACCAAGGTACAAGGGGTATAGAGGTCATTGCCTAGAATGTGATAACGAGTGGCCGGAATCATGATTCCGCCAGTAAACTTTAGATTCAAAGCGATAAAACCTAGTGCATGAGTTTTGATCCTGATATGGCGGCGGAAGATTTCTTAGAACTTTCAAGTAGCCTCAGACTGGGCATAATCTTTAAGCTCTTTGAAAAAAGATCCACACTTTCTGTAGTAGCAAAGGAGCTAAATACTTCGGTTCCTGAAGCACATAGGAACTTTGAACGTCTTGCAAAGGCAGATCTGATAGTGAAGGATGGTGATGGCAACTATCGGCTTACCACGTATGGTAAGATAATATGCTCACAGATTCCTTCCCTAGTGTTTGTATCGCAGAACCGTAAGTACTTTAGGCATCATGACATAAAGGGCATTCCAGAGAAGTTTATTCAAAGGATCGGAGCATTACAGAACGGCAAACACATAAGCGGTTTTGTAAAAGTTCTAGACTGCTGGAAAGACATTTACAATAATTCTGGCGAATACATTTTCAACATCCTGTCTGAAGTCCCATATACGGTTGATTTAATGAAACCATTAGCTGAAAAAATAAAGAAAGGTGGACAACTGCGATCGATATTTTCGGAATCAGCTGTAATTCCTAAAGGTAGAAAAAAAGCTGTTGAAGATTTTGGTTTTAAAAAATTCATTGAACAGGGTCTTGTTGAAAGGAAAATGAAAAACGATGTCAGTGTTCTTGTAGTACTCAACGAAAAAGAGGCATGTGTAATGTTTCCGACCATTGAGGGAGAGCCAGATCTAAGTGAGGCTTTTTACAGCTCTGAATTTCTCTTTCATGAATGGTGCAAAGACTACTTTAATTATTGCTGGGATACGTCAAGGACATTTCAAGAAAATAAGCTAAGTGAATAGATTTCATTTGTAGTATGAGAATTTACCACTCAAACTGGTATGTGTCATATGCGTGCAAGTTTGAGGCCTGCCAAGTTATCTCTGTTTTATCATCTAGGTATCGTATATTGGCAGGAGGAGAAGCGTGTACCTTTGCTCTTGTTGCTGGATCCACTTTGAGAATTCTATTTTTTACCTCAACTCCTTTTGGAATTGTAAAGACATACTTGAATTTCTTGCATTCAGATGCCAGGGTGTAGATGAACTTTCTTTCTGGCTCTTCCCAGTCATATTCAAGCTTGAGAAATCTTCTTTTTTGATTTATCTTTATCGGTTTTTCTAGCTTGACTAGGAATTCTTTTGTAAGTGGCTTGTTAATGTTTACACTTACTATCTTGAGTTTGTTGTTATCTTCGTCTTTGATTGACACGTTTGTATCTGCAAAGTCTTTTGGAACATCGCCCCCAATAAAATAGGAGACTTGTTCTATTGGGATCTCACGGATATTTACAATATGCCACAGCCATGTGTGATGTGTCTTCATCTTTTTTGGATCCGACACATCCAGATGTACCTCAACTCTTGGAAAGAGAAACTTGGTTTGGTTCTGACCTATATCAGTTATTTTTTCTTCGATTTTGTTTAATGGCTCGCGCTTGTTTCCCCAACCGTCACCATAGATATTAAATAAAGATAATTTTTCGTTGTGTTTGATCGTGCATGTACCAGCGTTGTGAATAACTGACTTGTTTTCAGGTGACAGCTTTCGTATGTCATTTGCAATTCTTGACGAGGCAAGAATCTGCATTGGTCTTGCCAAATCCATAATCCGCCTTGCAGTTATTATACCTGGGCCCCAAAAGTTGTCCTTGCCTGTAAGATCCTTAACAAAGTATACTGGTCCTGTATCCATTCCTATTCTTATGTGGATCTTTTCTTTTTCCTTTCTTGATTGGTTGTATTTTGAAAGAGCCTTGTGCAGTTCCATAGCAAGATGCAATGGTTTTTCTGGGCTGTCTGAAAAACCAATAACCATTCCGTCCCCTGTTATCTGCATCACGTCTGCCCTCGCGTCTCTTTGTTTGAAAGTATCTGTCCTTCCTATCAGCTCGGTTAGCACCCAAACTTTACGCGCTTGATCTTTTGTAGTTATTTCAGGGTCAGAGCTTCCAACCAAATCAGTGTAAAACCAATGATAAGTTCTAGTTAGAACTGGAATGGAAGCAAAAGAATCAAAATCATCACCCTTTAATGAATTAAGCAAATGAGAAATAAAGTCAGCAGGACAAGACTTTAAAATTTCATTAACACTCATTGTTTTTTTTACTGATAGATGGAGTCGCTTTTTTTTCATTTCCCCAAATATCCAATCTTTATCTCTATGAGTTTCTATAAGCAACCCAAGAATTTCTGAGATGTTAGCAAGCTTTTCTAATTCTTTTCTTCTTTCTGATTTAGGTTTTCGGTTATAGGTTAGCGCCAACTTTGAATTATATCAATTTCCGTCTATTCAAGTGTAACGCTACTTCATTATTTTAGGTATCTGACCCCATGAACTAAATCAGTAGAGCCAAATGCCTACACTAGTCATATGACTAGCTTATTCTGGGAATGGTCCGCCTGTAGCTCCACAATCAATAGTTTGTATTTGATTCATGCTGTTTTATTCTAGACCACTCTCACATATTAGCACGACTTGGCTTTGTTGCTAAATATTTGCGTCAGTAGCTAAGAAGTCATTATCAACTTTGGTTTAACATTACTAAACTATGGACTCGGTAAAATTAGTGGGCCAAAGAGGTACTGAGGTACACGATTCTGAATACAGACCGCCAAGTTGGGCTGGCGAACCATTTATTCAAGAACAGACAAAGAATCTTTCATCACTACCATCAAAAACTGTACTTTGCACAAGGCGAGGCACTGCAATACTTAAAGTAACAGAATGTCTTAAAGTGCCAAAAACCTGCTCCATAAAGGGATTCGTTATCAGTACAGCACGAGGTACTGCTACACGAGTCCTTTGATTTTTTATTCATGGTGAGTAGAAATGGTTGAAATAGATAAGGACCAAATAAAAAAAGCGATAGTTGCTTTGGCGATAGAACAAACATTGCTTGAATATGGATCACCTGCACTAGAAAAGGTCAGCAACAAGTTGTTTGAGGACTATCACTGTTATGTACCTGATTGCTATAATAATCCAGAATATCTAAACAAAGTGCTCAAGGATCTCTTTGGCAATTCTCATACTGTTATTGTAGAGTCAATCAGAAAACGCCTAGAGAAAATGACTATGCAAGATCCAATTAAGGATTTCCTAGCAAATCTTAGTGAGTAAATGTAAAACTAGCCATAGAAAGGTTGTTTATACTTTCAGTATTCCATCCCTCCTGCTGTGTTAGTATCTTGTATACTTGTATCAAATATCAACAAAATAACTTGAAACAAGAATCATGTAGTTGCATTTTTTGCAATAATCAAATCAACTTTATAATGAAGGCTTAGTCGCGAATTAATATTTAGTTTCCAAGGCAAAAAGCTTGGTCTAGTGGTATTTTGCATTAATGTAAA